>Ga0316622_100001115_pt1 | contig 17010 bp, 10 predicted proteins | sample OWC_Aug_OW2_C1_D_FD_207646 | JGI IMG/M metagenome (GOLD analysis project Ga0316622, IMG submission 207646) | Wetland soil microbial communities from Old Woman Creek delta, Ohio, United States - OWC_Aug_OW2_C1_D5_C | ecosystem: Environmental > Terrestrial > Soil > Wetlands | place: USA: Ohio... | reverse complement strand
GAGAGGTCCCGGGTGTTTGAGTCGCTCCCAGAGCTTGGTCCAGGTTGAGGACCCCACGTCTGGGCCGCGCGGTCGAATCACCGTCCGTGCCGGAAATTCGTCTGTCGGTGTCGTAGCGGGGGCCAGCTATGTACTGCTACAGAGCGGATAGATTCTCTCTTCGTAACTTCTCCGCGTTCTGCGGAGAAGCTCTTGGTTGCGGCCGACAGGCCGCGCTGGGGCGGACAATCGGCGTTTTCGAAAGTGCGCCTCGTTCGAGTCGGTAGCGTCCGATCACCGGGAGTTACGTCCGCCACGCCAATCGGCCCTGGAACCCTCCCGTCGTGGAGGAGGATACTCCCTGCGGGCTCCGAGCGGACACACTCGTCCCCGACGCGCGGGGATTCCAAGTTCGCGGCCGGAGGTGGGGGAGAAGGTGTGCTTGAGCCGCCACCCTTGCCGCCGAATCGCGCGCTCGTGCGGGTTTGGAAGGAAGCTTGACATGCTGCCTCGAACTCGCCTCCAATCACATCCGACGGAGGGATCTCAGCCATGACGACCGATCTCCGAGACCGCCGCTTCCGGCTTGTTGTCGCGTTCGTGGCACTCGTCAGCCTCGCCACGCCATCCCTTGCGGCCGAAGCACCCTCCGCCGCAGGCCACTGGGAGGGCGCGATCGATATCCCGGGCCTCCGGCTCGGGATCGACGTGGACCTCGTCGAGGGAGAGGGCGGGGCGCTCAGCGGCGACATCTCGATCCCGATGCAGGGCGCGAAGAACCTTCCGCTCGCGCACATCGCGGCCTCCGGCGGCTCCGTGACCTTCCAGATCGTCGGCCCGCCGGGCGAGCCGACGTTCCGCGGGACGCTCACGGCCGACGGGGCAAAGCTCGAGGGGACGTTCACCCAGGGCGGCCAGTCGTTCCCCTTCGTGCTCGAGCGCAAGGCGAGCCCGGCGGAGACCGCCAAGGGCACGCTCGAATCGCTCGACGGCTTCGTCTCGAAGGCGCTCGTGGACTGGGAGGTCCCGGGGCTCGCGATCGTCGTGGTGCGGGACGGGAAGGTCGTTTACTCCAAGGGGTTCGGCAAGCGCAGCATGAAGGACGACCTGCCCGTCACGCCCCAGACCCTGTTCGCGATCGGCTCGTGCACGAAGGCCTTCACCACGTTCGTCATGGGCACGCTCGTGGACGAGGGGAAGCTCGACTGGGACAGGCCGGTTCGCGACTACCTTCCCGAGTTCAAGCTGCGTGACGCCTCGGCCTCGGAGCGGATCACGCCGCGCGATCTCGTGACGCACCGCTCGGGCCTGCCCCGCCACGACGCGGTCTGGTACAACGCGACCGATCTCTCGCGCAAGGAGCTGGTGGCGCGGCTCGCATTCCTCGAGGCGAACGCGGACCTGCGCGCGAAGTGGCAGTACAACAACCTGATGTTCCTGAGCGCCGGCTACCTCGTCGAGCGGATCACGGGGGAGAGCTGGGAGAACGCGGTGCGCAAGCGCATCCTCGCGCCCCTCGGGATGTCCGCGAGCAACTTCTCCGTTGCCGACTCGCAGAAGGCCGTGGATTTCGCCCTCCCGTACGAAGAGCGGGGCGACAAGGTGGTCGAGGTCCCGTTCCGCACGATCACGAACATGGGCCCCGCGGGGTCGATCAACTCGAGCGTCGAGGACCTGTCGCGCTGGTTGATCGCCCTGCTGAGCGACGGGAAGGCCGGCGGGAAGCAGGTGATCCGCAAGGAGACGCTCGCCGAGATCCTCGAGCCGCAGTCGGCGACGGGGCAGCCGCAGGAGCGGCCGGAGATCTCGGCTCCGGAGTACGCCATGGGCTGGGGGGTCGCCACCTACCGCGGCCACACTCGCATCCAGCACGGCGGAGGGATCGACGGGTTCAGCGCGCTCGTGACCCTCGCGCCGCACGACGGGATCGGGATCGCAGTCCTCGCCAACCTGAGCGGCACCGGCCTGCCGGGGGTGCTCACGAATCACGTCCTGGACAGGATCCTGGGCCTTTCCGAGATCGACTGGAACGTCGAGGCGCTCGGCAAGCGCGCGCTCGCAAAGGCTGCCGGGAAGGAAGCCGAGAAGAAGAAGGAGGTGGTGCGAAAGCCGGGGACGCGTCCCTCGCATCCGCTCGCCGAGTATGCGGGCGACTACGAGGACCCGGGCTACGGTGCGGCGAAGGTCGCTCTCACGGGCGAGCGGCTGGAGCTCACCTACAATGGAATGACCTGCCCGCTCGAGCACTGGCACTACGACGTCTGGAACGTCGCCAAGTGCGGGACGGAGCCGGTGCTCGAGGATACCAAGCTCCTGTTCCGCTCGAACGTGAAGGGGAACATCGACGGCTTCTCGGCGGTGCTCGAGCCGCTCGCGGGGGAGATCGTCTTCCACAAGCGGCCCGACGCGAAGCTCGCGGATCCGACCTACCTCGGCCGCTTCCTCGGCGACTATGAGCTGGCGGGCCAGACGATCAGCGTCGGGCTCCAGGGACGCGTCCTGACGCTGAGCGTCCCCGGCCAGCCCCTCCACGAGCTGGTCCCCGACCAGGACGACGAGTTCACCCTGCGCGGGCTGTCCGGCTTCAGCGTGAAGTTCCTGTCGGACGCGAGCGGGAGCGTCACGGAGCTCGAATCCCGCCAGCCCAACGGGGTGTTCGCGGCCAAGAAGAAGGCCAAGCCCTGATCGCGCGCTCCCGTTCTACGGCGACGGCCGGAGCGGCCGGGGAGGGATCGGCGGCGGTCCCGGGAGATCCCTCGGCTCCGCCTTGATTCGCTTCATCAGATCGTCGATCGCGTAGTCGAGCTGGACGTCCTTGCCCGCGAGGCCGTCGGGACCCAGGTCGAGCTCCACATCCGGGTCGACGCCGTGACCCTCGATCTGCCAGGCTCGTCCCTGCGGATCCCAGCCGCCGAACTCGGGCTGCGTGGAGATCCCACCGTCGCGGAACGGCTTGTCGCCGCGGATCCCGACCCAGCCCCCCCAGGTGCGCGTGCCGATCACCGGGCCGAGCTTGAAGTCCTTGAAGGTCTGGGCGAGCGTCTCGCAGTCGCTCCCCCCCTGCCGGTTGATGAGCAGGTCCATGTAACGATTCGACGCGCGGTCAGGCGACGTGTAGCGGCCCTTCTGGTAACGCGTGGCCGACACCGAGAACACCTTGCGGTCCAGGTGCGCGGCGATCATGGGGGCCACGAATCCGCCGTGGTTCCAGCGGTCGTCGATGATCAGCCCGGCCCGGTTCCACTGCGGCGGGAAGTCGCGCGTGAACTGGCGCAGCCCGAGCCCGCCCATGTCGTAGAGGTGGATGTACCCGATCGTGCCGTTGCTCGCGCGGTCGACGTAGGCCCGCCGCTCGCGCACCCAGTCCGCGTAGCGGATCGGCGTGTCGTTCGGGACCGGCTTGACCACGATCCGCCGCGCGCCCTCGAGGCGGGGCTCGTCGTTCACGGATAGCTCCACTTCCTGTCCCGCGCGGTTCGCGAGGCGCCGCAAGTAGTCCTCGCCCTTGCGCAGCTCGCGGCCGTCCACCGCCACGAGCCACATTCCGGGCTTGACCCTGAGATCCGGCCGGGCCAGGGGCGACGAGACCTTCGGGTCCGGATAGTCTCCGGCGTAGATCTTGCGGATCCGCCAGAACCCGCTCTGCGCGTCGTAGTCCAGGTCCGCCCCCAGGAGCCCCGTGCCGACCTGCGCGCCGCGCCGCAGGTCGCCGCCGAAGTGGTAGGCGTGCCCCACGTTCAGCTCGCCGAACATCTCCCCCAAGAGGTCGGCAACGTCGTCCCGGCTCGCGATCCGGTCCAGGAGCGAGCCGTACTGCTTCCAGACCGCGTCCCAGTCGACGCCGTGCATGGCGGGGTCGTAGAAGAAATCGCGCTGTAGCCGCCAGGCCTCGCGCAGGATCTGCTTCCATTCCTGCCGCGGGTCGATCCGCACCGACCAGCCGGAGAGGTCGATGCGCGAGTCGGGGGCCTCGTCCGGCTTGGGCGCGGATGTCGCGCCCGCCTCGACCCGGAAGAACCCGTCCTTGGTCCGATACACGAGGACCTTGTTGTCGAGCGAGACGTCGTACCCGGTGATTCCCCCCGTGAGGGTGGAGAGCTTTTCTTTCTCGATCTCGTAGGTGTAGAGCGTGCCGGCGCCGGGCCCTTCCGCCTCTCCGTCGTCGTCGGGCGGCATCATCCCGCGGTTCTCGAGGCCGACGAAGTGCAGCTTGTCCGGGATGGCGCGCAGGCCGGTGTAGTTTCCGGGCGGCACCGGTACCTGGACCAGACGGCCGGCGAGACCGTCGAAGTCGATGCGGATCGGCTCGACCTTCTCTTCCTTCGCCTTCTCTTCCTTGCCTTCCTTCTCTTTCTTCTCGTCGTCCTTCTTTCTGTCCGGTTCTTTCTCCTTCTCCTTGTCCTTCTCCGCGGGCTTCAAGTCGACGTCCCCGCGCGCGGCGAAGGGCAGGGCACCGTCCGCCTGCAGCGCCACCGCGACGGGCAGGGTCGCGCGGTCGGCGATGAAGCGCGCCTCCAAGCGATCGAGGTAGGGGTTGATGAAGCGATCGGAGAGGTAGAAGAGGTATTTCCCCTTCGGGTCCCAAGAGGGCGAGAAGGAGTTGAACATCGGATCGCTGGCGTCGTAGGCCTTCTTCGCCTCGCCGTCCCAGATTCGCACGCCGCTGAAGCCGTTCTGGAGCGCGACGCCGTAGGCCAGGTAGCGACTGTCCGGAGACCACTCGTAGGAGCGAATCTCGAACTCGCTGCGGTCGATCGGGGTGTGGCTGCCGGATGCCACGTCGGTCACGAAGAGGCGGTACTTCTCGTCCCCCCAGGCCAGGCGCTTTCCGTCGGGCGACCAGGCCGGCGGCATGTACCAGCCCGGCTCGACCTTTCCCAGCGTGCGAGGCGGCGCACTGTTGTCCGCCGAGTGGAGCACGAGCTGCTCCTCGCCGTCCACCTCGGTCCACCCGGCGATCCACTTGCCGTCCGGGGAGAAGGCCGGGAACTTGGTGCGGGAGAGCGAGGACTCGGTGATCCGGCGGATCAGCCCCTTCTTCTTCGTCCGCGTCCCGAACAGGTCGCCGCGTGCCTCGAGGACGATGCGCTCGCCGTCCTTCGAGAGGCCCCAGGAACGCAGGGTCGGCTGTGGGTCGACGAAGCGCTCGCGGACCTGCAGCCGATCGCTGGGGAGCTGGATCGCCACCTGCTCGTTGCGGCCGCTCGCGAGATCGTAGGTCCACAGGTCCATCTTGTGCTGGTAGACGATCTTGCCGTCTCCCATCGAGGGCCAGCGCAGGTCGTAGTCGGTGAAATCCGTGTGGCGTTTGACGTCGCTGCCGTCGGGATTCATCGAGGCGAGATTGGGCCGGCCCCAGCGGTCGGAGACGAAGTAGATGCGGCCGCCCCGGTCCCACATCGGGAAGGCGTCCTTGCCGTCGTACTTCGTGACTTCGGTGAAGCGCAGGGGCTCGAGCGTCCCGACGTAGATCTGCTCCGCCTCCCCCCCCTTGTAGCGCTTCCAGTTGTGGAACTCGAGCCCGATCTTCTGCATCGCGAGCCGGTTTCCCCGAGGCTCGTAGGAGATCCACGCGCACGGCTCGAGCGGGATCCGCTCGGGAATCCCTCCGCCCGACTCCACCCGGTAGACCCGGAAGTCCCCGTGTGGGTGGTCGCGCCGGCTGCGGAACAGGACCTTTCCCTCCGCGCTCCAGCCGATCGCCTGGTCGGCTGCGGGGTGCCAGGTGAGACGCCGCGGCTCGCCCCCGGACACGGGCATGACGTAGACGTCGTCGTTCCCCTCGTACTGGGCCGTGAAGGCGATCCACTTCCCGTCCGGCGAGACGCGGGGGAAGCGCTCCTCCCCCTCGTACGCGGTGAGCCGGATCGCGGTCCCCCCCGCCGCAGGGACCTTCCACAGATCCCCTTCGGAGGCGAAGACGATCACCCCTCCCCCGATCGACGGGTAGCGGTAGAAGCCGTCGGGCGGCCCCCCCTGGGCGAGCGCCCCGCAGGAGATCAGGACGGCGAGGACCCCGAGGGTCAGGCGGGACAGGAACGGCACGGGGCTCGGACCGACGATTCCGGACATGCTGCACCTCCGCGGGATTCATACGGATTCCCGGCGCGGAAGTTCCGTCCGGCGATTCTCTCTTGCATACGGGGGCGGATGGCTTCATGCTCCACTGATCGACACGGGAGGAGGGTGAAGCATGCCCCGACGAGCGAAGCTGACTCGGACGAAGACCGGCCTGGCGCCGGCGGGCGGCGGCTGGTTCGTGGTCAACGCGGCCCGGGCGCAGTGGTTCCGCAACGAGCGGTTCGGCATGGCGTGCGTCTTCGAGGGAGCGCGCAGGTTCACGCAGCTCGGGATCAACATCCGCGTCCTCGACCCAGGGCAGGCGAACTGCCTGTACCACAGCGAGACGAGCCAGGAGGGTTTTCTCGTGCTCTCCGGGAGCTGCCGGCTGCTGATCGAGGAGCAGGAGATCCGCCTGCGGGCCTGGGACTTCGTGCACTGCCCGCCGGGTACCAAGCACGTGTTCCTCGGCGCCGGGCGCAAGCCGTGCGTCATCCTCATGGTCGGAGCCCGGCGGCCGGGCGAGAAGATCAGCTATCCGGTCAGCCGCCTGGCCCAGCGCCACGGCGCGGGGGCCATGAAACGAACGAGCTCGCCGCGCGTGGCCTACGCGGACTCCCCGCGCTGGCTCCCGGCGCGTGGAAACCTGGACAAGGTCTGTCCGGGGAAGTGATCCGCGTCGATGGCTCGGAGGGAGAGGGAGGCGGCCAGATCCTTCGCACGGCGCTCTCCCTGTCCCTGGTGACCGGCCGCCCGTTCCGCATCGAGAAGATCCGCGCCCATCGGAAGGTCCCCGGACTGAGGCGGCAGCATCTGGCCGCCGTGGCGGCCGCGGCGCGCATCGGGGGTGCCCGCGTCGAGGGGGCGGACCTCGGTTCGACCGAGCTGACCTTCGTGCCGGCCACGATCGTCGGAGGCGACTTCCGGATCCCGGTGGGCAGCGCGGGGAGCGCGATGCTCGTTCTGCAGACCCTCGTCCCCGCCCTCCTGCGCGCGCCGGAGCCCTCGAGGCTCACCCTCGAGGGCGGCACGCACAACCCCATGGCGCCCCCCTTCGACTTCGTTGAGCGCTGCTTTCTCCCCGTCCTCGCACGCATGGGTGCCGAGGTCCACGTGACCCTGGTCCGCGCCGGCTTCTATCCTGCGGGCGGAGGTGTCGCGGTCGCTTCGGTGCGCCCCTCCTCGCTGCGGCCGCTGACGCTGGACGAGCGCGGTAAGGTCCGGCGGACCCGCGCACGGGCCCTGGTGGCGCACCTGCCGCGGCACGTGGCGGAGCGGGAGATCGAGGCCGTCCGGGCGCGTCTCGGCCGCACCGTGGATGCCGTCGAGATCGTCGAGGTCGGCGACTCCGCCGGGCCCGGAAACCTCCTGTGCCTCGAGATCGAGAGCGAGCAAGTCACGGAGATGGTGTGCGCCTTCGGCGAACGCGGGAAGCCCGCGGAACGGGTAGCGCAGGAGGCGGTGGCGGCGGCGCGACGCTACCTCGACGCCGGCGTGCCGGTCGGCGAGCACCTCGCGGACCAGCTTCTCTTGCCGCTCGCGCTCGCGGGGGGAGGGTCCTTCACGACCCTCCCGCTCACGCCGCATGCGACCACGAACGCCGCGGTGATCGGGCGCTTCCTCGGCGTTCGCGTCGAGGTCCAGGAGACGGGACCCGCGGCCCGGCGCGTGACCCTCGCGCGGGCTTAGGCCGCGGCCGGGGCGCGCGCGGCGCATTCTCGGTATATCCTCCACCGCCATGGCCTTGAGACCCGGTACCAAGCTCGGCCCCTACGAGATCCTCGGTCCCCTCGGTGCGGGCGGCATGGGGGAGGTCTACCGCGCCCGGGACGAGCGCCTGTCGCGGGACGTGGCGTTGAAGATCCTGCCCCCCTCCTTCGCGGCCGACCCCGAGCGGCTGCGCCGCTTCGAGCAGGAGGCCCGCGCCACCGGACAGCTCAACCACCCCAACATCCTCGCGATCCACGACGCCGGCGTTCACGAGGGGATCCCGTACGTCGTGGAAGAGCTCCTCGAAGGGGAGACGCTGCGGCAGAAGCTGCCGGGGTCCCCCCTTCCCGCGCGCAAGGTGGTGGACTACGCGACCCAGATCGCCCGCGGCCTCGCCGCGGCGCACCACAAGGGGATCGTCCACCGCGACCTGAAACCCGAGAACCTCTTCGCCACCAGCGACGGGCGGATCAAGATCCTCGACTTCGGCCTGGCCAAGCTGCAGCCGCCCGCCGGGAACCGCTCGGCGCTGACGGAGGCGCCCACGCAGGCCGAGACCGGTGCCGGCGTGGTGGTGGGAACGGCCGGCTACATGTCCCCCGAGCAGGTGCGAGGGCAGCCGACCGATCCACGCTCGGACATCTTCAGCCTCGGGAGCATCCTCTACGAGATGGCGACGGGCCGGCGCGCGTTCCAGGCGGACTCCGCGGTCGAGACCATGAATGCCATCCTCAAGGAGGAGCCTCCCGAGATCTCGAGGCTCGGACCCGACATCCCCGTGGGCCTCGATCGGATCGTCCGGCACTGCATGGAGAAGAGCCCCGACGAGCGATTCCAGTCGGCGCGCGACCTGGCCTTCCAGCTGGAAGCGCTCTCGACCGCCTCGTCGGCGGTGGCGGTTCCCGTACCGTCCCGGGCCGGCGCACGGGCGCCACGCGCCCGTACGGCGGCGCTCGTGGCCGCGATCCTCGTCGTCGCGTTCGTCGCGGGCCTCTGGAGCGGCCGCCTGCTGCGCACGGCCCAGGCCGAGGCGACGTACAGCCAGCTCACCTTCCGCAAAGGAAGCCTGTCCGGGGCGCGCTTCACACCCGACGGCGAGTCGGTCGTCTACAGCGCCTCCTGGGATGGGGGTCCCCTGGAGCTTTACTCCACGCGGCCGGGAAGCCCCGAATCGAGACCCCTCGGGATGCCGTCCGCGGAGATCGTCTCCGTGTCCCGGACCGGCGAGATGGCGGTCCTGCTCAACGCCCGCAACACGATCGGTTTCCAGCGCACCGGCACGCTTGCCCGGGCGTCGCTCGCGGGGGGAGTCCCCCGCGAGGTGCTGGAGCACGTGCAGGACGCCGACTGGTCCCCCGACGGACAGGGGTTCGCCGTCGCGCACGAGGTGGATCAGAGGTACAGGCTGGAGTATCCGGTCGGCACGGTCCTCTACGAGACGGCCCGCTGGATCAGCTCCGTGCGCTTCTCGCGCGACGGCAGGCGGATCGGCTTCATCGATCATGGGATCAACGGCGACAATCGCGGCCGCGTGGCCGTGGTGGACCTGGCGGGAAAGATGAAGGCGCTGACCGAGCCGTTCAGCACCGCCACCGGTCTCGCCTGGTCGCCGTCGGGGGAGGAGATCTGGTTCACCGCGGCGAAGACCGGCAACGTCGCGTCGCTCTGCGCGGTGGACCTCGCGGGCCGCGTGCGGATGGTGGATGGCGCGCCGGCGAATCTCGCCCTCGCGGACGTGTCGCCGAGCGGTGCCGTGCTCGTGATCCGGGACGAGGCGCGGCGCGGGATCGTGGGGCGTGCACCCGGGGAGAGCACGGAGCGCGATCTCTCCTGGCTCGACTGGTCGCGCCCGAGCGCCCTCTCCTCCGACGGACGCCTCGTCCTCTTCGAGGAACAGGGGCAAGGCGGCGGGGCCGGCTACGCGGTGTATGTGCGCGGCACCGACGGCTCTCCCGCCGTCAAGCTCGGCGAGGGGGTCTCCATGGCCCTCGCCCCCGATCAACGCTGGGTCGCGACGCGACGGCTCGACGATCCCGGCCATCTCGTCATCCTCCCCACCGGTCCCGGCGAGGCGCGTTCTTTGGCGGTGCCGCTGGCGATGCTCGCGCTGCGCTGGCTTCCGGACGGGAAGCGCTTCCTGCTGCACGGGAGCGAGGAGGGACGCCGGCCGCGCCTGTACCTGCTCCCCGTCGACGAGGGAGCGCCCCGGCCGGTCACGCCGGAAGGAACGCGCCGTTACTTCGCGGCCCTGTCCATCGGCGACGCGGTCGCCGCCGGCGTGGAAGGCGAACCGGCGAAGATCTTTCCGTTCGACGGGGGAGCGCCGCGCCCGATCCGCGGCATCGGCCCGGACGATGACATCCTGTCCTCGGCCGGCGACGGCCGGTCGCTGTTCGTCGCGCGCATGGGGGTACTGCCGCTGAACGTGGAGCGCCTCGACTGGACGACCGGGCAGCGGACTCCCTGGACGACGCTCGTGCCGGCCGACGGGGCGGGCGTCCAAGACATCTCGTACGTGTTCTTCTCGGCGGACGCCGCGTCGTACGTCTACAGCTACCGACGCATCCTCTCGACCCTCTACCTGGCCACGGGAATCCGCTAGATCCCGCGCATGACTCGAACCCTCGACCGCATCCCGATGTTCGCCAGCCTCTCCGAGGCCGACCGCACTGCCCTCGCAGGCCTGCTGGTCCCGAGACGCTACGAGGCGGGCCAGCAGGTCTTCCGCGAGGGAGAGCCCGGACAGGAGATGTTCGTGGTGGAATCCGGCCGGGTCGCCGTGACCGCGCTGGACGAGCGCGGCGGCGAGATCCGGCTCTCCGTGCTCGCCCGGGGAGCGTTCTTCGGCGAGATCTCCCTCCTCGACGGGGGCCCGAGGACGGCGGCGGTGCGCGCGCTGGAGCCGGTTTCCCTGCTCACGCTCGAGCGGAACGTCTTCTTCTCGTTCCTCGAGCGCCACCCCTCCGCGGCCCGGCACATGGTGGAGGTTTTGGCCGCGCGCCAGCGGGAGATGGTCGAGCGCGTGCGCGGGATCAAGAACGTCAACGAGGTCGTGGAGGAGACGCGCACCACCTCGGAGAAGCTGCTGGATCGCATCGCCGCCGTCGGCGCCAGCGGGTGGTTCCTCCTGGCGAACGTGGTCGTGATCGGCGGCTGGATTCTGTGGAACGTGTGGACCCATCCCCAGACCGTCCGGCTCCACGACGATCCGCCGACGTTCTTCATCCTGGCCTTCGCGATCGGCCTCGAATCGATCCTGCTGACGATGTTCCTGCTCTCCGCGCAGAGACGAGCGAACGACCGCGACCGAATCCGCAACGACCTGGAGTACCAGGTGAACGTCGAGGCCCACCGCGAGATCCTGCTGCTGCACCGCAAGCTCGACCGGCTCCAGGCGCTTCTCGAGGGCGGCACGGACCCCGCGAAGGGACCCTGAGCGTCCCGCGGGTCCCTAGGCCTCCCGGGCGGGACGCCGGCGGACCACCACCAGCGTCATGTCGTCCGTCGCGGGCGCCCCGGCTGCGAAGTCATCCGCGTCGCGGAGCGCCTGCGTGGCCACATCCCGCGCACTCTGCCCGCGCAGCCCCGCCAGCAGGCGCTCGAGCCTGTCGGTCCCGTAGAACTCGCCGGAGCGGTCCTGGCGCTCCACGATCCCGTCCGTGTAGAGAACGAGCGTGTCGCCCGGCTCGAGGCGCGCCACTCCCGCCTCGTAACGTGCCGTCGGGATCGGCCCGAGCACGGTCCCTCCCGGCTCCAGGCGCCGTGCGGCCCTCTCTCCGAGCAGGAACGGGGGGTCGTGTCCGGCGTTGCAGTACTCGAGCGTGCCGTCCGTGGAGAGCTGGCCGTAGAACAGGGACACGAAAGTGCCGGACAGAGCGGCGTGGCGCATCACGCCGTTCACACGCTCGACGATCGAGGCCACGCCCAGCTTCTCGCCGGCGAGCGCCCGCAGCGCCGTGATCACGTCCCGGGCGAGGAGCGCGGCGGGCAGGCCGTGACCGCTCGAGTCCGCGATCGCGAGCCCGATGCAGCAGTCGGAGATCGGCAGGTAATCGAACAGGTCGCCGGAGACCGTCTCGGCGGGACGGGTGAGCGCGGCGATCTCGAAACCGCAGAAGTCGGGCGCCTCCCGGGGCAGGATCCCCTCCTGCAGGATGCGCGCGGCGTCGAGGATCCCGGCCATGCGCTGCTGCTGGAGCTTGAGGTTGATGACATGGCGGACGAGGCTGAGCGAGGAGAGGACCGTCTCCTCGGGCACGCCGCGCTTGAGCGAAAATGCGATGATGTGGCGGTACCCTTCCCCGACGCCGATCGCGGCGAAGACGGAGCCGACGCCGATCGCTTCCTCGAACGCCTCGTCCACGCCGGGGTCGCCGCGGGCCATGAACACGATGCCGTCGCGCAGCAATCTGCGGTGGGGCGGGTAGTCGCGGGGAACGCTCAGGCCTCGCGGGGCGTTGCGGGACGTGCCGAAACCGCAGCAGAGCTCGTAGTCGTCGCCCAGGCGGCTGTAGATGCGCCCGCCCTCGAAGCCGAGGTCGTCCGCGAACTCCGTGCACAGGTGCTCGAGGATCGCCTCGAGCATCTTCGACGTGCTGTCCATGCGCTCGATGTGCGCGACCGCGCGCTCGAGCTTGCGGTACAGGGACTTGAACTGCGTCCCGCGGTCGGCGGACAGGCTCCCCGAATCGTCCATGACCGGCTTCCTCGATCCAGGCTAGCACGTCGCTCGCGCGGCGCCAGAGCGCCGCGCCGCCGTGCCCGCCCGGGAGGCCACGCGCTCACGGTAGCGCGGCGGCGCGCGCCCGGACCGGGATCGGAACGTTGCACAGATCGATGTGTCCGGTGGGGCTCTTGAACCACTCCTCGCGCCGGTTGCGGCGCGCGTCGACGAGGGCCAGGAATGTCGGGGTGTCCGTGCGGAGGACCTCGAGGCTCGTGCGCGTGGCCTCGGGGACGTCGGCGGCGACGCGCACCGACTTCACCGGCGTTCGCTCCTCGGCCTTCTCGTAGAAGCCCATTCCTCCCGTGCCGCGCCCCAGGGTCGACAGGATCTCCATCCCCTGGACCACGCGGCCCAGGAGGGTCACGTTCCGGTCCAGATGGCGCGGCGCGTGCCCGATCACCACGTACAGCTCGGTGCCGCCGCCGCTGTCCGCGTCCATGTCGCGCCCCGCTCCGAGCATCCCGTAGCAGTGGGTAAGCCAGATCCGTCGCGCTTTCGGGTCACGCGCCACGGGAAACCCCTGGGAGAAGCCGACCTCGGGCGCGTACACGTCCCCGTCCGCGAGCCCGGTGAACGGCAGGTCGGGGCTCGTGGCGCGGTCGAATTCCGCGGGGAGGGTGCGCTGCGCCTTCTTGATCTTGCGCTGCTTCTCCGGATCCTCGCCGTCGGGATCTCCCCACTGGACCACGTAGTTGTCCTGGGAGCGGAGAACCGACAGGCCGTCGAAGTACCCCTCGCGCGCCAGCGCCCGCACGTTCGCCACGTGCTTCGGCGCGAACGCGGGCACGAGCTCGATCACGACCCGGCCCGCGGGCAGTTCGAGGTAGAGCGTGTTCTCGGGATCGAGGGGCCGCCAGTCGGAGGGCTTCGACGCCGCGAGGATCTCGGCCATCGTCTTGGGCGCGGCTGCGGACTGTGCCTGAAGTTGTGCGGCGAATCCCCAAGAGAGCATGAAGGCCAGGACGAGGAGGAGCGCGTGACGATTCATGGCATCGGTCCTTTCATGAAGAGCCCAACGCTGCAGGCAAGGACCGTCCCTGTCAAGGGCCCCGGCCCGGACGCGACTAGAATGAGTCCATGATCCAGAAGCTCCTGCTTGCCTCGGGCCTGTGCCTGCTGGTCTGGGCGAAACCGACGCCCTCTCTCGCGGAGGAACCGAAGGCACGGGCGAACGCCGTGGCGATCAGGGACCTCGCCGGAGAACTGGGGCCGTTCCGGATCGGAGACCGGCGCTTCACCGCGGTGCTGCACCAGAAGCGGATCACCGGAGCCGCGGTCGCCGATCCGGAGTGGCAAACGACCCTGGCCGGGATCGAGATCAAGGACGAGAAGGGCTCCGTGCATTTCCGCGAGTCGTTTTCCTGCGTGATCGCCGGCGAGCAGTTCGCGGAGACGCTGGGCGCGAGCGTGGACCTGCTTCAGGGAAAGGAGAGAAGCGGGCTGCTCGTCGGCTACGGACGCTCTCCCTCGACACCGCTCGGAGGGCAGTCGTGGCAGGTCTTCGGTCTCTTCGACGGCAAGCTGGTTCCCTTCGCAAAGCCCATCTTCGCGGAGGGCGACTTGATTGAGGAGGCCCACGGGAACGTGGTCCGGACCGCACCCGAACCCGGACTCGAGGGTGAGGTGCTGCATTTCCGCGTGTGGACCGGGAACTTCTTCGTGGTCTACCCGGTGCGGGTGGAGTTCCTCATGGCCAAGGCGATGCCAGCGTGGCGATGCTCGGAGCGGACGGCCCAGCACATGAAATCGCGCTGCCGGTATCGCATCGAGACCGAGCGCCGGCCCGGGGACGAGGAAATGACCTTCATTCGCATGTTTGCCGGAGCCGACGAGTCGGCGGGCACTCCGGAGCACGTCGTGGTGAAGAAGAGCTCCACGGTCGAGTTCCTCTCCGCGAAGGGCGAGGTCCGCTGGGAGGAGGACGAGCGCCGCGTCACCCTCAGCCCCGGCGACGATTTCTGGCTCGAGATCCGTGTGGACGGCAAGGAGGGATGGATCCACACCCAGGAGGACTTCCAGGCGGTCGGGCTGCCCCAGGCCGGGTGATTCGCCGGGGCTCGGTTCCTGACCGCGCTCGACCAGCTCCGTTACGCTCCCTTCGCCTCGCTCGGCCGGAAGTGGTCGACCGGGTTCGTGCGCGAGGCGACGAGGGCGAACAGGACGGCGGCGATCCCCGCCAGGGCTGCGAAGAAGAAGATCTGCCCCGCCCCCGGGAGGAAGTTGATCGCGGTCACGACGACGACGAGGAAGTTCCCGAGGGTCACCGTGAGGTTCCACAGGCTCATGATCACACCCTTCATCGAGAGCGGCGCCTGGCTGTAGGCGAACTCGAGCCCCGTCGTCGAGACGAGCACCTCGGCGAAGGTGAGCACCACGTAGGGGGCGATCTGCCAAGCGATGTGCAGGCTCGTTCCAGCGTCGAGGACGAGCTGCGTGACGCCCACGATGGCGAAGGCGACCCCGGAGAAGGCGATCCCCGCGGTCATGCGCCGGAGCGGAGTCGGCGTGAGGCCGCGCCGCTCGAGGAACGGATAGAGAACCGCGGTGTGGAACGGGATCAGGATCATGACCAGGAGCGGGTTCAGCGCCTGCATCTGCGACTCCTGGATCGTCATGCCCAGGATCGTGCGGACCATCTGCTTGCCCTGGATCACGACGGTGGACGCCTTCTGGTCGAAGATCGACCAGAAGACCGAGACCAGGAGGAAGATCGGAATGACGCGTAGCACGGCGCGCAGCGCCGCGACCGCCTCGGGTGGGTGCTCGGACAGGGCACCGTCCAGAAAGCCAGCGGCACGAGAGCGCCCGCTCCGCCAGGCTCGGCACGCGCTGCGCACGACCCGCAGCACGCCGTGCGGGTTGGGCCCGCTCGGCGGCAGGTCCACGTAGCGCTTGCGGCCGAGCCAGAAGATCACCGTGGCGATCGCCATCAGCACGCCCGGGATCCCGAAGGCGACCGTGGGACCGAACGCGGGGAGGACCAGCGGGATCGTGAGCGACGCGAAGAACGATCCGAAGTTGATGATCCAGTAGAACAAACCGAACACCCCCCGCACCAGGTGCTTGTTCGACTCGTCGAACTGGTCGCCGACGAACGAGGAGACGCAGGGCTTGATCCCCCCCGAGCCGAGGGCGATCAGGATCAGACCGGTGTAGAACCCGGGCTTCCAGCCCGACGACAGCGCCAGGCTGAACTGGCCCACGCAGTACAGGACGGAGACCCAGAGGATCGTCCGGTACTTCCCGAAGAAGCGGTCGGAGAGCCAACCTCCGAGCAGGGGGAAGAAATACACCCCCATGACGAATGTGTGGAAGACCTCCTTGGCCGCGCCCTGCCTGGTCGCGGGATCGGGGATCTCGCTCGCGAGCAGGTACTGGATCAGGAAGATCGTCAGGATGTTGCGCATCCCGTAGAAGCTGAACCGCTCGCACACCTCGTTGCCGATGATGAAGCGGATCTGCGGAGGGTAGCGATCGGATTTCTCGTTCATCCGGCGCATCATCCCCCGAAGTCAGATCGACGGCAACTCCGTGGGTCGGTGTATTCTCCCGCCGCGATGCTCTCGAGCGACAGCCGCCGGAATCGGGCCGGTCTCTGGGCGGGCCCCGCCGCCGTGGTCCTGCTCGGCGCCGCGATGTTCCTCTGGACCCGGGGGATCTGGCCGGACGTGTTCGTGGATTTCGGGCACGAGATCTACGTGTTCTGGCAGATCTCCGAGGGGCGCGTCCTGTTCCGGGACATCGCTCACCTCAAGGGACCGCTCTCCCCCTACCTGAACGGCCTGTCCTTCCGGCTCTTCGGGTCTAGCCTTCTGACCCTGGTCCTCACGAACCTGGCGCTGCTCGCCGTGCTCGGCGTGGCCCTCTACGCGCTCTTCTCGCGGATCGCCGGCCGACTGGCCGCGACCGCCGTGGGCGTGACGCTCGTGACCGTCTTCGCATTCGGGCAGCTCGAGGACATCGGAAGCTACAACTTCGTCTGCCCGTATTCCCACGAGGTCACGCACGGTGTGATCCTGTCGGTGGTGGCGGTCTTCGCGCTGTCCGAATACCACGGGAAGAGACATCTGGGTCTGCTGGCCGCCGCGGGACTGGCCACGGGGCTCGCGGCGCTCACCGATGGGCACGTGTTCCTCGCGGCGCTCGGCGCAGTGGGGGGCGGCGTGGGCCTGACCCTCTGGCTCGAGCGCCCTTCCCGGCCACGGCTTCTCGCCTCGTGCGGGAGTTTCTTCGCCGGGCTCCTCGCGCCGTCGCTCGTGGCCTTCGCGCTCCTCGCGCTCGCCCTGCCCGCGCGGGAGGCGCTCTACGGGGCCGTGGGCTCGCTGCGCTATTCCCTGGGAAGCGGGATCGCCTTCCAGGGGCTGTATCGCTGGCAGATGGGAACCCTCGATCCGCTCGCGAGCCTCCGCGCGCTGGCCCTCTGGAGCGGCTGCTATGTCGCCGTGCTCGCGCCCCCGATCGCGCTCGGCGCGCTCCTGCGGCGGCGCGGAAAGACGGAAACCGGAAGCGCCCTGGCGCTGGCTGCCGCGGTCCTC
>Ga0316622_100001113_pt1 | contig 17018 bp, 18 predicted proteins | sample OWC_Aug_OW2_C1_D_FD_207646 | JGI IMG/M metagenome (GOLD analysis project Ga0316622, IMG submission 207646) | Wetland soil microbial communities from Old Woman Creek delta, Ohio, United States - OWC_Aug_OW2_C1_D5_C | ecosystem: Environmental > Terrestrial > Soil > Wetlands | place: USA: Ohio... | reverse complement strand
GCCCCGCAGGGTGGTTGTCGTTGACGATGTTGAACGTCCCGGTCGGCGGGATCCCGTTGCCGTTGGCGAAGACCTGCGCGAGCTGGGCGGCGGCAATCGTCGTCGGCTTGCTGGCGGCATCGGTCGGGGCGAACGAGTAGCCGCACAGCCGGTCGGCAACGCCGAACTTGCCGTAGGCGCTGGCGAAGGTCACGACCACCGGCGAGATGCCGAAGGGGTAATGCGACGCATGCAGCACGTTGGACTCGGGCAGGAAGCCCGCATTGAGCAGGGTGTCCATCGATTCCTCGGCTTGCTCGGCGGTCGTGCTCGCGGTCAGCAGGCCTTTCGCCTTCAGCGCGGCGCAGCGGTTCGCCGCGATCGTTGCATTCGGCAGGATGGCGGCGAGGCCCGGCGATCCCGCGGCCCGGGTCGACAGCGTCGCGCAGGGCTGATGGAGGTTGGCCAGCGTGTAGTAGTCGAGCAGCGCCCTGCCGCCGCCGGTCATCGTCGAGCCGCCCTGCTTGACGGTGAGGCCGGGATTTCCCGCCTGCTCGAGGACCGGTTCGCCGACGGCGACGCCGTCGATCAGGCCTTCGGTGTCCTGCTCGGCGGCGGCGATCGCGGACGCGCCGCCATTGGAGACGGAGGAAGCGATGACGATGGTGTTGTCGGCCTTGAACTTGACTGTCGCCCGGCCATCGGGGAACTTCGGCGCGAGCTGCTCGTTCAGCACGTAGAACGCGAAGCGGATCGCGTCGAGCGTGTCGTTGCCCCAGTCCTTTTCCGGGTTCTGCTGCGAATGCGCGTGCTTGAACGCCGCCCGGTTCGGATACGCCGCGTTGAAGCCCGCGAGATCGGCGGCGCCGAGCGCGGCGGTGGCGTTGGACTTCGTTCCCGCCCCGACGGCGTCGCCGCGGGTCCCGTCCTGCAGATTGACGGTATTGGTCGCGAGGTCGTGCGTCCCCATGCCGGTGCCCTTGTCGGTGTAGGCGACCGCGCAGCCGCGCTTCAAGCCCCACTCGCCGGCGCTGCCGATCGCGCCGTAGACCCCGCGCGAGCCGGATGCCGCGGCGGTGACGATGCACGGCCGGTCCTGACTGAACGACGCCGGAACCTGCACCATCATCGTCACGTTCTTCTTGCCGGTGCCGTCGTCGGCGTAGGCGAGATATTCGGTGCCGGCGACCTTGCCCTCGCCCAGCGTGTCGTTGCCGTTGACGTCGATGTTCGGGCCGTAGAGCGTGCCGTAGCCGCCCTTCGGGCTGATGTCGAGAATCGCGCGGTAGTTGCCGAAGATCGCATTGCGGCGCAACTCCGCGGCGGTAGGCGCCGTCGGGTTGGCGAGCACCGGCGCGGCGGCGGCGCCGAGACCCGTCCTGCCCAGGCCGGCGCTGAGCAGGTCGTCGCTCGCGCCGTCGTAGCTCGTGCGGTTGACCGTGCCGACGAACGCGGGTTTCAGGTTGATGACTACGGCGGGTGTGCCGTCGCCGTCGTCGCCGCCGAGGCAACCGGACAGCGTTCCCGCGGCAGCCACCGCGACGACCAGTCCGGCCGCGCGCAGTGCCGCTGTCACCGCATTGCCGGCCCGCAGGCCGACTTCGTTTCTCGCTTGCATCGTTGTTTCCCCTTGGGTGTGCCGCGCGTTGCATTTCGGATGAGCAAGCGTTGGACCGGCGGCGGAGTATAGCCGCCGGCGTGTGATCGCGTTGCTCCATTTTGGGTCGTTGCGGCAATGTGGCCTTCGCCGCGGTCATCCCTTATCATTCGCAGGTACCGGCCATCGGCGCGCCTCGAGGCGCGCGGGCATCGGGCTTTACTCGGAGGCACCATGAAGCGATGGATCGGACTGGCGGCGATCGGCCTGCTGACCGCGGGCTGCGCGACCATGATGGCGGGCGGACCCTCGGCCACGGCGATGCTGGAGGCGACCAAGGGCAATACGGCCGCCGGGAAGGTGGATTTCGTCCAGAAGGGCGGCAAGGTGGTCGTCACCGCGAGCGTCACGGGGCTGCCTCCCGGCCCGCACGGCTTCCACATCCACGAAAAAGGCGACTGCAGTTCCGGCGACGGCATGAGCGCGGGCGGCCATTTCAATCCGCTCGGCAAGCCGCACGCGGCGCCGACGACGGCGGACCGCCACGCCGGAGACATGCCGATGCTGGTGGCCGACGCCTCCGGCAAGGCGACGCTGACCACCGAGCTCGACGTGATCACCATCGGGGCCGGCGCGACCGACATCGTGGGCCGGAGCGTCATCGTCCACAAGGATCCCGACGATTTCAAGACGCAGCCGACGGGCAACGCCGGCGCGCGCCTCGCCTGCGGCGTGATCCGCAAGGCGTGATCGCCCCAGCGGTCGGCGCCGGCCGCCGCGCTCGCGGGCGGCCGCGGGCGCCGCGTCTGCTGCCGCTGCTGGCGGTTCTCGTCGCACTGGGCGGATGCCAGTCGCCGCAAGCGCCGGGCGGCGGCAATGTCGAGGCGAAGCTCGTCGGCACGACGGGCTCGGTGGCGAACGGCTCGGCCGTGCTGCACGACGCCCGCAGCGGCGTCGACATCGCCGTCTGGCTCGGCGGCATCGCGCCCGGCCGGTACCGGGTGGTGATCCACGCGTCCGGCAACTGCTCGTCGCCCAACGCCTTCTCGGCCGGTTCGCCGTGGGCGCCCCCGGGGGTGCCGCTGGCCGTGGTGGTCGTGGACCTGGGTGACGACACGCGGACGGTCACCGAGCATCTTGCGGGATACCGGGTCCAGGGCCCGGACGGCGTCACCGGCCGGTCGGTCGTCGTGCACGCCGGCGGCAGCGGTTCGCTGGAAGCGCAGCCCGGCGTTCCCAACAACCGGGTCGCGTGCGGCGTCATCGGGACGCCGGAATCGATTCTTCCGCGCCTGGGCCTCTGAGCGGTACCGCCGGGCGCCCCTGGTGCATTCAACGGAGTCAGGATGGGCTTTCTCGCCGACAAGAAGATACTGATCACGGGCATTCTTTCCAATCGCTCGATCGCCTACGGCGTCGCCCGTGCCTGCCATCGCGAGGGTGCGACGCTCGCGTTCACCTACGTCAACGACACGCTCAAGGATCGCGTGACGAAGATCGCGGCCGAGTTCGGCACGGTGCCGGTGCTGCCCTGCGACGTCACGCAGGACGACCAGATCGACGCCGTCTTTGCCACGCTCAAGTCCGAATGGGGAGCGCTTGACGGCCTGCTGCACGCCATCGCCTACGCGCCGCGCGAGGCGCTGTCGGGCGACTACCTGGACGCGATCACGCGCTCGGCGTTCGCGACCGCGCACGACGTGAGCTCCTACAGCTTCGCCGCGCTGGCCAAGGGCGCGCGGCCGCTGATGCAGGGCCGCCCGGGCTCGCTGCTCACCCTCACCTACCTCGGCGCGATGCGCACGGTGCCGAACTACAACGTGATGGGCCTCGCCAAGGCGAGCCTCGAGTCGAACGTCCGGTATCTCGCCACCTGTCTCGGCCCCGAGGGCCTGCGCGTCAACGGGATATCGGCCGGGCCGATCAAGACCCTCGCCGCCGCCGGCATCGGCAACTTCTCGCGCCTGTTGAGCCGGTTCGAGAAGGCCGCGCCGCTGCGCCGGAACGTCACCATCGACGAGGTCGGCAACGTCGCCGCATTCTATTTCTCCGAGCTGTCCTCCGCGATCACCGGCGAGATAACCTATGTCGATTGCGGCTTCTCGACCATCGCCGCGGGAATGGCCGACGGCGATTCCTGATCCACGATGACTGCGCCTTCCCGCCGCTTCGACGCCGTCATCGTCGGCGGGGGCCACAACGGGCTCGTCTGCGCGGCGTACCTCGCGGGAGCGGGGCAGGACGTCTGCGTACTCGAGCGCCGCCTCATCCTCGGCGGCGCGGCGGTCACCGAGGAGTTCCATCCGGGCTTCCGCAACTCGACCGCGAGCTACACGGTCAGCCTGCTCAACCCCAGGATCATCCGCGACCTGCGGCTCGCCGAGCACGGCCTCGCCATCGTCCCGCGCGCGCTGTCCAATTTCCTGCCGCTGCCGGACGCCGAGGGCGGCGGCTACCTCAAGGTCGGCGGCGGCATCGCGGCGACGCAGGCGGAGGTCGCGAAGTTCTCGCCCGGCGATGCGCAACGGCTGCCGGCCTATTACGCGATGCTCGACCGCGTCGCCGACGTCCTGCGCGATCTCCTGCTCGCGACCCCGCCCAACGTCGGCGGCGGCCTGCCCGCGCTGCTCGACGGGTGGAAGGTGGCGAAGCGCTTTCGCGCGCTCGACCTTCCCGGCCAGCGCGACGTGCTGGCGCTGTTCACCAAGAGCGCGGGCGATCTGCTCGACGCCTGGTTCGAGTCCGCGCCGATCAAGGCGGCGTTCGGCTTCGATGCCGTCGTCGGCAACTTCGCGAGCCCGTACGCGGCCGGCTCGGCGTACGTGCTGCTGCACCACGTGTTCGGCGAGGTCAACGGCCAGCGCGGGCAATGGGGCCACGCCAAGGGCGGGATGGGCGCGATCACCGCGGCGATGGCGCGCGAGTGCGAGGCGCGCGGCGTGACGCTGCGCACCGGCGCGCCGGTCGCGCAGGTCATCGTCAAGGGTGGCCGCGCGGCGGGCGCGGAGCTGGAGGGCGGCGAGGTGGTCGAGGCGAAACGCGTCGTCGCCAACGTGAATCCGAAGCTGCTGTTCGAGCGCCTGGTCGCGCCCGAGCATCTCGACGCCGACTTCCGGGCGCGGATCGCCGCCTATCGCTGCGGCTCCGGCACGTTCCGCATGAACGTCGCGCTGTCCGAGCTGCCCGACTTCAGCGCCCTGCCCGGGACGGCGCCGGCGCCGCATCACGCGAGCGGCATCATCCTCGCGCCGTCGCTCGCGTACATGGAGCGCGCGTACTTCGACGCGCGCACGACCGGCTGGTCGCGCGCGCCCATCGTCGAGGTGCTGATCCCGTCGGTCGTCGACGACACGCTCGCGCCGCCCGGACGCCACGTCGCCAGCCTCTTCTGCCAGCACGTGCACCCCGACCTGCCGGCGGTCGCGCCGGGCCGGTCATGGGACGACGCGCGCGAGGAGGTCGCGGACCTGATGATCGACACGGTCAACCGCGCCGCGCCGAATTTCCGCGCCAGCGTGCTGGGGCGGCGCGCGCTGACGCCGCTCGATCTCGAGCGCGACTTCGGGCTCGTCGGCGGCGACATCTTCCACGGCGCGCTGTCGCTCGACCAGCTGTTCTCGGCGCGGCCCGTGCTCGGGCACGCCAGCTACCGCGCGCCGGTGCCGGGGCTCTACCTCTGCGGCTCGGGCACGCATCCCGGCGGCGGCGTGACCGGCGTTCCCGGACACAACGCGGCGCGCGAGATCCTGCGGGATGCGAAACGGTCGCGGCGGTGACGCGCGCGACCGTCGAAAAAAGTCGAAGTCAGCCGATAAGCCGGGTTCTGTTACGGCGCGTTTTTAAGGCGCGCTATGGCCGTCATTCCTCTAGGCGCGTCGTTACCGGCGCGCTCCAGCCACCTACCCGCGGACTCGGCGAGCAGCGTCGTCGTCCGCCTACTTGGTGTTGCTCCGGATGGAGGTTGCCGCGTTTCACCCGCCTCCGACCCGGTATGACCCGGAACGGAAGCGACTCGTCTCTGTGGCCCTGTTCATCGCCTTCATCGGCCGCGCTAACGGCGACTTATAGCGTCTGGGCGTTACCCAGCATCCCGCTCTTCGGAGCCCGGACTTTCCTCCCCTCGCTGATCGCGAGCGGCGACGGTCTGGCTGGCTTCGATGGGACAGCATAGCACGCGGCGATGGCGCGGTCGTCGTCGCCGTGTCGCGCTCCCGCGACGCGGGCGGCGGTTCCGGGTCACGCGATTACGCGACCTTCCAGCGCACGGTTTCGCCGGCACGCAGCGGCACGATGGTGTGCTCGCCCAGCGGGCATTCGGCCGGCACGGTCCAGGCTTCGCGGATGAGCGTCACGGTGTCGGTGTGCACGGGCAGCCCGTAGAAGTCGGCGCCGAAACGGCTGGCGAAGCCTTCGAGCCGGTCGAGCGCGCCGGCCGCGTCGAACGCCTCCGCGTAGAGCTCCAGCGCTGCCGGCGCCGAGTAGCAGCCGGCGCAGCCGCAGGCCGTCTCCTTGGCATGCCGCGCGTGGGGGGCCGAATCGGTGCCGAGGAAGAATTTCGGGTTGCCGGAAACCGCCGCCGCGACGAGCGCCGTGCGGTGCGTCTCGCGCTTCAGGATGGGCAGGCAGTACAGGTGGGGCCGCACGCCGCCGACCAGCATCGCATTGCGTGAGAAGAGGAGGTGCTGCGGCGTGATCGTGGCGGCGACGGTCGCCGGCGCCGCCCGCACGAATTCGGCCGCCTCGCGCGTGGTGATGTGCTCCAGCACGACCTTGAGCGCCGGGAAATCGCGGACGATGCGCGTCAGCGAGCGCTCGACGAACACGCGCTCGCGGTCGAACACGTCGACGTCGGGATCGGTGACCTCGCCGTGCAGCGACAGCACGACGTCGTGCTTTTCCATCGCCGCGAGCGCGGGGTAGGCGTGAGCGAGCGCGGTGACGCCGGAGTCGGAATGGGTCGTCGCGCCCGCCGGGTAGTACTTGACCGCATGGACGATGCCGGAGGCTTTCGCCGCGGCGATCTCGCCGGCGTCGGTGCGGTCGGTGAGGTAGAGCGTCATCAGCGGCGCGAACGCGCTGCCCGCGGGAAGGGCGCCGAGAATGCGGTCGCGGTAGGCACGGGCGGCGGCGGTGGTGGTGACCGGCGGCCTGAGATTGGGCATGACCAGCGCGCGCCCGAAGACCCGGGCGGTCGCGCCGACGACCGCCGCCATCGCCGCGCCGTCGCGCAGGTGCAGGTGCCAGTCGTCGGGACGGGCGAGCGTGAGACGGGCCGGGGCGGCGGGCGGGGGGATCATCGGTTGGCCTGGGGACGCGCCGATTATACGGGGCCGTCTCGGCGCGGACGGGGGCCGGGGGCCGTGACGGCCGCCCCCTGCCGCAGCGGACGACATGGCTGGCGGGGAGCCGCGTGGGCGGGATATAATCGGCGGTTTAGCGCGGGCAAGGGTTTGCCCGCAGTGGGGCGTCCGCCGGTATCCGACGCGAAACGGCGGTGCCGGAACCGGCCCGCATGGCACGACGAAGTCACCGAGGTCAGCATGGTAGCCAAGAACGCAATCGCCAGCGCAGTCACGGCCAAGAAGCCGAAGGTCCTCACCGAGGAGACGCTGCTGAAAGCCCCCGACAAGGACTACATGAACGAGGCGCAGCTCGCCTTCTTCCGCCAGCGCCTGCTCGAGCTTCGCGCCCAGCTCCTCAACAACGCCGACGACACCGGAGCCCATCTTCGCGAGAACGAGGTCACCACGGATCCCTCGGACCGCGCGACGCTGGAAGAGGAGTACACGCTGGAGCTGCGCACTCGCGACCGCGAGCGCAAGCTCCTCAAGAAGGTCGAGAAGTCGCTGCGGATGATCGACGAGGGCAGCTACGGGTTCTGCGAGGAAACCGGCGAGCCGATCGGCATTCCGCGGCTGCTCGCGCGGCCGACGGCGACGCTGTCGCTCGAGGCGCAGGAGCGCCGCGAGCGGGTGCAGAAGCTCTACGGGGATTGATGGGCCCCCTCGGGGGGCGTGAGCGGGGCCGGCCGGCTACAGCCCGAACGCGGCGCGGTGCGTGAGCCCCCCGGCCATGAAGTACAACAGGGGGAGCGACAGCATCAGGTTGAAGCGGGAGGCGAGCAGCGCGACCCGGCGCGCCCGGTCCTTCTCGGCATCGGACGCGGGCTTCAGGCCCAGGATCTTCTGCTGGCTGGGCCAGATGATCGCCCAGACGTTGAACAGCATGATCGTCCCGAGCCAGGCGCCGATGCCGATCGCCGCGTAACCCGGCCGGAGGGTGAACGCGGCGACGAACTGGCCGCCCAGCAGCGCCGCCCCGGCCAGCCAGGTCACGACGGCGGACCAGCGGAAGTAGAGCAGGGCACGCGGCGCGATGTGCCGGACGATGCCCGCGGCGGTGCCATCGGCCGCGGCCGCCTTGAGGGCGGGTATCTGGACGAAGTTGAAGTAGAAGAGCAGGCCGACCCACATGATTCCCGCCAGAATGTGCAGCCAGCGGGCAAGGGCGGGAACGAGCTCCATGGTCGCGACTCCCGGTCAGCTCAGGCACGCCCTGACGGCGATGGCCAGCACCGCGGTCAGGATCAGGCCCGAGATCAGCGTGCCCCAGAGCGAATCGAGCGGATTTTTCATCGCCATCCCCGTCGGACCGTGGGTCGGTGGAAATTGGTTGTTAAAATCAGTCGGGTTCATTCTAGCAAGCATTGGGCGGATCGACACGTCCGAGTCAGGCGCCGGAATGCCGGCGCGACCGCGCCCCGCGGCTTGTCTCCGGCATATGTCAGGAACATAATCAGGGCGTTAGCCATCAGCCACTGCCGCGGCGTCGAGCCGGCGTCCCCGGGGCGCTCGGCCCGCGCGCCGCCGGCCCCGCGCGTCGACCCCAATTTGATCTGAAACGGACCCCGAATCCCATGGCGTTGTTCTCCAAGTTGCCGGCCAGGAAGCCCGGGCTGTCCAAGCCGGACGCCCAGGGCCGCAGCAGCGGGCAGCAGGGCGCGGACGGCGGCGGCGCCGCGCATCCCGAGCGGCGGGAGGGAGAGGCCGGGTGGCGTCCCGGCAAGACGGTGAGCGGCGGCATCACGATCACCGGCTTCGGGCTGGTCGAGCCGTCGCCGACGCGGCGGGTGATCGAGGTGACGCACGGCAATGCGGGCATGTGCGCCGTGCTGGAGAACGCGGTGCTGCTGTTCGCGAGCGGCCACCCCGAGCCCGCCCGCGCGCTGCTGGCGGAGGGCGTCGAGAGGGATGCCGAAACCCGCATGTCCCCGCTCGCGTGGCTCGCGCTGTTCGACCTCATGCAGCGGGCCGGGGATCGCAGCGCGTTCGAGCAGCTGGCGCTGGAGTACGTCGTCCAGTTCGAGCGCTCGGCGCCGACCTGGGACGATCGCGTCCGGCCGGCGACGGGGCACCGCCCGGCCCCCGGTGGATACGTCAGCATGACCGGCAAGCTGACGGCCGCCAGCGCCGTGCAGCTCGAATCGCTGCGCCGCGCCATCGCCAAGAACGCCTCGCAGGCGCGCTTCGACCTGGCCGCGCTCGCGGAATTCGACGATGCCGGTGCGCGGCTGCTGGCCGAGGTGCTCGGCGACGCGCGCCGGCGGCAATACCCGCTGCGCCTGCAGCGCCCGGAAAACCTCACGCATGCGCTCGACGCCGCGGTCCAGCGCGGGCGTGACGGCGGCGAGGGCGCGTGGCTGCTGTCGCTGGAGCTGCTGCAATGGCAGGGCGACCGCGCCGCCTTCGACGACCGCGCGGTCGACTACGCGGTGACGTTCGAGGTCTCTCCGCCGTCGTGGGAGCCGCCGATGCTGGCGGGGACGTCAGGGGCGCAGGCCCCGGATGCCGGTGCCGCCGCGAAGGCCGCCGGCGAGATGGTCGCCGACGCTCTCGCCGCGGCGGGCGAAGTCCTGGCGTGGTCGGGCGTCGTGATCGGGTCGCACCCGGAGGCGGTGGCCCGGCTGTTCGAATTTGCCGATGGCCGCGAGATCGTGCCGCTCGACCTGACGCAGGTCGAGCGCATCGACTTCGTCGGGGCCGGCGCCGTTTACAACGCCATCAAGGCCCTCGAGGAGCGGCGCCGCGCCGTGCAGATCTTCGGCGCGACGCCGATCATTCGCGCGATTCTCCTGCTGATCGGGGTTGCGCCCGGGCATTTCTACAAGAAGGCGCAGTAGCCCGGCGGCGCGCCGGCCACACCGCGGCCCTCACCGGCCCCCTTTGCCATGCAGAGCTTCCACGGCACCACCATACTTTCCGTTCGCCGCGACAACGACGTCGCGCTGGGCGGCGATGGGCAGGTCACGCTCGGCAACATCGTCGTGAAGGCGACCGCGCGCAAGGTGCGCCGGCTGCATCACGACCGGGTGCTGGCCGGTTTCGCCGGCGCGACGGCGGATGCGTTCACGCTGTTCGAGCGCTTCGAGGCGAAGCTCGACAAGCATCAGGGGCACCTGACGCGCGCGGCGGTCGAGCTCGCGAAGGACTGGCGCTCCGACCGCATCCTGCGCCGCCTGGAGGCGATGCTGGCGGTGGCCGATGCGTCGGCCTCGCTCATCATCACCGGCAACGGCGACGTGCTCGAGCCCGAGTACGGCATCGTGGCGATCGGCTCCGGCGGACCCTACGCGCAGGCGGCGGCGCGGGCGCTGCTCGACAACACGGCGCTCCCCGCCGCGGACATCGTCAAGCGCGCGCTCACCATCGCCGGCGATCTTTGCATCTACACCAACCAGCAGCACGTGATCGAGGTGCTGGGGAATCCCGGCGAATGAGCGCGCCGGGCCGCCCCAAGCGCGAATTGCTCCCCCTCGGGGGGGCGGCGCGCAGCGCCCAGGGGCACCGATGAGCGCGCCGGGCGAAGCCAAGGCCGAGTTCGACGTCCTGATCGCGGGTGCCGGTCTGGTCGGGCTCGCGCTCGCGCCGGCCCTCGCCGAGCTCGGGCTCACCGTCGCGCTGGCCGACCGCGCGCCGGTGGCGGCGCCGCCAGACCCCGCCGATGAATCGGACTGGGATTCCCGCGTGTACGCGATCAGCCCCGGCAGCGCCACGTTCCTGCGCGCGGTGGGGGCGTGGCAGTCGCTCGCCCCGGAGCGGGTCGCTGCCGTCGAGCGGATGCGGGTGGCCGGCGATGATGGCGCGACGCTCGAATTCTCGGCCTACGATCTGGGCGAGCGCGCGCTGGCGTGGATCGTCGAGGAGCGCGCGCTGCGCGCCGCCCTCGTTCCGCGCGTGCACGCAGCCGGCGTGGCCATCCACGCGCCGCGAAGCTTCGCCGCGCTGGCGTGGTCGCCGGACGCCGGGACGCTCCATTTCGACGATGGGGGGGCGGTGACGGCGCGTCTCGTCGTCGCGGCCGACGGCCTGCACTCCTGGGTGCGGACCGCCGCAGGCATGGTCGCCGCGGTGCGGCCGTACGGCCAGACGGCGGTCGTCGCCAATTTCGCCTGCGAGCACGCCCACCACGGCCGCGCCCGGCAGTGGTTCCGCGGCGACGACGGCATCCTCGCCTGGCTGCCGCTGCCGGGACGGCGGATCTCGATCGTCTGGTCGGCGCCGGAAGCGCTCGCGCGCGAGTTGCAGGGCCTCGATCCCAAGGCGCTGGCTGCCCGCGTCGCGGAGGCGGGCGCGCACGCGCTCGGCGCGTTCGAGAGCATCACGCCGGCCGCGGCCTTTCCGCTCGCGTTCATGCGGCTCCCGAGCGCGGTCGCGCACCGCCTGGCGCTGGCCGGCGACGCCGCGCACGGCGTCCACCCGCTGGCGGGCCAGGGCGTGAACCTCGGTTTCGGCGACGCCGAGGCGCTGGCCGCGGTGCTGCGCGAGCGCGGTCCGGTCGCCGACGCCGGCACCGCGGTGCTGCTTGAACGATATGCACGGCGCCGGGTCGAACCGGTGCGCGCCATGCAGGCCGTGACGGACGGGCTGTGGCATCTTTTCGCCGCGGCGGCCCCCTGGGTCCGGACGGCGCGCAATCTCGGCATGACGGCGGTCGACCGGTTGCCGCTCGCCAAGCGCCTTTTGGCACAATCCGCGCTGCGGTAAGCGGCCAGTCCCGGCCGTCCGCCGTCGCACCCACGACTTGATGGAGATGACGATGTTCCCCACTTCCCAGCGCCTCCTGCGCACCCTTGCGGCCGCGACGGTCATCGGCATGGCCTTCGTCCCGCCGCTGGCGGCGCAGACGGCGGCCAGGCCGGCCGATGCGCCAGCCAGGGCCCCCGCCGACGCCGCGCCCACGGCCGAGGCGGCCGCGGTGAAAAAGCTGCTGGAGCAGAAGTTCCCCGGCGCCACCGTCAGCAACGTCAGCAAGAGCGGTTACTTCGGGCTCTACGAGGCGCAGTTCGATGGCCAGCTCGTCTACACCGACGCCAAAGTCGCGTACGTGATGGTCGGCGCGATCTACGACACGACGACCAAGCAGAACCTGACCGAGGACCGGCTGCGCAAGCTCAACCGCATCGCGTGGGACAGCCTGCCCCTCGAGCTAGCGCTGAAGAAGGTGAAGGGCAACGGCACGCGCAAGCTCGCGGTCTTCTCCGATGCCGACTGCCCCTTCTGCAAGCGGTTCGAGAACGAGCTGAAGGGGGTCGACGACGTCACCGTCTACACCTTCCTCTTCCCGATCGACCAGCTGCATCCGGACGCCGCCAGGAAGTCGAAGCAGATCTGGTGCGCGCCCGACCGGCAGAAGGCCTGGGACGAGTTCTTCGACGCCGGCAAGCTGCCCGACAACAAGGGCGATTGCGAGACGCCCATCGCCGCGACGCAGGCGCTCGGCCAGAAGCTGCGGATCAACGCGACGCCCACGCTGGTGTTCGCCGACGGCTCGATCATCCCCGGCGCGCTGCCGAAGGACCGGCTGGAGGCCGAGCTCTCCAAGGCCGCGGCGGAAGCGAAGCAGACGGTCGCCGCGCCGAAGAAGTGACGCGGCCCGACGCGCGCCACCACCACCGAACCCGATCCGAGGAGCCACGATGGCGATCATCGATTTCCTGAAGAAGCAGTTCATCGACATCATCGAGTGGACCGACGACTCGCGCGACACGCTGTCGTACCGGTTCCCCGACGAGGACAAGGAGATCAAGAACGGCGCGCAGCTGATCGTCCGCGAGTCGCAGGTGGCGCAGTTCGTGTACGTGGGCCAGTTCGGCGACGCCTTCGGCCCCGGCAAGCACACGCTGACCACGGACAACATTCCGGTCCTCACCAATCTCAAGAGCTGGAAGTACGCGCTCGAGAGCCCGTTCAAGGCCGACGTCTACTACGTCGTCACCCGCACCTTCACCGGCAACAAGTGGGGCACCGCCAACCCGGTGATGATGCGCGACGCCGACTTCGGCATCGTCCGCCTGCGCGCCTACGGCACGTTCGACTTCCGCATCGTCGACGTGAAGAAGTTCCTGAAGGAGGTCGCCGGCACCGACGACCACTTCCGGCTGGACGAGTTCGCCGACACCATGCGCTCGCGGATCGTCAGCGTGTTCTCGGAGGCCCTCGCCGAGGCGGGCATCCCGGCGCTCGACGTCGCGGCGCGCTATTCCGAGCTTGGCGGCGCGCTGCTGCCGCTGATCAACCCGATCCTCGGCGACCGCTACGGCCTCGAGATGACCGCGTTCGTCGTCGAGAACGTCTCGGTGCCGCCGGAAGTGGAAGCCGCGATCGACAAGCGCTCCAGCATGGCCGCGGTCGGCAACCTCAACGACTACGTGAAGTTCCAGATGGCGCAGGGGATGGAGAAGGGCGGCGGCGGCGCCGCGGGCATGGCGGCGGAGCTGGCGGTCGGCATGACGATGGCGCAGCAGATGATGAAGGAGACCGGCGGCTTCACCAAGCAGGCGACGCCGGGGATCGAGGCGCCCGCGGCGGGAGCGCCGGCACCCGCCGGACCGGCGCTGCTCACCCCCGCGCAGGTCGCGCAGGCGCTCGGCGTCGGCGAGGCCGACGTGATGGCGAGCCTCGAGGCGGGTGACCTCAAGGGCAAGAAGATCGGGACGCAGTGGCGCGTCACCCGCGCCGCGGTCGACGCCTTCATCACTTCATGAGCGCCAAGGGCTACCCTCACCCGCCGCTCTCCGGCACCCTCTCCCGCTCGCGGGAGAGGGTCGGGGTGAGGGCGGCGTACGCCCCGAGGGTACAGCCGTGAGCGCGGCGCTCGATCGCCGGCGCCGCGCGCTGCTGGGTGCGGCGGCGGGAATCGCGGCCGTCGCGCTGGCGCCGCCGCTCGCCGCGCAGGATGCGCGCAGCGCCGCCGCGCAGAACGCGGCCCGCGACTGGCTCGCGCTGACCGACCGGCTGGACGGCGTCGCGAGCTGGAACGCGGCCGGTGCCAAGTTCCGCAACGCGGCGCCCGTCGAGGCCTGGGCCGCCGCGCTGAAGCAGGTTCGCGGCCCGCTCGGCGCGCTCACGGCGCGGACCGTGGACTCGACCCGGTTCGCCGGGTCGTTCCCGGGATTTCCGGACGGAGACTACGCGGTGATCGTCTTCCGCGCCTCGTTCGCGAACAAGGCGGTCGGGCGCGAGACCGTCACCCTGGAGCGTGAAGGGGACGACTGGCGCGTCGTCGGCTACCTCATCGCCTGAGCGCCCGGCGCGAGCCCATGGCGGCGGAAACCACGGCGCTGTCGAAGTTCGCGTGTCCCGCCTGCGGCGGCGAGGCGAACTGGAACGCCGCCAAGCAGAAGCTCGTCTGCCCGTTCTGCGGCACCGAGTCGCCGGCGAAGCTCGACGCCGCCGGCGGCATCGCCGAGCACGATCTCGTCGCCGCGCTGCGCGGGATCGGCGACGACCGCCGCGGCTGGCAGTCGGCGCGGCGGCAGGTCAAATGCCAGAGCTGCAACGCGATCTCGGTCCTCGATCCGGCGCGGCAGGCGCAGAACTGCGACTTCTGCGGGTCGGCGCAGATCGTCCCTTACGACGAAGCCAAGGCGGCGTTCCGCCCGGAAAGCGTGCTGCCGTTCCGGGTCAGCGAAAGCGCGGCGCGCGACGGCATCCGCGCGTGGTACGGCAGGCTGTGGCTCGCGCCGAACCGGCTGAAGAGATCCGCGCTGACCGACACCGTGCACGGCGTCTACCTGCCGTACTGGACGTTCGACGCGCAGGTCGACGCGACGTGGACCGCCGAGGCCGGGCACTACTACTACACGACCGAGACGTACACCGAAAACGGCCAGCTGCGCACGCGGCAGGTGCGGCACGTCCGCTGGGAGCCCGCGGCGGGCCGCGTGCGGCACTTCTTCGACGACGATCTCGTCTGCGCGTCGGTCGGCGTCCATCCGCGCCTCCTGCGCGGGATCGAGCCGTTTCCCACTGCCGAGCTCAAGCCCTACGACGCCGGGTACGTCGCCGGCTGGGTCGTCGAGCGCTACCAGATCGATCTCGTCGCCGCCGCGCAGCGCGCGCGCGACGCGATGGACGCGAAGCTGCAGGCGATGTGCGCGCAGCAGGTTCCCGGCGACACCCAGCGCAACCTCGCCGTCAGCGCCGACTACTCGGGGCAGACGTTCAAGCACGTTCTCGCCCCGGTGTGGCTGCTGTCCTACCACTACGGCCGCAGCGCGTACCAGTGCGCGATGAACGGCGTGACCGGCGCGATCGCCGGCGAATACCCGAAGAGCCCGTGGAAGATCGCGTTCCTCGTGCTCGCGCTGTTCATTGCCGTCGTGATCGCAATGTCGCTGGCGGGCGGGCGCTGAGCACGCCACGGCCACGCGCCGCGGCGAAACCGGACCGGGACAGGGAGACGACGACATGCATGCGGCCATCATCACCGGCACCTCGCGCGGCTTGGGCGAGGCGCTGGCGGCGGAGTTGCTCACGCGCGGTTATTCCGTCATCGGCATCGGCCGGTCCGACAGCACGCGGCTCGCCGGCGAGCGCTATCGCTTCGTCGAATGCGATCTCGCGCGGCCCGCGCGCATCGGCGCCACGGTCGAACCCGCGCTGCGCGAGCTCGCGGCGGCGGGCCCCGAAGCGGTGACGCTCGTCAACAACGCGGCCGTCGCCTGGCCGGTCGCCTGCGTCGGCAGGCTACCGGACGGCGAGGCGGAAGCGGCGCTCGCGACCAACGTCGCCGCGCCGCTCGCGCTCTGCAACGCGTTCCTGCGCGCGTTCGCCGACCCCGCGCTGCCGCGCCGGATCGTCAACGTCTCGTCGGGCGCCGCGCAGATGGCGATCGCCGGCAGCGCCGTCTACAGCATGTCGAAGGCCGCACTGGAGACGCTGACGCGGGCGATCGCCGCCGAATGCTCGGCGCCGGCCTTTCGCTGCATCACGCTGCGTCCGGGCATCTTCGACACCGACATGCAGGCGTACATGCGCAGCCGCGACCCCGCGGAATTTCCCGACGTGGCGCTGTTCCGCAGCTTCAAGGACAGCGGGGCGCTGAAAGCCCCGGCGGAGGTCGCCGCCCGCATCGTCGAGCGGCTGATCGCCGCCGGCGTCGAGCACGGGCGGACCTACACCCACCAGGACCTGTGACGGCCCGCTACGGAAACGCGGGAATGTTCGGCTCGAGTCCGCCGTCGGTGGCCTCGGGATGGCTCCGGCCGAGCCGTTCCTTGATTTCCTCGACCTTGTGCTCGGGCACGTCCACCATCAGCAGGATCCGTCCCTGCGCGAGCTGCGCCTCGAACTGTCGCAGCCGCGAGTTGGGCACCGACGACCCGACCATGCTCGCGACCCACGCGCCGAACAGCGCCCCGAACAGGGCCATCCCGAGCACCGTGGCGATCTCGTAGGCCGGCGCCATCACGAAGTACCAGACGACCGCCGCGCCGGCGACGCAGCCGGCGAATGCGCCCGTGACCGCGCCGAGCTTCGCGCCGTGCACGAGGTCGCTCGTCTGCAGCACGTTGGCCTCGTGCAGCCCGTCCATCGACACGCCCGGCCGGGCGATGAAGTGGATGTGACGCTCCTCGATGCGCAGCAGCAGCAGGTCGTCCATCGTCCGGCGGGCGCTGCCGGTGTCGGGCAGCAGGTAGTACATCCGACGTCTCATGTTCGCCTCCTTCGACGGGTAGGCCCCGGATCAATCTACTGCCGCGCGGCTCGCGGCGCAACCGGGTCCCGCGGCGCGGCCGTCCCGAGCCCTGCGGTTCCCGCCGTGCGGCCGGCGGTGCCCGGTCGGCTGCCGGCGGCGACCCGGTGGCATTGCGCCGGAACTTAATCGCCTGCGCGCGACCGAACAGACGATGGCGTGCGCGCGGTGCTGTCGGGCCGGGGCGACAGCGCCGCGGGGCGCGCCCCGCGGCGAGCTGCGACCACCGCCCGCGCGCCCCGCCCTCGCCGGTCACGCGCCGCGATGCCCGCCACGATCAAAGGATGACTCCACCATGACCACAACCCTCAGCGACGAAGCGCAGCGCACGGCCCCGCTCGCCCTCTGGCGCTATGCCCACGAGTACCTGCGCGCCGCGCGCGGCCTCTGCCGGGAGATCAGCGTG
>Ga0316622_100001112_pt1 | contig 17022 bp, 14 predicted proteins | sample OWC_Aug_OW2_C1_D_FD_207646 | JGI IMG/M metagenome (GOLD analysis project Ga0316622, IMG submission 207646) | Wetland soil microbial communities from Old Woman Creek delta, Ohio, United States - OWC_Aug_OW2_C1_D5_C | ecosystem: Environmental > Terrestrial > Soil > Wetlands | place: USA: Ohio... | reverse complement strand
GGGACTATCGCCTCTTCTTCGCGGGCCAACTCATCTCGCTGGTCGGCACCTGGATGCAAAGGGTGGCGCAGTCGTGGCTGGTTCTCGAGCTGACCAATTCGCCGTTCAAGCTGGGGCTCATCAGCGCACTGCAGTCCGCTCCCATGCTCTGCCTCGCCTTCATCGCAGGGGTCATCGCCGATCGACTCCCCAAACGCCGCGTCCTCATCGGCACGCAGACAGCCCTCATGATCCAGGCGTTCCTCCTGGCCGTCCTCGCCTGGACGGGCCACGTGGAATACTGGCACGTGGCGCTTCTGGCAACCTGCTACGGCCTAGCTTTCACCCTCGACATGCCCACGCGGCAGTCGTTCATCGTGGAGATGGCGAGCAAGGAGGACCTTCCGAATGCTATCGCCCTGAATTCCACCATGGTCAGTGGCGCCCGCATGGTTGGCCCCGCCGTCGCCGGCCTTTTGGTGGACCGGTACGGGGTGGCGTCTGCCTTCGGACTCAACGGCCTGAGCTTCGTGGCCGTGATCCTCGCCTTGGCGGCCATGCGGGCCGACGGCCTGCCGGGACCCGCGCACGGCACCTCCGTCCGCCAGGACATCGCGGCCGGCCTCTATTACGCGATCCGCACCCCCCTCGTCGCCCTGATCCTGAGCCTCCTCTTGACCCTGGGTCTCTTCGTCATGAACCACAACGTCCTGGTGCCCCTCCTGGCGCGGGATGTGCTCCACGAGGGGGCACACGGCTTCGGTCTCCTCATGGCAGCCGTGGGCATGGGCGCGATCGTCGGCGCACTGGCCCTGGCGATGCTGGCGAAAGGCCGCCCCCCGCTCTCCCTGCTCCTCGGCACCGCCGCCGCCGCCTCGGGCTTTACGTTGTTGCTCGCGGCGATCCGCAACTTCTGGGCCGCCATGCTCGTCCTGGCCCTAATCGGGTTCTCGCAGATCGTGTTCCTGGCGAGCTGCAACAGCGCGCTCCAACTGGTGGTCCCGGATCGGATGCGCGGCCGGATCATGAGTCTCTACGCCTTCGTGTTTGTCGGCATCACGCCCCTCGGGTCGCTTGTCGTCGGCACGATTGCGGAATGGTTCGGGGTGGCAGTCGCGTACGCACTGGCGGGTGGGGTGACGTTGGCCTCCATCCTGGTACTGGGCCTGTTGTGGAGACGGGGGTAGGTGTGATCCGCATCCGGAAAGGATGGGACCGGAGATACCTTCCGCGTTCACGATCCCCACGACTCGCATGCGGCGCACCACCGCCGCGATCGCCCGCGAATGGTCGCGGGCGGCGTCGGTATCCACCACGACACAGGCGGTCGGGCCACCGGTTATCCTGATGTGCGCGGGTTCACTAGCGCAAGGCGGGCAAGAATAGCAAAAATACATCGTCTATGCGGCCGGGCCTCGGCTACGGTTCGACGCGGGCCCAATCGAGTGTCCCGGCGGGAGATCACAGAAAGAGTGGGAGGCTGTCTGATGGACGCACGCCGCCTGGAGTTTCTTGCCGGCGTCAAGGCCGAGCTGCCGATTCTCCTCGGCGTGAGCCCGTTCGGGATGATCTATGGCGTGCTGGCCTTGAGCGCCGGCCTGCCGGCGAGCTTGGCTTTCGCGATGTCCTCCGTTGTCTTCGCCGGGTCGGCCCAATTCGTCGGCGCCCAATTGATCGGGACGGGCGCGCCGGGGATCGTCATCCTCGTCACGACCTTCGTCGTCAACCTGCGCCACGTCCTCTACAGCGCATCGGTCGCGCCCTATCTCAAGCACCTGAACGCACGATGGAAATGCATCCTGGCCTACTTGCTCACGGATGAGGTGTACGCCGTTGCCATTACCCGCTTCACCCAACCGGGGGGGTCGCCGTCCACCTCACCTTCGTTGCGGTGGTATTTCTTGGGCGCGGGACTGGCCCAATGGAGTGCCTGGCAGGCGAGCACGGCGGTGGGGATCGTTCTCGGCGCACAGATCCCGCCCGGCTGGGCCTTGGATTTCGCCATCGCGCTCACCTTTATCGCCCTCGTGATCCCGACCCTCACCGACCGGCCGACGGTGGCGGCGGCACTCTCGGCGGGGATCGTCGCGGTCCTCACGGCAGGCTGGCCGTACAAGCTTGGGCTCGTCCTCGGGGCTGTCGTCGGGATCGTCGTCGGGTTGCTGGTCGAAGGGAAGCCGAAGGCAGGGGTGCGCCGGCCATGAACGCGACATCCGTGGCGTTGGGAATGATCATCGTCGGGATGGGGGTCGTCACCTACGCGATCCGCCTGTCGCTGATCCTGCTGCTGGGACGCCTCAAGGTGCCGCCCCTCGTGCAGCGGGCGCTCCGCTTCGTGCCGCCGGCCGTGCTGTCGGCCCTCATCTTCCCCGAGCTCCTGCTGCCCGGCGGCACGCTCATGCTCTCGCTCGGGAACGTGCGGTTGCTGTCTGGCGTGCTGGCGGGTTTGGTCGCCTGGCAGAGCAAGAACGTGCTCCTGGCGATCGCCGTAGGCATGGTGGCGCTGTGGGTTCTGCAGGCAGTGCTTCCGAGCTGAATCCTCGCGTCCACGCCCGATCGCCCGCGCTTCCCTAAACCGTCTCGCCTCCGCCGCATCTCGGTTTCGCGAGGCCTCATTGACTCCCGCGTGGGCGGTGCGGTAGTGTGGGTTGCGAAAGTTGACTTGGCGCATAGCAGGCTGCTGAAGAACTCGTTTTCTGCCCAGGCTGCTCAAAAAGGTCCAGATCCAAGGCGCCGCGCGATGCGTGGTGCGAGGCGTACTGAGTCCGTACGTCGCAGCGCCGCGCGAGCGCGGCAACGCAGGAGATGGGTCTTTTTCAGCAGCCTGTTAGGCCAATGAGGAGGCGCGCATGAAGGGTCTCGTGTGGCACGGCAAACATGACCTCAGGCTGGACGACGTCCAGGAGCCGCGGTGCGGCGACGGCGAGGCTCTCCTGGAGGTGAAGTACGCGGGGATCTGCGGCTCCGACTTGACTATCTACCAAGGGAAGCACAAACGCGCAAAGCCACCCACGATCCTGGGGCACGAGTTCTCCGGCGTCGTGGTGGAGCGGCGGGGCGAGGGCTACCCCGAGTTACGCGTGGGCGACCGCGTGGCCGTGAACCCCGTCTACGCCTGCGGCCAATGCGAGCTGTGTCTGGCGGGGAACGGCCACATCTGCGAGAAGAAGGGACTGTACGGCGTGGACTCGGACGGCGGCTTCGTGCGCTACGTCAGGGTGGCACTCAGGGCGTCGCACCGGCTCCCCGAGTGGGCCTCTTTTGAGGAGGGTGTCCTTGTGGAGCCCCTGGCGGTCGCCGTGCGGGCCGTGCGCATCGGGCGCCTCTCCTTCGGGGAGTCCACGGTGGTGATCGGCGGCGGACCGATCGGGCTGTTGACTGCCATGGTGGCGCGAGTGGCGGGCGCTCGGAACGTGTTCCTGGTCGAGCCGCAGGCATTCCGCAAGAACATGGCGGCGTCGCTCGGATTCGCCGTGCTTGCGCCGGAGGAGGCCACGCGCGAGCGCGTGCTGGACCTGACGGCAGGCCACGGCATCGACGTGGTCTTTGACGCAGCGGGCGCCCCCCCGGCGGCCCGCATGACTATGGAGTTGGTGAAGCGGACCGGCCGGATCGTGGTCGTGGCCGTGTACAAGGAGCCCGTACCCGTGGACCTCATCACCCTGGGCTACGGGGAGATCGAGATCCTGGGATCCTGCGTGTACACGCCGGCTGACTTCGCCAAGAGCGTCGGCTTGGTGGCGGAGAAGCAGGTGGACCTCATGCCCCTCGTCTCGCACCGGATGCCGCTGGCCGAGGGCATTGGTGCCATCGACCAGCTGACCAAGGGCATGGACGCGCAGAAGGTCCTGCTGGAGGTGAGCTGATCCTTGGAATCCGGTAAGGGAGGGGCACGGCCGTAGCCAGGAGATGGCAGGCCCTTCTTGGCTTTCCCCGCCGGTCGCCGGCGAATGGGTCGCACCCGAAAGCGATGCCAACGAATGGCGACATCCCGATCAGGCCTGCGCGATAGTCTGCCGTGGTGAGGCCAGAATGAGAAGCACGCTCCCCGCCTTCAGCGCTGCCGTCAGGAGGATTGTCTCGGCGATACCCATCATGGGGATCAGGAGGACGCCCGTGAGCGCCGCTCCGAAGACCGCCCCCGCTAGGTCAAAAACGTAGATCCTCCCCGCCAGGGCGCCGACACCGGTTCGCGCCGTCGCCAGCCGCGCCACGAGGACCGGATACTGGGCGCCAGCCATCACGCCCGTCAGGATCATGAGAACGAAGGTCAGGATCAACCACAGATCCGGCTGCAGCGCGGATACGGCGCACCCGTAGGCAAGGAGCAGGGTGAGCAGGAACGCCGACTCAACGGCGAGCAGCGGTGTTGTGCCCCTCCCGGCCGTCCAGAGCGACCCGGCTGCTCCGCCCAGCATGAAGAGGGCAGTGAGGAGGCCGATGTACTGATACACGTCCCCATACTGGACCTGGAACGTCAGGATCAAGACGAGGCTCATCACCATGCCGGCGAATCCCGTGGACAGGGCGGCGTACCCCACGTAGAGGAGTTTCCCGCGGCGGATCTGGAGACCCAGGAGAACGGCGACCAACACGGCGGCGGCCGCCAGGTACGCGCCCGCTGGGACGCTGTCCAGCAACTCGAATCCCCGCGCGGCGGCCGGGGAGACGATGCGAGAGAACAACCGCATACTGGCGAAGGTGCCCCGGGGGAGATAATCGCGGTTGGCCGGTTCGTCTCTCGCGAATGCCTGCACGAGAGGTGCGAAGCGCTCCGCGTCCATTCGGTAACGGATGTAGGCCTCGGTCATTAGGCCGGTCCGGATCCCCCGCCCCTCGAGGCGGTGGCTCAGGATCCGCGGCTCCCACCCGGCGGCGAGTGCCTCCCCATCCCCCGCCAAGAAGAGGTTCGGTTCGCCGGGGAGGACGCGGGCATGGCGGAAGGCTGTTTGGAGGGCCGCCAGGACACTCCCGTTCAGCCCGGCGAGTTCCGGCGAGAGCAGGGTCTCCGATCCCGGTAGGAAGAACGCCAGAATCCCATCGTCGGCAAGTCGGCCGCGGGCCAGCGCGAAGAACTCCTGGGTGTAATACCGGTTCAGCATAAGCGTACCCGGCGGCGGGAGGTGGAGCACGATGACGTCCCACCGCGCACCCGCCTGCCGGAGGAGGAGCCGCCCCTCCATCGGATGCAGTCGAACCCTGGGGTGGGCCAACTCGTAGGCGGTGAGGGGGGTTGGGAACCGCCGGAGCGTCTCGAGGAGCAGCGGGTCCTGCTCCGCGTAGGCGATCTCCTCGACGGGGTGTCGGAGGAGCTCCTGCAGCAGCCCACCGGCCCCGCCCCCGACCACCAGGACGCGCCGGGGGCGGTCGTGTGAAAGCATGGGGAAGTGAGCGAGGATTTCCACCTCGGGACCGGGGTGCGGAATCGTGATGGCCGGGCCGCCGTTCACGAAGAGGGTGTACTGATCGGCCGCGCGCACCACGGCGATGGTGGCGTACGGGGACCGGGCGGTGTCGAGCAGGACGTGATCGTGCCACTGCAGTCGAGCGCTCCACGCATCCAGCCAGCCAGGACCGGAGCCGAGGACGGCGAGCGTCACGCCGCCGAGGAGCCCGAGGACAGGCCTGCGGAAGCCCGCCGGCGCGCGGCGCGCGACGAGAAGCGCGAGGGCCGACGCCGCGCTCAGCAGGCACAGAAGGCCGGCGAGCAGAAGCGGGTTCGAGGCGTACACGGGCGGAACGAGAAAGAGGAGTCCACCCAGGACCGATCCCGCGGCGCTGAGCGCGTAGGCGCGACCGGCCGCCCCTGCTGCTGGCCTTGCGATCGAGAGCATTCGGCAACCAAAGGGGAACGCGGCGCCGTCCGCGGCAGCCGCGGGCAGGAGCGCCAAGCCGGACACCAGCCAGGCCAGGGGAAGCCCGAGTACCTCGCCCGTGGAGATTCCGAGAGCCGCCTTGAAGCACCTGACGAGGAGGCTGCCGAGGGCCGCCCCGAGGCCGAGCGCGATCTGAAGGAGGGCGAACGCTTCCTCCGGCCGTCTGGCCCGGTCCGATGGGGCGCGCGCCAGCGCCGTCCCTATCGCCTCGAAGAGAAGCCAGTTGCCCAGGAAGAGGCCAAGAAGGAGTTCGTTTCCCTGGAACGCCACAAGGAGTTCACGCAGGACGAGGACCTGCGAAGCGGTGGCCACGCACCCGAGGGCAAGAAGAGAACAGGCCACAGAGCCTGTACGCCAGCGGTCCGTCTCGGACGCCGCAGGCGGAACCTCCCCCGGGACAGGCACGGTCGCGCCTCCTGGCGGGCAAGGGCAGGGCGGAGGAACCCTCCTGGCGTGACACTCGGCCCGATTTCGGTCGGCGGCGGGCTCTACCGGCCCAGCGCGTCACGCCGACTAGGGGCCGAGCGGCGGTGCTCCCTTGACATCCGGCTGGGCAGGGAGCATCTTACTACTCAGCACGGAGGTGGCCGCGTGCCGCTTACCCGTCGAGACTTCCTCACAGGCACGCTCCTGGCCGGGAGCGCGCTGTTCTCTAGGCCCGCGGCCACATCGGCCGGTCAGAAGGCCGAGGAGTGGACGCCTGCCTACGCCAAGCTGGAACGGGAGGGCCGGTTAGCCGCTCGGGTCAGCCAGGCCCGCGCAGTCCTCGAACGCTGCCAGCTGTGTCCCCGGCGCTGCGGCGTCAATCGCCTGAGCGGGGAACGGGGATTCTGCCGGGCCCCGGCCTCCGCGGTGGTCTTCGCCTCGCATCCCCACTTCGGCGAGGAGATGTCGCTGGTCGGCGACCACGGCTCCGGCACCATCTTCTTCTCCCACTGCAACCTCCGGTGCGTTTTCTGCCAGAACTGGCCCATCTCGCACGAGGGCCAAGGAACGCCGACGTCGGACGACCACGTGGCCGACATGATGCTGGAGCTGCAGCGCATCGGGTGCCACAACATCAACGTGGTGACGCCGACCCACGTCATGCCCAGCATCCTGAGCGCCACGCGGATCGCGTTGGCCAAGGGACTGCGCATCCCTCTTGTCTACAACACCAGCGGATACGAGCGCTTGGAGATGCTCCGGATCCTGGACGGCGTCGTGGACATCTACCTCCCGGATATGAAATACATGGACGCGGAAAAAGCGGCCAAGTACTCGGCGGGCGCGGCAGACTACCCCGAGGTTACAAAGCAGGCGGTCCTAGAGATGCACCGCCAGGTGGGGCTCCTTGCGCTCGACCGGCGAGGCATCGCCCTGCGCGGGCTGATGATCCGCCATCTCGTCATGCCCAACCGGGTGGCCGGAACAGAGCAATTCGCCAAGTGGGTCGCCGGCGCCCTCCCCAAGGCCACTTACGTGAATATCATGGCCCAATACCGGGTGGAGTATCGAGCTTACGAGCACCCCGAGATCGCCCGCGGCATCACGCAGGAAGAGTTCCTGGAGGCCATGGAATGGACTAGATGGCACGGGCTCACCAACATCGATCCCCACGCCGCGCAGCTCCGCGACTTCTACCGCCGCCGACGCGAGTGACGCGAGGCTGCTTCCGTTCGCCCCTCACGCCCAGATGCCTGGAATCGGCTTCCCGCACGCGCCGCATTTCCCCTGCTTGAGGCGGACCTCCCGGATCATGAAGCCCGACCGCTCGATGAGGACCCGCTTGCAGCGCGGGCAGAAAGTATGCTCTCCCTCGTGGCCCGGCACGTTGCCGATGTACACGTACTCCAACCCGGCCGCCAGGGCCACAGCGCGTGCCTGCTCCAGGATGGTCACGGGTGTCGGCGGCAGGTTCTTCAGCTTGTACAGCGGATAGAAGCGAGAGAAGTGCATCGGGGTCTCCAGGCCCAGCTCTCGCCCAACCCAGAGGCACATGTCCCGGATGTGTGCCAGGTCATCGTTCAGCGTCGGGATCACCAGGTTCGTGATCTCGAGATGCACCCCCGCCCGCCGGAGGGCCGCGAGCGTGGCCAGCACGGGCGGCAGCTCTCCCTGGCAGTAGTCGCGATAGAACGCGTCGTTGAAGGCCTTGAGGTCGATGTTGGCGGCGTCGAGCACCTGCGACAGCGGCTCTAGCGGACCCGGGTTGATGAAACCGTTGGAGTGGCAGACGTTGAGGAGGCCGGCCGCCCGGGCCGCCCGGGCGGTATCCAACATGTACTCGGCGAAGACCGTCGGCTCCACATAGGTGTACGCCACCGAGCGTGCCTTGACCTCCCGGGCGCGCTGCACCAGAGAATCCGGCGGGACGTCGTGGTTGAACAGGTCCTCGGGCGCGGCTTGGGAGATCTCCCAGTTCTGGCAGAATTTGCAGTGGAAATTGCAGCCCGCGGTGGCAACGGAGTACGCCGTGGTACCGGGTAGGACGTGGAAGAAGGGTTTCTTCTCGATGGGATCGAGGTGGAGGGCGCACGGGTTCCCGTACACCAGGCTGTAGTACTGTCCGCCCCGATTCTCGCGGACGCGGCAGAGGCCCCGTTTTCCTTGGGCCACACGGCAGCGCCGCGGACACAGGTCGCAGCGGACCTCGCCGCCCCCCAAGGGGGTGAAGTAGGGAGAGAGCCTGGCCTTTACCAGCCCCCGCGTCGGCCGCTGCGCCATCGCAGACCGCGGGTTGCAGCAGAGGCTCGCGGTAGACGCCGCGCAGAACGCCGTGGCGCATGTGGCGAGGAACTGCCGCCGTGTCGTCCGCTCCGCCACGCGTCACCCCAACGCGCTCCGGTCGTCGGAGCGCAGTAATGTTGGACGCGAAGCGCCCCAGGAATGGCTCGCGGTCCCACACTAGTGCCCGTGGCGAGCCCATGTCAAGGGACGCTCCGCCACGGAGGGGCGCGATCGAACGGCTATGCGCCGGCCGCCGTAAAGGTGGCCGAGACGATGGCCTGCGCTTCTTCTTGGATGCGCCGCAGGTGGTCGGGCCCCTTGAAGCTTTCCGCGTAGATCTTGTAGACGTCCTCGGTGCCCGACGGGCGGGCGGCGAACCAGCCGTTCTCGGCCACGACCTTCAGCCCGCCGATGGGCGCCCCGTTTCCGGGGGCGTTGGTGAGTTTCCCCCGGATCGGCTCCCCGGCGAGCGTGGCTGCGCGGACGTCGCCGGGCGAGAGGGCCTTGAGTACCTGCCGCTGCTTGGCGCTGGCGGGCGCATCGATCCTTGTGTAGACCGGCGCGCCGAATCGCTCCGTCAGCTCCTGGTAGATCTGCGCCGGATCTTTACTCGCCTTGGCCATGATCTCGGCCGCAAGGAGGCCGAGGATGATCCCGTCCTTGTCGGTGGTCCACACGGAGCCGTCCCGGCGCAGGAAGGACGCGCCGGCGCTCTCCTCGCCGCCAAAGCCGAAGCTCCCGTCCAGGAGACCGGGCACGAACCACTTGAACCCAACCGGTACTTCGCACAGCCGGCGGCCGAGAGCCTGCGCCACGCGGTCGATGATGGCACTCGACACCAGCGTCTTGCCGACGGCCGCGTCCGGACGCCAGCCGGGTCGGTGCTGGAACAGGTGCCAGATGGCCACGGCCAGGTAGTGGTTTGGGTTCATCAGCCCCGACCGCGTGACGATGCCGTGGCGGTCGGTGTCGGGGTCGTTCCCGCAGGCCACGTCGAAGCGATCCTTGAGACTGATCAGGCCCGCCATGGCGTACGGGGATGAGCAATCCATCCGCACCTTCCCGTCGTGGTCCACCGTCATAAAGGCGAAAGTGGGGTCGAGTCGCGGGTTGACGACCGCAAGGTCGAGCCGGTAGCGGGTCGCGATCGGTTCCCAAAAGGCCAGCCCCGCCCCACCCATCGGGTCCACGCCGATCCGCACTCCGCCGGCGCGGATGGCGTCGAAATCGATCACACCGGCGAGATCGGCGACGTACGGCTCGACGTAATCGTGTTCCTGCGTCGTCGGGGCGCGGAGCGCCGCCGCGAACGGCATCCGTTTGACTTCACGGTTCCCGCAGGCCAAGAGTGTGTTGGCTCGCGTTTCGATGGCCGCGGTCTCGTCCGTGTCCGCCGGGCCGCCATGAGGCGGGTTGTACTTGAACCCGCCGTTGTCGGGCGGGTTGTGCGACGGTGTGACGACGACCCCGTCGGCCAGGCCCGACGTACGGCCACGGTTGTAAGTGAGAATGGCGTGAGAGATCACCGGGGTCGGCGTGTAGCCGCGCCCACGCTGGATCCGAACGTCGACCCCGTTCGCCGCAAACACCTCGAGGGCCGAGACGAATGCGGGCTCGGACAAGGCGTGGGTATCGATGCCGAGAAACAAGGGGCCGGTGACGCCTTTGGTCCGCCGGTGCTCCGTCAACGATTGGGCGATGGCCAGGAGTTGATCCTCGTTGAACGTGCCCTTGTACGAGACCCCGCGGTGGCCCGACGTCCCGAACGCGACCAATTGGTTCTGATCGGCCGGGTCCGGGTGTGTGGCGAAGTATTCACTGATGAGCCGGGGGATGTTGACGATCAGCGAAGGCGGAACTGGCTTGCCGGCGAGTGGATGCAGGCTCATGGGCCCTCCCCCGGTTCGGGCTGGGGTAGAAAGCCAGAAGAGGCAGCTGGGGCGTCTGCTCCAGCGTCTCGCGCAACCGGATCAGGCGGGCGCCACTCGCGATTCCCTAAGGCGCCCGCCGGCGACCGTGTGATTTGAGTATCGGCCGATCTCCGACAAGGCGTCAAGCACAAAACCCGCGTCGAACGCCGCACCGAGGGACCGGGTCGCTCTGGGCTCGGGTCGATCAGAGTCAGCGAGAGCGTTGAGCTTCGTTCGTGAAAGGCTCACAGCTTTTCAAGGTATCTTGACATCAAGATATCTGTGAGCTAGGGTGGCCCCGGAGGTGCGTGAGAGATGGCTAAGAAGGCTTTCTCGACGACGATGGATGCCGAGACTTTGAAGACGCTGAAGCTCTATGCGGTCACGCACGACCGGGCGCTGAACGATGTGCTGGAGGAAGCGACGGTCGCCTATCTGGATCAGAAGGCGGCACAAGACCCCGACGCGGTCTTCTTTAGTCGCCGTGCCCAGGAGCCACTCGAAGATTGCCTGGTCGCCATCGAGCGGCGGATCTCCAAGATCAAGAAGCACCGTGTTTAGGATCCGGTTCCGACGGTCCGCCCGGCGGGAATTGTTCGACCTGGGCGACGACGCCTTCTTGCGTGTCGCCAAGGCGATCCTGGAGCTACAGGATGACCCCCGCCCGCGAGGTTACGAAAAGGTCGCTGGCCGAGAGGACCAACTGCGCATCTGGGCAGGCCGCGATTACCGTGTCCTTTACGAGGTTGACGAAAAGGCTGGACGCGTCGTTATTGTCGCCGTCCGCAAGAAAAACGAGTCCACGTACAGGTAACTCCCCGCTCGCGCCGTGTCACCTGTGCTTCCCGTCGCTCCAGCGTCCCTCCGCCCCCTCGCTCAGACCGCTCTTCGGAAGGCCTTGACCACAGCGGAGGACGACCTCCTCTTCCCCCGCTTCTATCTGACCCCCGGCCCGGAATGCCCCACTCTCCGCGCGGTGTGAGAGGCGGCGCCATATCCACCGCGTGAGGACGAAACCTGGCCGATCTCCCGATTCAGGGGACTGCGACACGTCCCGCGCGTTGCGCCAAGATGGAGGGTCCGCTACAAGCCGAGATACGCCTGGCGGACCCGCTCGTTGGCAAGAAGCTCCTGGCCGGTTCCCATCAGAGCCACTCGGCCGGACTCGAGGACGAAGCCCCGGTGGGCCAGGGCCAGGGCGTGCTCGGTATTCTGCTCGACCAGCAACACGGTAACACCAGTCCGGTTGATATCGCGGATCACCCGGAACATCTCGGCCACCATGATGGGTGCCAATCCCAGGGACGGCTCGTCCAACATCATCACCTTCGGTCCGGCCATGAGACCTCGGCCGATGGCGACCATCTGCTGTTCGCCCCCCGACAGCGTCCCGGCGAGCTGGTTTCGTCGCTCGCGCAGCGTCGGAAAGGTCCCATAGACCTGTTCCAGTCGTTGCGGCCGCTCCGCGCGCGCGGGACGCGGGTAACCGCCCATCAGCAGGTTCTCCAGGACGGTCATCTCGGGAAAAAGCTTGCGTCCTTCCGGCACGTGAGCCACGCCCAGCTCGGCGATCTCGGGGGGAGAGCGGTGGTCCAGACGCTCGCCATCCAGCCAAATGCTCCCGGCCTTGGGGTGGAGGAGGCCGGAAAGCGTCTTGAGTGTGGTCGTCTTCCCGGCCCCATTCGCCCCCACGAGAGCGACGATCTCGCCTTCGCGGACGTCGAACGTGATGCCCCACAGGGCCTGGATCTTTCCGTACGCTACCTCGAGCGTCTCGACACGCAGCATGTTAGCCAACCCGCTCGCCGAGATAGGCGGCGATCACCTCGGGATTGCGGACCACTTGGTCGGGCGAGCCGTCGGCGATCTTCTCGCCGTGATGGATCACGACCACCCGGTCCGAGATGCGCATGATGGCGCGCATCACATGCTCGACCAGAACCACGGTGATACCGGCGTCGCGAATCCGCATGACCAGCGCCGAGGCATCCTCCACCTCGGTCGGGTTCAGCCCGCCCATGGGCTCGTCCAGGAGGAGCAAGTGGGGGCGCGTCGCCAGCGCGCGGGCGATCTCCAGGCGCTTCTGCTCGGCCAGCGTGAGATCCGCCGCCGCGCTCTCCACCTTGGCCGACAGCCCGACTTGGTCGAGAACGCGCGTCGCCTCGGCCTCGGCGTCCCGACGGGCCGGAAGCCGCATGAAGGCCGCCAGCGTGACGTTCTCCCTGACGCTCAGCTTCCGGAACGGCTTGACGATCTGGAAGGTACGGGCCACGCCGCGCTGGGTGATGGCGTGCGGCTTCAGCCCGACGAGCCGTGTTCCGTTCAGCCCGATCTCCCCCGCGGTTGGGGACGTGAACCCCGTGATCAGGTTGAACACCGTTGTCTTTCCCGCCCCGTTCGGCCCGATGAGGCCGAGGATCTCCCCGCCCTCGACGGAGAAGGAAAGGTGGGAGACGGCGTGGAGGCCGCCGAAGTCCTTGCTCAGATCATGAACGCTTAGCAGCGACATAGGTGGTGAAGGCTCGGCGTATCCCGCCCCAGATGCCCTCGGGGAGGTAGCGGATCGCCAGCATCATGCAGAGGCCATAGAAGATCAGGTGCCCGACCAGGAACCGCTCCCGGAACAGCTCGCTGACCGTCACCAGAAAGATCGCGCCGATGATCGGCCCCGCGACGGTCGCCAGGCCGCCGACCACCGCGATGAACACCATCTCCACCGACAGGGCGATGGGAAACACCGCATCCGGATCCACGTAGCGGAAATACATACCGTAGAATCCGCCCGCGACGCCGGCGAGGAAGGCGGAGAAGGCTAGGGTGGTGACCTTCGCTCGGACAGTATCGATGCCGATGGACTCGGCGGTGTCCTCGTCCTCCCGGATGGCCAGCAGGTACGCACCTAGCCGCGACCGGGAGAAGCCGTAGGTGGCCAGCATGGCACCGACCGCAAGGATCGCCACGAGATAGTAGAACGGCACCTTGCTCTCCCAGTTTACGGAGCGGGAACCGACGCTGACCTGAGGCAGCGTGGTGATCAGGAGGCCCACGGGCCCGCTGGTCAGTGCCTCCCAATTCAGGGCCACGAGCCGCACGATCTCCGCAACGGCCAGCGTCGCGAGGGAGAAATACGGCCCTCGTAGCCGGAAGCAGATGAGCCCGATAGGCAGCGAGACCAAGGCTCCGACAATCCCGCCCAGAACCATCCCATACCACGGTGCCAGACCCAGCTTGAGATAGAGGATCATCATGGTGTAGGCGCCAACGCCGAAGAACGTGGCGTGGCCGAACGACACCTGGCCGGCGTAACCGCCGAGGAGGTTCCAGGCGGTCCCAAGCACCGTCCACATGAGGACGGTGATCCCCAGGTGGACCAGGAACTGGTTCGTGGTGAGAAAGGGGATCGCGAGGACGACGCCGATGGTCCCTGCCGCAACGGCGCGCCTCATGATTTTGCCACCCCGAGGAGGCCGGACGGCCGGAAGAGCAGCACCAGCAGAAAGATCACGAACCCGATGGTGTCCTTGTAAGCCACCGAGACGTACACTGCTCCCAGCGACTCCACGAGGCCGAGCAGAACCCCGCCCGCGATGGCCCCCGACACGGACCCCAAACCGCCCAGGACGACGATGACGAAGCACTTGCTGATCAGGATCTCGCCCACTGTCGGATACAAATAAAGAGACGGGGCGAGCAGCACGCCGGCAGCCCCGGCCAGCGCGCTTCCCAGGCCGAACGTGATCATGGAGATGCGATCCACGGCGACTCCCATGAGGGCGGCCGCCTCGGGATTCTGGCTGGTGGCGCGGATGGCGCGCCCGAGGTCGGTGCGGGTGAGGAAGAAGTACAGCGCACCGGTGATCAAAATGGCGAGGCCAAAGGCGATCGCCAGGGGGATTGGTACCGCGATCCCGAAGGGCCGCATGGGCAGCATCGCGTACGGAAGCTTGATCGTCCGGTAGTCGCCCGTCCAGACGAACAGAGCCAGGTTGGCAATGAGCAGCGAGAGGCCTGCGGTGTAGAGAAGCGTATTCAGCTCGCCGCCCGGGATGATGGCCTGGAGGAGGAAGCGATACACGAGCATTCCCACCAGGAACATGAGCGGCGTCCAGAGCAGGATGGAGACGAACGGATCGAGCTTCCAGAGGGTGAGCCCCCAGAAGGCACCGTACATCCCGAGCATCACCAGCTCGCCGTGGGCTAGGTTGATGATGCGCATGACCCCGAAGACCACGGTGAGCCCCACGCCGATCATGGCGTAAAGGGACCCGGTCAGGACGCCACTCACGAGGCTTTGGACCATCGTTTCCAAGGACCTGAACCCTCACGCGCGCGCCCCTCACTTCTATGCGGGAGAGAGGGGCGCGTGGAGCGAAAGGCGTCTACCGCTTGGTGGTATCGGGGAACACGAAATCGGTCTCGGCGTTCGCCTTGGGCCAGACGTTCAAGAGCTTGCCGTTCAGCCACTGCGCCAGGACCGAGTGTTCCGGGGAGTAGACGTTCTGGTTGGTGTACGGATCGCCGAGCGGGCCGGCGTAGTTGCCGAACTTCACCTTGCCGAAGACCGTGGTCATGTCGGTCTTGAGCAGCGCCTGCCGGATGGCGTCGCGGTCCGCCTCCAGGTTCCCGCTGAGCTTAGAGCGCTGCAGGGCGTCGGCGATGATGTAGATGATCGCGTACCCCTCAACCTCGTGCTCTTTCGGGTGAATGCCGTACTTCGCCTGAAACGTCTGGTAGAACGCCTTGGTGGCCGGATCGTTCGGATTCCCGGACCAGGCGGCGGAGGAGAAGACGTTCTGGCTCAGCGGACCGAGCTCCTTGGCGAAGTCTTCCACCCCGAACCCGCCCCCGAAGCCGACGAATGCCCGCGGCGTGACGCCGATCTCTTTCGCGTGCCGGGTGAGCAGGATGGCGTCGGTGGTGGCCACGGCCACCATCAACAAGTAGTCCGGGTTGTTCGCCTTCACCTTGGTCATCAACGGCTTGAAGTCCAGCGTGTTGACCGGATACGCCTCGTCGTTGACGATCGGCACGTTTTTCGACTTGAGGAACGTCATTGCCGAGTTGGCGATGGTCTTGCCGAAGACCGTGTTGTCGTACACGACGGATGCCGACTTTGGCAGGGCGCCGGAAACGTCGCTGATGAACTTGTTGAAGGCCTGGGGGTAGATCGAGCCGGTGGGGTTGTTCCGGAAGACCCACTCAAACCCCTTCGCCGTGATGATGTCGGCTGAAGGGTGGTCCACCACGTAGGGCGTCTTGAGCCGGTGGGCCACCGACGCGATCTCGACCGCCTGCCCGGAGGCGCGGCCGCCGGTGAGCACCAGCACCTTGGTTTGTGTGATCAGCTTCTCCGCCACCGTGGCCGCTAGGGCGTTCTTGGCCTGATGATCCTCCAGGATCACCTCGAGCTTTTTCCCGTTGATCCCGCCCTTGGCGTTGATTTCCTCCACCGCCAAACTGTACGCCTTTTTGAACTTATCACCGAACGGGGCATCTGGACCGGTCATGGGCTGGGGTGCGCCGATCTTGAGCGTGTCTTGGGCGAAAGCGGGAAACGCAGTCGCAACGACCAGGGTGAGAACCGCCGAGAGAACGAGGAGTCTTCGCATCGCTGGCCCTCCATCCGTGTGATGCGTTGAAGGGAGAATGTGACGGGATCGACAAGTGAGGTTGCTGGAATCTATGTCAGCCCCACCCGCCTTGTCAAGCCAGTCCGCTGGGGAGAGCCCGCTAAGGAGAAGTGTGTCCAGCGATATCCCGGCGTGGGTTTTGGCGTGGGTTTTGGCTTGACGCACGCCGCCCGCCTGCGTTAGGCTTCCGCCGAGCTACCACCGTCGTCGGGCCACCCTCAGGCCACCCTCAGGCCAGTGACGGTCTCAAGGCGTCCGGATCCAAGAGCAGATTCTTCTCACCTCACGTTCCTCACCCGGAGGTGTACCATGAATCTCTCTCGACGCACCTTCCTCCAGCTCACCGCATCCGGCATCAGCGCCACCAGCCTCACAGCTCTGGGCTTCTCGCCAACCAAGGCGCTCGCCGAGGTGCGCACCTTCAAGCTGGCCCACACCAGCGAGACGCGGAATACCTGCCCCTATTGCTCGGTCGGCTGCGGCGTCATCCTGTACGGCATGGGCGATCGGGCCAAGAACGCCCGGACGGAGATCATCCACGTCGAGGGGGATGCCGATCATCCGGTGAGCCGCGGGACGCTCTGCCCCAAGGGCGCTTCGCTGCTCGATTTCGTCCATAGCCCCAACCGGCTCAAGTATCCCGAGTACCGCGCGCCGGGCGAGACCGAGTGGAAGCGCGTCGAATGGGATTGGGCCCTCGACCGCATCGCGCGGCTGATGAAGGACGACCGGGACAAGAACTTCGTCGCCAAGAGCGGCGACGTCACCGTCAACCGGTGGCTCACGACTGCGTTCCTTGCCGCCTCCGCCTCCTCGAATGAGTCGGGCTACATCACGAACAAGGTCATCCGCGCGCTGGGCATGACCGGAATGGACAACCAGGCCAGGGTCTGACACGGCCCCACGGTGGCCGGTCTG
>Ga0316622_100001111_pt1 | contig 17024 bp, 15 predicted proteins | sample OWC_Aug_OW2_C1_D_FD_207646 | JGI IMG/M metagenome (GOLD analysis project Ga0316622, IMG submission 207646) | Wetland soil microbial communities from Old Woman Creek delta, Ohio, United States - OWC_Aug_OW2_C1_D5_C | ecosystem: Environmental > Terrestrial > Soil > Wetlands | place: USA: Ohio... | reverse complement strand
CGATGTTGTAGCCACGCGTCGAGAACAGCCCGGCGACCCGGGTCAGGGCGCCTACCTCGTTCTGCAGGGTGACGGCAATGATGTGGCGCTGGCTTCGCACGGTGACCCCGATGGCGGCCGGGTGCCGCCCTGTGATCGCAACTATTTGATTAGCAGGAACTTTGTGGCCGCCGCGAGACGCGGGCGCCAGGTACAAGCATAGGGGATGGGCCGGGGTCCGCCTAGATGGACGCGTGCCGGGGGTGCTGCTAGGCTCGGTTGCACCGCAACATGAATTTTCCGAGTGCCGACGCGCAGGATGTCGCCGTGAAACAGAGCCACGCCACCGCGGGCCGAGCAGCCCACCCGAAGGCCGGCCAGGTCATGACCGGTGCCGAGACCATCGTCCAGGTGCTTGCGGACGAAGGTGTAGACACCATCTTCGGCTACAGCGGCGGTGCCATCCTGCCGACCTACGATGCCGTCTTCCGTCACAACCAGGAACATGCGCTGCCCGGGAAGGGCAGCCCCATGCCGCTGATCGTGCCCGCGAACGAACAGGGTGCGGGCTTCATGGCGGCCGGATACGCACGGGCGAGCGGCCGTGTCGGCGTGTGCCTGGTCACGTCCGGGCCGGGCGCGACCAACACGGTCACACCGGTCCGCGACTGCGCAGCCGACTCCGTGCCGATCGTCGTCATCTGCGGGCAGGTGCCCACGGGCGCGATCGGCAGCGACGCCTTCCAGGAGGCACCGGTCGCCAACATCATGGGCGCGGTGGCGAAGCACTGTTTCCTCGTCACGGACCCGGAGCGGCTCGAGGCGACGATGCGCACCGCTTTCGAGATCGCACGAACCGGACGTCCGGGCCCGGTCGTGATCGACATCCCGAAGGACGTGCAGAACTGGCAGGGCCCGTTCAAGGGCGAAGGTCATCTCGACGTGCGTGGCTACCGCCACCGCATGGACAGCCTGAAGCAGAACACCCTGGGCGACGCGGAGTGCGCCGCGTTCTTCGCGATGCTCGGCGAGTCGCGCAAGCCGCTCATCTATGCCGGCGGTGGCGTCATCAACGCAGGTGCGGCGGACGACCTGCGCCGCTTCGCGACGGAACTCGGCATCCCCGTCGTCACGACCCTGATGGGCATCGGCTCGTTCGACACGACCCATCCGCTCGCGATGCGCATGCTCGGCATGCACGGCGCCGCGTTCGCGAACTATGCGGTGGACGACTGCGACTTCCTCGTCGCGCTCGGCGCCCGTTTCGACGACCGCGTGGCTGCCGTGCCGGCCAAGTTCGCGAGGAACGCGAAGCGCATCGCGCACATCGACGTCGACGCCTCTGAGATCAACAAGGTGAAGCGCGTGCAGTGGAGCCACGTCGGCCTGCTGCCGCCGGCCCTCGAGGCACTGCGCGACTACGCACAACGCAACGGCTTCGCGCGGGACTGGTCGGACTGGCATCGTCACCTCGGCGAACTGCGCAAGACCTACGCGATGAATTACGACCGCGCCAGCCAGCTCATCCAGCCGTACTACGTGATCGAGGAGATCAACCGCCTGACGAAGGGCGAGGCGATCATCGCGACCGGCGTCGGGCAGCACCAGATGTGGGCCGCGCAGTACTTCGACTTCCGCGAGCCACGGCTCTGGCTGACCTCGGGCAGCATGGGCACGATGGGGTTCGGCCTGCCGGCCGCGATCGGTGCGCAGTTCGCCCGCCGCGACCGGCTCGTCATCGACGTCGACGGCGACGCCAGCATGCGCATGAACCTCGGCGAGCTCGAGACCGTGACGACCTACGACCTGCCGGTGAAAGTCATGGTCCTGAACAACTTCGGCGACGGCATGGTCAAGCAGTGGCAGAAGCTGTTCTTCAAGGGACGGCTGTCCGCGAGCGACAAGTCGCTGCACAAGAAGGATTTCGTGAAGGCCGCGCAGGCGGATGGCTTCCGCTACGCCGTGCGGCTCGATCGCAAGGACGACGTGCCGCGCGTGGTGCGCGAGTTCATCGAGTTCGAGGGGCCTGCGTTCCTCGAGGTGGTCATTGATCCCGACGCGGGCGTCTACCCCATGGTCGGCCCCGGCCAGGCGTACGACGAGATGATCACCGGCGACTTCATCCCTGCGCGCAACAAGGCAGAGGCGAAGGAGCCGGGCGCCTCGGAGATGTTCTGAGGGCGGAGCCCTCCTTCGCGGAGGCGGCGCGTTTGTGGCTCGGCCTCGGCTTCGTCTCCTTCGGCGGACCGGCCGGCCAGATCGCGATCATGCATCGCGAGGTCGTCGAGCGGCGCGGCTGGCTCGACGAGCGACGGTTCACCGACGCACTCAATTTCTGCATGCTGCTGCTCGGTCTATCGTACGTCTATGCGCAGTTCGGCGGATTTCCTGCCGTCGCCGGCGTGTTGCTGGGCCTGAAGGCGGCAGTGATCGCGATCGCAGTCGTCGCGTTCGTCGGCCTCGAATTTCTCAACGTGCCAGTCCCGCTGCTGGTGCTGGTGGCAGGAGCAATGGGTGCTGCGAGCGCCTGGCACCGTCCCAGGGCCGCAACGAGCCCGCGGGCCCCGCAAGCGTCCGTGTCCTCCGCCGCACGCGTTGCGACGATCGGCATGGTGCTCTGGCTGGTGCCACTGGCCTGGGTGGTCGCTGCGCTGGGCGCCGGGTCACTGTGGACCCGTCTCTGTCTGTTCTTCACGCAGGCCGCATTCGTCACGTTCGGCGGCGCGTACGCCGTGCTCGGTTACGTCACGACGCATCTCGTGCACGACCTGGGCTGGGTGACGGTGCAACAGTCCGTCGCGGGACTCGCGCTCGCCGAGACCACGCCCGGGCCGCTCGTGATCGTTCTGCAGTTCATGGGCTTCATGGCCGGATGGAATCTGCCGGCCCCGTTCGGCCCGGCCGGTGCCGCGGTGCTCGCGGCAATGCTCGCCTCCTGGGCGACGTTCCTGCCGTCGTTCGTGTTCATCTTCCTTGGCGCGCCGCACGTCGAGCGCATCGCGCGTGAACCTCGCATGTCCGCGGCCCTGGCCGCGATCACCGCAGCGGTCGTCGGCGTCATCGCGACGCTTGCGCTGCTGCTCGGCAAGGTCGTCCTGTGGCCGGGCGGGATCGGTGGGGCGCTGTCCTGGTCCGCGCTCGCAATCGCAGCCGGAGCGTGGTTGCTGCTGCAACGAACGCGGCTCGGTCTGGTCTGGGTACTCGCCGCAGCGGCGCTCGCCGGACTCGGCGTGCAGTTGGCCGCCCCGGGCTGAAGGTGGAGATCAGTTCCCGGCCGTGAGCAGGGCGTCGATCTTTGCCGCGAATTCCCCATAGGGTTTCGCGCCGGAGACGGTCTCGCCCTCGAACACACCGTTGACGATCCGCCCAATCACGAATGTCGGCGTAGAGCCGATGCCGTGGGCCCTTGCAAGCTCGAGGTCCGCGCGGACGTTGGCCTCCTGCTGGCCGTCCTTCCGGCAACCGTCGAACGTCGCGAGGTCCAGGTCGAACCGGCGCGCAAGGTCGTCGTAGGGTTCGGTGCCGAGCCGGGACTGGGCCGCGAAAAGCGCCTCGCGATACTCCCAGAATTTCCCTTGCGCACCGGCGCAGCGGGCTGCCACGGCGGCAGGGATCGCGAACGCGTGAAACGGGAGCGGCAAGTCACGCGCGGCCAGACGCACCTTCCCCTTGTCGATGTAATTCCGCCGGATCTGCGGGAAGGTCTCGAGCGCAAACTGCGCGCAGTAGGGACACTGCAGGTCCGTGAATTCGATGATCGTGACCGGCGCGTCCTCGCGGCCCAGCTCGTTGAAACGGGCGGAGGAGGCAGCGGCGCTGGTCTCGGGCTGCGTCGGCGTGACCGTGCACGAAGCCGACAGCGTGGCGAGCAAAACCAGGAGCAGGCGATGAGGAGTGTGCATGCGACCGCAGGGTGCCCGCTCGACGTATGCGAAACAAGCCCTGCGCAATCCGGGTGCGGCAAAGTGCGACGCGTGGCATTACCATGACCAGGTCGGGGCGTCGGACCCCTGCTGGGAGCCACGATGAAGTACCTCCACACCATGGTCCGCGTGACGGACCTTGCCCAATCCCTCCGCTTCTACTGCGATGCGCTCGGGTTGCGGGAGCTGCGCCGGTACGACAGCGAACAGGGTCGCTACACGCTCGTCTTCCTGGCGGCCCCCGGCGACGACGACGCGCAGGTCGAGCTCACCTACAACTGGGACGCTGAGCAGTACGGAATCGGTCGCGCCTTCGGCCACCTCGCCTATCAGGTGGATGACATTTATGCGACCTGCCGGCGCCTGATGGAACGCGGCGTGACGATAAACCGCCCGCCGCGCGACGGCCGCATGGCATTCGTCCGTTCGCCCGACCAGATTTCGATCGAGCTGCTGCAGAAGGGCGCAGCGCTCGCGCCACAGGAACCCTGGATGAGCATGCCCAACGTTGGTGCGTGGTAGGAAGCGAGAAGAAGATCGTGACGATCACCGGCTCACCACTGGGCGCCGACGATGCGTGGCTCCGGCTCGAGCCGGACGCCGAAGCTCTGCTCGACCGAGCCGGCGACGCGCCGCGCAACTGAAAGCAGTTCGTCACCGCCGGCTCGGCCGTGATTCACCAGCACCAATGCGTGTTGCGCCGAGATACCGGCGTCGCCGTCGCGGAATCCGCGCCAGCCGCAGGCCTCGATGAGCCACGCGGCAGACAGCTTGCTCGAGCCATCGCCCGCAGGGTAGACAGGCATCGACGCATTCTTCGCGAGCAGCGTTTCCGCGAGCACCGCCGGCACGACCGGATTCTTGAAGAAGCTGCCGGCATTGCCGATGACGGCCGGATCCGGAAGCTTGCGCCGTCGCAACCTGCGCACGGCCTCAGCGACGTTCGTTGCCGTCGGCTCCGTCGCGCCGAGCGCCGCGAGTTCTTCGCGGACGCCGGCATAGTCGAGCCGGAGGTTGCGCGCTCGCGGGAGCGCGAATTCCACGGCAGTGACTATCCAGCGCTCCGCGTCGTGCCTGAACACGCTGTCGCGATAGCCGAAGCCGCATTCGTCCCGGCCAAGGCGGACGAGGCCTCGCGACGTCCGATCCCAGGCCTCGACGGACGAGATGAATTCGCCGACTTCAGTCCCGTACGCGCCGATGTTCTGGATGGGCGCCGCGCCCGCCAGTCCGGGTATCAACGCGAGATTCTCGAACCCGACGAGCCCGCGTGCGAGGGTCCAGTCCACGAGCGCGTCCCAGCCGTGACCCGCCTCCGCCCTCACGAGCGCGGTGGTCGCGTCGTCCTCGACCACCTGCACCGCGGCGAACGCCGGACGGAGAACGAGGCCGGGAAAGTCGCCGGCGAACAGCACATTGCTTCCCTCGCCCAGGACGAGCAGGGGAAGTCCACGCAGGTCGGGCCGGTCCAGCAACGCAGGGATGGCGTCCGGGTGGTGCAGCGTCGCGAGCCAGCGCGACGTCGCAGCCACGCGCAGCGTATTCAGACCGCGGAGCGGGGCATCGCGCGTCAGCGTGAACGCTGCGGTCATGATCGCAAGTCGAGCGCAACCTCGGCTGGTTCTTCCCGGGCAGCGGCCCCGGACGGGACCGCTGCCACCGGGCAGCCGATCATGATCGGAGCGATGAGTCTCGGCGAATTCACGGAGGACCGTCCTTGCTGTGCGTGGTGTGGTCCCGGGAGGGTCGGCTATTCTCGCACCACCGCAGCACGGGGAACGCTATGTCAGCCCGAGATCCGGATCAACCTCGACGCCGCCCGTTGGTCGAGGGGGTCGCATTCGCGGGACTGGCAGTTCTCTTGCTTGCGTCCTGCGCTGAGCGTGAGCCGCAGGCCAGCGTCACGGATCTCAACTGGGCCTGCGGCACCGGCCGCTGCACGGCGACGTTCCGCGTGACCGCCGAAAAGTCCGACGACGAGAATCTGCTCGTGCTGGTGCGCGCCTATGCGGGCGAGAATGTCGCCAGCCGGGAGATCGTCGGCGAGCACAAGGAGCGGCTGGGCCTGCGGGCGGGCCAGTCCCGGCGCCTGTCGGTAACCGTCGAGACACGGCGTCCGGCCAACCGGCTCCGGGTCATCGTGCAGCCGGCGGATTGAGCTATTTGCCGGCCAGCATCTTCAGGAAAGCGTCGGCGGCCGCCGAGTACTCTTCGGCGAACGCGCCGGTGGTCGGGTCGCCCGACACCGCCGACCACCAGCGGCCGAGCTTGCCGGAGCCGTCGGTCGGATCCGCGAGACCGAATGCAGGCACCACCGTCTTGCGCAGGATCAGGAACGACGGGAGAAGCGTGCAGTCGGCGAGTGACAGCGCACTGCCGGCAGCGAACGGCGTGGCGGCAAGGAAGTGTTCGAGATGGCCGACGCTCCTCTCGAAGCTCTGCCTGGCATCCGCGACGGCCCGAGTGTCGCGCTTCGCGGGATTCAGATTGCGGAACAGGATCCCCGAGGCCGGGGCCACGTAAACATCGTGCAATCGTGAGATGAGCCTGGCGCGAGCGCGGTCGATCGGGCCGCCTGGCAGGCCGCCGGTGCCCGGGTGCAGGTCTTCCAGCAGCTCGCAGATGACCTCGGATTCGGGAATGGCCACGCCGTCCAGTTCCAGCACAGGCATCTTGCCCATCGGGTTCTTCGCAAGGTACTCGGCGCTCTTGATGCCGCCTTCGGGCATCTGGGGTTCGAGCGCGAGGCCTTTCAGCCGGGCGAACAGGACGACGCGGCCGACGTAGGGCGACGCGAGCGAGCCGTAGAGTTTCATGCGGGACTCCGAAGGTGGGGCGGCGAGCTTGCCACTGCGAAGGGGCTTCCGTCACTATCCCCCGAATCATGAACGACCGAACCTACGCCACGGCAGGGATCGGCCAGCCCGACGAAGCACGGGCCTTCCTCGCGGGCCATCCGGACATCGAGGCCGTGCAGCTCGTGATCACGGACGCGAACGGCGTCGGCCGTGGCAAGAACCTCGCACGCGAGGAACTCGAGGGATTGTATGACGCCGGCCGTAACGTCGCCGGTTCCATCCTCGGCCTCGACATCACCGGCGAGGACGTCGAGGACACCGGTCTAGTCTGGTCCGTGGGTGATGCTGACCAGGCGTGCCGGCCGGTCGCGGGCACGCTGTCGCTGGCTCCGTGGCTCAAGCGTCCCACTGCCCAGGTGCTGGGCACGATGTTCGAGCTCGACGGGCGGCCGGCCATGGCCGATCCTCGTCACGTCCTTGCGCGCGCCGTGGAGCGCCTGCAGGCGCGCGGCTTCACTCCGGTCGTGGCCGTGGAACTTGAGTTCTACCTGCTGCAGCGTGACGCGGGCGGACGGCTTCAGCCGGCCAACGGCCTCGTGACGCACAACGCCGGGCGCCGCATCGACGCTTACGGTCTCGGCCGGCTCGACGACATGTCCCCGCTCTTCGATGACCTGTATGCAGCGGCCCGCGCTCAGGGCCTGCCGGTGCGCACCCTGATGTCGGAATACGCACCGGCGCAATTCGAGATCACGCTCGAACACCGGGCGGACGCACTGCGCGCGGTTGACGAGGCGGTGCTGTTCAAGCGCGCGGTGCGTGGCGCCGCCATGCGCCACGGCTGCATTGCATGCTTCATGGCGAAACCGTTCGCCGAGAGGGCCGGGACGGGAATGCACCTGCACGCCAGCCTTGCGGACGAGCAGGGGCGCAATGCTTTCGCCAGCGAAGATCCTGCCGGCACGCCGCTGCTGCGGCACGCCATCGGCGGTCTGAAGGGCACGCTCGCCGACGGCATGGCGGTGTTTGCGCCGAACGCCAACTCGTACCGCCGCTTCCGCGCGATGAGTTATGCGCCCGTCGCCGCGACGTGGGGCATCAACAACCGCTCGGTGAGCCTGCGGGTGCCCGCCGGGCCGCCGGCGAGCCGCCACGTCGAACACCGGGTGGCTGGGGCCGACGCAAACCCCTACCTCGTCGCCGCACTGGTGCTGGGCGCGATGCTGCGCGGCATCGAGGGTCATCTCGATCCGGGCGCGCCGGTGCAGGGCAATGGCTATGAGAATGCGCCGAGTGGCGACCTGCCGACGCAGTGGCACGCCGCACTCGAGCGCGCGGCGCGATCGGAGTTCCTGGCCGAGGCGCTCGGCGCGGAGTTCCTGCAGGTGTTCCTTGCGATCAAGCGGCGCGAGTGCGAGAAGTTCGGCGCGCTCGTCTCGGATCGCGATTACGAGTGGTATCTCGATACCACCTGAGTCCTTCGACATAAGGCGCGGTGGATTAAGTCAGGTCAATCGCCCCGTTTGTGAGAGTTGAATCAACGTGACCCCGAGTCGTCTTGCGGACAATTCACCCCGCACGATGTCCACCGACTCCGAGGGCCTCCACCAGTGACACACTCTTCCGGACGCACCGCCGCGCGCAGCGCAAGCCTCTCAAGCAGGAAGTCCCCGCCCGTGACCGTTCACCTCCGCAAGATGTACGTCGACTGCCGCTTCGGGCAGTTGCATGCCCACACCGCATTCCCCTCGAGCGGCGGCTTTGACGAGCTCACTCCGCTCGTCTGCCTCCACCCCAGCCCGCTGTCCGGCCGTGTGTTCCATTCGCTGCTCGCGGACCTGGGTCGTGACCGCAGCGTCTACGCGCCCGACCTGCCGGGTCACGGCGAGTCGGATGCGCCGGAGACGCCGCCCAGCGTGAGCGAATACGCCGCGTCGGTCGGGGACCTGCTCGATTCGCTGCGCCTCCGCCAGGTCGACGTGATCGGCTACCAGACCGGGTCGCTGGCGGCAGTCGAGCTGGCGCTGGCCAGGCCCGAGCAGGTGCGGCGCGTGATCCTCGTTGGCGTGCCGGTGTTCGACGCGAGGGAGCGCGAAGCGTTCAATGCGCGGCCGTGGCCGGCACGCGCGCGTGAGGATGGTAGCCACCTCGTCGAAGAATGGCAGCGCGTGCGCCGTGCCCGCGGCGCGCTTGCTCCTCTGGCGCGGCTCGCCGAGGACCTGGCAGCCACACTGCAGGCCGGCGACACGGCAACGTGGGGTCCCGCGGCGGCGGTCAACTATCCGGCCGGCGAGCGCCTGCCGTTGCTGCGCCAGCAGGCGCTCGTGCTGCGACCGAAGGACGAGTTCTGGGAGATGACGGCCCGTGCCGAATCGCTGTTGCGGGAAGCACGCCGTGTCGATCTGCCGGACCAGAACGGTGGCGTATTCGACACAGGCACCGCCTCGGTCCTGCGTTATGCGCGGGAGTTCCTCGACCGCTGAACAGGCCAGGCGCAGAGCGCGAGCCCGAGCAGCAGCATGAGCGGCAGCGCTGCGAGGTTCAGGGTCTCCCAGCCGAGCACGTGGATTGCCGGGCCGGCGAGCAGTGACGCCGCGGCCTGGGTCCCGAATACCGAGAACTCGTTGACTGCCTGTGCCCGAAAGCGCTCCGCGGGCCGGTAGGTCGTGGTGAGCAGGGCGGTGCCCGACACGAACAGCAGGTTCCAGCCCACGCCGAGCAGTACCAGTCCCCACCAGTAGTGCATGAGGTCCCGCCCGGCGCTGGCGATTGCGACGCACGCGATCATGAGCACGAGGCCGGCCGTCATGCCTGCACGCACGCCGATCCTCGAGATCAGCACGCCGCTGAACAGCGACGGCAGGTACATTCCCAGCAGGTGACTCTGGATCACCCAGGCCGTGGCGGCGTCCGAGTGGTGGTCGTGGACATGCATGCTGATCGGCGTGGCCGTCATGATGAAGCTCATCACCGCGTAGGACACGATCCCCGCCAGTACGGCGATCATGTACGGCGGTTGGCGAACGATCTCCGCGAGCGGTCGCACAGGGCCCGGGGAAACGTGCGCCGCGTGCGCCGGCGGCGGGTGATATCGGGTAAGCACCAGCGCCGTGGCGATGCAGAGCGCCGCCACACCGGCGAACGAGCCCGCGTATTCGCGTCCCGGAACGAGATCCTTGAGGGCGAGCGCGATCTGCGGACCCACGGCCGCAGCCACGAGCGTTCCGACCATCACCACGGAGACCGCCAGGCTCACCCGCCCGGGCGGTACGCTCTCAGCGGCTGCGAAGCGATGCTGTTGCTGGAATGCGAGGTTGGCGCCCAGGAACAGCGCGGCACCGCAGAGCAGGAAGAAGCTCGCCTGCACGATCGCCCAGGCGACCGCCAGTGCGGCCAGGGCAGCTATGAGCGCGCTTCCGATGAACGCGTTGCGCCGTCCCACGCGCTGCATGATCAGGGCGGCCGGCAGGGTGGTCAGCGCGAGGCCCAGGATCAGGAGCGAGACGGGCAGAGTCGCGAGCTGCGGCGACGACGCGAGCTCGCTGCCAAGGATGCCGCCGAGCAGGGTCATGGTCATCATTCCCGCGGCGGACAGGGCCTGCGCGACGCTGAGCACGATCACGTTGCGCATGGGCGATCAGGCGTAACGATGCCACGACAGGGCGCACAGCAACCCGACCGACAGGCACGCGACGAGCCACTCGACCGCATGCACGGCCGCCACCGGGGCAAACTCCCGCAGGCGGAGCGACAGCGACCCGAGGACCGGTACCGCGATTGCGGCCCAGCTCATGAGTCCGAAGAGCAGCCCCGTTGCATACCAGGGCGCGTTCACGACCGCGATCAGGCCCCACCCCAGCCAGAACAGGAATCCGAGCGCAGCCCCGCCGGCCGCGTACAACAGTGCGCCTGCGACGAGTTGCACGATCGTCTCCGGTCTCCAGGACGCGGGCCGCTCGCGCCGCGCCCGCGCGAGCCAGGGCGATGACACGAGCCCGCTCCACAGCACGCCGGCGAGGCCTCCGGTCAGCCCTGCGAACAGGCTCATGACGAGTTCGATGCGCGGCATGCCGGGTTCTCCGCTCAGAGCCTGCGGCGCAACGCGTTCACGAGGCGCTCGATCTCGTCGTGATCGTTGTACGCATGCAGGCTCACCCGGATCCCGTCGAATCCGGATCCCTGGGCCACGTGCGCGACGGCAATCCGGTCGTCCCGCGCCATCGACTGCACGACGGACGCATGATCGCGGCTGGCGATCCGCAGGGAGACGATGCCTGTGGACAGCGATGGATGGCCCGGTGACAGCACCTGCGTCCCGGGCAGTCCTGCGAGACTCGAACGCAGGTGCGCGGCGAGCTCGCGGATGCGTGCGCCGATCCGCGCCCGATTGACGGTCTGCTGGAAATCGATCGCGATGGCGATGCCCTCGAGGCTGGGCCCCTGGTAGCGGCTCAGGCAGCCGAACCTGGCCTGCGCTTCGGGCACGCCCGTCCCAGTGCCCGGCGGCAGCTCCTGGCCGAATCGATCACGCGTGTCCCAGCCCGTGGCCTCGTCGACCGCGAGTGGCCACAGGCGCCCGCGCGCCTCGCGACGAACGAACAGCGCGCCCGTGCCGTGCGGGGCATTCAGCCAGCGATGGAAGGAGGTCGCGTACGCGTCGCAACCGAGCTCCGCGAGTCGCACGTCGAGGAGGCCGGGGCCCTGTGAACCGTCGACGACACTGAAGATCCCGTTGGACCTCGCGAGAGCGCACAGCTCCCTCACCGGCATGACGGTGCCGTCGGTTGCCTGCACGTGCGCGAACGCCATCACCTTCGTCTGCGGCGTGATGGCGGCCGCGAGTCGGCCCAGGATGGACTCGGGCGATGCCGGGACGCCGTCCTGCGGCAATTGCCTGACCTTGATTCCGCGCCGCTTCGCTTCGAGCAGCCACGGATACACGGCGGCGGGACGGTCGTGCGTCGTCGTGAGGACTTCGTCCCCCGGCTGGAGGTCCAGGCCGCGTGCGACGGTATTGAGGCCCTCCGTGGATCCGGACGTGAGCGCCAGGTCATCGGGCTCGGCCCCGAAAAAGGCCGCCACGGACGTCAGTTGCCGGCGCAGGCCGTCGGCGCCGAGCGCAGATGCCTGGTAGGTTGTGTAGTCTTCGCTCTGCCGCTCGCGGCTGCGGTACTCGCGAGCCATCACCGCGCGCAACGCCGGTCCGAAACCGGCGGTGTCGAGCCACGCGAGCCCGGGTTCGAGGACCAGTTGCGCTCGTGTCCAGGGCCAGAGTTCCCGCGAGGTCACCGGCACGCTGGCGGAAGAAAACGCCTGCCCGGCGGCGAACGAGGGCAGCAATGAACCTGCACCGAGCACGCCGAGGAAGTCCCGGCGCGAAACGAAGTCATTCATGTCGTGTGTCGAGGCTGTCGAGCGGGCGGGAGCGCGCGCGCCCGCGAAGTATGGAGCGTGTCCGGAAAAAGTAGAAGTCGCTCTCCGGCCCGCAAGCGCCCGCTTCCTGCTAACGTAAGCGGCGCATACCGCGGGATTTCCCATGAAAGAAAGCTACATCGAACGCATCCTGAAGGCGCGCGTCTACGACGTCGCGATCGAATCGCCGCTCGAGCCGGCCCCGCGCCTGTCGCGCCGTCTCGGCAACCGGATCCTGTTCAAGCGCGAGGACTTGCAGCCCGTCTTCTCGTTCAAGCTGCGCGGCGCCTACAACAAGATTTCGCACCTCTCGGAGACGGTCGCCCGTCGTGGGGTCATCTGCGCATCCGCCGGCAACCATGCCCAGGGCGTCGCGCTGGCCGCCCGTCGCCGCGGCATTTCGGCGGTGATCGTCATGCCGCAGACCACGCCCAACATCAAAGTGCAGGCCGTGCTCGATCTCGGCGGCGAAGTCGTGCTGCATGGCGACGATTTCGACCACGCCTACGAACACGCGGTGGAACTGGCGCGCGAACGCGCGCTCACGTTCATCCACCCCTTCGACGATCCGGACGTGATCGCCGGACAGGGGACGATCGGGATGGAGATCCTGCGCCAGTGCTCCGACCCCATCGACGCGATCTTCGTGCCGATCGGTGGCGGCGGGCTGGTCGCGGGCATCGCGACCTACGTGAAGTCGCTCTACCCGCAGGTCCGGATCGTCGGTGTCGAGCCCGAGGACGCGGCCGGCATGTACGAGTCACTGCAGGCGGGAAAACGCGTGACGCTCGAGCGCGTCGGCATCTTCGCCGACGGCGTGGCCGTGCGGCGCGTCGGCGAGGAGACGTTCCGTCTCGCGAAGCAGTACGTCGACGAGGTGATCCTGGTCAGCACCGACGAGATCTGTGCCGCGATCCAGGACATCTTCGAGGACAACCGTACCATCGCGGAGCCGGCGGGTGCACTCGCCGTCGCCGGGCTCAAGAAATACGTGGCGCGCGAGGAGTGCGCGGACCGCCTGTTCGTGACGTTGAACTGCGGCGCCAACATCAACTTCGACCGCCTGCGGCACGTCGCCGAGCGGGCCGACATCGGCGCGCAACGCGAGGCATTGTTCGCCGTCGAGATCCCGGAGGAGGCCGGCAGCTTCCTGCGTTTCTGCCAGCTGCTCGGTCGTCGCAGCGTCACGGAGTTCAACTACCGTTACGACGACCAGGCCACGGCTCGAATCTTCGTCGGCCTGTCGCTGCACGGTGGACGCCGGGAGAAGGAATCCCTGCTCGGCCTGGTGGCCGAGGCCGGTTACCGCGTCATCGACATGACCGACGACGAAATGGCCAAGCTGCACGTCCGCTACATGGTGGGCGGGCATGCGCGGGGGCTCGAGCACGAGCGGCTGTTCCGCTTCGAGTTCCCCGAGCGGCCGGGCGCGCTGCTGCGCTTCCTGCAGGCGATCGGCGGGCAGTGGAACATCAGCCTGTTCCATTATCGCAATCACGGCTCGGATTACGGGCGCGTGCTGGCCGGCGTGCAGGTGCCGCCGGAGGACGCCGACGTGTTCGAGCAGCACCTGCGCGACCTGCAGTACGCGTACACGGAGGAAACCGGCAACCCTGCATACCGGATGTTCCTCGGCGCCTAACGCGAGGTCAGCAGCCGCTGTCGCCGTCCCGGGCCCAGCAACCGCACGAACTCGCCGAACACGCGGTCACTGAGCGGCTGCGACTGGTGGACGTGGTCGCGCGTGGCTGCCCGGATTCGCGGGACGCGGCGGGGGCCCCAGTGCGTTTCAATCTCGCGCCGGCCGCCCGGCGAGCTGAGCCAGCGCTCGATCAACGCCGCGTCCGCCTCGAGGTGGAACTGGAGCCCCCAGGCGTGATCGCCGATACGAAAGCCCTGGTTGCGGCAATGACGCGTCGAGGCGAGGTGCACGGCACCTGGCGGCAACGCGCACGTATACGCGTGCCACTGGAACACGTAATGCGCCGGATGCTCGAAGTGCCGGAACAGCCGGTCCTCGCGTGCGCCCGGCAGGGTCCTGAGGCGATACCAGCCGATCTCGGGAACGGGGTTCGGGTGCACGTCCGCACCCATCGCCGCCGCCAGCAATTGAGCGCCCAGACAGATGCCGAGCACCGGCCGCTCGCTCTCCACGGCCGTGCGAATGGCCGCGATCTCGGTGCGGAGGTGAGGGTGGCGATCGTCCTGGTCGACGTTCATCGGCCCGCCGAGTACCACGAGCCCGTCGTAGCGACGCACGTCCGGCTCGGCGTGCGGCTCGCGGCCGAAATTGACGTAGCGGATGCGAAATCCCGAGTCGCGCAGGAGGGGATCCAGGTGACCGAGCGGTTCGGAGGCGACGTGTTGGAGGACGAGGATCTTGCGCATCGAGGACCGGGCGGGCAGGGGCCGTCACTATATCTGGCGCCGCGCACGTTGTCGGACTCCGGACGGCGGGCGCAATATCCGCCCGAACCGCAGTGAGGAGGGGGGAGCCATGAACTGGAAGCTGGTCGTCGCAGGAGGCCTCGTCTGGTATGTGGTGTCGTTCGCGGTGTCCATGGTCACGGGGCCGTTCGTCCACAATGGAATTCTTGCCGATGACTACGCCGCGACCGCCGCTTTCTGGCGACCCGAGTTGATGGAGACTCCGCCCGACATGGCAGCGCTCATGCCACGCTGGGTGGCCACCGGACTCGTCGCAGCGTTCATCACGGCATTCATGTATGGATTGGTGCGACCGGCGCTGTCCGGGCCGGGCTGGCTGCGTGGAGCCAAGTTCGGCCTGATCGTCGTGCTCATGTCCGGCTGCTTCATGCTCAACTGGTCCGGCGTCTTCGGGCTGCCTGACGTGATCTGGGCCTGGTGGCTCGCGGAATCGGTCGTGTACCTGCTGATTGCCGGTGCAGCGCTCGGCTGGGTTGCGGACAAGGCGGCGCCCATGCGGAGGCCGTTCTGAACTCTTCGATGCGACCGCCGGCCGATGCTGGATAAGGAGACGCCCCGGCCGCGCTCGGTCTACTGGCTGCCGATCGCGTACCTGATCGCCGGCATCGCATGGATCACCGGGTCCGATTACGTGCTCGGGCTCCTGTTCCGCGACGACCCGCGCACGCTGCTGTTCGCGGGATCACTGAAGGGCCTGCTGTTCGTCGTCGTGACGGCGGTCCTGCTCTACGTCGTGCTGTACCTGCGTGTCGGCGCACCACCCTCCGCGCGCACGCCCCGTCGGTCGCTCACGGCAGAAGCCTGGAAGCCGCTCGTGGTCTTCCTGGTCGCGGGGGTCGGCATTGCCGCGGTGGGCGCCGCGCTCTACAGGGTGCAGGCGGGCGAGATCCGGCGTGACCGCGCCGGGGAACTGCGCGCCATTACCGACCTCAAGACGGCGCAGATCGAGTTCTGGCTCAAGGACCGCGAGCAGGCTCTCGAGCAGGTCAGTCGCAGTCCGCTCGCGACCGAAGCCCTCGCCGAGTGGCTCCGGGGCCGCTCGCCGGACGTCGGTGCCTTGCTCGACCGGACCCTGGAAGGCATCCGTCGCAGCGACGAATTCGAGGCTGTCCTGTTGCTCGCGGCGGACGGCCGGCTGCTGAAGAGCGCCGGCACGCCATTTGTGCCGACGACGCCCCTGATGCGCGCGATGAGAGTAGCAAGCGACGCGCCCGGAGTCGTTGCGTCCAGTCTCTATGTCGCGCGCGGCGCGGCGGGCGACAGGGTCGTGCTCGACCACGTCGTGGCTCTGCGCGCGACCGCCAGGGAGGGAGTGGGGCTCTTCGCATTCGTCGTCGCGCGTTCGGATCCCGAGCGCTACCTGTTTCCCCTCGTCATGGCGTGGCCGTCCGCGGAAACGTCCGGCGAGTCGCTGCTCCTGCGCCGCGAGGGTGGCGAGATCGTGGTGCTGACGGGTCTCCGCCATCGAGCGGGTCCGCCATCCAGCCTGCGATTGCCGATCTCACGGCACGAGCTGGCCAGCGCACGCGTCCTCCTCGGCGAGCGCAATGCCTTCGAAGCGTTCGACTACCGTCGCCAGCCGGTCCTCGCCGTTGGCCGTCCGGTGGCGGGCACGGACTGGTTCGTGATGACCAAGGTGGACCTCGCCGAGGTTCACGCGCCGCTGGTCCGCCTGATGCTGATGGCGTCTGGCCTGGTCGCCGCCGCGCTGATCGCGACGGCGGCGCTGGTGATGCTCTGGTGGCGCGGCGAGAAGCTGCGCATGGACCTGGAACTGGCGCGGTCCGAGGAGCGGGCGACGGCGCTGGTCGAGCACTTCGCCTCGGTGAGCGCCTTCGCGAATGACATCGTGCTGCTGCTCGACGAGCACGCGCGGATACTCGAGGCCAACGACCGCGCGGTCAGTGCCTACGGGTATTCGCGCAGGAAACTGCTCGGCATGACGGTGTTCGATCTGCGCGGCCTGGACGTCGACGAAGCGGCGGCGGCCGTGCGCGAGTTCGACGCGGTCAAGTCCTCGGGCGCCATCCGGTTCGAGGCGCGGCACCGGCGCAAGGACGGCACGTCGTTTCCCGTCGAGGTCAGCTCGCGACGCATGGACGTGGGCGGCCGGCCATACGTGCAGAGCATCATCCGCGACATTTCCGAGCGGAGGGTGCACGAGCAGCAGATCGCCGAGATTTCGGCCGAGCGCGACAGGTTGCTGCAACGTCTCGAACTGCAGTTCGAGCGCATGCCGGTCGGTTGCGTGGTCTCGGGCTCGAACCTGCGGATACTGCAGGTCAACACGGCGTTCGAGCGGATGTTCGGCTACTCGCGTGAGGAGCTCGGTCGCAGCCAGGCCTGGACGCTGATCGTGCCGCCGGAGCTGCGCGATTCGCTCCAGGCACGACTGGCGCCCCTCGTGACCGGTGATGCTTCGACCTCGATCACGCTGGTCAACGAAAACCTCACCAAGGCCGGT
>Ga0316622_100001109_pt1 | contig 17026 bp, 10 predicted proteins | sample OWC_Aug_OW2_C1_D_FD_207646 | JGI IMG/M metagenome (GOLD analysis project Ga0316622, IMG submission 207646) | Wetland soil microbial communities from Old Woman Creek delta, Ohio, United States - OWC_Aug_OW2_C1_D5_C | ecosystem: Environmental > Terrestrial > Soil > Wetlands | place: USA: Ohio... | reverse complement strand
GCGTGCAACGGCGACGGGGACTGTGCGGCGGTCGGGGGGCCTTGCATCAGCGCTTCGCCCGAGCTTTCGTTCAAGCACCAGATCTCGCTTGCGGATAACCGCAGCACGTCGTGCCCCACGGGTTCCGCCGTCGACAAGGCCGTCGTGATGGCGCTCGTCGCTCCCTCTCAGGTCTGGCAGAAGATCGCGCCGTACTGGAACGTCTACGACGCGCAGGGAACGGACAACTACGTCAATTGCATGTTCGACCCGACGGACGACGGCAACGACGAGGACAGCTACTTCGACCCCACCGATCCGTACCGCCGACTCGGCCCGTCGAGCACGTGCTGGCCCGAGTTCGTGTTCGGCTTCCTGGGCGACACCGATGCCGCGTTCGATCCGTGGAGCGTCGGGCGTGCGGGCGACGGCCCGGGCCTCGCGGGGGCTCTCGGCACAGGCACGTGGGTCGAGTCCCGCTTCGACCTTTCACGATTTCGCGGGCAGTCTGTCTCGATCCGCTTCCTCGTGAGCACGATCAAGGTCTCCGACAATCAGTCGATGGAATCCACCTTTCACTGGAACCCGAAGCCGGACGACGACGGTTGGTACATCGATGACATCCGCATCTCCGAAACACTCGGAACGGCAGCGCCGTCCATGGACCTCGATAACGCGGCCCCACCACCGGGGTTCGACTCCGACGGAGACGGAGTGGCCGACTGCGCCGACTGCGCACCCGGCGACCCGTCCGCGTTCGCAGTACCCGGAGAAGTCGCCGGCTTACATTTCAACGACAGTACGACGCTCTCCTGGGCGGCACCCGGCGCCGGCTCCGGCACGGAAGCACAGGTCGTGCGCGGCGCGTTGAGCGAGCTGCCGGCTGGGGGCGGGGCCTCCGAGGCTTGCATCGCGACTCTGGGCGAAACGTCGTTCACGGACGCGGCGATACCGGACGCGACACGGGCGTTCTGGTATCTGGTGCGTGCGAAGAACGCTTGCGCAATCGGCTCCTGGGGATGGCGGAGCGACGGAACCGAGCGGACGACTGCGGCTTGTCCGTGATCTCGCTGCCGGGGTGGTGCGGCCGTCCACGGATTCTTCGCGATGGATTTCGGCGCGCGAACGGTGAACCCCGCCACCGATTCCTCTGGCTCCGAAACCGCCCGCAGATCGAGTCGGTCGCGTCCGGTATGTGGGAATTACGTCAACCACCGTGACCGTCCCCTGAAGCACTCGCCTGCGCCGCAGGGGATACTTCCGCAGGGCGCCCTCGGGACACACGCATCCCCAATGCAAACGCATCAATCCTGGGTGCGCGCGGGGGCGGGCAAGCCGAGCGGCCGAACGAGCGGTTGTCGCTTGTCATGCTTACCCCCTAAGCGTACAATGGGCGCCATGAGGCTCCCCGGTGACGTGAAGGAGCGGTTCCGGCGGTTCGGTCGCGCGGGCGGCCGGGAGCGCGCGGCGCGCCTGGGTCCCGGCGAGCGGCGTGCGATCGCACGCCGCGCCGCCGCCGGTCGCTGGATTCGCGCGCGCTTCGGAGCCTCGAGCTTCGAGGCTCTGGGAGTTCCGGGCGGAGCGATCGTCGATGCCGGTCTGCGCGACCTCGCCTCCGGGAAGGTGACGGTGGCAAGCCTCCTGGTGTCGCTGGCCGCGCCGCGGCTGCGCCGCGAGGGAATCCCCGTGCGCTCGATCTGCAGCGAGCCGGAGCGCCGCCTCTACGAGCTTCTGGCCCGCACGGAGGGCGACCTCGCGCACGTGCGGTACAACGCGTACCTGCGGCAGGTGACCTCCTTCGCCGACGCGTGCCCCGCCGCGCGGCTCGATCGGGTATCACGTGCGACGTAGCCTGACGCGCGCGAGTCTCGACGAGCTCATGAACGAACTCGCCAAGTCGGCGCCGGGACGGGGATCCTTCCGTGTCTACCTCGTGGGCGGAGGCACGGCGGTTGAGGCAGGGTGGAGGACCGCCACGATCGACGCCGATCTGTACTCCGAGGACGAGCGCGTGTTTCGCGACGTGCAGCGCGTGAAGGAGCGCTTGAACGTGAACATCGAATTCGTGCGCCCGGAGGACTTCGTGCCTCCGCTCGCCGGAACCGACGATCGCCACGTCTTCGTCCGGACCGTGCGACGGGTGAGCTTCTATCACTACGATCCGTACGCCCAGCTGCTGTCGAAGGTCGTCCGGGGCTTCGATCGGGACATGACGGACGCCCGTCACTTCCTCGCGAGCGGCATGGTGGATCCGGAGCGATTTCGGGCCCTCGTGGGGAAGATCCCGGATCGGGCGTATGCGAGATACCCGGCGCTGACGCGCGGCGCGGTCCTCCGGGCGGTCGACGACTTCTTGTCCCACGCCGAGGCCTGATCACGGGAGGGCACCACCGATCCTCCCAGGCGAGAATCGAGTCAAGAGCCGAGGGATCGACCGTGACCGAGAGCGCCAAGGAACGCGGAAGTGCCGTTGGGCGGCGGCGAAGATGGGCGTCCCCTCCGCAAGGATCAGGATGAACTCGTTCTGGCGTTAGGATAGAGGCCGAAATGGCCGTTTCGAAGGGCGGGGGAGCAGACCAATAGAACCGCTGGCGCGCTGCACCCCGCGTGGCGGCCCTGGAGCTTCGACGAGCAGACCGGTTTCCGATGCACGACCTCCTCGCGTACGTTCCTGGCGCCCTGCTCGCCTGCGCGTTCTTCGCCGCGCTCGCCCTCTCCTCCCATGCCGTCGCAGCGCGACTCCTCCGGGACGGAAGTCCGCGGCTGCGGCTATGCGGAGCGGTCCTCGTCGCGTACGCGATCCTCGAAGGGCTGTTCGTCGCGCTTTCGGTCGCGGGCCTGTTCCGGTGGTGGGCCGCAGCGGCGGCCCTCGCGGTGATCTGCCTGCTTGCCCGCGCGTCGGGCCGGGGGCTGCGGGAGGATCTCTCTGCAGCTGGTGGCGTACTCTCTCGAGCGTTGCGCTCGTGGCTGGCCGTGCCGGTCCTGATCGGCTCGTGCTTCGTGGCGGCGCGGCTCTTCCGGGCGCTGGTCGCTCCACCGCTGGTGTGGGACGCGCTGACGTATCACCTGTTCAAGGCAGGGCGCTGGGCGCAGGGGGCCGGCCTCATGCCCGCGGCGGCGCCGAACTCCTGGGGGTACTTCGAGCACTTCCCGCACGGAGGGGACGTTTTGTGGGCCTGGGCGCTGCTGCTCCCAGGCGGGGAGGGGCTGCTGGGCTGGGCCGGGCTGATCGTGTGGCTCGCGGGCTTGCTCGCGGTCTACGCCCTGGCGCGGGAGCTGGGCGCCGGCGAGCGGACGGCGCTCTTGGCGGCGCTCTGCGTGGGCTTCACGCCCGCGTGCGTGAACCACTTCACGACGTGCAACGTGGAGAACGTCACGCTCGCGATGTTCGCGCTCGCCTCCCTGTTCCTGGCGCGCGTGCTCACGAGCGCGCGGCCGGCGGAGGCGGCCCTGGCGGGCCTGGCGCTCGGCGCCGTCGCGGCGGTGAAGGTGCCGAACCTCGCCGTCGCGGCCGTGGGGGCGATCGCGCTGCTGCACGGCATCGCCCGCTCCGGTGCTCCCGACCGGCCGCGGGCGGCGCTCGCCGCCGGGCTCGGGCTTCTCATCGCGGCACCGACGTACCTCACGACGTGGCTGTCGACGGGTTCGCCGATCTATCCGTTCGAACTCGCGGTCGGCGGGCGCGTGCTGCTGCGGGGCGATCCCGCGATCACGAATCTCATGGCGAGCGCGACGGCCGTGCCGGGGAGCGCGCTCGCGCACTGGATCCGTGCCCTCTTCCTCCCGCTTCCCTCGGACTTCGCCGTGCAGGGCCAGTTCGTGAACCTCGGTCCGGCGATCGCGATCCTGGGCGTCTGCGCCGTGATCGGACTGAGGAGGCTCCCCGCGCGCGGGCGCTCGCTCGCCCTGGCCGTGCACCTCGTCGGATCGTCGGCGATCGTGGTGCTGCTCGCGCTGCTTCCGTCCGCCGCGGCGCAGCGCACCGTGTTCGCCGGCATCTCCGGACGCTTCCTGCTGGTCCCGGTCGCGGTCGCTGCGGTGCTCGCGGCGTTGCTTCCGTCCCGGGTGGCCGAGCGGGTGCTGCTCGCGGGCCTCGTGCTCGCGCTGCCGCTTGCGGTTCCGCTCGGCTGGGGCCCTCCGGACCTGGCGGCCGCGCTTCCGTTCGCGATCACGCTCGCGGTGGCCGGCTTGATCCTCGGGTCGGCGTATCTCCTTCGAACGGCGGGCGCCCCGTCCCCGCCGTCCGCAGCACCGTCATCCCCTGCGTCAGACGCGGGTGGCCCTGACGGACTGACTCGCATGCCCCCGGCCGGGTTTTCCGCGAGCCGCGGGCTCGCGGCGGGAATCTCGGTCTGCGCGGTGCTCGTGCTGCTCGTGCAAGTGGAGCGGATCCGGGGTCCGCTGCGCTACCCGTACTACGCCGCCGTCGCCGCGGGAGAGGCGTTCGACGTCGGGAAAGGGTCCGAGATCCTGGTGCGAGCCTGGCCCGCCTGGCGTCTCCTCGACGGACCGTCCCCCGCACGGATCGCCATCGCGGCGGGGTGGGACGGGATGGCACCCGTGACCGCGCGCTATCCGTTCCTCGGCTCCGACCTCCAGAACGAGGTGCTGTACCTCCCGATCTTGCGAGGGGGCGCGGTCTCGACGCGTCCCGAGGACTACGAAACGCTGTCGGGAACGGATTTCGCCGGCTGGCTCCGGCAGATCGTCGATCGGCGAGTGGACTTCGTCGCCCTGCTGCCCCCGGGCTCGGTCGAGGGGACCTGGATCGCCGCGCACGAGACGATCTTCCGCCCCCGACTCACGGTCGAGTCGGCCGTGAGCGTGTTCGAGGTGCAGCGCGATCGGGGGCGCGAGTGGCTGGCCCGCACCGACGGATCGAAGACGCCATGAGGCGGAATGCATACTCCTGGTGGATTCTCGGAGTCGTTCTCTGCGGGGCAGTGTACCTGCGCTTGAGGGGGCTCGATTGGGCGCTACCGTCGACGGAGCTCCCCCATTTCCCTTTTCAGCCGGATGAGCGGTTTACCATCGACAACCTGCGATCGGTCGTTCCCAGCGAGGGCAGACTGAGTCCGGGGGATGCGCACAGGGAGGGCCCGTTCGCGTACCTGTTCTTGTATGCGGCGATGGTCGTTTCCAAGTGGCTGGGTTGGGTGAATGTCTATCCCAGCCAGGCAGTTCCGTACGATGCCGAGTATGGAAGGCTCATGTTCATCGCCCGCGCCGTCACCGCGATCTTCAGCACGCTGACCGTCGGAATGATCACATGGATCGTGAGACGGATCACAGGGTCCGTTCCCCTCGCGCTCCTGGGTGGTGCGCTCTCGGCCGCGATTCCGTTCGAAGTGATCTACGCGCACTACGGCAGACCCCATGTCATCGCAAACTTCTTCCTGGCCGTGACGTTGTACTACTCGTTGGGCGTGCTGGATCGTCACAGGAGGAGAGATTTCATCCTCGCGGGTTTCTTCTCCGGCGTCTCCGCGGCGACTCGGTACAACTGCGGTCCGGTGGTCCTCGTGCCATTCCTCTTTGCTGTGTTCGATCGAAACAGAAAGCAGCGCCTCATCGATGCGGGTCTCTATCTGTGCGTGGGCCTGCTGATCGGCCTGATCGTGGCGGATCCGTTCCTGATCACGAACTTCTCCGAAGTCAAGCGCCAGATGGCGATCCAGGCGCAGTATGCCGCGAGCGACGAGTTCTCCATCTCACAGCTTCTGAGTCTGTCACGCGTTTGGTCCTACGTGAGCGACCTGATTCCGCACGGCGGTTTCCCCACGTTGTGGCTTCTATGGATGGCCGCCACGGTCTTCAGCTTCTTCGAAAGGAAACACAAGGCGCTCAGTCGATCCATTGGCGTGTTCGTTCTTGTGTACACCTACCTCATGGCGAAAGGTTACGTCATCCCCGTCTTCGTCAGGGCGGTATTGCCACTGATGCCGTTCATGACCGTGCTTTCGGTCCTGTTCTGCTCCTGGATCTGGAAGAAAGCCGAGTCGAGCATTCCCCACCGGGGACTGTTGATCGCCGCGCTGGGTCTCGTCGTGAGCCCGACCGCGTTGTTCACCCTGTCCTATGTTTCTGCGATGTCCCGGGAGGACCCCAGATACCAGCTGCTGGATTTCTTCCAGAAGGACCATCCTGGTTCCAGCATCCGCATCGGTGCGATGACGTATCCCTATGCTTGGTTCGTCTACAAGCCGATCTTGGGCATCGATCCGGACTCGAACGCAACGATGGGGAGGTTTGGGGGGAAGGAATTCTCACTGATTGAGAGGCCAACGATCGATCGGCAAGGTTCTCCGATCGACGCTGTCGATTATTACCTTCTGTCGGGATTCGAATGGCAGGAGATACAGTCCCTTGACGCTCATCGTGCGTGGCTAGAAGACACGGGTCGATATGAGTACGTGACGACGATTCAGAATCCGATACGGATCTTGAATCGCGACCTGACCGATCATCCTTTCCCCCATGACATGAGATATCCGTTTCCCATCTTCATGCTCTTCAAGCCCACGCATGCGAGCCTGAGAAACGCGCAGGCGCGCTAAGCCCAGGATCGCTCCGTCGAGCGAAGCAGGACAGCGCCTTTACCGCGCAGCAGCAGCCGTGGCGGGGGCCGAAGGCGAGGAGCCCTCCGCCGCGCGCCCCTCGAAGATCGCCATCAGCTCCGGTCGCTCCCGCGTGAACGCGCACAGCTGCTCCGCGATGAACCGGTGCCCCTCGGGGTTGGGATGGCCGTCCACCGGCGGAGTCCTCGAGATCCACCAGGCGCTCAGGTCGCTCCATCCCATGGATTTCATCTTCTCCTGGTAGTGCGAGTACAGGTCGAGCACGTGAAAGCCCATGGTCTCGAGTCTCGCACTCAGGTTCTTCTCCAGCAGGATGTAGTCCGGATCGCTCGCGTAGCCCGGATCGTACTGGGCGAACGCGTTGAAGACGACCACGATCGTGGGGATGTTTTGGGCGCGTGAGGTTTCGGCGAGTGTCTTCAGGGTGCTGAGATGCGCCTCGTACAGCGGACCACCCACGAGGTAGCCCCCCGCTCCCTTCACGTACTGCTGCTCTCGCTCGTCGAACGACGTGAGACGGCGGTTGCGGAGCTCGGCGAGTTTCCGAAGCGCGACCTTGAGCAGGGCCGAGTGGAGCAGGTTGTCCCCGTACTCGGGACGAATGTAGTCCGGGGAGAAGCGGTAGCCCGTCGGCTCGGCGTCGTTGTGGTCGTAGTGCAGGATGAGCAGATCGGGGTGATCGGGAAGCACCCGGGTCAGGAAGGCGCGAAGCTCCTGCTGCGAGTTGTACGCGGGGACGGAGTAGTTCCGAAGCGCGACGGCCCGCTTCGTCTCGGCGGCCATCTGCATTCGGTACAGCTCGGGATACGTGTCCTCGTAATTTACCCGCAGGCCGAACGAGGTCGAATCCCCCAAGACGGCGATCCGCACGGGCGCCGCGGCTTCGGGCTCTTGGGGTGTACCCGGGACGCGGACCCCCTCGCGGTCGGTCATCACGCGCCAGCTGCCGAGGTCCAGGTCGACGTTCGGCATCAGCTCGAGGAAGAGGGCGGGATCGGCGCTCGGTCGCACGTAGTTCGTGAGGGAGGTGGGCGCGTAGAAGGCCCTCAGCATCTCCGTGTCGAAGCGATCACGGAAGAACAGCCTCACCACGGCCTCCGCGAGCAGCAGCGCGGAGGAGACCGACGCAGCCAGGAGCAGAATGCGGCCCAGCAGCTCCTTCCGGGATTCCACGAGAGGGCGCATTCGACCGGATTATAGCGGCCGACGTCGCGGCGCCACAACGGACCGCTGGCCAAGGTGCGGACCGCCGCGAGGAGCGGCGCTCGCGCACCCGCCCGCGTTCGCGACGGACGAACGAGGGGACCGGTGGCGTGCCGTGAAGCCTACACCTCGAACTTCTCCGGATCCCAAGCGAGCCCCAGCTCGGAAGGGGAGGCGATGTAGCCCGCGAGGGCCGAGGCGGCGACAACCTGCGGGCTGGCCAGGTAGCCTTCGCCTCCCACGCCCATCCGGTTCTGCCAGTTCCGGTTGAAGCTCGTGATCGCCCGCTGTCCGGGCCGCAGGGCGTCTCGGCCCTGGCCGAAGCACGGACCGCACCACGACTCGCGGATCTGCCCGCCCACGCCGCGGAAGACGGACGCGATCGACTCGCCGCCGAGCCTGGGATCGGGCTGCTCGATCTGGTTCTTCACCGCCCCGCTTCCGGGGAAGACCAGGAATTCCGTGCCGCGGGCGATCCGCTCCTGACCTGCGGCCCGCGCGGCGGCCAGCACGAGGGCAGCGCCCAGCAGGTCCTCGTAGCCGCCGTTCGTGCACGAGCCGATCATCGCCTTGTCGAAGGTGATGCGCTCGCGCGCAACGTCGTCGGCGGGATAGGCGTTTCCGGGACTGAAGGGCTTGGCCACCATCGGAACGACGTCCGGCAGCTCCAGGGTCTCGTCGATCTCGTAGCGCGCGTCCGCCCCCGGCTGCAAGACCGGATAGGGCAGGGGGATCCCGCGCCGGGAGAACCACGCCGTCGTGATCTCGTCCTGGGCGAAGATCCCGTTCTGCGCCTCGGCCTCCGCCATCATGTTCGCGATCGTGTTCCGGAACGGGATCGGGAGCTGCCGGTCCCGGTCGACGAACTCGACGCCCATCCCCCGCGACTGCCGCGCGCCCCAGCGGCGCAGCAGCTCCAGGATCACGTCCTTGCCGTTGACCCAGGGCCGGAGCTTCCCGGCGAGCACGACACGGCGCTGGGGTGCGAGGGTGAAGTAGACGTAGCCCGTGGACCAGCCGAAGCCGAGCGTGGTGCTGCCGACGCCGATCCCGACGGCCCCGTACGCGCCGTACGCCCGGCTGTGGGAGTCCGCACCAGGGTAGAACCCCCCGGGCACGATCAAGCCCTGCTCCGGGAAGTAGAAGTGGAAGATCCCGCTTCCCGGCGGGGCGAAGTGCGGGGAGCCGATCCCGTGCGTGCGCGCGAACTCCCTCGAGATCTCGGTCTGGCGGTCGTCCGACTCCTTCCCGGTGAACACGAAGTGATCGCTGGCGAAGGCGGCCTGGCGCGGATCGATGGAGTCGCCGCCCGTGATCTGGTTGAAAGTGTAGATGGCGAACGGCCCGGTCCCGTCCGAGGCGGGGAGCAGATCGGCGTACACCCGCACCGTCTCGCCGGGTCGCAGCGCGACGTCCTTGTCCACACGGTGCGCCCAGACGATCTGCTCCGCCGTCGTCATGCGCCGCGCCAGCTCCGGATCGGGGAACTCGATCGAGGGGGGCGTCACGACGGAGCGCGCGAACTCGCGGCGCCCGACCGCGAAGATCCCGCCTCCGCGGCGGATCTCCTCTTCCTTGGGGCTGAGCGGCGCCGGAGCGTAGGTCTTGCCGCGCGTCAGGTTCGTGAGTGCCCGCGACCGGGTCTCGAAGCGGAACTCGTCGCCCTCCTGCGCGTCGGCGACCGCCTCCGGGCACTGCACGACGTGCAGCCCCAGGTTGAACGCGTTGCGGCGGAAGATGTCCCCCATGTTGTCGCCGCAGACGATCACCATCTCCAGGCCGGCATCCTCGGCCACCCCCTTGAGTCCGGCCGGGGACATCTCACGCGAGGAACCGATGGCGAAGCGGTCCCCCGCGATCACGAAGTTCTCTCCCCGCCGCACGCGCGCGCCGAAGTCGGGCATCAGGTAGCGGAACGATCCGGCCTTCCAGCGCTCGTCCAGGGTGGCCAGGCTCTCGGAGACGCAGTCCGCCGCCGGGGTGATCTGATCCGTGTCGATGGCATCCAGCTTCTTCCCGGGTCGGGCCGGATCCCACAGGATCAGCGCGCGTCCGGAGATGACGGACTCGCGGGATTCGCCCGCCGGCTCTTCTCGGCGCGCTCCCGCGATCTTCTCTGCGGTCATCCCCGGCTTGAGCCGGGCGGTGCGGATCGGAGACATGGAGCGCGCATTGTACCAGAACCGCAGGCCTCGCCAGGCGTCCTTTCGATCGCTATACTGGTCCGGCGTCGGGAGCGGCGACGAGCCGCCGACGCGCTCGCTTCGCGGAGGAGACAGACATGGCCTATGTGGTGACCGATAACTGCCAGGACTGCGTGTTCACCGACTGCGTGGCGGTATGCCCGGTGGACTGCTTCTACGCCGACGACCGCATGATCTACATCCACCCGGATGAATGCATCGACTGCGACGCTTGCGTTCCCGCCTGCCCGGTGCAGGCGATCTTCAACGCCACCGAGTGCCCCGACGACCAGAAGCACTGGATCGAAGTCACCGCCGAGAAGATCAAGTCCGGCACGCTCGAGCACGTGACCCAGAAGCGGGACCCGCTCCCGACCGCCGAGGAGAAGCGCAAGCGCCTGGGGCTCTAATCCGCGCCGCGCCCCGTCAGCGGTTCGGCTGGTACCAGTAGCTCTCCACGCGCTCCCGGGACCGTCCGCGGCCCGCGCTCAGACCGAGACGCGCGAGCATCGGGAAGTAGTGCCAGTCCCCGTACTGATCGAACTTGCGCGTGGAGGCGACCGCCTTCACCGGCGTCAGCCGCACCAGGCGCTGCCCGCGCTGCCGGCCGAGCCGCTTCAGGCAGGTGAGGAACTCGACGTCCTCCGCGAAGCGCAGATCCTCGTCGTAACCGCCCACCCGCTCGAAATCCTCGCGGCGGCAGAAGACCACGCCCGTGTCCATCCCCGTCAGGTAGACCATGGGGAGGAAGAGCAGGTAGGTCATGCCGATCCCCAGGGACCAGCGCTCCATCGTCACGCCCGAGGCGCCGCCGACGTAGCGCCCGCTGGCCAGCGCCTCGTCGATGGCGTTCAGGGTGTCGGGGTGGATCCGGCTGTCCGCGTCCACGAACGCCAGGACGGACCCCAGAGCGCTCCGCGCTCCGGCATTCCGGGCGGCGGCGATGGAGCGCCTGCGCACGCGAACCACGCGGCAGCCGCGCGCGCTCGCGATCTCACCGGTGCGATCCGTCGAGGCGTTGTCCGCGACGATCACTTCGAGCGCCGTCCGTCCGCGCGCGTATGCGGCTCCGGCCGCATCCACCGAATCGAGCAGACGCGGGAGGTAGCGCACCTCGTTGAACGCGGGAACGACCAGCGAGAAGCGCGGGATCGTGCTCTCGAGCGTCACGGGGTTCAATCTCGGCCCCGGCCCGCTTTCTGTCCAGCGCCTCAGCGCAGGACCAGCGCCGCGGCGTTCCCGGCGCTGGTGGAGACCGACCCCTGCCACCTGCGGCCGTCGGCGGCCAGCACGTTGACCGTCCAAGCCCCGGGCGGAAGCGCGTCCAGCTCGACCGCGCCCCTGCGCATGCGCCACTCGGAGACCGGGTCGGAGAACCAGGCGAGCGCGCGGAACGGGCGGCCGTCGGGGCCCTTCAGCGTCGCCGTCGCCGCCACGTTGGAATCGGCCAGATCGGGTACCTCGATCCTGAGCTTGCATGCGGGCGGGAGGGTCACGGCCACGGGGCCTCCCGGTGCGGCGGCCTCGATGCGCGCGGTTGCCGATCCGCCCGCGCTCACGAGGACCTCCCACGATCCGGGCGGCACGCTCGACAGCCGCACCCTGCCGTTCTCCCCCGTGGCGAAGGTCCCCGCCGTCAGGGAGCGTCCCGCCGGGTCGAGCACGACCGCGGCGATCTCCTCCGGGACCCTTCCCGATGCCAGGCGCACCTCGAGCACGAGCCCGTCCGTCGGATCCAGCTCCAGGCGAAGATGCTCGTCTCCGCGCCCCATGCTCACCATCACGGCCGTGGTCCTGGCGGCGTATCCCTTGCGCGCCCCGCGGAGCCGCCACTCGCCGTCCTTGAGATCCCGGATCTCGAAGCGGCCCGTGAGGTCGGTCGTGGCGCCGCGCTCGGTAAGGAAGCTCGGCCCGTCGGAGGTCGCGGCCGAGGCCGGGGAGGCGGTCACCGTCACCCCCGCGAGCGGCTGGCGGTCCGAGGCGTCCACCACGACACCGGCGATCCGCGCCGACGGAACGTCCAGCACGATCTCCCGGCTCTCCTTCACTTCCACCGTCTCGCTGTAGGACAGCCCGGTCTCCCACTGGCGAAGGTCGACCCGGTACGTCCCGGGCTCGAGCCCCAGGATCGCGAAGGTCCCGTCGCTAGCGGTGCGGACCCAGCCCGAGTGGTCGACGTCCGTCCCCGCCGCCAGCACCGTGGCGCCGGACACCGCCACCTCCCCGTGAACCGCACGGCCCTTCAAGGTCAGGCCGCGCCCGAACTGGAGATCGAGCTCGGCACCCGGCGAACCCACCTCGAGGCTGACCTCGCCCCGGGCCTGCTCGCCGCTCGAGGGGATCGACGCCGTGACGGTCCAGGAGCCCGGGGCAAGGTCCTCGACGCGGTAGCGTCCGCTGCGATCGACGCTTCCCTCCGCGAAGCCCGCACCGCCCTCGCGCACCGCGCGCACGGCGGCCTCGGAGAACCGCTCGGGCGCAAGGCCGACGAGGCTTCCCGCGATCACGGCTCCCTTGGCGATCTCGACGCGAACGTCGCGCACGGGCTGTCCCTCGACGTGGATCGTGACGTCGCCGGTCGCCGACGCGTAGCCCTTCTTTCCCGCGAAGACGCCGTAGTCGCCGGCGCCCACTCCCGTGAGCCGGAAACGGCCGTCGGGACCTGAGGTGGCGTCCGGGCCGCCCCACTCGCGTCCCGCGGGCGCGAGCCGCACCCAGGCTCCGGGGACCGGAGCGCCCGCGGCGTCCACGACCTGCCCCTCGACGTCGCTGCCGCCGCCCAGCTCGAGGTTCAACGTGTTCACGCCCGGCCGCGCATCCAGATCCTTCACGGCGCGGACGTAGCGCTCGTGGGACGCCTCCACCGAGACCCTGCCCGGCTGCACTCCTTCGAGCCGGTAGCGGCCATCCCCGTCGGTCGGGGAGCCGTCGAATCGGAACGGCTCGTCGTCCTCGCGCACGAGCCCGACACTCGCCCCGATCGCGGGGCGGCCATCCGGGGCCAGCACGCGCCCGGTCACGATCGCTCCCGGCTCGAGCGGGATCTCGATCCCCTCCAGGTCCTTGCCCTTCGGCACCTCGAGCGCGTCGATCTTGGCCTCCTGGAAGCCCGAGGACGAAGCGCTCAGGGAGATCGTTCCCGGCTCCACGCCCTCGAAGACGAAGCGCCCGGTGTCGTCCGTCGCAGCTCCTTCCCGGCGGATCACGCGGAAGACGCTGCCGCCGATCCCGCCCGTCTGGTTCCGCGTCAGGGAGACCTGCGCGCCCGGGATCGGCTTCCTGTCCGCGTCGACGACGCGCCCCAGAACGCGCGAGGAGGGCTCGAGAACGATGCGCAGCGGATCGGGAGCGGGGACCTTCACGCCGCTCTCGCGGGCGGTCAGGAAACCTCGGCGCGAGAGCGACATTTCGATCGTCTCGCCCTTTCCCAGCTCCTCGAGGGTGAACCATCCGTCGGGACCCGACACGGCATCGGGCCTTCGCGCCGGCTCGGGCCCGGGGCCGCCGATCATCATCATGCGCGGCTGCCCGCCCTCGGCGATCGCGACCTCCACCCCCTCGATCGAAGCTCCGTCAGGATCGACGACCTGTCCCTGGACGCGCTCCCCGGGATCGAGCACAAGATCGCCCACGTCCACGGGGTCCGGTCCTCGCTTCACCTCGATCCCCTTGAGGGACTTCCGGGCGAACCCCTTGCGCCGGAGGGTCAGATCGAAGGTCCCGGTCTCGAGCCCTGCGATCGCGAAGCGCCCCTCATCGTCCGTCGTCGCCGTGAACGCCTCCTGCCCCTGAGCGTTCCCGAGCATCAACATCCCGCCGTCCCGCGGCGCGGGCCGCAGGCTCGCCACGACATCGCGCAGCGGCTCGCCGGCGGCGTCGAGCGCGCGGCCGGTGAGCGTCTGTCCGGCCTCGAGCTCGATCCGCACGTCCTTCACGCTGCGCCGCGGCTCGAGTCCGAGGATCTCGCGCCGGCCCGCGGCAAACCCCTGCGCGCGGACCTCGAGGTCGTAGCCGCTCCCGGGATCGATCGAGCTCAGCCGGAAGCGGCCCCGCGAGGAGGTCGAGGCGATCGGCGCGGACTCCCGGCCGACCCGGATCATGACGACCCCGCCGCCGGGCCTCTTCGGCTCGAGACGCACCTTCGCTCCCGCGATCGGCGCTCCCGCGGAATCCACCACAAGCCCCTCGACGGCAGCCGCTCCGCGCAGTGCGAGGGTCGGTCCCGGCGCGTCGGGGGAATCCAGGCGGGTCGTGAGCGCCTCGGGGCGAAGATAGCCCGTGGCGCCGGCGACCAGGCGCAGGCTCGGTCCCGCGGGGACCCGGAGCACGTAGCTGCCCGCCGCATCCGAAGGGACCGCCTCCCAGGGCGCATCCTCGTTGTAGACCCACGCCCCCGCAAGCGGCCTCCGCGTGTCGAGATCGATGACCCGGCCGCTCAGGCTTCGGCGCCGAGGGAGGACGAACCTGCGCGGCGGCTCCGGTTCCCTGGCCTGCGCGCTCACGATCCCGTTCACGGTCCCGCCGTCACCCGCCGAGATCGCGAGCCGGGCATTCCCTGCCAAGGGCACGGAGACCACGAGGCCGCCGCGAGCGTCGGTCGTGCCGAGAGGGTGGCCGCTGTCGGCCGCGCTCACCAGGGCACCCGCGACCGGCTCGCCCTCGGCGGACCGCACCTCGATGCGGCGCGACGCGCCGGGCTTCAGGCGGAAGGTGACCCCCGTGCCGCGCACGTTGCTGCGCTCGTCCGGAAGGAAGCCGGGTGCCCCGACCGTCAGGACGTAGCTCTCCCCGTCCCCGCGCGCGACGCGGGCCGAGCCGTCTGGCCCGGTCCTCGCGATTCGTGGGGCGGCCGCCCACGAAGCTGGCTCGAGGCCGAATCGCGGCCGGGGCGGGGAGATCCTCACCGTCGTCCCTGCGAGGGGCTTCCCATCCGGCGCCACGGTACGCACGGTGAGGGGGACGTCGGCTGCGAGCGCCGCCTCGGGGAGATCGATCGGCTCGAGAAGCGGGGCCAGCGCGTACTCGACCGGGACGAATCCCGGGGCCTCGATGCGCAGCGTGTACAGGCCGGCATCCGGGGCGCCGATCTCGAAGTAGCCCGCCGCGTCGCTCTTGCCGCGCGCGATCGCGTCGGGAAGCCGGCCCTCCCGATCGAGCCGTGCCTTCGTCGCCGGATCCACCGCGCGCTGGAGCGACACCTCTGCCCCGGGAAGGGGCTTGCCCGAGCCGGAGAGCGCCCGACCGGTGATCGCGATCTCGGCGGCGCGGCTCGTGAGGAATGTCAGAAAGAAGACGACGACTAGCAGCGACCGGTCCGCCCGCAGCATTCCCGATCTCCTCCTCCGCGGAACGCCCCCGTTTCCGCCGTCGCCGCTATGGTACGCGCGAAGGGGGATTTCGTCTGATTCCTGCCGGGCCTGTGCGGACGCCGATCCGCTCAGCGCGAAAGGCGTGCGACCTCGTCGAGCAGGCGGTCGACTTCCTGGTCGGTGTTGTAGTGGACGAGACCGATCCGCAGCAGCCCTCCCGAGCTCTCGACCCCAAGCCGTTCGGTGAGCCCGAGGGCATAGAAGTTCCCGGCCCAGGTGAAGATCCCGCGCTCGCCCAGAGCGCGGCTCGCTTCCGGCGGAGGGGTGGAGTGAAGGCGGATCGAGAACGTGGCGGTCCGCTCGTCGAGCCTCCCCGGATCCGCGATGCCGTACACACGAATCCCCGCGATCCCGTTCAGGCCGTCGAGCAGGCGTCGGGCCAGGCGCCGCTCGTGGTCGCCGATCGCGGCGAAGGCTTCGCGCAGGCGCTCCCGGCGCGCGCCGGCGAAGGAGGCGGTGCCCGCGCCCAGGCCGGCGAGATAGTCCACGGCGGCGGTTGTGCCCGCGAGTCCCTCGTGGTTCTGGGTCCCGGTCTCCCAGCGCTCGGGGGACTCGTCGGATGCGGGGCGGACCTTGTACGGGCTGAGCCGGTCGAGGAGCTCACGCCGGCCGTAGAGCGCTCCCACGTGGGGCCCGAAGAACTTGTAGACCGAGCAGGCGAGGAAGTCGCAGCCCGCGGAGGCGACGTCGATCGAGCGGTGGGGCGCGTAGTGAACCGCGTCGACGAAGAGCAGCGCGCGGTGGGCGCGAGCCATCTCGCCGATCCTGTGCACGGGGTTGATGGTTCCCACGGCGTTCGAGGCCCAGCCGACGGCGACGAGCCGCGTCCTCGTCCCGAGCTTTTGCTCGAGATCGTCGAGGTCGAGCGTGCACTCGTCCGGCCGGATGTCCACCGTCCGCACCACGATTCCCTGCTCTTCCAGGACCTTCCACGGCGCCACGTTGGCGTCGTGATCGAGGGCCGTGACGACGACCTCGTCGCCCGGGGCCCATTCCCGGGCCAGAGCACGGGCGAGCGCGAAGGTGAGCGTGGTCATGTTCGGGCCGAAGACCACCTCGGCGGGAAGGCAGCCGAGCAGGTCGGCCATGGCGAGCCGCGCGCGCGCGATCGCCTCGTCGTTGCGGATGCTCGTGAGGAAGGGACCGTGGGTATTGGCGTTCGCGCGCACGAGGTGGTCCGACATCGCCTCGATCACCGCGCGGGGTACCTGGGTTCCGCCCGGCCCGTCCAGGAACGCGGCGGGCCGGCCGGCGACTTCGGTGCGCAGCGCGGGGAACTCGGCCCGCACCCGCACCGGGTCGAGGCGCGTGGGCTCCTGCATGCTTCGAGGATACCAGGGTCGGGACGCTGCGGAGTCCTTCGACCGTCCGGAGAACCCTCGGATTCGAGCGCTGACACGGACCCAAACGGCCCCGGTGGGGGCGGGTCGCATCTTCCAGTCCCTAGGCCCAGGGCACGGGATCGCGTTGGGCTTCCTCGAAAACCAGGCGCGGCCAGGCCGGTCGGCCGGGGACGGCGCGTGGATCCGAACGCTTCACTGCACCTCGAAGACGCTCCCTGCCACGACCGGATCCGCGGAGGTGTACTGGCGGAAGTTGCGAGCCTTGTCCTGCAAGTGAATGAGGCCCACCTTCCAGATGCCCTTGGGCGCGTACTGCGGTACCAGGATCTTGCCCGTCCAGGGCGCCTCCGGGTCGCTGCGATTCGGAGTGC
>Ga0316622_100001108_pt1 | contig 17027 bp, 12 predicted proteins | sample OWC_Aug_OW2_C1_D_FD_207646 | JGI IMG/M metagenome (GOLD analysis project Ga0316622, IMG submission 207646) | Wetland soil microbial communities from Old Woman Creek delta, Ohio, United States - OWC_Aug_OW2_C1_D5_C | ecosystem: Environmental > Terrestrial > Soil > Wetlands | place: USA: Ohio... | reverse complement strand
CGATGGGCAAGGTTTAGGCGGGGGGCGCGCCCCCCCCGAAGACAAGGAGAGGACGAAGCGACATGTCCGCCAACATCGAGATCCTGACCGACCAGAGCTGGGCCAAGGACGTCCTCGGCTCGGACAAGCCCGTGCTCGTGGACTTCTGGGCCGAGTGGTGCGCCCCCTGCAAGGCCATGGTGCCCGACCTCGAGGCGGTCGCCGCCCAGTACGCGGGCCGGGTCCGGGTCGGGAAGCTGAACGTCGAGGAGAACGACCAGGTCCCCTTCCAGTACGGGATCACGGCCATGCCCACCCTGATGGTCTTCAAGGGCGGCAAGGTCGCCGAGCAGCGCGTCGGGAAGATGAGCCGCGACGCGCTGGTCAAGCTGATCGAAGGCGTTCTCTAGCGCCCGCGGGCGGCTGGAGCCGCGGGGAGACTCGGCGCCATGACCCTCGCTCCCGGACGTCGCCTGGGGCCATACGAGGTGTCGGGCGTCCTCGGCGCCGGCGGCATGGGCGAGGTCTACCGGGCCCGCGACACGCGGCTCGGCCGTGACGTCGCCCTCAAGGTCCTGCCCGCCGACGTGGCCGGCGACCCGGACCGCCGCCGTCGCTTCGAGCGGGAGGCGCGGGCCGTGGCGGCCCTCAACCATCCCGCCGTGCTCGCGCTCTTCGACGTCGGCGAGGCGGACGGCATCGCGTTCCTGGTCACCGAGCTCCTCGAAGGCGAGACGCTGCGCGCGCGGCTGGGGCGGGGCCCGGTGTCCTGCGAGCGGGCCGCGGAGTGGGGCGCCGCGGCGGCCGAGGCGCTGGCGGCCGCGCACGCGGGGGGCATCGTCCACCGGGACCTGAAACCCGAGAACCTGTTCCTCACCCGGGACGGCCGACTCAAGGTCCTGGACTTCGGGCTGGCCAAGGAGCTGACCGTCGCTGCGGGTGGCTCGGAGGACGCCACGCTCGCCGCGCCGACGCGCGCCGGCATCGTGCTCGGGACCGTGGGCTACCTGTCGCCGGAGCAGGCGCGGGGGGCACAAGTCGACGGCCGCAGCGACATCTTCTCGCTCGGCTGCGTGCTGTACGAGGCCCTGACGGGGCGTCGCCCCTTCGGCGGGAAGACGGCCCAGGACCACATCGCCGCGGTCTTGAGGGACGACCCGCCGGACGCGGCCTCGATCCGCGCGGATGCCCCCCGGGAGCTGACGCGCGTGGTCCAGCGCTGTCTGGCCAAGGAGCGCGAGGAACGGTTCCAGTCCGCGAGCGACCTCGCCTTCGCCCTGCGCTCGTTCGGGCCGACTTCCGGGGCGGACGTCGCGCCCGCGGCAAGGGCAGCGCGCCCCGCGCGAGGCGGCTTCTTCCTCGCTCTCGCCCTCGGCCTCGTCGGGCTGGCCGTCGGCTACTGGCTCCGGCCGTCCGCAGGAGCTCCCGAGCCGGTGGTGCTGGCGCTCACGCCCGGAACGAGCCGGGAGGCGAGCCCGGCCATCTCGCCCGACGGGAAGTTCGTGGCGTACCTGGCCTCCGAGGGGGACCGCACGGACGTCTGGGTTCAGTTCGTCGGCGGGGGGCCCGCGGTCAACCTCACCGCGGGGCGAGGCCTCGTGGTGCAGAGCCAGGCGACCATCGGCGGTCCCGAGATCTCGCCGGACGGAAGCACCATCGCGGTGCGCGCGGGGTACCCGGACGAACCGTACGCCCATCGCGGAGTGTGGCTCATCCCGGCGCCCCTCGGCGGTCCGCCGCGAAAGCTCCTCGACCGGGCCGCCGGGCTGCGGTGGTCGGCCGACGGGAAGAGGATCGCCTACATGCGGCCGGACCCGGCGCGCGGGGACGCGATCCTGGAGGCCCGCTCGGACGGAAGCGGGGAGCGCGTGCTCGTCCCTCCCGCCCAGGGACTCCACTTCCACGAGCCGGCCTGGTCGCCGGACGATGCCTGGATCTACTTCAACCGCGGTGTGATGCCGAACAACGACGCTCCCACGGAGATCTGGCGCGTGCGGAGCGGCGGCGGCGCCGCCGAGCAGGTGGTGGCGGGCCAGGGTGTGGCGCGGGATCCGCTGCCGACGCCGGACGGGAGGGCCCTCGTCTACGCGGGCGACCAGTCGGGGGGTGCCCTCAACCTGTGGTGGCGTCCGCTGCGGGGCGGGGGCGAGCGGCGCCTCACCCGCGGGGCCGGGGACTACCTCGCGCCGCGAATCTCGCGGGACGGGCGGCGCCTGGTCTGCGAGGCCCGGACGAGCGTCGGGTCGCTGCGTGTCCTGGACCCGCGCGCGCCTTCGCCGGGTCTCGGCCGCGCGCTGACCGGCGCGGGGGCCGAGGACGGCGCGCCCTCGTCCTCCCGGACCGGGAGGATCGCGTTCAGCTCCGCCCGGAGCGGAATGCACGACATCTGGACGGCCGACGCCGACGGCGCAAACCCGGGGCCTCTCACCTCGGATGCGGAGATCGACTCGCTTCCCGCGATCTCGCCCGACGGGAGCCGGGTTGCCTTCGTGTCCAGCCGTGGCGGTCGGCGGGGTCTTTGGCTGGTGCCGGCCGGGGGAGGCGCCCCGCGCTTGCTGGTGCCGGTGGACGTCGTGGACCGCCCGTCCTGGTCGCCGGACGGTCGAGCCCTGGTCTACGCGGCCGAGGGAACGGACGGGCAGGTCGGGCTGTGGGTGGCGTCCGCCGACAGCGGCACTCCGGTCGCCCTCCCCGGTGTCAGGGGCCGTAGCCCGGCCTGGTCCCCGAACGCGGACCTGATCGCCTACTTCACGTCAGTGGAGTCGACCGGGCTCCGGATCCGGTTCACGAGCAGCCGGGGCGATACACGCCTGGACCGCCTCGACGTGGAGACCACCGTGGTCGACGCCTCGGCCTTCTCGTGGGACGGGTCGCGGCTCGCGATCGGCACGTCTCCCGGATCCGGGGACGCGGAGATCGTCGTCGTGGACCTCGAGAGCGGGCAGAGCCGGCACGTGGCCCGGCTGCCTCCGTTCACCGGGCTCCGCGGGATCGCGTGGACGCCCGACGACCGTCACCTCGTCTACGGCCTCGTCCAGCACGAGAGCCGGGTGCTGCTCTTCGACGGCCTTGGCCAGGACTAGAGCATCGGGATCCTGACCCCCCGCTCCCTGGCCACGTCGATCGCCCGCTCGTAGCCGGCGTCGGCGTGGCGCATGACGCCGGTGCCGGGGTCGGTCGTGAGCACGCGCTCCAGCCGCACCGCGGCCTCGGGCGTTCCGTCGGCGACGACCACCATGCCGGCGTGGATCGAGTAGCCCATGCCGACGCCGCCGCCGTGGTGGACCGAGACCCAGGTCGCCCCCGCCACCGCGTTGAGGAGGGCGTTCAGGATGGGCCAGTCGGCCACCGCGTCGGAGCCGTCCCGCATCCCCTCGGTTTCCCTGTTCGGCGAGGCCACCGATCCCGAGTCGAGGTGGTCGCGGCCGATGACGATGGGCGCCTTCACGCGGCCGGTTCGCACGAGGTCGTTGAAGACGAGGCCCATCTTCGCCCGCTCGCCGTACCCGAGCCAGCAGATCCGCGAGGGGAGCCCCTGCGGCTTCACGCGCTCCCGGGCGAGGGTGATCCAGCGGGCGAGCGGGCGGTCGTCCGGGAACGCCTCCAGGATCGCCTCGTCGGTTGCCCGCAGGTCGTCGGGGTCGCCGGAGAGGCAGGCCCAGCGGAAGGGGCCCTTGCCCTCGCAGAAGAGGGGCCGGATGTAGGCGGGCACGAAGCCGGGGATGTCGAAGGCGTTCTCGACCCCGGCCTTCTTGGCCTCGGCCCGGATGTTGTTGCCGTAGTCGAAGACGACCGAGCCGCGGGCCTTGAGGTCGAGCATCGCCCGCACGTGCTCGCCCATGCTGCGCCGGGCCTCCGCCATGCAGCGGGGAGGGTCGGCCTGCCGCAGCGCCAGCGCCGCGTCGTAGCTCATGCGGTTGGGCACGTAGCCGTTCAGGGGGTCGTGGGCGCTCGTCTGGTCGGTGACGATGTCGGGCACGACGCCGCGGCGGACGAGCTCGGGCAGGACGTCGGCCGCGTTGCCGAGGAGGCCCACCGACAGCGGACGCCGCGCCTCGAGCGCCTCCCGCGCGCGGGCGAGGGCCTCGTCGACGGTCGGCGCGAACAGGTCGAGGTACCGCGTTTCGAGCCGGCGGGCGATGCGCTTCTCGTCGACCTCGACCGCGATCATCACGCCCTCGTTCATCGTCGCGGCGAGGGGCTGCGCCCCGCCCATCCCGCCGAGGCCGGCGGTCAGGACGAGCCGGCCGGCGAGCGTCCCCCCGAAGTGCTGGCGGGCGGCCTCGGCGAACGTCTCGTAGGTCCCCTGCAGGATGCCCTGGGTCCCGATGTAGATCCAGGAGCCGGCCGTCATCTGGCCGTACATCATCAGGCCCTTGCCGTCGAGCTCGTAGAAGTGCTCCCACGTCGCCCAGGCCGGGACGAGCATGGAGTTCGAGATGAGGACGCGCGGGGCGTCGGCGTGGGTGCGGAAGACGCCCACGGGCTTGCCGGACTGCACGAGGAGCGTCTCGTCGTTCCCGAGCCCGCGCAGGGCGCGCACGATCGCCTCGTAGCACTCCCAGTTGCGGGCCGCCTTCCCGATCCCCCCGTAGACGACGAGGTCCTGCGGGCGCTCGGCGACGTCGGGGTCGAGGTTGTTCATCAGCATGCGGAGGGCGGCCTCCTGCTGCCAGGAGCGGCAGGAGATCGCGGTGCCCCGCGGGGCGCGCACGGTGCGAACGGCGGTCGTCGTGGTCGTCACATCACCCACCTCGGCTTGTCGCCGTCGTCGTCCGGCTGGACGTCGTGGGCGTGGCCGTTGCCCTTGCCGCCCGGGACGACGCGGAAGCGGCGGCGGTCGGCCGCGCGGGTGGGCCGCGGCAGGGGCCGGCGCTGCCACAGCCGCTCGAGAGCGCCGAACACGAGGAGCAGGGCCGCGGCGAGGCCGAGGGAGAGCGGCCAACGGCCCCATCCCAGCCAGAGGACGACGGGGGCGGCGAGCCCGGCGGCCAGGGCCAGGAGGAGGGCACCGGCGAACCCGGGCGAGCGCCGGAGGCGGGCGAGGTCGGGCATCTACTCCAGCGTACCGCAGGCCGTCTCGGCCGCGGCGAGGACCTCGCCCCGCCGCAGGAGAGAGGCGAGCGCTTCGATCTCGGGGCCGAGCACGCGGTCCTGGCCGTGGTGGGGGACCTCCTCGCGCACCCTGGCGTGAACGGCCTCGAGGGGCGGCGACGAGCGAAGCGGCCGCCGGAAGTCGAGGGCCTCGCAGGCGGCGAGGAGCTCGACGGCGAGGACGCGGGAGGTGTTGGCCACGACCCGGGCCGCCTTCCACGCGGCGGTCGGGCCCATCGAGACGTGGTCCTCCTTGCCCGCGGAGGTCGGGATCGAGTCGACGCTCGCCGGGTGGGCGAGGGCCTTGCTCTCCGAAGCGAGGGCGGCCGCGGTCACGTGGGCCATCATGAGCCCCGAGTGGAGCCCGCCCTCGCGGGCGAGGAAGGCGGGCAGGCCCGAGAGGGCCGGGTTCACGAGCCGCTCGGTGCGCCGCTCGCTGATCGCCCCGAGCCCGGCGGCGGCGATGGCGAGGAAGTCGGCCGCGATCGCCACCGGCTGGCCGTGGAAGTTGCCCCCGGACAGGATCTCGCCCGTCTCGGCGAAGACCATCGGGTTGTCCGTCGCGGAGTTCATCTCCGTGACGTGGGCGCGCACGACGTAGTCGAAGGCGTCGCGGGCCGCGCCGTGGACCTGCGGCATGCAGCGCAGGCTGTAGGCGTCCTGCACGCGCCCGCAGTCGCGGTGCGACTCGCGGACGGCGCTCGTGGCGAGGAGCCGGCGCAGGTTGCGGGCGGAGGCGGCCTGGCCGGGGTGGGGCCGGGCGGCGTGGATGCGGGGGTCGAAGGCGACGTCGGTGCCCTCGAGGGCGTCGAGGGTGAGCGCACCCACGACGTCGGCGCTGCGGGCGAGCCGTTGCGCCTCGGCCGCGGCCAGGCCCCCGACCGCGGCCATGAGCTGCGTGCCGTTGATGAGGGCGAGGCCCTCCTTCGGCTCGAGGACGATCGGCCGCAGGCCAGCCACCCGGAGGGCCTCCGCCCCCGGCAGCCGGCGTCCCCCGACGAGGCACTCGCCCTCGCCCACGAGGGCGAGGGCGAGGTGGGCGAGGGGCGCGAGGTCGCCGCTCGCCCCGACGGAGCCCTGCGAGGGCACGACGGGGTGCACGCGGCGGTTCAGCAGCTCCACCAGCATCTCGAGCGTCTCGAGCCGCACCCCGGAGAAGCCCTTGGCGAGGACGTTCGCCCGCAGCAGCAGGAGGGCGCGCGTTTCCTCCTCGCCGAGGGCCGCGCCCACGCCGGCGGCGTGCGAGCGGAGCAGGTTGAGCTGGAGCTCGCGGAGCCGATCGAGGGGGATGTGGACGTCGGCGAAGCTGCCGAAGCCGGTGGTGACGCCGTAGACGACGGAGCCGCGGCTGACCGCCTCGTCCACGACCCGCCGCGAGGCCCGGACCGCGTCCCGCGCGGCGTCGGCGAGGCGCACCGTGCGCCCTTCCCGCGCGACCGCCTCGAGGCCCGCGAGGTCGAGGCTCGCGCCGTCGATCGGGAGGGCCGTGGCGGGAGGAGAGGCGCCCATGGACGGCGGCGAGTCTAGCACCGGATGAGGGCCCCCTCGTCTTGCCGCCCCGGCCCGGAGGCGGCTAGAATGGCTGTTCTCGTTCGAACGAAAGGGCCGACATGGCGGATTGGACGCTCGTGGCGTTGCAGCTCAAGGGAAAGACGCGGCGGTTCGTCCAGTCCAGCATCCTCCGGCAGGACGCGGCGCCGCTCCTCGCGCAGCGTCGCGGGGAGTGCAACCGCTGCGGGGCCTGCTGCAAGATCCTCTTCCGCTGCCCGTTCCTCGGCACCGACGCCGAGGGGCAGTACACCTGCCGCATCTACGAGAAGCGCTTCGCCCAGTGCCGGCTCTACCCGCTCCACGCCGCGGACCTGCGGGAGATCGAGGGCCAGTGCAGCTACACCTTCGAGACCGCGCCGTCGTCGGCCGGCCTGCCCGAGCCCGCGCTCGAGTAGCGGGCGGGCGCCTCCCGCCGAGAACCCGGAGAACATGCCCAACATCGTGATCGCCGGCGCCCAGTGGGGCGACGAAGGCAAGGGCAAGGTCGTCGACCTCCTCACCGAGCGCGTCCAGGTCGTGGCCCGCTACAACGGGGGCCACAACGCGGGCCACACGGTGATCGTGGCGGGGAAGAAGTACGTCCTGCACCTCGTCCCCTCCGGGATCCTGCACCCCGGGATCCTGTGCGTGATCGGAAACGGCGTCGTGGTGGACCCCGTCGCTTTCGAGCGGGAGACGGGAGAGCTGGCGGCGCTCGGCGTCGAGATCGGGGGCAACCTCCTCCTCTCCGACCGCGCCCACCTCATCCTCCCGCACCACCGGAGCCTCGAGGCCCTCTCGGAGGAGCAGCGGGGCGCGCGCAAGATCGGCACCACTCTGCGCGGGATCGGTCCCGCGTACGAGGACAAGGCCGGGCGGCGTGGGCTCACGACAGGCGACCTGCTGCGGCCGGTCGCGGTCCCCGACAAGCTGGCCGAGGCGCGGAGGCACTACGAGGAGGTCCTGCGCGGAGCGGGGCGCGCCCCCGACGTCGACTGGGAGACGCTCTACGCCGACCTCGCGGCGTTCGGCGACCGGCATCGGAGCCGGATCGTCGACGTCTCGCTCGTCCTGCAACGGCAGATGAGGCAGGGCTATTCGGTCCTCTTCGAGGGCGCCCAGGCCACCCTGCTGGACCTCGACCACGGGACCTACCCGTACGTCACCTGCTCGGCCGCCGCGGCGGGCGGGGCGGCCACCGGCTGCGGCGTGCCTCCCACCCGGATCGACGGCGTCCTCGGGGTGGCCAAGGCGTACTGCACCCGGGTCGGCACGGGTCCGTTCCCGACCGAGCAGCACGGTCCCGAGGCCGCGCAGATCCGCGAGCGAGGCGCCGAGTACGGCGCGACCACCGGCCGGCCGCGGCGCTGCGGCTGGTTCGACGCGGTGGCCGTGCGCTACGCCGTCCGCGTCAACGGCTTCGACACCCTGGCCATCACCAAGCTGGACGTCCTCGACGAGCTCGAAGCGGTCCCGGTCTGCACGGGCTACCGCTTCGAAGGGGAGACGCTCGAGGAGATGCCGTCGGACGCGTCGATCCTGGAGGCCTGCGAGCCCGTCTACGAGACGCTTCCGGGCTGGAAGACAGCCACCGCCGGCGTTCGCGACTGGGCCATGCTCCCGGAGAACGCCCGCCGCTACGTCGAGCGCCTGGCCGGGCTGGTCGGGGCCGAGATCGGACTCGTCTCGACCGGCCCCGACCGCGACCAGACCGTCATCCGCGGCCGCAGCGCCCTCGCGAGCTGGTTCGACTAGCGCCCCCCTGACCCCGGGGCGCCCTGGTCGTGACGGACGCCGGAGGACCGGGATTCTCAGCGTGCTACCATCCGCTTACGGTCGCCTCGCGGCCGCGCGCCCGTAGCTCAATGGTAGAGCGAGAGCCTTTTAAGCTCGAGGTTGTGGGTTCGAGCCCCACCGGGCGCACCACAGATTCAATCACTGGGATCGAGCAACCGAGCCCTTGGACTGTGTGCTTCCGGCTGGGGGTTCACCCTGGGGGTTCAGCTTTGTCCTGGTAGACAGGGCGGCGATGGCGGGCCAACGCGCGGTGACGGCTTGTGCACGTGGTGCCGAGCGTCGACGGGTAGCCTGGCGCCATCTCCTGGCCCCGCGCCGTCGAGCCTGGGGCCGCGAATGGGGGCAATCGTGTCCGATGCCAATCGTTTCGATGAAGCCGCGGCCACCTGGGACGAGGAGCCGCGGCGCGTGAGGCTGGCTCGAGCCGTGGCGGACGAGATCGCGCGTCAGATCCACCTCTCGCACAACATGGACGTGCTCGATTTCGGGTGCGGCACCGGGCTTCTCACGCTCGCCCTGCAGCCCCTCGTTCGCAGCGTGACTGGTGCCGATGCCTCCTCGGGGATGCTCGACGTCCTCAGGCAGAAGCTGCAGGTCCAGGGGTTGGCCAACGTCGAGACCATTCTGCTCGACCCGGAGATGCCCCTCTCGTTGGACGCCCGCTTTCACCTGATCGTCAGCAGCATGGCCCTTCACCATGTCGCCAACCCTGCGCCGCTGTTCAGGCGCTTTCATGAGCAGCTCGAACCCGGGGGGCGGGTTGCACTCGCGGACCTCGATCGCGAGGATGGGTCATTCCACGAGGACGCGAGGGACGTCTTTCACCTCGGGTTCGAGCGGAGCGATCTCCAAACGCTCCTCACCGCGGCAGGGTTTGTCGGGCTCAGTGCCACGACGGCGACGATCACGCGGAAGGGAAACCGCGATTACCCGGTCTTCTTGATCACCGGGCGCAGGCCTGGCTGAGCCATCACGTCCTCGTCTCTCGACGGGCGAGGAGGATACCGGGCGCCATGGGCAATCCACCGGGGATGCGGACGAACTCGGGTCTCGCCAGCCGGCGTTGCGCTCGCGAGTGAGGCCGGGAACCAGCGAAGCGGCTATCCTCGGTTCCGAGCACACGGAGGAAGCGCCATGCCAGGGTCCAATGAGGAGTGGCGAAGGCGGCCAAGGACACACCGCCTGACGATCAGCACGCCGGTGCCGCCGCAATACGATTGATCCTGAACGGGCGTGACGTCGCGGGGATCAGGCGGGACATCGCGGGCATCGAGCGGTGGTCCTGGTTGGCGGCGGTAGCGGCGATCGCCGTGCCGGTCGCACAGGAGGCCACATGGCGGCTCTAGCGCACGCGGCAGTCGGCCTTGCGGCGAAACGGGTGGCCTCCTCCGCACCCCTCTGGGTCTTGCTCGTCGCGGTGTAGGCGATCGACATCGTGTGGGCCGCATTCTGGCTTGCCGGACTGGACCACTTCCCGCAGCCCGGCATCGAGGTCCCGGCACCGTGGTCGCATAGCCTGACGATGGCCTGCGTCCTGTCGCTCGGGGCGGCCGCGGTTACGGCCCTCTTCACGGCGAACCGGCGCCTCTGGCTGCTCGTCGGGACCCTCGTGTTCAGCCACTGGCTCGTGGACTTCATCACGCAGCCGATGCGAGCGGCCTTCCCCGGGGCGGGCTTCCGGATGAGGGTGTTCTTCACGCCATCGCCGACGATCGAGGGCTTCGGGCGACCCACGTCTTCCTGCGCAAGCGCGCCTGAGAGGTCTGGCGGGCGTGTCAACGGGCCGTCCTGCTCTGTACCGGGCGGAAGGGCCGGGTAGTAGAATCCCCCCGCCGGCGCGGCGCGGCCGCGCGAACGGTCCGTCGGTTCACCCGAGGAGGCTTCCAGATGCAAGTGGTCCGTTTCGTGGGCGCGGTCGCGCTCTCCGTCGCAGTCCTGCCGGGGGCGGGGGCCCAGGGCCTCGTCAACCCGGCCACCGAGAAGAAGATCGACGCCCTCCTCGCCCAGATGACGATCGAGGAGAAGGTCGGCCAGCTCAACCAGTACTCGAGTGCCTTCGACGTGACCGGCCCCCCCCCGAGCGCGGGCTACCAGAAGGCCATGTACGACCAGATCCGGCAGGGGCTCGTGGGCTCGGTCCTGAACGTCACCGGGGCCGAGGCCACGCGGAAGATGCAGCAGCTCGCCGTGGAGAACAGCCGGCTCAAGATCCCGATGATCTTCGGCCTCGACGTCATCCACGGCTACCGCACGCAGTTCCCCGTCCCCCTCGGCGAGGCGGCGAGCTGGGACCCGGCGGCGATCGAGGGGTCCGCCCGCATCGCGGCCACCGAGGCCGCGGCGGCGGGCGTCCACTGGACGTTCGCGCCGATGGTGGACATCGCCCGCGATGCCCGCTGGGGGCGCATCATGGAGGGCGCGGGCGAGGACGTCTACCTCGGCTCCCTGGTGGCGGCCGCGCGGGTGAGGGGCTTCCAGGGCACGGACCTCTCCGCCCTCGACACGATCGCCGCCTGCGCCAAGCACTACGCGGCCTACGGCTTCGCCGAGGCGGGCCGGGACTACAACACGGTCGACATCTCCGAGCACACCCTGAGGAACGTCGTGCTGCCGCCGTTCAAGGCCGCGGCCGAGGCCGGGGTCGCGACCTTCATGAACTCGTTCAACGAGATCGGCGGGATCCCCTCCACCGGGAGCGCACACCTCCAACGGGACATTCTCAAAGGGGAGTGGGGGTTCCCGGGCTTCGTGGTGTCCGACTGGGCCTCGATCGGGGAGATGATCCCTCACGGCTTCGCCGAGAACCTGGAGGCGGCGGCGCAGAAGGCGATCGTGGCCGGCAGCGACATGGACATGGAGGCCCGCGCGTACGTGGCGCACCTCGCGGGGCTGGTCAAGGCGGGCAAGGTTGACGTCAAGATCGTCGACGACGCCGTACGGCGCGTCCTGCGCGTCAAGTTCGCGCTCGGCCTCTTCGACGACCCGTACCGCTACTCGGACGCGGCCCGCGAGAAGCAGGTCCTCGCCGATCCCGGCCACGCCGCGGCCTCCCGGGACGTGGCCCGCAAGTCGATCGTGCTCCTGAAGAACGAGGGGGGGCTCCTGCCGCTCGAGAAGGGCGTGAAGACGATCGCCGTGATCGGCCCGCTGGCCGCCGACAAGGACACGCCGCTCGGGAACTGGCGGGCGCAGGCCGTGGCGGGCTCCGCGGTCTCGCTCCTCGAGGGGATCCAGGCGGCGGTGCCCGCCTCGACGCGGGTCGTCCACGCCGAGGGGGTGAAGCTCGTGACCGGCCAGCGCAACTTCATGGCGCGCTCGGTGTTCAACACGACCGACCGCTCCGGCATCCCGGCCGCGGTCGAGGCGGCTCGAACGGCGGACGCCGTGGTCCTCGCCGTGGGCGAGGACGCCTTCCAGACGGGCGAGGGGCGGAGCCAGGTCGACATCGGCTTCAAGGGCCTCCAGGAGGAGCTGATCCGGGCCGTCCTCGAGGCCAACAAGAGGACGATCGTCGTCCTCATGACCGGCCGGCCGCTGACCCTCGGCTGGACGGCCGACAACGCTCCCGCCATCCTCGAGGCCTGGCACGGCGGCTCGCAGGCCGGCCACGCGATCGCCGACGTGCTCTTCGGCGACTACAACCCGTCGGGCAAGCTGCCGGCGGCCTTCCCGCGGCACGTGGGGCAGCTGCCGATGACGTATGCCCACAAGAACACGGGCCGGCCGGGGCCGGAGCCGGGAGTCACGTGGTCGTCCTACAACGACATGCCCAACGACCCGCTCTACCCGTTCGGCTTCGGGCTCAGCTACACGACCTTCGCGTACTCCGAGCCGAAGGTCAGCGCCCCGGAGATCGGCCGCGACGGGTCGCTTCGGGTCTCGGCGACGATCGCCAACTCCGGAAAGCGGGCGGGCACCGAGGTGGTCCAGCTCTACGTGCGCGACCTGGTGGGCAGCGTGACGCGGCCGGTGAAGGAGCTGAAGGGCTTCCAGAAGGTGACGCTCGCGCCCGGCGAGTCGCGCGAGGTCACGTTCACCCTCACCGCGAAGGACCTGGCCTTCTACACTGCCGCCGGGAAGTGGGAAGCGGAGCCGGGGGCCTTCAAGGTCTTCGTCGGCGGAAACTCACGCGACGTGAAGGAGGCCGGCTTCAGCCTGAAGTAGACGGCAGCGACGCAGGGCGGCCCCCAGTCCGGGTCATCGCCTCGATCGATCGGGTCGATCGGTGCGCTTGCCCGGACTGATCTTTTTTCACGGATCCTCGGGACGGCCAGAATCGTCAAACTCCTCGAAGCAATCCCCGGAGGTTCGCGCAATGACGAGGCGCATGTGGCTGATGATCATGGTCGTTCTCGGCGGGGTCGGGATCCTCGGCGTCGTGAAGACCCTGCAGATCCAGGCGGCGATCGCCCAGGCCTCGTCGTTCCAGCCGCCCCCCGAGGCCGTCACCACGATAGCCGCTCGGCACGAGCGGTGGCCAGCCACGCTCGGCGCCATCGGAACGGTGCACGCGGTCCGCGGCGTGACGGTGAGCGCGGACCTGCCCGGCGTGGTCGAAGCCATCACCTTCGAGTCCGGACGAAGCGTCCGCGAGGGTGAGGTGCTCGTCCGCCTCGACGCCCGACAGGAGCGGGCGCAGCTCCTCGCCGCCGAGGCGCAACGGGACCTCGCGAAGCTGAGCCTCGATCGGGTTCGCGGCCTCGTGGGGCAGGGAATCCTGGCCGAGGCGGAGCTGGACCGGGTCATGGCCGAGCACAGGCAGGCGGAGGCCCGCGTGGGGGAGATCCGGGCCACGATCGAGCGCAAGCAGGTCCGGGCGCCGTTCTCCGGCGTGCTCGGGATCCGGCAGGTCAACCTCGGCCAGTACCTCGACGGCGGCGCCCCGATCGTTCCCCTGCAGTCGCTCGACCCCGTCCACGTGAACTTTGCGGTGCCGCAGCAGAGGGTGGGCGACATGCGGGTGGGCGGCGAGGTCCAGGTGACGGCCGAGGGCTTCGCCGGGGAGTCGGTCACCGGCCGCATCACGGCGATCGACTCCGTGGTGGACGAGGCCACGCGCAACGTGCAGGTGCAGGCGACGTTCGACAACCCCGCCGGCCGCCTGCGCCCGGGGATGTTCGTGCAGGCCCAGGTGCGGACGGGCGACACGGCGTCGATGCTCTCCTTGCCCGCCTCGGCGATCAGCTACGCGCCGTACGGCGACTCGGTCTTCGTGGTGTCCGAGATGAAGGGGCGGGACGGCTCGCCGTACCGGGGGGTCCGCCAGCAGTTCGTGAAGCTGGGCGCCGCCCGCGGCGACCGGGTGGCGGTCATCGCGGGGCTCGAGCCGGGAGACGAGGTCGTGACCTCCGGCGCCTTCAAGCTCCGGAGCGGCGCCGCCGTCCACGTGGACAACTCGGTCCAGCCGGCGAACAGCCCGGCGCCTTCGCCCGAGGACAACTGATGAAGCTCACCGACCTCTTCATCCGGCGGCCGGTGCTCGCGATCGTCGTCAACCTCGTGATCCTGATCGCGGGGCTGTGGTCGATCCGATCGCTGAGCGTCCGCCAGTACCCGCGCAGCGACATCGCGGTCATCCGCGTGGCGACCGCCTACGTCGGGGCGAGCGCCGACCTCGTGCGCGGGTTCATCACCACCCCGCTCGAGCGCGTGATCGCGAGCGCCGACGGGATCGACTACCTCGAGTCGTCGAGCGCCCAGGGGCTGAGCACGATCGTGGTGCACCTCAAGCTCAACTACGACACGAGCGCGGCCCTCACCCAGATCCAGGCCAAGGTGGCGCAGGTCCGCAACGACCTGCCGCCGGAGGCGGAGGCGCCCATCATCGAGCTGGAGACGGCGGACACGCAGTTCGCCGCGATGTACCTCGGCTTCGCGTCGAGCGAGCTCGACCAGAACCAGATCACGGACTACCTCACCCGGGTGGTGCAGCCCCGGCTGTCGGCCGTCTCCGGCGTGCAGCGGGCCGACATCCTGGGCGACCGCACCTTCGCCATGCGCATCTGGCTCAAGCCGGAACAGATGGCCGCCCTCGGCATCGCCCCCTCCGACGTCCACGACGCCCTCGCCCGCAACAACTACCTCTCGGCCCTGGGGCGGACCAAGGGCTCGATGGTCTCGGTCAACCTGGTCGCGAACACGGACCTGCGGACGGCGGAGGAGTTCCGGCAGCTCGTGGTCAGGGAGAAGGACGGCGTCGTGGTGCGCCTCGGCGAGGTGGCCGACGTCGTTCTCGGCGCCGCGAACTACGATGACGACGTCCGCTTCAACGGCCAGACCGCCACCTTCATGGGGATCTGGGTGCTGCCCACCGCCAACTCGCTCGAGGTGATCGGCGAGGTGCGGGAGGCGATGCGCGACATCCAGGCGCAGCTGCCGGCGGGGATGACGGCGGGGATCCCCTACGACTCGACCGAGTACATCCACGACGCGATTCGCGAGGTCCTGCGCACGCTGAGCGAGACCCTCCTCATCGTCGTCGTGGTCATCTTCCTGTTCCTCGGCTCGGTGCGCGCGGTGATCATCCCGGTGGTGGCGATCCCGATCTCGCTGGTCGGGGCCGTCTTCCTCATGCTCGCGGCCGGCTTCACGATCAACCTCCTGACCCTCCTCGCGATCGTCCTCTCGGTCGGGCTCGTGGTGGACGACGCGATCGTGATGGTGGAGAACGTCGAGCGCCACCTGCACCTCGGCCAGCCCCCGCGGAAGGCGGCGCTCCTCGCCGCCCGCGAGCTCGTCGGTCCGATCGTCGCCATGACCATCACCCTGGCCGCGGTCTACACCCCGGTCGCCATCCAGGGCGGCCTCACCGGCGCGCTCTTCCGCGAGTTCGCGTTCACCCTGGCCGGGGCGGTGGTCGTCTCGGGAGTCGTGGCCCTGACGCTCTCGCCGATGATGGGCTCGCGTCTGCTGAGGGCGGGGGACACCGAGCGGGGCTTCGCGGGCTGGGTCAACCGGCGCTTCGAGGCCCTGCGCGTGCGGTACGGCCGGGCGCTCTCCTGGACGCTGGCCGACCGCCCCGTGGTCCTCACGCTGTGGGCGGCCGTCGTCGCGCTCATCGTCCCCTTCTACCTCTTCTCGCAGAAGGAGCTCGCCCCGCTCGAGGACCAGGGCGTCATCTTCACATACGTGCAGGCCTCGGCCAACTCGACCCTCGACCAGACGAGGCTGTTCGCGGGCCGGATACAGGAGGCCTTCGCGTCGTTCCCGGAGACCCGCGCGACCTTCCAGATCACTCAGCCGGCCGGCGGCTTCGCCGGCATGGTCACGAAGCCGTGGAGCGAGCGGACGAAGACGACCGCGCAGCTGCTCATGGAGGTGGCGCCGCCGCTCGCCGCCATCCCGGGCATTCGCGTGATCCCGAGGACGCCGGACCCGCTGCCGGGGAGCGGGGACTTCCCCGTGGACCTCGTGATCGCCTCCACAGCGGAGCCGGAGCGCCTCGCCGACATCGCCAACAAGCTGGTCGGCAAGGCCTTCGCGAGCGGGCTCTTCCTCTTCGCCGACTCCGACCTCAAGATCGACCAGCCGCAGGTGGAGGTGGTCTTCGACCGGGACAAGCTCCGCTCGCAGGGGGTCGACCTGAGCCGGGTCGGGCGCGACCTCGCGACGCTCCTCGGGGGCGACTACGTCAACCGCTTCAGCATCCAGGGCCGCAGCTACAAGGTGATTCCGCAGGTCAAGCGCCGCGAGCGCCTCACCCCGGAGCAGCTCTCCGGGATCCACGTCACCGGCGCCGGGGGCAAGCTCGTCCCGCTCTCGACCTTCGCCACGCTGCGCACCACGACGGAGCCGCGAGAGCTGAAGCGCTTCCAGCAGCTCAACGCGGTGCGGGTCCAGGGCGTCCTCCCGCCGGGCGTGCCGCTCGACACCGCCCTGTCGGCTCTCGAGAAGGAGGCGGCGGTCCTCCTCCCGGCCGGCTTCAAGATCGACCACGCGGGGGTGTCGCGTCAGCTCCGCACGGAAGGGGGGAAGTTCCTCGCCACCTTCCTGCTCTCCGCGATCCTCATCTACCTCGTCCTCGCCGCCCAGTTCGAGAGCTTCCGCGACCCGTTCATCATCCTCGCCGGGTCCGTGCCCCTCGCCCTCTCGGGGGCGCTCCTCTTCTCCTTCCTGGGCGCGACGACGCTCAACATCTACAGCCAGGTGGGCCTCATCACCCTGGTGGGGCTCGTCTCCAAGAACGGGATCCTGATCGTCGAGTTCGCGAACCACCTCCAGGAGGCGGGGCGGACGAAGGTGCAGGCCGTGATCGAGGCGGCGGGGACGCGGCTGCGTCCGATCCTGATGACGACGGCGGCGACGGTGGTCGGGCACTTCCCGCTCGTGCTCGCGAGCGGCCCCGGCGCCGGCGCGCGCAACAGCATCGGCATCATGCTCGTGAGCGGCATGGTGATCGGCACCGTCTTCACCCTGTTCGTGGTGCCGGCCGTGTATCTGCTGGTCGCGAAGGAGCGGGTGGCCGTGGGGGAGGCGATCGAAGCGCCGTCGCGCGAGCCAGAGCTGGCGGAGGCGTAGTTCCGTCGCTCCCGTGCCCGTGCCTCGCTCGTTCCCGCCGGTTCAACCGTCCCCGTGTCGCCCCGCGTCCGGCTGTGGTACCTTTCTCGGCAGAGTCTCGACACCAATCA
>Ga0316622_100001107_pt1 | contig 17029 bp, 12 predicted proteins | sample OWC_Aug_OW2_C1_D_FD_207646 | JGI IMG/M metagenome (GOLD analysis project Ga0316622, IMG submission 207646) | Wetland soil microbial communities from Old Woman Creek delta, Ohio, United States - OWC_Aug_OW2_C1_D5_C | ecosystem: Environmental > Terrestrial > Soil > Wetlands | place: USA: Ohio... | reverse complement strand
CCAGCTGCCAGAGAGGGTCGCTCAGGACGTCGGGGAAGAACGGGAAGGTGGCCGCGGCCGCACCCACGAGGGCCAGGCCGGGGATGGCGAGCGCGCTCAGGGCGAGCGCGCGGGCGGAGCGGCGCGGGCCGGGCTCGAGGCACGCCGAGACCCCGAGGAGCAGGAAGGGCACCGCAGGGACCAGATAGCGCACCCCGGCACTCCAGCCTCCACGCCAGTCGAGAGTGGTCGAGGCGAACAGCCACACCCCCACGATCGCGGCGGCCGCCAGGACCGCGTCGTGACGCGTGCTGCGTTCCCGCCAAAGCCGGACCAGACCGACCGGGGCCAGCGCGAGAAACGGCGAGAGGAACAGCATTCCGCGCGCACGGGAGAACCAGATCTCCCACAGCGCGCGGGGATCCGGGATCTGAACTCCCGCAAGGCCGCTCCCGTACCCGCGCCGGTACTCGGGGTAGGCGGAGAGCTGGAACCCGACCGTGAGCGGATCGCCGAAGCTCAGCGTGTTCATGGCCATCCACACGGCCAGAGGGGCGAGGGCGCCGGTCACATAGGCGAGCGCGTGCAGCGGCACGCGGCGCGTCCACCACAGTCCGTAGAGGCCGAATACGAGGACTGCCAACACAACCACGTAGTCCGTGACGAACGCCGCGCCGAGCAGGAAGCCGGAGAGGGCGCACAGCGAGGGAGCGCAACGACCCTCGCGCAGGCGGCGCAACGTCAGGAACGCGAGGAACAGCAGGCACGCGGCCGGGACGTGGCCGAACAGGTTGGTCGCGAAGACGAGGAAGTTCGTGCCGAGGGCCCCGGCCACGACCACCGCCAGCCCCGCGCGCTCCGAGCGCGCGATCGCGGCGTAGGAGCGCAGCGCGAAGGCCCAGAACAGGAGCACCGGAAGCGTGAGGCCCAGGAAGCGCAGGGCGATCTCCATCCCGCGATACTCCGGAGCCGGAACCAGGGTGTGGCGCAAGACCCAGGCCAGCGGAACGAGCCAAAGAGACAGGCCGGGCGCCTTGTCCGAGTAGTAGTGGCCGTGGTGCTCGGCCTTGTCCAGGGTGTCGCCGTGCGCCTGCAGGTAGGGGTCGATGCGCAGGCTCCCGTGGTCGACGATGGCCAGCGTCAAGTACACGCGGCTCGCGACGTTCGGGTTGGTGAAACGGGGATGCGAATTCAGGTGGTAGAGGTGGGCGATGGCCAGGAGCGCAAGGACCGCGAGGACCGCGCGCCTCATGCGCCGCCGCGCGGCGCGCGCGCCTCCTGGCAGTGCGCCTTGAAGCGGTTCAGGACCTGGCTCGTCACACGGTCGTGGATCGATTCCCACAGCGGGCGCACCGCCCGCGTGCCGAGCCAGTGCTTCCTCCCGAAGAAATCGAACGACACCATGAAGAACATCTGGGTCGGCTCGACCTCTCCCTCCGCCACGATCCGCGCGCGGACGTAGATCGAGAACACGCCGATCGGATAGCCGCCGCTGCAGCGGTAGAGAACGTAGCGCGCGCGGTCCGGGTCCGTGGGCGGAGGAGTCTCCTGCCGGCGCACCAGATCCAGGCGGAACAGCGGCAGGAAGGAGAGACCGAGGAGACGGATGCTCCCGTGCTCGAGCCCTTCCCCCTCCCACTGGCCGCGCACGATCCCTCCGGGCCAGTATCCGCCATCGGGACTCCAGTGCTGGAGCTCGTCCCACACGAGCTCCGGGGGCGCGTCGATCCCGATCCGGTGGATGTTCAGCACCTCGTGGCCCGCCACGCTCACGCCCAAGCGCTCCAGGACGCGCCGGTCGTAGGTCTCGCGCTTGCCCGGCACGGCGAGATCCAGGCGGGTGGCCTCGGCCGGGGAACGCAGCACGAAGCGCGCGAGATCGGACCACAGTCCGGGTCGCCGGGTCGGAAGGGGGCGCGAGGGCGGAGGCACGACGCGTAGGATAGCTCGACTCGATGGGATCGCGGGGTGCTCCCCTGCGTACCGCGCTGTGCTAATCTCGGTGCATGAGCAAGAAAGCAAAGATCGGCATCGGGATCGCCATCATCGTCGTTCTCGCAGGAATCGTCGCCGCGTCCCTGCGCGGGACCCAGAAGAAAGGGATCGAGGTCAAGACCGAGAAGGTCGAGAAGCGCGACCTGACCGCCCTCGTGACGGCGAGCGGGAAGATCCAGCCCAAGCGCAAGGTCGACATCTCGGCCGACGTCATGGGCCGGGTCGTCGAGCTCGCGGTGGACGAGGGGAACCTGGTCCGACAGGGGGACCTGCTGCTGCGCATCGATCCGACCCAGTACGAGGCCGTTGTCGCCCGCGCCGAGGCCGCCCTGGAGCAGGCCCGCAGCCAGCTCGTGCAGTCGTCGGCCGCGCTCGACCAGGCGAAGCGAGCCCTCGATCGGGCGAGGCAGCTCAGCGCGAGCGGGAGCAACCTGCTGAGCGATCAAGCCCTCGAGGACTCGCAGACCCAGTTCGACGTCCAGCAGGCGACCCACGAGGCCGCCCGCCACGGCGTGGACGTGGCCGAGGCCGCTCTCGCGGACGCGCGCCAGAACCTGGCGAAGACCGTGATCCGGGCACCCATGGCCGGCCGGGTCGTGCGCAAGAACATCGAGCAGGGCGAGACGGCGGTGATCGGGACCATGAACAACCCCGGATCGCTGCTGCTCACCGTCGCGGATCTCTCGGAGATGGAGGCGGTCGTCACGGTGAACGAGACGGACGTCCCCTCGATCAAGCTGGGCGACCCGGCGACGATCGAAGTGGACGCGTTTCCGGGAACGAAGCTCACCGGGAAGGTCACGCGCATCGGGAACAGCGCGATCCAGGGAACACAGTCCGGGCTCGCCACGAGCTCGGAGGCGGTTGATTTCGAGGTCAGAATCGCCATCGACTCGCCGCCCGAGACCCTGCGCCCCGATCTCTCCGCGACCGCCGACATCGTGACCGCCGAGCGCAAGGACGTCCTCACCATCCCGATCATCGCCCTCACCGTCAAGGAGGTGAGCGAGAAGAAGCCCGAAGGCGACGGCTCCAGCGGGATGAAGGTCGAGGACCCCAAGGCCAAGGCCCGCGCCGAGCGCGAGAGGCGCCGCCTGGAGCAGGAAGGGGTGTTCGTCGTCGACAAGGACAAGGTCTCCTTCCGGCCGGTCAAGATCGGGATCGCCGGCGACACCTACTTCGAGGTGGCCTCCGGGCTCACCGGCGGGGAAGAGATCGTCTCCGGCACCTACCAGGCGATCCGCTCGCTCAAGGATGGCGACAAGATCCGGATCGCCAAGGCGGCGCCCCAGAAGGACGAGGGCGGGAAGGCCCCGGCCAAGAGCGAGCCCAAGAAGGACGCGAAAACGGGCTAGGCGAGAGGCGGCGGGGAGAGGGGTGGGAACGATGCGCGGCGCCACCAAGGGTGCGACTCTTCGGCTCCCGGACGCCGTGCGCTCCGCCCTCGCCATGATCCGCGCGCAGAAGCTCAAGAGCTTCTTCTCGCTGCTCGGGGTCGTGATCGGGGTCACTTCGCTGATCGCGGTCCTGTCCATCGTCTCGGGGATGGACCGCTACATGCGCGAGGACTTCGCAGGGAAGATCTTCGGGGTGAACACCTTCGCGCTGCGGCGCCGCTCTGCGGTGATCTTCTCGAGGCCGGACGACGAGGTGATCCGGGAGTGGCGGCGGCGGCCCAGGATCCGCGTCGAGGACTACAGGTACCTGCGCGAGCGCCTCACCACCCCCGCGATCATGACCCCGCAATCGAGCGAGTTCGCGTCGGTCCGCCACGAGAGCCGCGTGGCCCAGGGCGTGGAGATCGTCGCCGCGGATGCGGATTTCTTCAGGATCCGCGCCTACGAGATCGACAAGGGGCGCCCCTTCACGCAGCTCGAGGCCGATCTGGGCCGTCCGGTCGCGGTGGTGGGGAGCGAGGTTGCCGAGAAGCTCCTGGGCGGGGGCGATCCGGTGGGGAAGGCGATCCACTTCGCCGGGACGCGCTTCACGGTGATCGGGGTCGTGAAGTCGCAGGGGAAGCTGTTCGGGCTCTCGCTGGACAAGTTCGTGGTCGCCCCGTGGACTTCCGCCGCCGCCCAGGTCGTGAACCCGCCGCGGCTCCTGGACGGGATCACGATCAAGACCGCGAGCGAGAAGGAGATGCGGGATGCAATGAGCGAGGTCGAGATGCTCATGCGCATCCGCAGGCACCTGCGCCCGGGGGACAAGAACAACTTCGAGGTCGAGACCTCGGCGGGGATCCTCGACGCCTGGGCCAAGGTGAGCAAGATCCTCTATGCCGCCCTTCCGGGGCTCGTGGGGATCTCCCTGGTGGTGAGCGGGATCGTGATCATGAACATCATGCTGATCGCGGTCGCCGAGCGCACTCGCGAGATCGGGATCCGACGCTCGATCGGCGCGCGCCGGCGCGACATCCTGGTTCAATTCCTGCTCGAGGCGGGGACGCTCTCCGGGCTCGGGGGGATCGCCGGGATCGTTCTGGGGATCGCGATCTCGCAGGTGGTGCAGTCGACGACCTCCCTGCCCGCGGTGGTGTCGCCGCTGGCGGTGGCCCTGGGGCTCCTGCTCGGCTGCGGGGTGGGGATCGCTTCGGGCCTGTACCCGGCCTGGCGCGCGGCCAACCTGGATCCGATCGAGGCGCTGCGCCAGGAGACATGAAGGGATGAATCTCGCCAGCGTCTCCGAATCCTTCTCGATCGCCCTGGCCTCGATCCTGGGCGCGAAGATCCGCGCCGGGCTCACGGTGCTGGGGGTTGCGATCGGTGTGACGGCGGTGATGGCCATGGCGTCCCTCGTCCAGGGGATCAACCAGGGGGTCGCGGACGCCCTGAACCAGCTCGGCGAGGAGACGTTCTTCGTGCTCCGCTACTTCTCGAGCGGGGTCATGGTCAGCGACGGCTCGACCCCGGAATGGGCGAACCGGCCGATGCTCGAGACCGACGACGCGGAAGCGATCGCAAGGCTCTCCTCGATCCGGCTCGCGAGCTACCGCAACACCTCGATCGGGACGGTGGCGCACAAGGGGGAGCGCGTTCCCAGCGTTCCCGTCGTCGGAACGACCGAGGAGTGGGCCGAGATCGACGGCGGCGAGATGATCGAGGGCCGGAACTTCACCAGCACGGAGGATCGCGCCGCCAGCGCCGTGGCGGTGGTCAACGAGGCGCTGGTGCGCGGGCTCTTCCCCACCGGCATCGCACTGGGCAAGGAGCTGCGCGTCAGCGGGGTGCGCGGCGCGCTGAACGTGCGCGTCGTCGGGGTCTACCGCGAGCCGCCCAGCGCGTTCCAGGAGCTGGGCGAAAAGCAGCCGTGGCTGATCGTCCCGTACGAGACCCTGGTCCGCCATCTCGAGACCCGGCCCGAGGAGTTCGGGATCCTGATCAAGCCCCGGCGGGGCGTCCCCCAGGACCAGGCGATCGACGAGGTGATCGCCCTCATGCGCCAGCGCCACTCCCTGCGTCCGGGCGAGGCGAACGACTTCGACGTGGTCCCGCAGGCGAAGTTCCTGGAGTCGTTCAAGGCGTTCACCGGCACGTTCTTCCTGGTGATGATCGCCCTGGCGTCGATCGGCATGATGGTGGGCGGCGTGGGGGTGATCGGGATCATGATGATCGCGGTCACCGAGCGCACGCGCGAGATCGGCGTGCGCAAGGCGATCGGCGCGCGTCGCAACGAGATCCTGGTCCAGTTCCTGATCGAGGCCGTGCTCCTGACCTTCGTGGGTGTGGTCTTCGGGATGCTGGCGGGTTGGGGGATCGCGCGCCTGGTCGCGGCCCTGACACCGATCCCCGCCGCGGTCCCGGTGTGGGCTGTGCTGGTGGCGCTCCTGGCCGCGGTGGGTACCGGCGTCGGCTTCGGCTTCTATCCCGCCGTCCGGGCCAGCCGGCTCGATCCGGTCACGGCGCTGCGCTACGAGTGAGCGGCTTCCCTAGAACCCGTACGAGAAGTAGAGCAGGGCGCCTCCAAACTTGGTGTTCAGATCCACCCTGGGATCGGAGTCCGTGTTCTTGTAATCCAGGACAAGTTGACTGAGTCCGAGACCGACACCCCAGCGTTGGGAGAAGTACCAGTCCACCGTGGCGCGGAGGTCGACCAAGGAGCCGCTCAGGCCTCCGGAGTTGAAGCCGAAGTACTCGCCGCTCACTCGGAAGAACAGCCCCTCCCGGATCAGGAACGCGCCGTACAGGCCGAGAACCGGAACCGGCGCAAAAACGGTCTGCGATTCGCGCACGAACTGCACGGGCGAGGGTGTTCCGTCCGCGTTGACCGTTCCCTGTCCGGCAAGCTCTCCGGCCAGATTGAGCGACGCGAGCCCGGCGGAGAGCCCGACCTCGGCGCGGTCGTCGCGGACGAATGCGAAGCGATAGGCTGTTTTCAGATACGTGGTGCTGAATTTCGAGTCGATGGTCGCGCCGACGTCGTAGGTCACGTCGTTCCAGATGATCTGCTCGCTGATCGCCCGGTTCCCGCTGCGCGAGTCGTAGAACAGCCCGAAGTCGAGCCGGTGGCGGCGGGCGAACCTCCAGTAGCCGTCGAGGCGAAAGTCGGTGCGGCGGTCGTCGAGGCCCAGGGCATCCTCGAGGTTGATGGCCGTCCCGACGCCCCCGACCGGAGATAGCTGCGCCGTCGTATCGAAGGAGATCAAGTACGTTCCGAACGAGATGTTGAAGCGGTCGGTCTCGAGGGCGGGACCGTTGGCCCCGACGCGAGAAGTGCCGAGCGCGAGAACGAAGATCGGGATCGTCAGGAGAGTAAAGCGCCGCATGAATACCTCCTCTCTCCGATGTCGGCGCATGCTACCCGAAACGGAGGCGCGAAGTCCAGTTCAGTCCCCTCCCGCATCGCGCACCATCGAGGCGGCCAGGATCCGCGTGCCGCGCGTCTCCGGCAGGGTCCAGACCCAGACCCCGGTCAGCAGGGCGAAGAACGCGCCGATCGAGATCCCGACTCCGAGAGCGCGCTCCGGATCGAGCCAGGGGCGCGTGGCGACCCAGGTGATCACGAGCGGTGTGAAGAACTGGACGCCGCGCGCGAGATTGAACGCGGCCCCCATGGCGGTGCTGCGGATGCGCGTGGGGAACAGCTCCGAGAAGATCGGCCCGTAGCCCGAGAAGTTGCCGGTGCCGACGCCGATCAGGAACATGAACAGCAGCGCGAGCGCGGGCACCAGGATCAGGGTGCTCCAGAACCAGGTGACGAGGAACAGCCCGGCGGCCCAGAGCAGCGAGTACAGCGTGTACGCGATCCTGCGGCCCTTCCAGTCGGCGACCACGCCGAACGAGAGGTAGCCGAGCAGCCCGCCGGCCTGGGTGACGAGCATCCAGGCCCCCGACTGCGCCATGGAGAAGTGCAGCTTGTCGTAGAGGTACTTGGGCATCCAGGAATACGTGAACCAATACGCGGACATGTCCGTCACGGCCAGGACCAGGCCCAGGACGAACAAGCGCCGCAGCGAGCGGTCCTGACGCAGCGTCGCGAGGAAGTCGTGCGCGCCGCCGGCGCGCCGCTCGGGATGGCGCCGCCACTCCTCCCACACGTCCGATTCGGGCATGAAGCGACGGATCAGGACCACGAGCCCCGCGGGGAGCACGGACAGGAAGAAGCAGGCCCTCCAGGCGGATCCCGGTCCCAGGGTCGCCGCCAGGTACGGCTCGACGAACCCGCCCACGAGCGCCGCGAGCGCGATCCCGGCGGGCGCCCCCGTCTGCATCACCGCGGCGAAGCGTGCGCGCATGCGCGCGGGGAACGTCTCGCCCACCAGGGTCTGTCCGGTGGCCCACTCCCCGCCGACGCCGAGCCCCGTCACGACGCGGAACACGAGCAGGGTCAGCATCCCGGTGCTCACGCCGCACAGGAACGTCCCCAGGGAGTAGGTGAGGATCGTGAGGGAGAGCACGGACTTGCGACCGAGGCGGTCGGCCAGCCAGCCGAACAGCAGCCCGCCCAGAGCGGTGGCGGCCAGGCTCGTTCCGAGCAGGAGCGACAGCTGCGCGTCCGTCAGCCCCAGGTCCCTGCGGATCGGCACCAGCAGGAACGAGAACAGCATCAGATCGTAGAAGTCGAAGAGCCAGCCCGCCCAGGCCATGGCCAGGATCGTGTAGTGACGTGCGCCGGGTCTCCGGCTCTCGTTGAGAAAAGCGGTCCGTGTGCCGTCGCGGTCCATCGCAGCCTCGATCGTCCGCGGAAGCATACTCCGCAACCTGCGCTGTCAGAAGCGGGAGCGATGCTAGGATTTGGCCATGCACGGAACGGCGATCGGGGTGCGCTACGACGATCTCGCGGGGAGGCGCGCGCTGGTCACGGGCGCGTCTTCGGGGATCGGGCTCGGGATCGCGCAGGCGTTTCTCGAGCAGGGGATGCGCGTGGCGCTGCACTACCGCGTGAACCGCGCCGCGGCCGAAGCGCTCGTTGCGCGCTTCCCCGGCCGCGCGGTCGCCGTGCAGGCGGACCTCGGGACGGAAGAGGGCTGCGCGCACGCGGTGCGGCGGAGCGCCGAGGCGCTGGGCGGCCTGGACCAGCTCGTGCACAGCGCCGGGATCTGGACCCCGGGGCCGATCGCGAGCGTCTCCCGGGCGGACATCGAGGGGATCTTCCGCGTCAACGTGTTCAGCGCGCTCTACCTCGTGCGGGACGCACTGCCTTACCTGAGGGAGGATCCCGCGCGGCGAGGAAACGTGATCCTGATCGGCTCCACGGCCGGGCAGCGGGGCGAGGCGGGGCACGCCCACTACGCGGGAACGAAGGGGGCGATCCAGTCGATCGTCATGAGCCTCGCCGTCGAGCTCGCTCCTCGGGTCCGCGTGAACCTCATCTCGCCCGGCTGGGTGCGCACGCCGATGACCGAGGAGGACCTCCGGGTTCTGGAGCACGACCTCGCCGCCTGCCTGCCGAACCGCCGCGTGGGCGAGGTGGCCGACTGCGCACACGCCGCGCTCTACCTCGCGAGCGAGGCCTCGGCCCACCTGATCGGACAGGACCTGTGCGTCTCGGGGGGGGCGCTCCACGTCGTGCCGCGCGGCCAGTTCCGCCCGCGGGAGTGACATGGCGCATCGAGTTTGTCCCTGGTGGGCCGGCTACCTCCTGATCAGCCCGCTGCGGCGCCTCGCGCACGACCCGCAGCGCATCGTCGGGCCCTACCTCGAGCCCGGGATGACGGCGCTCGACTTCGGCTGCGGCATGGGCCACTTCAGCCTGGCCATGGCCCGCGGGGTCGGCACGACCGGCCGCGTCGTGTGCGTCGATCTCCAGCCCAGGATGCTCGTGGGGCTCGCGCGGCGTGCGGCCCGGGCGGGACTGCGCGAGAGACTCGAGCTGCGTCAGGCGTCGCCGGAGGACACGGGCCTGTCCTCCTTTGAGGCCCGGGTCGACTTCGCCCTCGCCGTGTTCGTGATCCACGAGGTGGAGGACCAGCAGCAGATCCTGCGCGACCTCGCGGGCACGCTCAAGCCGGCAGGCCGCCTGCTGCTGGCGGAGCCGAAGATCCACGTTCGCGAGAGGGAGTTCCTGCGCACGCTCGCGTGCGCCGAGGCAGCGGGCCTGGTCGTGGCGCAGCGACCGGCGATGCGCCGCGCGCGCGCCGTGTTGCTCGCCCCTGCCCCGCGCTGAGGATTGGCCTTCCAAGCGGCGCACCGGCCGTGGTATACATCGCCCCAATACGCCTCGATAGGCGACCGGAATTGTCCGAATTCGGCTCAACGCTCGTGGCACGCACCAGGGAAAGGGGGCGAACCTCCATGCACGGAATCCGATCCGTCACGCTGCTTGCACTCCCGATCGCGCTCTTCACGATGGCGCTCACCGCGACCCGGGCCGGGGGCGGCTTTCTCGCCAACGGCCCGCTTCCGCCGGTCCCGGTGCCACCGGACAACCCGCAGACCGATGCCAAGATCCGGCTCGGCGCGCAGCTCTACTTCGACACCCGCCTCTCGGCGGACAACACGATCAGCTGCGCCACCTGCCACAGCCCCGAAATGGCGTGGGCCAATCACGGGGCGACGGACAAGGGATTCCGGGGGCAGGTGGGCGGTCGCAACTCGGGCACGATCCTCGATGCTGCCTACATGAAGTTCCAGTTCTGGGACGGCCGCGCCGGGTCTCTCGAGGAGCAGGCGCTCGGTCCGATCCACAACCCGATCGAGATGGGCGAGACGCTCGAAAACGTGGTCCTGAAGCTGAACGCGATCCCCGGATACCGCAGCGCCTTCCGCGAGGTGTTCGGGACCGACGTCGACACCGGCGGCATCGCCAAGGCGATCGCGGCGTTCGAGCGCACGATCGTGTCCGGCCCCTCTCCCTACGACCGCTATCTGGCGGGGGAGAAGGGAGCATTGAGCGAGGCGGCCGTGCGGGGCATGAATCTCTTCGCCGGCAAGGCCCACTGCATGCCGTGTCACAGCGGGCCGACCTTTTCCGACCAGTCGTTCCACAATCTCGGGGTGGGCATGAGCCGGCCGAATCCGGATCTGGGCCGGGAAGCACACACGAAAAACGCGGCCGACCGCGGGAAATTCAAGACCCCGGGGCTCAGGAACGTCGCGCTCACGCATCCCTACCTGCACGACGGCTCGGCGAAAACCCTGCGCGACGTGATCGACCTGTACGACCGCGGCGGCGAGGCGAATCCGAACCTCGATCCGCTCATGCTTCCGCTGCGCCTCACGGAGCGGGAGAAGCAGGATCTCGTGGCGTTCCTCGAATCCCTCACCGGGACCCAGCCCATCGTGCAGAACCCGACGCTGCCCGAGGACGCGCGGGCGGCCGCGCGCGGCGGAGCGGGAGGTGCGCGATGAGCCGGTCGAAGCTCGCTTTCCTGTTGCTCGCCGCAATGGCCGCCCCGATCCTGCTCTGGCCGGGCGACGCCGGAGCGGTCCCCGTGTTCGCACGCAAGTACGGCTTCGCATGCACGATGTGCCATTCTTCCTTCCCGCGGCTCAACGACTTCGGCGTGCGCTTCCGCGACAACGGCTACCGCCTTCCCTCCCGCGAAAGCGAGGAGCGGACCGTGCTGCAGGGGCCCGCGCCCTTCGCCGCCCGGGTGAGCGGCGGCTACGACTACGACCAGTTCCAGGACTCCCCGGAAGCGGTGGAGGAGGTGAGGCAGTTTCGCCTGGACGGTCTCGACCTGTTGTCCGCGGGGCTGATGGCCCGAAACATCGGGTACTTCGCCGTGTACGTCCCGCAGATCGACGCCTCGCGCGGCGTGGCCGGCCAGGACGGGACGCTCGAGATGGCGAGCGTGGTCTTCTCGCATCTCGGGTCGAGCTGGCTCAACGTACGCGCCGGACGCTTCGAGCCGGCCTACGTGGCTTTCAGCGTGAAGCGCCACTTGTCCGTGACGCCGTACGAGATCTACGACTTCTCGTTCCCGGGCGGATCCGCCTTCTCCGACACGCAGACCGGCCTCGAGCTGTACGGCCAGGGGCGCCACGGATTGCACTACGCGGTCGGCTGGCTCGACGGCGCCGACAGCGACTCCACCGGGGCGAATCTCTCCGACGATCCGCCGGCGGACGTGTACGCACGCGTCTCGGTGGTTTTCGGCGCGGGCGAGGGGCAGACTGCGGGGCACAGGATCGGGATCGTCGGGTACAGCGGAAAGGCCCGCTCTCTCACCGCCGGTCCCGGGTCGGCGCCCTCGGACCGGAAGTGCTACCAGCGCTACGGGGCGGACGCGAGCCTGAACTACGCACAGTTGAACCTGGCCCTGCAGTACCTGTGGGGCTCGGACGACGAGGGGTTCTGGGGGGCGACGGAGAGCCAGGACTTCTCGGGGGGGTTCGCGGAGCTCACCTGGCAGCCGATGACCCGCCTCGCGGCGTTCGCGCGCTACGACAGCGTGGATGCGCCTGACGCCGCGACGCAGGAAGGGATCTCGCGCACGAGCGCCGGCGCGCGCTACTCTTTCGCCGATCAGCTCGCGCTGCACGCGGAGTACTCGCGGGCCACCACCAGCTTCCGTGCGCCCGCCACGCCCGACATGCAGGAGGACTTCTTCACGGTCCGGCTCGATTTCGCCTTCTGAGGCCGGCGGTTTCCGCGGTCCAAGAGGTCGGGAGCGCCGCCGCGGCGGCGGGGAGGGGACCAGCATGAGCGCCCTGTTCGCCAGGTTCCGGCTCCGTGAGGTCGAGTTCCGCAACCGAGTGTTCGTCTCGCCCATGTGCCAGTACTCGAGCCGGGACGGGCTCCCGACCGAATGGCATCTGGTCCATCTCGGGAGCCGCGCGGTCGGCGGCGCCGGTCTTGTCCTCACGGAGGCCACGGCGGTTGCCCCCGAAGGACGCATCTCCCCGGGAGATCTGGGGCTCTGGTCCGACGCGCAGGCCGAGGCGTACGCCCCGATCACCCGCTTCGTGCGCGAGCACGGTGCCGTGCCCGGAATCCAGCTCGCGCACGCGGGACGCAAGGCATCCAGCGATCTGCCCTGGCGGGGCGGGATGCCGCTCGGGAGGGCGCAGGGCGGCTGGGAGCCGGTCGCCCCGAGCGCCGTGCCGTTCGACAGCGCGTTTCCCACACCCCGCGCGCTGGCGCTCCACGAGGTCCGGACGCTGCCTCTCTCCTTCGCCGCGGCCGCCCGCCGTGCCCGCGCCGCGGGGTTCGAGGTCGTGGAGATACACATGGCCCACGGCTACCTGCTCCACGAGTTCCTCTCGCCGCTCGCGAACCGCCGCGGCGACGCCTACGGCGGGAGCCTCGAGAACCGCATGCGCCTCCCGCTCGAGGTCGCACGCGCCGTGCGCGAGGAATGGCCCGCGCACCTGCCGCTGTTCGTGCGGATCTCGGCGACGGATTGGGCGGAGGGGGGCTTCGAGCTGGAGCAAGCGATCGCTCTCGCGCGGGAGCTGCGCCGCGCCGGGGTGGACCTCGTGGACTGCTCCAGCGGCGGCATGATCCCGGACGCGGTCGTCCCGGTGGGCCCCGGCTTCCAGGTACCGTTCGCGACCGCGATCCGTGAGGTGGTCGGGGTCGCGACGGGGGCGGTGGGGCTGATCACGCAGCCCGCCCAGGCCGAGGAGATCGTGCGCGCGGGGAAGGCCGACGCCGTCCTTCTCGCGCGCGAGCTGCTGCGCGATCCCTACTGGCCGCTGCGCGCGGCGCACGCGCTCGGCGCGTTCGTCGACTGGCCGCCGCAATATCTGAGGGGGAAGCCGGCCTGAGACGGGGACCGCGATCGTGCCGGTTCGCGCGACGCTCGATCGCGGTCCCGCCTCCCTCGTGACTCGGGCCTAGGGCCGGCCCGACCTGCGGGCCTTGGCCCGCGCGTGGCCGGGTCCGCGCCCGTTGCTCGATCCCAGGCCGCACGTCGTCGCGTCGTACACCTGGCCCGAGTCGACGGCCGCGGCGTGATCCCCGCCCTGCGACTTGGGCACGCTCACGGCCTGCTCGCAGAAGGCCTCGTTCCCGCAGGCGTCGGTGGCGGTCACGCGCACGGTGTAGACCCGACCGTCGCCGGTTCCGGCGCGCTCGGCCCTGAGCTCGACGCTCCCTCCGGCGTCCACCACCGCGTCGGGGCAGTGGACCGGTCCGCCGGAGCCGAGCTCCAGCGCGGGATTCTCGTCGCTCCGGACCCGGACCACGCTCGCGGGCGGATTCGGATCGCAGCTGTCCGTGGCGGCAAAGTCGAACCCGACGTCCACGAGCTTGTGGTTCACCGGCCACAGCTCCGAGTGCTGCACGGAGCAGTTCACATCCGGCGGGGTCGTGTCCACCACCTGGACCGTCTGCAGGCACGACGCCTCGTTCCCGGAGTCGTCCACGGCGGTCCAGGTTCGGCTCACCGTAGAGGTCCCACCGCAGCCGGCGGCCACGACGTCCGCGTGGCTCACGGTCGGGGTCGAGCAGTTGTCGGTCGCCGTGGCCTGTCCCGTGGCCGAGGGGTCGGTGTCCGCCGGACACTCCAGGATCTCGTCGGAGGGGCAGGTGATCGCAGGCGGCGTGACGTCCGCGAGCGTGACGCTGGCCACGCACGAGCTGGACTCTCCCGCGGCGTCCCGGACGGTGAGCTCCACGTTGTGGAGCCCGGCGCCGCACAGCTCGACGCTGGTCAGGCACGCCACGGGCGCGCCGTCCTTGCGCGTGATGCAACGCGTCGTGATGTCGGCGTCCCCGTTCGGATCGTGGGATCCGCCATCCGCCTCGGTCGCCAGCACCGTGGCGCAGCAATCCGCGTCGACGTTCTTCGCGACCGGCGCGCACACGGCCACGGGCGGCCTGTTGGGAACCTGGAGCACGAGCGAGTAGCCCTGCGTCCCACCCAGCGGCATGCGTACCGTGACGCCGTCGGCGTTGAGCACGCTCACCCGCGCCGTCCAGGTTCCGGGGGGGAGCGGCGAGCCCGAAGTCACCACCACCTGCTCCACGTTGTTGAGGCGGTCGGTGCTCTCCGCCGCGGGACCGAAGTAGTTCTGCGCCGCGGAGTCGGGGTTCGAGCAGGTCCCCACCTGGATCCCATTCAGGGCGTTGCCGTCGCAGTCATGGGGCGTGAGCGCGGGCAGCACGAGGGGCCGGTGCAGCGTGCTGTCGGGCGCGATCACCACCAGGTCGAGGTCGTTGACGAGCTGGCGCGCGGCGTCGTTGGCGTTGGGGGTGCCGGCGAGGTCGTCCCAGGCCAGCGTGACCCGCACCTCGGTCTGCCCCGCGCCGACCGTGAAGGGCCAGCCGTCCGTCGGGGCCGCCGGGCTCACCGCGTCCTCGAGAAAGCCGCGACCGCGCACGATGCGCACGGCCTGCGCGGCGTTGACCAGGCCGTAGCCGGTCGCCCAGTCCGGGCCCGCACCGTAGCCGACCGCCGCACCCGTGTCGAAGTTGGGCGTTGGATCGGAGCCGATCAGGTCGTCCGCGCTTTGCACCAGGATCGCCTTGATCGTGCTTGGGAGGGGCGGCGCCGTGTCGAGGTTCACGCCGAACGTGGTCGCGTACTGCTCGAGCATGAGCCCGGCGATCCCTGTGACCGCCGGCGCCGCCATCGACGTCCCGCTCTTCATTCGATAGCCGTTGCCAGTCGCCGGGTTCCCGTCGCCGTCGCTGTCCGCCCCCACCGATTGGATGCCGCGGCCGAGCGCAGCCACGTCCGGCTTCAGGCGCCCGTCCGAGGTCGGTCCGATGCTGGAGAAGAAGCTGTGGACCAGGCTCTTGTCCACGCTCCCCACGTCGATGCAGTTCTTGCACGGGCTCAGGATCGAGAAGTAGCCCGCCTTGAACGCGACGGGGCAGCCGCCGGGGTACTGCGGCCAGTTGCCGTCGATCGTCCCGTTGCTGTCGCAATCCACCGGCCCCACGCTGGCATTGTTCGCCGCCGCCCACACCACCGGCCGCGCCGGGGTTCCCGGGCTGTCGCCGCGCACGATCCGGTCCACCGACTGCACCGCGGCGTCGTACTGGTTCTGCATCTGCAGGACGTAGGAGTGGTTCGAGAGGTCCGCGCCGTGGTTCACGATCGCATCGTGGTAGTTCGCGACGTTTCCGCCGGCCCCGCCGTAGGCCGCGATCCCAGCACGCGGCGCCATGCCGCGCCACTGGAAGGGGGTGCCGCCGTTCGGGGTGGCTGCGTCGTTGTTGCGGTCGCTCTGGAAGCCGCTCCCGGCGGCGATCCCGGCGACGTGCGTGCCGTGGTCCCCGACGTTGTCGAACGACACCACGTGGCGGCCGTCGAAGTCGTGGTGCTCGTTGTCCACCCCGCTGTCCATGATCGCGATCTGCACGCCGAGCCCGGAGAGGCCGGAGTAGATCCCCGTGGAGGTATCGAGCTGCTGGACTTCGTCCACGTGCTCGAGCCTGCGCACGTCGTGGGATGTGGGGAGAAAAGGAAGCGGGCCGCGCTGGAGCCATTGCACGTCGTTCAGACCCGCGAGCACGGCGATCTGCTCCGCCGAGGCGCTCGTCTGCCACAGGCCGTCGCCGAGCGGCGTTGCCTCGAGCCCCAGGCCCGTGAACACTGCCTGGGCCTGCTCCTCGGTCACGCCGGCGAAGAACTGCACGAGCACCGCCTCCGCGACCTCCAGGGCAGGCACGGAAGCCTGCAGCAAGTCGGTATCCAGCTTGTCTTCCGGAAGCAGGGGCACGAGGCAGCGCACGAGCTCGGAGAACGCCGGGTCGTCGGCGTGAACCTCTCGCGAGATGGCGGCCAGGTAGGCGACGCCGACCCCGTCCAGGCCGTTCAGGTAGGCGACGAGGTGGATGCCCAGCGCCTCGAGCTGTCCAATGTCGTTCTGCTGGGGAGTGGCAGCGGGCCCCGGCTCCGCGTGGGGGAGCGAGTGCAGCTGCACGATCCCGTTGGTGAAGGGATCCGGCGAGTTCCGGATCCGATCCAGGAAGTCGGGGTCGATCCCGCAGTCGGCCCCGATCACGCGGTTCTTGAGGTAGATCTTGAAGTCGAGGGAATCCGAGGACGCAATCACTTCGAACCTGGCCTGCGTCATCTCGTTCGATGGGACGCAGAACTCTCCGGAAAGGACCTGTCCCTGCGCTAGGACATCATGCGGGCCCGGGAACGCATCGACGGGGATCGTCACCACGGTGGAGAAATCATGGCCAGCGGGATCCACGTCCGATTCGCCCAGGAACGGCCCCTCGAGGGAGTCGAGATAGAGCCGGACGGTGCAGTCGGACGGATTGAAGCCGGCACCGCGCGCCTCAACCGCAGTCCCCGCGGGACCGGAGGTGGGCGACAGCACGAGGCTCGGGGCGCTCTGCGCGCTCACCGAGAGCGCGCTCGCGGCGAGCGCGAGCAGGACAGGGATCGTCGCGCGCCGTGTGGCACGACGTCCCGCGGACTCGAAGGGACGCATGGGGATTCTCCTCGGGAGGGATCGTTGGTCCCTCCGCGCGCCCGCTCTTGCTGCAAGCGACGCACCACAGCGGCAGCCTGCGATGCACGCGGGAATACGAAGTTCGCGGGCCTCTTCCGTCATCGCGATCTCAGGAACGTGCCGGGGCGCGATGCCATCGGGTGGTCTCCGGGGACGCCCAGCTCGACGAAGGAAAGGCTCTTGGGAAAACGGAATCTCGTCTCGTGGCGAGCGCTCTCGTGGGGGCGCTCGGAATCGTCACCAACCCATCGGCG
>Ga0316622_100001106_pt1 | contig 17031 bp, 17 predicted proteins | sample OWC_Aug_OW2_C1_D_FD_207646 | JGI IMG/M metagenome (GOLD analysis project Ga0316622, IMG submission 207646) | Wetland soil microbial communities from Old Woman Creek delta, Ohio, United States - OWC_Aug_OW2_C1_D5_C | ecosystem: Environmental > Terrestrial > Soil > Wetlands | place: USA: Ohio... | reverse complement strand
TCGTCGACGCACATGTGGCGCCCTTGAGCTCGACGGTCACGCCCTGCAGCGGCGCACCGCAGGACGACACGGTGCCGGATATGGAGCCGCAACCGACAACCAGAAAAAGAGAAGCGACAAGAACCGCTTTTAAGCCCCATCGGGTTCTTTTTTTCCGCACCATGATGCCCTCCTTTGCGATTGCAGGCCGCAAGCCGTTTCTGTGAGTTTGTGGACGCTGCCGGGAGAAAGGGCGCACACCGCGAAGATCTCAATTTCGACAGGCGCGCAAGGGCAGCAACTTATGAACGTATGTACCTGTTTATTCTGTTGGTCCCGGAAAGGACCGATGACCAGGGAATTCTTGATTACCGGCGTTCAGAACCCCGGACACCCGATGGTTCTGAGAAAGCAAATCGGAATATTGCCCGTCCCTTACCAACGCTGCGATGAGGAACAGAGAAGTCGAAGAACTTTGCGGCTCTATGGGATGTGTCCTTTTCCCATAGACAAGTTAATCCTGAAAATCAAGTGGAATTTTCAGCAAAAAACAGATGTTCCCCCCATTCAATCCTGCATTTTGCAGACGCTCTTTTTGAATTCATCGTAAGAAACGGGTGTCCAGGAATCATCACCTGCCAGTTGGCAGAGCCTGAAGAATTGATCGACATCAACGGCATCCTTGTAGAAGTAAAGATGGCGATCAATAACCATTGCCGATGGCAGCCCTTTGCATTTTTCCGTGTAGACCTTGAATGCCAGCCGGCACTGATCGTCTGTCATCCCGACCTTACTCACCTCCTGCGTTTTTGTGATATTTCCGCCACTGTACCTGTAGAGCGAGTACGTACCGACACTCTCTTTTAACTTGAGGACGATATCCTGTCCATCCTGGCGGATGTCACCCTCGGCATCGTAGCAGGCGGGTATCCAGTCCGAGACCCGGGGTTGTTCGTATTGCCTGAGCGTAACAAAATTAAAACCTGCCGGGCAATTCACATTGCCGGGTGCGGACACAACAGCAACGTCTGCGCCGGTGAGGCTGTAGACTTTCCTGATTTTTCCTTCGAGTATCTTAGACCCGTTCAGCTCGATGACATCCACACCATTGACGTTCCGGCCTGTCAGCTTCCCTGCCGGGGTATCGTAGGACCCCCCGACACCCTGGGCCGGGCATTCCGAAACATTCAGGAATACTATCACCAACATCCCCACGAGGAATCCCGGAAGAAAGAAAATTTTTTTAAACATGCCTTTCACCTCTCCGCTGATCGTTTAGACAATCGCTGCCAGAGTGACACGGCAGACGGACACCTGCCCGAAACCTAAGAACTATCAGAACGGTATTGCACCTTGTTACAGGGGAGACCCTGACCCTATTGGATAGTTACTTCCTGGACTTGCATGCCCAGGGCGGTCATGGCCTCGACCGTTTTTTCCCTCGCGGCCTTCGCCTTGGTGACCGCGTCTATCAGGTCGCCCGCTGCCTGGGTGTTTTTCGCCTCGGTCCAGGCCTGCGCGAGCGCTGCCTGAGCGGCCCGGACTTCTTCGATCTTCGCCTTGTCGATGCCGGGTGGAAGCTTCTTGCGCTTGGAGAGCTCTTCGATTCTTGCCTGAAGAGCGTCCAGCATGGGAGGCAACTCCTTGCTGACGGACTCCCAGCCTTTCACCCATTCGGCTTTTCGCGTCCCTGAGATCGCGGAAAGCTGGTTGATCTTGTCCGGCAGTTCGGTGGCCATCTTGAAGGCGGCATCGTACTCGTTTCGATCATACTTGTCCTTTGCCGCCAGGATGGCTTTTTCCACCGCTTGGGTTTCCGCCGCCGCGTACTTCATGGCCTCTCCCTTGATGGCATTAAAGACACCCTCGGCGGATTTAATGGCCTTCTCCGCCGGCTCTTTGCTGATGGAACAACCGGCAATGAAGAGCCCGAGCACAATCAAGACAACGATCTTCATCCCCTGCTTCATCATAACGCCTCCTTCTGTGAAAGATATATCTTCCGCTCCGGGCGGGAGCGGGTTTACTCCTGGCATATCGCCCTATAATCCAAGACGCCGGCCCTGACCTGACCCACGACCTTCCCGATGCCCATCATCGATATCCAGGAGGGTCCTTCGGCGAGTTTGATGTGGGTGGCATCGATTCCGACCTGGTCGAAGGTCGGGTCCACGGCGATCCAGCCATCGGCATAACTCTCCGCCCAGGCGTGATAGAGAAACCCCGTATCCTCCAGGTACACCAGACCCCCGGCCAGTCGCGTCGGGATCCCTGATGCGCGGGCCAGTGCCGCATAAAGGAGCGTGTGGGCCTGGCATTCCCCCTTTTTTGTGTGAAGGACCTCGAGAGCCGAGAAGCTGTCCACGACCTCGTCCTTAACTTCCAGGGAGACCCACTTTGCGAGACGCCGGATTTTGTCGAGATCCGACAGGGCGCCAAGAACGATTTCGTCAGCCTTCCCGGCAATCTCCGGATGATTGCTTTCGATGTGATCCGTGGCTGCGAGATAGACGTACCGATCAGCCACGTTCAGAGTCCCCCGGGTCTTTGCGGGATCCGGGCCGGAATTCCTCTCGAGCAAGTAAAGGGCGACGGGTTTCCCTGTTTCTGCATTTTCCGTAACGGTTTGACCGGGTCCCTCCAGGAGCGGCAACTGCCCTGTAACGCCTTCAAGTGCAATCTTGAGATAACTGGCCTGCCGCGGGCAGGGAAGTGCGCGATCCATCTTCACAAGGCTGAAATCGAGGATGAGATCCTTCTTGTTCATGCTCGCCTCGTACAGAAACTGCTTTGCCCGGCTCTCGTCCTCCTTGTAGGTGATTAGAGCCCCGCCCATGGCGAGCTCGAAAATCGTCTCGCCCGCGCGGTTGATCCAGCTCGTGACCGTCTGGCCGAGCATGGCGGTCTCGACCCTGAAGGAGGGTTCGATGAGAAGCTTCGGGCTGTTCTCAAAAGCATCGACGGACTGCGCCACTTCCGTGATCGCCTGTGCCTGGGGGTCGAAAGCGTCGTAGCGATACTTCGACCCGACACTGATCCCCGTTATGAAAGGATAGATATTAACGGCGCTCGCGGGGTAAACAGGGCTGTTCACCTCTTTTATGAGCGTTTTCTTCTCTCCGCCCGACTGCTGGAGGGCGTGCAGCTTTCCGTCCCTGATTTCGCCTTCCAGCAGCAGGGTTTTTCCGTCCATGTCCATATCATACCGGAAGGACACAAGCTGCAGATCTTCCCGGACTTCATCCTCGCTGCGGAGAGAAATTTTTTTGTCCACACCGAGAAATTTGAGACGCATGTGGGCCTCGGAGGTGATGAGAAAAAGATCCCGATCATCAAGCGGCTGTATCTTCAGGCAGGTAAAACCAACTTTCTCGCCGTTGAACACGAAGCCTGCCCACTGCTCGCGGCAGGGAAAATCGCGTAGGCTGGAAAACCGGATCTGATCCGCGGGGGGTTCAAGGGTCTTGAAGTAAAGAGACGCGCAGGAAAGGCTTGAGAGTGAGAGTACAGCGATGACAAGGGTCAGGGCAGGCTTTTTCAGGACGCTTGAAACCGGTCTTGCCATGATAATCCTTCCTGTATGGATCATTCAGCGGCAGTAGGCGCCCGTCAGGTGGGAAACAGCCGCGGGGAAAGTGATCCCCATTTGTTTTTCAAAGCCCCGGCTCGCCTCGACCAATTTTTCGAGATCAATCCCTGTCTCCACACCCGCATCATGCAGCATGCTGACGGTATCTTCCGTCGCGATATTTCCCCGGGCCCCGGTAATAAAAGGGCAGCCGCCGAGCCCCCCGAGGGACGTGTCGAAAATCATTACCCCCTCTTCCAGGGCGGCCCAGAGATTCGCCATGCCCTGCCCCCTCGTGTTGTGCAGATGAAGCGAAATTGCTTTTTCGCCGGTGAGTTTCCTCGCATGGCGGATCATCTCTTTCACCTGTCGGGGGTTTCCCATTCCTGAGGTATCCGCAAGGCATATCTCTTCAGGATCGGCCCCGAGAAATTTTCCGACCAATTCCAAAACCCCCGATGCGGAGACCTTTCCCTCATAAGCACAGCCGAAGGCATTCATGACACCGGCCCGGACCTTGATGCCCGAAGAGCGTGCCCTCCGGATCAGCGTAAGCGATTCATTCAGGGCCTCAGCGATAGACTTGTTGCTGTTTTTCCGGCTATGGGTTTCACTCGCCGACACGAAGATCCCCACGTGGGGCACTCCACATGCCATAGCACGTTCCAGGCCCCGCTCGCTCAAGATGAGTGCGGAATAAAGCACGCCTTTCGTGCGGTCGATCCTCTTCCAGAATTGCTCGGCGTCAGCCATCTGAGGAACCAGTTTCGGATTCACAAAGGATGAGACCTCGATCCGCCGCACCCCCGAAGCCGTGAGCTGCTCGATAAGGCGCAGTTTTTCATCGGTGGAGACAATGTTTTTTTCGTTCTGGATGCCGTCCCTCAGCACGACTTCATGAAGGATAGCTTTTGCAGGCAAGGTGTTTTTCATGGATTCAACACACGCATGAACAGGAAACGGCGCTGAACGCAGGATGTTCTCTTGAGGAAATCGTATAGGGTAGCCGGGTACAACTCAAGACCGGCGTCTTCCGAAAAACCCCGTGGAAGACCTCCCCCCGGACATGGTTTCGATGCCTATGACACGAATGAAATGAATGCCGGACCGCTACCGGTTGCGCGGTCCGGCATCTTCAATCAATAAAGGAATCCCTCTTGCTATTCCAGAACGACGAGAACCTGGTTGGTGTTCACCTTGTCCTGCTCGGCGACCTTGATCTCCTTCACCTTCCCCGCCGACGGAGCGACAATCGGGTTTTCCATCTTCATCGCCTCGAGGATGACGAGCTCATCGTCAGCCTTCACGCTGTCCCCGACACTTACCAGGATTTCCGTGATCGTTCCGGGCATGGGGGCTATTACATCAGCCATTTGAACATCCTCCTCTCTTTATCTATTCCTAATGAATATGTGATGATTATATCATGAAACCAGCCGGTTTCGTTGATGGAGCATGGACGCAGGGGAAGGTGAACCCCTTCCCCTGTCTGAATCCCTGCTGATTACTTCTTCCACGCAGCCGGTCCCCATTGTTCGGGGAGAATGGCCTTTTCGGACCAATCGGTCGGAACTCTCTGGCCGGGCTTTTCGCCTACTTTTGCGATCAACTTGGCAAGACCGGGGCGGCCGAATTGAGGATTTCCGGCTTTGGCCGTCCGCCCGTTGTAAATCGCCTCGGAGCGGAGCCTGCGGCCGACGGTCTTTTCCATCTTATTGCCGAGCCACAACACGCGGTTCACGTCGTAGCCGTGCTCGATGCCCATCTCATCGATCTGGACCAGCAGGTCTTCCAGGGTGATCAGCCCGACGAACCGGTGATCCTTGTAATAATACTCACCCGTCCCCCGGATGGGGCAGTCGTCGAGGAAGTTGGCGGGCTGGCCGCCGAGGCCGCCGAGGGTTCCCTCGAAGCGGGTAATACCAGCCTGCAGGGCCGCCAGGACCGACGAGGAGGCAATGCGCTTCGTCTCGTGCAGGTGGCACAGGTGCGCCTCGGGTTGGGGCATGGCGTCTAGGATCATCGAGAAGTACCGGTAACAGTCGGCGGCGTTGGCCGAGCCGTCGTGGTCGGCGTGCTCGATGTCGTGGGCGCCGATCTGGAACCAGCGCTTCGTGAACTCCACGGCGTCCTCGAGCTTGGTCGCGCCGCTGATGGGGCTTCCCCAGATGGTGCTAACCGTGCCGACCATCTTCATGCCGGCATCGCGGGCCTTCTTGATGCATCGTTCGGCTTCTTTCCAGTACGCACTCAGCGTGGTTCCGGAATTGGCGAAGTGGTGCTCGGGGTCGGTGGAGACCATCATGAGTATCCGGTCGGGGCCGATCCCTTTCTTTCTCATCTCGATGGCTTTGTCAACAGCCGGTTCACGGATCGTCACAGCCGTCAGGCAGACGTCCTTGTCCAGGTTGATACCGGCGCGCTCGCAACGCTTCTTGAAACCGTCGCCCCGGAGGGCCGTCATGACCTGCTCGGCGTCCCTGAACTGGGGGATCCCCTCGGGGCTCCCCAGGTTGGTGGCCTCGAGTTCCTTGCAGCCCGCAAGGATCATCTCCTGGCCGTAGAATATCTTGGCTGCCGTGGAGATGGTCTTTTCCTCATGTTGGAAACCGTCGCGGATGGTGATGTCCCCGATGGTTACTTTCTTCGGCATTCTTGGGAAAATTTTCCAAAGATCATACTCTGTCGCCATAACAAACTGTCCTCCTAATGTTAAATTTATTTAGTATATCCGTTTCAAGTCATAATTTCCCCTCCACCGGCGGCAGCGAGAGGAGGGAAAATTTGATCTCTTCTTACTCACCCTTAAAGACGGGCTTCCGTTTCTCGACGAAGGCCGCGAGCGCTTCCAGGCGGTCCTTCGTCGGGATGGTCACTTCGTAGGCCTTCGACTCGAGCGGCAGGGCCACGCCGATGCTCGCTTCGCTACCATAGTTAATGGCGAACTTGGCCTGAGCCACGCCGATAGGTCCATTCTTCGCGATCTCCCTGGCAAGCTCCAGTGCCGCATCGATCAGCTTGTCGGGTTCCACGACCCTGCTGACCAGACCGATCTCCAGGGCCGTTTTGGCATCGAACCTCCTTGCCGTGAAAATAAGCTCCTTCGCCTTGGCCACACCGACGATCCTGGGAAGCCTCTGGGTTCCGCCGGCGCCGGGGATAATGGCAAGGCTTGTCTCCGTGAGGCCCATCAGCACGTTCGAAGACGCGATACGGATGTCGCAGGCAAGCGCCAGTTCCGTGCCGCCGCCGAAGGCAAAACCGTTGATGGCCGCGATCACGGGCACCCTCACCTGCTCGACGGCCGTGAAGGCGTTGCGTATAGTGAAGATGAACCGGCGGACCTGGTCCTGGGTGAGCGTCCTTCTCTCCTTCAAGTCGGCGCCCGTGGAAAAGGACCACTTCTTGGGGTCGTCACCCGCCTTGGAGCCGGTGATGATGATGCAGCGAAGGTTCATGTCGAAATTGGCCTCGCGGATCACATCAATCAGCTGCGCCAGCAGGTCGAAATTGAAACAGTTCATGGCCTCCGGACGGTTGAGCGTCAGGATCAGGATTCCATCATCTGTTCTTTGCTGTAACAGTATATCGGACATATGTTTCTCCTCCTTCTTGCTGCAGGTTGCGCATTACACTTTCAGATCGCCCCAATCGGTCCTCGCAATGGGCACCCGGTAGCAGAGTTCCAGGGCCCTGCCCAGCTTGTTGCGGGCCTCGCTGAATGCGATGACGCCGTCGTGGAACAGGAGCGACCCGGTCAGGAAGGGATGGCCTTCCGCGTCATAGCGGTCTCTCATCATCTGACGGAACTTGGCCATTTCTTCCTCGTTCACCTGCTGGCCCTTGTCGATGATGTTCTTCCTGCGGACCGACTCGACGATGAAGCCCGCCGTCTCACCCGACATAACGGTCGTGCGGCCTCTCATGTTGGTGAAGCAGAAGACCGGCCTGAAGGCCCTTCCGCACATACCGTAGTTGGCGGCGCCGTGGTCGGGACCGATAACGTACTGGATCTTCGGGACATTCAGAACGGAGCAGGTGCGGACCATGTCGGAACCGTACTTTCCGATACCGCCCCATTCCTCGGCCTTGCCGACCATATACCCCGGCGAACCCTGCATGAAGAGAACCGGCAGGTTGGAGTTCCCGCAGCGGATCATCCACTCCGTGGCCTTCCTTGCCGCCTCGATGTAGATGACGCCGTTTGAGCTGGAGGCAATGACACCGACCGGGAGACCTTTCAACCACATCTTGCCGGCCACGATGGACTCACCGCGGTTGAGGCCGTAGGTCGGCTTGTACTCATGGAAGTAGCTGTCGTCGGCCAGGCACTTGATGGATTCCTTGATATTGATCCCCTGGTAGGTGTTGACGGGGTTGTTGCGCATCATTTCCTTATAGTCAAATTTGGGCTCGGCTGATTTCTTGCGATCGCAGTATAGCTTCTGCCCGGGTTCGAACTCGATGATGTCGCGAAGCTTCTTGATTCCCTCTTCCTGGCTCTTCACGATGTGGTCGCAGCCGCCTGAGTGCTGGGTGTGGACATAGGCGCCGCCCAGGTCTTCCGGGGAGACGGTCTCGCCGATGGCCGATTTCACCATGGGGGGGCCGGCCAGGAACGCGAAGGCCAGTTTCTCGATCATGATGGACTCGGAGGCAAGGTAGACGATGTAGGCGCCGCCCGCGGTGTTCCCGCCGGTGGAGAGGGTGTACTGCTTGATCCCCGCGGCTGACATGCGGCACATGTTGAAGAACATGCTTCCGAAATGGCCGTCGTCGGCAAAGCAGCCCAGCTGCAGGGGCAGGTTGATTCCGCCGGAATCCGCGATGTAGATGCAGGGCAGTCTCAGCCGCTCGGCGATGGCCTGGGCCCTCATGTGCTTCTTCAGGGTGATGGGGAAGTAGGTCCCCGCGGCATAGCGGTTTTCGTTGGCGAAGATCATGCAGTCTTTGCCATGGACCACGCCGACACCGGTGACAAGCCCCGCGCCGGGAATGTGACCCCTCTTCTCCGACTCGTAGATCTCCCCGCCGTAGAGCTTGACCTTCCCGATGTTGTAGCCGGCGTCCAGGCCGACTTCGTAAAATTCCGTGCCGGGATCGACCAGCATATCGATCATGGCGCGCATGGGCTTCTTGTTCTGTTTCGCCAGACGCTGAAGCTGGTCCGGACCGCCTATGTTGTAAGCCTCTTCACGATGCTTGAACAGGATGGCATCCTGCTCTTCCCAGTGCTTCAGGTTTGCCTCTTTATCCTTGGCAAGCCTTTCCGCTCTTGTCAGTTTTTTCTCTTCCGCCATAAGAATCCTCCTCTATTTATTGATGACTTGTTATTCAGTGGCACGAAAGACGGGTTTAGATGTTTCCAGAACTCGGTGAAAATACACCGTTTTTCGTTGTGGGAAATGCTGCGGGCCAATTAAAGATAACCGGCATTGAAAACCGCTTTGAATTATCATCCTGAATATAAAAAATCAAGAGAAAATCAGCGACTACAGGGAATAAATATCATCCCTGCCGCTTTGACACTTCATCCAAATCATGATAAAAATGCATCTCGCTTTATTTCACTAAAAAAACAGGCAGTTATGAAAAAAAATCAACCGTCAGGAAAACGTCACACCCGAAGAGGGGGATTCGACAGGCTCCTTGAAATCATGGCGCAATTGAGGTCCCCCCAGGGCGGATGCCCATGGGACCTTCTCCAGAAAGAGCGAGACATCGGGAAATACCTCCTTGAGGAGGCTTATGAGGTTCTCGATGCCATTGAAAGCGGCTCTCCCGACGCCCTCAGGGAGGAACTCGGGGATCTGCTCTTTCAGATCGTGTTTCTCGCCCGCCTCTCCCAGGAAAAAGGGCATTTCGACATGAACGGCGTCATGGAGGACATTGCCAGGAAGATGATCCGGCGGCACCCCCACGTCTTCGGGGATGCAAAGGTGAAAGACGCGCAGGACGTCAAGGACCGGTGGGACGAGATCAAGAAAAACGTGGAAAAAAAAGAGAAAACCGATCTTTTCATCGGAACTCGCATTCCCCGCGCCCTCCCCGCGCTTGCCAGGGTGCAGAGAATCACCGCGGAAGCCTCTCGTGCCGGCTTCGACCGGGCAGAGAAAAAGACTCTGCTGAAAAAAGTCGATGACGATCTCGAGGCTTTCAAAAAGACCCTGGGTGCCGGCAATCACGAAAAGATGTCCGAGAGGCTGGGAGGCCTTCTATTTTCGATGGCGAAACTGGGCAGCCTTGCCCGGGTTGACGCCGAAGAGGCCCTGAGATCCGCCACGGGGGAATTCACAGACCGCCTGACCGGCATCGACAAAAAGCTCAGGGCGCGGGGCAAGACTCTCTCGGAGATTTCTTCCGCTGAGATGGATGTACTGTGGAAGGCATCTAAAAAATCCACAAAAGGGCCCGGTAAGCGATGAAATACTTCCTCTGTGTCATAGGCATGGTCCTGATCATCGAGGGGCTCCCCTACTTTGCCTTTCCCGACAAACTGAAGACCTATTTCCTGAAGATTCACACCGTGCCGGACGCCACACTGCGGATTTTAGGACTGTTGGCGATGGCCGTCGGGCTTCTTCTCGTTTACCTCGGCAGAAATTGAAGTATTTTATTGACTTTAGGCCTTTTTTTGGCTATCTCCCGTCCGCTAAAGCGAAAAATACAACTCCATGATTCCATATTTCATATGAAACTCTCCGAGTTCGACTACGACCTCCCGGAGGAGCTCATCGCCCAGGAACCGGCTCCCATGAGGGACCATTCACGCATGATGGTTCTCAACCGGGGGGACGGATCGAGAAAAAATCGCCGCTTTTCTGAATTACCGGAATTCCTGAGGGAGGGCGATGTCCTCGTCATCAACGATTCTCGGGTCATCCCTGCCCGGCTCGTCGGCAGGAAGACGTCGGGAGGGCTCATTGAAATGCTCCTCCTGAGAGAAAGAACCAGCGAGACTGCAGGATCTCCCGTCGCCTGGGAAGTCCTCTTGAGACCGGCCAAAAGAGTAGAGGCCGGGACGAAAATATTTTTTGAAGCTCCGGCTGAAGCCGAGATTGTCGAACGGCTCTCGGATAAGAAGTGGGTTGTTCGATTCGATACGCCGGGTCCCTTCGAAGACTTCCTGGCGGAATGCGGGAGGGCGCCGCTTCCGCCTTACATCAAAAGGGATCGACAGACGGGAAAATCCCGAAAGGACCTCGAACGGTATCAGACGGTCTACGCCCGCGTCCCCGGGTCGGTGGCCGCGCCGACGGCCGGCCTGCACTTTTCTGATGACGTCCTGGAAAGCATCAGGCATAAGGGCGTCTCCACCGCGGCGGTGACCCTCCATGTCGGATACGGCACCTTTCTGCCGATCGAATCTGAAAACGTGGAATACCACCGCATGGAAGAAGAGTTTTTTGAGATGACCGAGGAGGCCGCCTCGACGATCAACGGCGCCCTGAGAGTCGTCGCTGTCGGGACAACGGCTGTACGTGTGATTGAATCGACGGCCGACGACTCGGGGAAAGTAGCGGCCACATCAGGCTGCACAGCACTTTTTATCCACCCCGGCTATCGCTTCCGCAGGGTCGGTGCCCTGCTGACAAACTTTCATCTTCCGAAATCATCACTCTATATCCTGGTGTGCGCTTTCGCGGGAAGAGACCTCGTTCGGGCGGCGTACGGCAGGGCGGTCGAGGAGAAGTACCGTTTTTACAGCTATGGGGACTGCATGCTGATAACCTAGGGTCTTGGGAATAGGGGTTCGGGTCTAGGGTCATAAAAATAATCCCCCGATAACCGATACCCTAAACCCGCTACCCTGTTCGTACTTATGGCTTACTCATTTACACTTCTAAAAAAAGACCCCGGATCGAATGCTCGCCTGGGCGTCATCACAACCTCCCACGGCAAGGTGAACACGCCCGTCTTCATGCCCGTGGGCACGCAGGGGACGGTGAAAGCCCTTCTGCCGGAAACCCTGAAGACGCTCGGCGTCGAGATGATCCTGGGGAACATGTACCACCTCTATTTAAGACCGGGGCATGAGTTGGTCCGCGATTTGGGAGGCCTGCATCGTTTTATGAACTGGCCGGGACCGATCCTCACGGACAGCGGCGGATATCAGATCTTCAGCCTGGACGCTCTCCGTCAGATCAAGGAAGAGGGTGTGGTCTTTCAGTCGCACATCGACGGCTCCAGGCACTTTATCAGCCCCGAGTCGGCCGTCGAAATCCAGGAGGCCCTGGGGGCGGACATCATGATGTGCTTCGACGAGTGCACACCCTACCCGGCCGATCAAAAGTACGCAAAAGAATCCCTGGACCTGACCGTCCGCTGGGCAGAGCGCTGCAGAAAAGTGCAGAAAAAAAACGGCAAGGCCCTCTTCGGAATCATCCAGGGAGGCGTTTACCCGGATCTTCGTCAAGAGGCCGTGGAGAGAATCGTCCGTATCGGTTTTGATGGCTACGCCCTCGGAGGTCTCAGCGTGGGAGAACCCAAAGATCTCATGTGGCGGGTGACCGAGGAGACCACACCGCTTCTGCCGTCAGGCAAAGCAAGGTATCTCATGGGGGTGGGCATGCCGGAAGACATTCTCGGGGCCGTTTTTCACGGCATCGACATGTTCGACTGCGTCCTGCCGACCCGGGGCGCGAGGACAGGATTGTTGTTTACAAATAACGGAAAGGTTGTTATAAAAAACGCCCGTTACCGGGAAGATGCGTCACCACTGGACGTATTTTGCGACTGCTATACCTGTAAGAACTATTCCCGGGCATACCTGAGGCACCTTTTCGTCGCGAAAGAGATCCTCGCGATGGTGCTGAACACAATTCACAACGTCCGGTTCTACATGAACCTCATGGAAAGAATCAGGACGGCTATTCAGGAGGATAGGTTTGTGGAATTCCGCAGGGAGTTTCTTGACCGGTATGTTCAGGAGCCGGAAGAAGATCCCTGCGTGAGGCCCGCGGCCGGCGAAGCGGAATAAATGGATATCCGCTGCCATTCCCGCATCCGGGTCGAACCGGTGTGCGGGATTTGATGTTTAAGAAAAATGACAGCACGGGAGGAACCGCATTGAACAGTCTGGCTTACGCAATGGGTGGCACGGGCGGGGGTGGAGCCCCCACGGGAGACATCGGCTTCATCATCATGATGACGAGCATTTTCATCATCTTTTACTTTCTTCTCATCAGACCCAGCCAGAAGAAACAGAAGGAATTGAAGGAGATGGTCGCCGCTCTGGGGCATGGCGACATGGTTGAAACATCCGGGGGCATCCACGGAAAAGTCGTCGCGCTCACTGACACGGTGGTGACCCTCGAAATTGCCGAGAAGGTCAAGGTAAAGGTTTCCAGAAGCCACATCGGCAATGTCCTCCAGAAGGCACCCAAAGAATAAACGGAAAGGGGCAGTGAATGTTTCAGGATATCAGACTCAGGACCCTGATCGCTCTTCTCGTCTGTCTCGCGGGGCTCTACTTCCTGATCCCGAGCGTTGTGCCGAATCTTCCGGATCCCCTGAAGAACCTCTTCATGAAGAGGAAGATCCAGTTGGGTCTCGATCTTCAGGGCGGCATGCATCTCATCATGGAAGTGGACACGCAGAAGGCGATGGAAAGCACCATGGAGAGGTTCGCCAACAATCTCAAGGAGAGCCTCATGGCCAGGAAGATCAAATTCAGAAACGTGGAGCGGACGGGCGGCACGCTGATCTCCCTGGATCTCGCCACGACCGAAGCCAGATCAGAATTTGAAAAGATCCTGATGGACCAGTACCCCGATCTGGAAGTGAAGTCTTCCGAGATCGTCGAGGGAAGGGAGAGGGTGATCCTCCAGGCCAAGGAAAAGCGGGTTGCCGATATGAAACGGGCCGCACTGGAACAGAGCGTCGAAACCATCCGCAACCGCGTGGACCAGTTCGGCGTGACGGAGCCGGAAATCGTGCCGCAGGGTGATGACCGGATTTTGATCCAGCTTCCCGGCGTGAAGGACCCCAAGAGGGCCGTCAGCCTCATCGGAAGGACGGCTCTTCTGGAATTCAAGCTTCTTGATGAAGAAAACAGCCTCGATCAGGCTATCAAGGGAAATGTTCCCCCGGGGGACATTCTCGCCCGCGGCGCCCGGGTCGATCAGCGGACGGGCCAGCGCTCGGAGTCCTACTACCTTCTCAAGGAAAAAACGCTCCTGACAGGGCAGAACCTCGAGTACGCGCAGGTCAAGATCAGCGATCGTTTCGGCGAACCCTATGTCTCCATAAAATTTGATTCCCAGGGGGCCAAGGATTTCGACCGCATCACATCGGAGAATGTCGGAAAGCGCCTGGCCATCGTCCTGGACGGAATCGTCCATTCCGCGCCGGTCATCAAGGAACGAATCTCGGGGGGCGATGCCCAGATCACGGGAACCTTTACACCGGATGAAGCCCGCGATCTCGCGATCGTGCTCAGGGCAGGCGCATTGCCAGCCCCCGTCAAGATCCTGGAGCAGAGGACCGTAGGGCCCTCGCTGGGCCAGGATTCCATCGACAAGGGCATCATCGCCACCATCATCGGCGGCATTCTCGTCTTCGTCTTCATGGTCATTTATTACAAGCTCTCGGGTGTGGTGGCGAACATCGCCCTCTTCCTCAACCTTATCCTTCTTCTGGGCGCCATGGCCGCCTTCGAGGCGACGCTGACCCTACCCGGCATCGCCGGGATCGTGCTCACCATCGGTATGGCCGTTGATGCCAACGTCCTCATCTTCGAGCGGACTCGGGAAGAACTCCGGTTGGGCAAATCGCCCCGGGCTTCCATCGAAGCCGGGTTCACGAAAGCCTTCCTCACCATATTTGACTCGAACCTGACCACCCTGATCGCGGCCCTGTTCCTCTTCCAGTTCGGATCGGGACCGGTGAAGGGTTTCGCGGTCACCCTGACCATCGGGCTCGTCGCAAGCATGTTCACGGCCGTGTTCGTTTCCAGGATTATCTTTGATTACTTTGCGTGGAATAGAAAAATTCAAAAATTGAGCATTTAAGAAGCACCGTCCGAGCTCTGAAAAGGGCAGGACACTCACGGGACGGTCACGGGGAAAAAAAATGTTGGAATTCATTCGATCGGACACGAAATTCGACTTTGCCAGCAAGATGAAAATGGCCGTCATCGGCTCCCTGGTGCTTATCCTGATCGGTGCGGCGTCGATCATTTATCACCGGGGGCTGAACCTGGGCGTCGATTTCGCCGGCGGCGCTCTGATTCAACTCAAATTCCAGAAGGAATCCTCTGTAGATCGGATCCGATCGGCCCTGGAAGATGCAAAGATCGAGAACTGTTTCATCCAGCAGTTCGGTAGCCGGGACAGCAACGAGTATCTCATCAGGACGGCCGAGGCGGGTATCGACCTCAAGGAATTCTCAGACAGGATCGAAAGCGCCCTCACGTCGATCTTCGGTCAGGGTTCCTACGAAGTGAGGAGAATCGAAACCGTGGGTCCCAAGATCGGCAAGGACCTGACCCAGAAGGCCATTATGGCGCTTGCTTTCGCCTGGATTGCCATGCTTGTCTACGTCGGGGTCCGTTTTGAGTTTCGCTACGCCGTGGGGGGCATTCTCGCCTTGGTTCACGACGTCCTGGTCACGGTGAGCGTTCTTTCCCTTCTGAACATGGAATTTACACTGAACACGGTGGCGGCACTTTTGACCATCATCGGTTTTTCTATCAACGACACCATTGTCATTTTCGACAGAATAAGGGAAAACCTCCGCAAGAATGTCAAAGGCGACCTGCGGCAGATCGTGAACGTCAGCGTCAATCAGACCTTGAGCCGGACCATTCTGACGTCCTTCACGGTGTTTCTCGTTCTGGTCGCCCTTCTCGCCCTCGGCGGGCCGGTGATTTTTGACTTCGCTTTTACGATGTTCGTGGGCACGATCGCGGGCGTCTACTCAACGGTCTTCATCGCCAGCCCCTTTGTTCTGGCCATGGAACGCTATTTCCCGTCTAGGGGACGAAGGAATAAATAGTTGTCACCCATTGAAGCTATAGGCCTGACAATATTCATTCTCACGCTTTTTGCGGGACTCTTTCTCATTATTTTTGGTTTGCCGGGCACCGTGATTATCTTAATCGCGGTGATTATTTATGCCCTGGTCACGGGCTTCTCAAAGATCGGCTTCGGGACCGTGCTCATCCTCATCCTGATAACCCTCGTGGCGGAGTCGCTGGAGTTCTTCCTGGGCATGGCCGGTGCGCAGAGGCTGGGGGCATCCAGGAAGGGCATCATCGCTTCCGTCGTCGGCGGTATCATCGGAGCCGCGGTGATGACTCCATTCCTGCTGGGATTGGGCATCATTGTCGGCTCATTTATCGGGGCCTTCGCGGGGGTTTTCCTCGTGGAGTATGCGGGGCAACGAAGGCTCAAGCCGGCGGCCAGGGCCAGTTACGGCGCGCTCCTGGGGAGGCTGGCCGGCGTCGTCGCCAAGGGGTTTTGCGCCGTTACGATGATTGTGATTGCTTTAATGAAAATTTATTCCTGAGGATCATGGACAACATTAAAAAACCATCGAAGATCAAAGAATACGCCGAGGCGATCGTCATCGCCATTCTCATTGCCGTCTTCATCCGGACGTTCATCGTCCAGGCCTTCAAAATCCCCTCGGGTTCGATGAAGCCCACGCTGGAGATCGGGGACCATATCCTGGTCAACAAGCTCTCCTACGGCGTCAAAATCCCCTATCTCAGGAAAACGCTGATTCCCACGGGGGAGCCGAGTCGCGGCGACGTCGCCGTGTTTATCTATCCCGTGGACAAGTCCAAGGACTTCATCAAGAGGGTCATCGGCGTGGGCGGTGATGTCGTCGAAATCAGGAACAAGAAGGTCTTCGTGAACGACACCGCCATTGGCGATGCCCACGCGGTTCACAATGAAGAGGTCATCTTTCCGAAATCCATACAGCCGCGTGACAATTTCGGGCCTGTCAAAGTCCCGGAGGGGACCATATTCGTCATGGGCGACAACAGGGATCAGAGCTACGACAGCCGCTTCTGGGGATTCGTGAGACTCGAGGATGTAATCGGCAAAGCCTTCATCATCTACTGGTCATGGGACAGTGATGACTTAAGCCCCCGGTGGAGCAGGATAGGGAAAATGCTCGAGTAGGGGACAGGGTATCGGGTAAAGGGTCCAGGGGATGACAAAGAAATTCTTCGCCCTCCTATTTCGAGTATAGCCAATCGACTGACCATAACTTTGCAGGACCTCCTGTCAAAAATGCGAAGGCTCTTGCGCCTTCGTGAAGAGTGAACGCAGTTACGGCTGTTTGCCCTCGCAGAGCGCTGCGGCCATACCCGATCACCATCCCGATGTTCCTCAGGCCACCCCAGATGAGAAGAATATCTGAATCCGTAATCATCCTTGCAATCGCCGCGTTCGCCCTCCTGGGGGGGTGTGCCGAGAAGGAAAGCGGCCCCGCCGGCCAGGAATCGGCCGCCTCAGGCAGGCCCGCTTATG
>Ga0316622_100001105_pt1 | contig 17037 bp, 18 predicted proteins | sample OWC_Aug_OW2_C1_D_FD_207646 | JGI IMG/M metagenome (GOLD analysis project Ga0316622, IMG submission 207646) | Wetland soil microbial communities from Old Woman Creek delta, Ohio, United States - OWC_Aug_OW2_C1_D5_C | ecosystem: Environmental > Terrestrial > Soil > Wetlands | place: USA: Ohio... | reverse complement strand
TCGCGATGCCGAATGACGTGGCCACGGCGAGCGGCGGGAATCGAGGCGTCACGTCGATGTCAGCCGAGCTCGGATTGCAGCGCATCGACGAAGGTCCACGCGTCGTCGAAGCTGTTGTAGAACGGCACCGGCGCCGCGCGGATCACGCCGGGCTCGCGCCAGTCCGGGACGATTCCTCGCGTCCGCAGGCCGTCGAAGGCCGCGCGGGCCCGGTTGCGATCGACCTCGAGCCGCAGCGACAGCGCCGCGCCGCGGGCCGCGGGATCTTCGGGTGTCAGGATCGTCACCGATCCGCCGAGCCGCGCGCGGACCAGTGCCTCGAGGTAACCGGTCAGCGCGACGGACTTCTTCCGCAGTGCCGTGAGACCCACCGTGTCGAAATGCTCCAGCGACGCCGCCAGCGGCGCGATCGCGAGCACCGGCGGAGTGCTGAGCTGCCAGCCGCTCGCACCTGGGCTTGGCCGGAAGTCCGGCCCCATCTCGAACCGCGTGACCTGGTCGTGACCCCACCAGCCGGCCAGACGAGGCAGATCTCCGCGATTCGCGTGGCGCTCGTGCACGAACGCTCCACCCACGGCGCCTGGACCGCCGTTCAGGTACTTGTAGTGGCACCACGCGGCGAAATCAGCGCCGGAGTCGTGAAGGCGCAGCGGCACGTTGCCGATTGCATGCGCAAGGTCCCAGCCAACCGTGCAACCGGCCCGTCGGCCCGCGGCCGTGATCGTGCCGATGTCGAGCGCCTGTCCCGTCAGGTACTGGACGCCAGGGAGCAGCACCGTCGCGATCCGCGGCCCGTCACGCTCGATTGCGGCCACGACGTCGTCGGTGCGCAAACAGGTCTCGCCGTCACGCGGCGCGAGCTCGATCAGGTCCCGCGCGGGATCGAGCCCGTGGAAACGCACCTGTGACTCCGCGGCATATCGGTCCGAAGGAAACGCGCGCCGCTCGATCAGCAGCGCCGTGCGCTCGCCAGCCGGCCGGTAGAAGCTCACGAGCAGCAGGTGCAGGTTCACCGTGAGCGTGTTCATCACCACCACTTCCTGCGGACTCGCGCCGACGAGCCGGGCCAGTGCAGGCGCGAGGCGCTCCGGATAACTCAGCCACGGATGGCGAGCGGCAAAGTGACCCTCCACGCCGAGGTTGCGCCAGTCGCGCATGATCTCCTCGACGTAATCGGCGGCGAGCGTGGGTTGCGCGCCGAGCGAGTGGCCACACAGGTAGACGAGCTCGCGTCCGTCGTCCGAGTGCGGCACCACGAAGCGATCCCGCCAGGCCCGCAATGGATCCGCCGCGTCGAGTGCGTGCGCGTCCTCGCGGTCCAATCTCATGCTGCAGCCTCTTCAATTGGGTAGAGCACGGGCCGGCTCGGCGCGGCGTCGGCACCGAAGGCCGGCACGTGCAGATCCAGCATGTAGAGCCCGTCTGGCACCGCAGGCGGCACGTAAGCAAGCTCGGTGACGAGCGCGCGGCTACGCGCCGCGAGCTGCGGATCGCGCTCGCCGAACGGCAACCCCCAGTAGATCCGGTGCGCGGCCAGTGCGCCGCCGTCCTCGGCGCGGTCGAGGCTCGGCAGGTCGACGACCAGCGACGAGACGCCGCGTTCCACGATCCATTCCATCGCGTCCGGCAGGAAGTAGGGCGCTGGACAAGGACCCGCGTAGACGCGCTGCAGTTTCGACGGATCGTTGGGCAACGTCCGGATCACCAGGGCCACCCAGGGATCGGCGAGCCACGGGGCCGCGGCCGCCGCCAGCAGCTCGCGCGTAATGACCGGATCGGACGCCGAGGCATGGACGGCATCAGCATCCGACGCTGACCCGAGAGCGACGGGTCGAACCGAGAGGAGCACCGTGAGCGACGGCGGCACGGGCGTCAGCGCAGCGATGTGTTCACCACCCATCGTGACGTGAGCCGCGCATTCGGTGTGCGTGCCGTGGCAGTGCGGCGCGAGCGTGTACACGCCGCAGTTGCAGCTCGCGCCCAGGCGCACGTCACCCGTGAAGCCGCCGGCTCGCAGCGGCGCGGCGCGTGCGGGTTCGGCCGCAAAGAAACTCGGCTGCGCCCCGGCGAACTGCAAGGGAATCGCCAAGTCCACGGGCGCAGAAAGATCTGCTCGCCAGCGCCGGCCATCGGTGGTGAACTCAATTTTGCGCATCGCGAAGGCTCGAACGACCTGCGGGCTTCGCGCAGGAGATCGGGCCCGCGCGTGTGGCAGTATAGACGTGGGGCCCCGGTCCGGGGCAGGAGGCTGCCATGAGACGCATGCGGGTGACGGCGTTCATTGCGATGGTCGTACTCGGCTCGCCGCCGGTCGCGCTGTCGCAGGACGCGGGTGCGGCCGTAGTCCCTCCGGCCGTCGATGCGGTGTGGATGGAGCGCGAGATTCTCGTGACCTACATGGCGTTCACGAGCTTTTATTCGTGCCGCGGCCTGCGCGACAAGGTTACCTGGGTGCTCGAGGAACTCGGCGTACGCCCGGGTTTCAAGGTGACCACGCGCGGGTGCGTGGAGGTCACTGGACCGGAGGTGATGCCGGCCGTCAGGATCGTGGCCGCACTGCCGATGGCGGCGACACCGGAAGTGCTCGCCGAACTCGCGAGCGGCGCTGCGAAGCGGGAGCTCGCCGCGCGTGCCACGGGCCAGGCGCCTCCCGAGACGGGGGGCACGGATCGGTTTCGCGCGGTTGCGCGGCGCGTGGAGTTCACGAGCCGTCCGGGCGGACCGCTGGAGGACGGCGACTGCGAGTTGATCGAGCAACTGCGGGACCAGGTCATGGTGCCGCTCGGGGCAAAGGTCATCGAGAACGGGGTGCGCTGCGTGCCGCGGCAGGTGAGGCCCGGTGCAGTGCGCCTGACGGTCGAGGTGCTGCAACCCGTGCCAGTGCAATGAGTCGCGCGCAGTCCATCTTCATCACCGGCGCGGGCGCCGGGATCGGTGCCGAGACTTCGAGGCTGTTCGCGCGCAATGGCTGGTTCGTGGGCGCTGCCGACGTCGATGCCGCGGCACTGGCCGCGCTCGCGAGCGAACTCGGCCCGGAGCGCGTCAGCGCCCACGTGGCCGACGTCCGGGACGCCGCGGCCATCGAGCGGGCGATCGGCGATTTCACGAGTCGCAGCGGCCAGCGGCTGAACGCCGTGTTCGCCAATGCCGGGGTGCTCTTCATGGGGCCTCACGAGACGATCACGCCTGCGCAGAAGCAGCTGCTGGTGGACGTCAACGTCAGCGGCGTCGTGCACACGATCGACGCTGCGTTTCCGTTCCTGCAACGCACGCCGGGCGCGCACGTCGTCGCAATGAGTTCCACGTCGGCCGAGTACGGCGCGCCGCAGCACGCCGTCTACAGCGCGACCAAGTTCTTCGTGCGCGGCCTCACCGAGGCGCTCAACATCGAGTACCGGGCGCACGGGATCCAGGTGTCCGCCATCTACGTCGCCTACGTGCAGACCGGCATGGTTTTCGGCGCCCGCGTCAAGCCCGCTTCGATCGCGCGGCTTGGCGTGAAGGTCCCGCCCGAACGCGTCGCCCGGGCGGTCTGGCGCGCGGTGCACGGCAATCGCGTCCACTGGCGCGTGGGCCTCGACGCGAGGCTCATCAACTGGTCGGTCCGGCTGTTCGGCGCGCGAGTCGCGCCGATCTTTGCCTGGCTCATGCGGGATTGACGACATTGGTTTCGCGAGGTCCACGTATGTCGCGTGTCTCGATGCTGGTAATCCTTTGGCTGGTTGTCGCCACGGCGACGGCGCAGCAGGACATCGCGCCCGCGCACATGCAGTGCACCGGCAACGAGCCTTTCTGGAGCATCGACGTGGGTCCCAGCAATGCGTTGCTGGACCGGCTGGCGCAACCGCGCGAGCGGGCGGTCTATCGCGGCCAGCTGCAGCGGTTCATGTACCTGGAGCCCGAATGGCTGGTCTGGCGCGGGCAATCGATCCGGCAATCGACCCACGTGCTGACGATCGTGGCACGGCGGGAGGCTTGCCAGGACACGATGGCGGACGGGCCGCCCGCCGACTACCGGGCGATCATTTCGTTCGCCGACGGCACCGCGGCGACCGGCTGTTGCCGGGCGCGCTTCGCCTACGACGCGAACGAGGCTCCATTGGCCGAGCCTGCGAAGAAGGCAACCGACGACTGGTCGCGGTTGCTGCCCGACCTCGCTCCGGGAATCGTCGCCTGCATCAACGACGGCGGTGTCCCGGTGGCGAGCGTTGCGCGCGTCGCGCCGCTGGAGACTGGTCGCGCCAGTGTCCTGCTGCGTTCGACCGATGGATCGCTGCAGACGTGCACCGTCGATCTCGCGACGCGCAAGATCGAGTCGATTCAGCCGTTGGCGGGCACGCCGCCGGCGGGTACCGACCGGCCGCGCCTGCTCCCGGCGCGCGAACAACCGCCGCTGGTGACCTGCGGTCGGCTCGAGCGGGCGCTCGACGAGCGTGGCCAGCTCACCGGGTACCTGCATTACGAACCCTGCGATTGAGGTTCAGAACTGCGCGGGCTGCGTGCTCGCGATCGTGACGGGTTCGGATCGCAGGTCGAGGCGCTGGGCCGTGAGCGGACCGCCCCAGACGCATCCCGTGTCGAGCGCGAGCACGCCGGCTTCGTCGAGATAGCCAAGCGCGGACCAGTGTCCGCAGACGATGCGGGCGCCGGCCGAGCGCCGGCGCGGCGCGCGGAACCACGGGATCGCCCCGGCCGGTACCGCCGCCAGCGGGCCCTTGAACTTCAGCAACAGCCGCCCGTCGGCATCGCAGACGCGCAGCCGCGTGAGCGCGTTCGTGATGAAGCGCAGGCGGTCGTCGCCCTCGAGATCTTCCCGCCACAGGTCGGGCTGGTTGCCGTACATCGCCTCGAACAGGCGCCCGCTGTGGTCGCTGCGCAGTGCCGCCTCGAGCTCGGCGGCGCAGCGGCGCGCGAGCGCGATGTCCCACTGCGGCGGCAGGCCCGCGTGGATCATCGTGATGCCCAGCCCGGCGTCGTGGTGCAGCATCGGACGGGACTGCAGCCAGTCGAGCAGCCGCTCGCGGTCGGGTGCGTCGAGGATCGGCTGCAGCGTCCTGTCCGGCCCGCGCATCACGGCGTGCCCGCGCGCGATCGCAAGCAGGTGCAGGTCGTGGTTGCCGAGCACGACGGTCGCGGCCTCGCCGAGCTCCATCACCAGCCGCAATACGTCGAGCGAGCGAGGGCCGCGATTGACGAGATCGCCGACGAACCAGAGACGGTCGTGGTCCGCGTCGAATTCGAGCCCGGCGAGCAGGCGTTCGAGTTCGGTGCAGCAACCCTGGACGTCGCCGACGGCGTAGATCGCCATCGGTCCTCAGTGGAGCAGGCCGGGAATCGCGAGCCTGAAGGGCGCGATCGGCGCGTCGAAGTGCTCGCCGTCGTCGGCCACCATGCGGTACTTGCCCTGCATGGCGCCCACCGGCGTTTCGAGGATCGCGCCGCTGGAGTAGCGAAAGCCCTCGCCAGGCTGCAGGTGCGGTTGCTCGCCCACCACGCCGTCACCGACGACTTCCTGCACCTTGCCGTTCGCGTCGGTGATGATCCAGTGCCGCGAGAGCAGGCGGGCCGGCACCGTCCCCTCGTTGCGGATCGTGATGGTGTAGGCAAACACGTACCGACCGTCGCCGGGGTTCGACTGGTCCTCGACGAAGTTGGTCACGACGTCGATGGCGATGCGGTAGGGCGGGCTGTTCATGCGTTGGCCGGGCGCCGCGCGTCATTCCCTGTTCAGGCGCACGGCCAGCACGTCGCAGGGCGCGGCGTGCAACACCGTGTCCTCGGTGAAATTGAACAGGATCGACACGCCGTGGCGCTCGCGGCTGCCGATCACGATGAGGTCGATCGCGCGGGTCTGCGCGATGCGCACGACCTCGGTCTTGATGTTGCCCGTCTGCACCAGGCGCTCGCAATGGTCGAGGCCCAGCTTCGCGGCCAACTCCGCGATGCGCAGCCTGGCCCGCTCGACGAGCTCGCCCTCGATCTGCACTGCGGGCAGCAGCGCCTCGCCCATCGGCTCGACCGGCACGTACTCGACCACGTGCAGCAGCGTGAGCTCCGCGCCAAAAGCCGCCGCGAGGGACTTGGCGCGCACAGCGAGCGTCTCGCTGTCGTCCGTCAGGTCGAGGCACAGCATGATCTTCTTGTAGTCGCGCATTCCGTCCCTCCAGCGGGCCAGCGTCCGGGCTCCGCCGTAATTATAGGTCGCCCGGCGCCGGCGCGGGGAATGGGCGGGAACTCAGGTCGCGAGCTGGGCCGCCAGCGCGGCGAATTGCGCCGGCCACAGCGTTTCCGCGCGCGCCGCCGGGTCGACGCCCGCCGCAGCGATCTGTGCTGGCTCGAGCAGGCTGGCCAGCGAGTTGCGCAAGGTCTTGCGTCGCTGCTCGAAGGCGGCCGAGACGACGCGCGCGTAACCTGCCGGGTCCGGCATCGCGAACGGAGCATCGACGTGCGGTCGCAGCGCAAAAAACGTCGACACCACCTTCGGCGCGGGGGAGAAGGCGCCCGTGCCGATGTCGAACAGCGGCTCGACGCGTACCCAGGGTGCCAACATCACGGTGAGCCGCCCGTAGACCTTGTTGCCCGGGCTTGCGGCCATCCGGGCCACGACTTCCTTCTGCAGCATGAAGTGCATGTCGGCGATCGCGTCGAGCTGGCCGATGAAATGAAACAGCAGCGGCGTCGAGATATTGTACGGCAGGTTGCCCACGAGCCGGAGCCGCGGGCCCTCGCCGCGCAGTGCGCGGAAATCGAACTCGAGCGCGTCGCGCAGGTGCACGCGCAGCGTGCCACGATCGCGACAACGCTGCTCCAGCACCGGGACCACGTCCCGGTCGATCTCGATCACGTCGATTGCGCCGGCCGCGGCAAGCAGCGGGACAGTCACCGCGCCACGTCCCGGGCCGATCTCCACCAGCCGGTCTCCCTGCGCGGGCGCGATCGCGCGCACAATGCGATCGATCGTCCCCGGATCGTGCAGGAAATGCTGTCCGAAACGTTTCTTGGCGCGACTCACCGCGCGCGTGCTGCGTGGAGATCGCGGGCGAGTTGCACGGCCGCGCGCAGGCTGCCGGCGTCGGCCCGGCCCGTGCCGGCGAGATCGAGCGCGGTGCCGTGGTCGACCGAAGTGCGCAGGATCGGCAGGCCGAGCGTCACGTTGACCGCGTGCCCGAAGCTGGCGTGCTTCAGCACCGGCAGCCCCTGGTCGTGGAACATGGCCAGTACCGCATCGTGACCCGCGAGTCGTTCCGGCAGGAACGCCGTGTCGGCGGGGACGGGGCCCGTCAGGTGCAGTCCCTGGAGGCGCAGTTCCCGCAGCGTCGGTTCGATCACGTCGAGTTCCTCACGCCCGAGATGGCCGCCTTCGCCGGCGTGCGGGTTCAGGCCGCAGACCAGGATGCGGGGTTCGGGCACGCCGAACTTGTCGCGCAGGTCGGTATCGAGGATGCGGAGCACGGCGCGCAGCCGGTCGGCCGTGACGGCCGGGCTCACCGCGGCAAGCGGCAGGTGGGTCGTGACGAGGGCCACCCGCAGTCCGCCGCCCACCAGCATCATCACCGGCAACGCCGCTGCGGTCCGTTGCGCGAGATACTCGGTGTGCCCGGTGAACGGGATCCCTGCATCGTTGATCACGCCCTTGTGTACCGGAGCGGTCACCATTGCGTCGAACTGGCCGTCGAGACAACCGTCCACCGCGCGGTCGAGCACCGTGAGCACGTAGCGGGCATTCGCGGGATCGAGGTGCCCCGGTGTGCAGGGCGCGGCCAGCGGCACGTGCAGGACGCAGCCATCCGGCAGGGTCCGGCCCGCCGAGCGCTCGAGCAGCGATCGGTCGCCGATCAGTACCAGCCGGCAATCCCAGGATTCCGAGAGCAGCGCGGCGCACAGTTCCGGGCCAATGCCCGCGGGCTCGCCGGTGGTGACTGCGATCGTCGGCGGCGGGTGGCCCGGGCTCACAGCCGGTAGTCGACGAAGGCCTCGTCGCGCAGCCGGCGCATCCAGACCTCGGTTTCCTCGTCGGCCCGGGACTCGCGCAACTGCGCCAGGCATCGATTGCGCATCACGTCGTCGGTCGCGTCGTAGGTCCGCCGGCCCAGCAATTGCACGATGTGCCAGCCAAACTGGGTCTTGAACGGCTGGCTGATCTCGTTCTCGGCGAGCAGGTCGAGCTGCTGCTCGAAGACCGGCGTGAACGTGCCCGGCCCCTGCCAGCCGAGGTCGCCGCCGTTGGCGGCCGAGCCACCGTCCGCTGAATTCACCGAGGCGATGGCCTCGAAGGCCTCGCCTTTCAGGATCCGTTCGCGGAACTGCAGCAGCTTCTGGCGGACGGTATCGTCGTCCTCGATCGCGTTCGTCTGCAGCAGGATGTGCCGCGCGTGCACCTGCGAAACCAGGGCGGATGAGGCTGCCCCGCGGGACTCGACGAGCTTGAAGATGTGCAGGCCGCTCGGCGTGCGGATGGGTTCGGTGATTTCGCCGGGCTTGAGGCGCGGGATCGCGTCGGCGGCGAACGAAGGCAGCTGGTTGACCTTGCGCCAGCCGAGGGCGCCGCCTTCGAGCGCCGTGCCCGCATCCGAATAGGCGATCGCGAGCTGCGTAAAGTCCTCGCCACGGCGCGCGCGCTCGTAGACGCCTTGGGCGCGCGACGCGCGCTCCTCGGCCTGGTCCGGCGTCGCGGAGGCCGGCACGGCGACGAGGATGTGCGCGATGTCGTATTCCACGTCGTCGCCGGGAGAGGTCTTGCGTCGCGTCACGCACTGTTCGATCTCGCGCGGCGACACGTAGATGCGCGCGTAGACGTCACGCTGGCGCAGCATGTTGAGCGCCATTTCGCGGCGCACTTCCTCGCGATAGCTCCGGTAATCGACGCCCTGAGACTCGAGTGCCGCCGGCAGGTCGCTGAAACTCAGGTTGTTGCGCGCCGCGACCTCGGTGAGCGTCTGGTTCAGCAACTCGTCTGCGACCTTGATGCCGAGCCGATCAGCGCGCTGCATCTGGATCTCCTGCATCACCAGGCGCTCGAGCACCTGCTGGCGGAGCAGGTTGCGCGGCGGCATCTGCTGTCCTTGCTGCTCGAGCCGGTCCGAGATCACCCGCACCTGTTGATCGAGGTCGCTGCGCAACACGATGCCGTCGTTGACGACGGCGGCGATCCGGTCGAGCAGCACGCCTTGCGTGCCGAGCTCGGTGCCCTGACCGTGCGCCACCGACGCGACCAGGAACAGGGCTGGCAGCAGTAATGTATTGATTTTCAAGGGCATTTCAGCGGCGTGTCAGGACCGGGGCTCGGGCGGGAGGGCGGAGTATCCCCGAATCGCATCGCGCAGGAAAGACTCGTTGTCCACTCCGACATTGGAGAGGCCCTTCAGTTCCAGCTGCAGGCCCACCGAGGTATCCGTGTCGCCGGTGCGGCTGCTGACGAACCGGCGGGTCACGATCCGCAGGGCCCAGCAGCACGACCCGTACTCGAAGCCGAGGAACTGGTCCAGCGTCTGTTCCTCGTCGAGCGAGTAGACCCAACGGCCGAACGCACGCCAGCGATCGCCGAGCGGCCACGCCGCGGAGACGTCGAACTGCTCGAGGAGGTCGTGACGGAACCGATAGCCCGCGTTGACGACGGTATTACTAGCCGGCCGGTACTGCACGTAGACCTCCGACTTCTCCGTGCGCGTCTCGTCGGGGTTCCACTGGTAGCCGAGCCGGGCATTCCAGTTCTTGAACGCCGCCAGCTCGAGCTCGGCGATCACGTCCGACGTCGATTGATCGCGCGGGGGCTCCTCCGGCAGGCGCACCCGCGGGTCTTCGAAATAGTAGGCCTGGCCGAGTGTCGCGCTCAGGAACTGGCGCCCGCCCGCGGCGTCGAGCAGGCGGCTGGTGACCCCGACGCTGACCTGGTTCGCGTCGCCGACTCGATCCGCGCCGACGTAGCGGTTGGTGCGGAACAGCTGTACGAGGTTCAGGTCGGGCAGCCCGGTGTCGAACACCGGCAGGTCGTCCTGGGCGCGGTAGGGCACGTAGAGGTAGAGCAGCCGTGGTTCGAGCGTCTGCACGCGCTGGCCGTGCGAGCCCGATGGCCGCTCCAGCACGAAGCCGGTCTCGACGTTGACCGCAGGCACCGTTCGCACCGGCGACTCGTCGACGCCGTCCGGTGCGTCGCTAAGCGAATATGCAGTGGCGCGCCAGGAAGCGCCGGCGCCGAAGTGCGCGCCGTTGCGTTCGGCACGCCAGTCGAGCACCGGTTCGACATCCACGCGCTGGCCCGTCGTGCCTTCGTCACGCTCGAAGTTGACGGCTTCGGTGCGCAGTTCTGCGTCGAACCCGTAGCCGAGGTTGCGCCACTGCCCGACCGCGGCGACGTACGGCAGGATCGAATACGGCCGCTCCTCCTCGGGCAGCGTCCGGTCGAGCACCTGGTAGTCCTGCACGCGACCGACCAGCGACCAGTGCGTGGTGTCGCGGCGCGCCTCGCCGAGGCGGTTGAGGAACGTGACGCTGGTGCCCTCGAAGCCGAGCCCGAAATCCTCGAAGTAATTTGCATCGCTCGCGTTGGCCGCATCGACGAGCAGCCGGGTGCGCGGTTCGAGGTGCGTGACGTTCTGCAGGTCGACCAGGCTGCGCTGGTCGCCGGTTTCCCGATCGTCGGGCAGGTATTCCGCATTCAGCGTGCCGCGGCTGCGTTCCGTCAGGTAGCGGAACTCCGTGTCGAGGCGCAGCCCTCGCGACGACATGTAGCGCGGCGTGAACGTGGCGTCGTAATTCGGCGCGATACGCCAGTACCAGGGCACTGCGACCTGTGTGCCGGTCCGGCTGCTGCTGCCGATGGTCGGGAAGAGCAGGCCCGACTTCGGTTCGTCGCCGACCGGGAACGAAATCCACGGGGTGTAGAGGATCGGCACGCCCATGAAGTCCAGTCGCACGTCGCGGCCCGTGCCGATGCGCGTTTTCTGGTCGATCGAGATCTGGCCGGCGCGCAGTTTCCAGTCGTCGTTGCCGGGCGGGCAGGCCGTGTACCGGACTCCGTCGAGGTCGAGGATGCGGCCATCGCGCAGCTGCATGCTGCGGGCCGCGCCGCGCACGGACCGGTCCATCAGCTCGAACTCGGCGCCTTCGAACGTGCCGCCCTGGCCTTCGAAGTCACCGCCCTGGCCGCGTACGTGCAGCGTCGGGTCGAGGTACTCGACGATGCCCTTCAGGCTGACGCTGCGCTTTTCGGCATCGATCTCCGCGGCATCGGCGGTGAGCAAGCGCTGGCCCATGCGGATCCGCACGTTGCCCGTGAGGCTCGCGTCGCCGGCACGGCCGAGTTCCCCCTGGTCGCTGGTGATGTCGATGCGGGGATCGGTGGGATCGGCCTGGCGCAATTCCTCGAGGCGCGGATCCTCGGCCGACGGGAACTCGCACAGCAACTCGTCTGCCACGGCCCCTGAGGCCGCGAGCACGCAGGCCGCCGCCGCGGGGGCCAGCCGTCGCGAGCGCAGCGAGGATCGATCGGACGGCTTCATCGCAACGATTATAATTGCCACGCCACCCCGCATCCGACTTTCCGAGGCCCCGCTTGTCAGACCTTCGCCGAGACGACCCCCGGCTCGACCTGCTGCGCCACTGGCTCGAGCAAGGCCTCGGCTGGCGGGGTTACGACCTCGCGCCAGCCTCCGCTGACGCGAGCTTTCGCCGCTACTTCCGCGTGGCGCGGGGCGACGAGACCGCGATCGTGATGGACGCGCCACCGCAGAAGGAGGACGTCGAACCGTACCTGCGCATTGCCGGGATGCTCGATGCGATCGGCGTCAATGCGCCGCGCATCCTCGCACGCAATGCGTCCGAGGGGTTTCTGCTGCTGACGGACCTTGGGTCCACGACCTATCTTGCGGAACTCGGCCGCCCGGCTCGCGCCGATGCGCTCTATGCGGACGCGATCGAAGCGCTGGTGCGAATCCAGGCGCGCGGCGGTCGATTCGGCACGCAGCTGCCCCCGTACGACGAGAAGCTGCTGCGTTTCGAGATGAGCCTGTTCACCGACTGGCTGCTCGCGCGGCATCTGCAGGTGAGCCTCGACGCGGATGCGGCCCGGGCACTGGCCCGGGTCTTCGACACGCTCGTCGCCAGCGCCCTGGAACAACCGTCGGTGTTCGTGCACCGCGACTACCACTCGCGCAACCTGATGGTCTGCGCGGGCCACAATCCGGGCATTCTCGACTTCCAGGACGCGGTCCATGGGCCGCTCACCTACGACCTGGTCTCGCTGTTGCGCGACTGTTACGTCGCCTGGCCGCAGGATCAGGTCGTGGCGTGGGCGCTCGATTTTCGCAGCCGAGCAGCGATCGCCGGACTCCCGGTGGGTACGGACGAGCAACAGTTCCTGCGCTGGTTCGACCTGATGGGCGTCCAGCGGCATCTCAAGGCGAGCGGCATCTTCGCGCGCTTGTGGCATCGAGACGGCAAGCCCGGCTACCTGGCGGACGTGCCGCGAACGCTCGAGTACGTCGCCCAGGCCTGCTCACGGCACGCGGATCTGGCCACGCTCGGCGAACTGGTCGAGGGCAAGGTGCTTCCGGCCATGCGGGCGAGCCTCGGGGCACCGGCCGCGTGAAGGCCATGATCCTCGCGGCGGGCCGTGGCGAACGCATGCGCCCGCTCACGCTCGCGCGCCCGAAGCCGCTGCTCGAGGCCGGTGGCCTGCCGCTGATCGTGCACCACCTGCACGCTCTCGCCGCGTCGGGCCTCACCGATGTCGTGATCAACGTCTCCTGGCTCGGCGACCAGATCCGGGCGGTGCTCGGCGACGGCAGTGCCTACGGCGTGCGACTGCAGTACAGCGACGAAGGTCCCGAGCCGCTCGAAACCGGTGGCGGGATCTTCCGTGCATTGCCGCTGCTTGGGCCGTCTGCATTCGTCGTGCTGAACGGTGACGTCTGGACCGACTACCCTTGCGCCCGCCTGCGGGCCGCATTGCAGCCCGACGACCTCGCGCACCTGGTGCTCGTGCCCAATCCCGCTCACAACCCGGGCGGTGACTTCGTCCTCGACCAGGGCCGCATCGTCGAGGTCGGCACCGAGCGCCTCACGTTCTCGGGTCTCGGCGTCTACCGCCCCGAACTGTTCTCTGGCTGCACCGACGGCATCTTCAAGCTCGCGCCGCTGCTCCGCTCCGCGCTCCGCGCCGGTCGCGTGAGCGGCGAACTCCACACCGGCACCTGGCTCGATATCGGCACGCCCGAGCGTCTCGCGGATCTCGACGCGCGCCTCCGCAACCCGACTGCCTGAATCCGTCCACCCCACCTCGCGAAGCTTTGTCGGATCAGCGCAGCGCAGGCACGCTGGCGTCAGCCCAACGCGTCAGCGGTGGCGTCCGTCAGCCAGCGCGCCGGGGATCAGGAGGGGGCTTGCCGGGCCCTGCGCGGCATGGACGCCGCGCCGGGAGCCCACGAGGATGTGCTCGCGGCGTCCCGGCAAGCCCCCTCCTGATCCCCGGCGCGCGCAGCAACGCGGCGCCGCTTCTGATGCAGCTGGACGTACAATGATCGCCCGCTGAAAAGGACAGGCATGAGCGAATTCAAAGGCATCCCGGTCGTCCCCGCGGCCCGCAGCGGCCAGAAGTACGTGACGCCGCAAGGCACCACGGCCATCAAGGATGGCGTCAAGGCCAGCACCCGTGCGGCGCCGCTGCCGGCCGGTCGCAAGCCCTCGTGGCTGCGCGCTCCGATGCCGGGTGGCGAGCGGTTCGACGTCGTGCGCCAGACCGTCCGCGAGCACCGCCTCGCGACGGTCTGCGAGGAAGCCAAGTGCCCGAACATCGGCGAATGCTGGAATGCGGGGACGGCGACCCTGATGCTGATGGGCGAGGTCTGCACCCGGGCCTGCCGCTTCTGCGCCGTGGACACCGGTAATCCGCGCGGCTGGCTCGACGAGGATGAGCCGGCGAATGCCGCGCGGACCGTGCAGCTGATGGGCCTGCGCTACGTCGTGCTGACCTCGGTCAATCGCGACGATCTCGAGGATGGCGGGGCCGGTCACTTCGCGGCCTGCGTGCGCGAGATCAAGCGGCTCTGTCCGCAGACGGCCGTCGAGGCGCTGACGCCCGACTTCCAGGGCGCACTCGAAGACGTCGAGACCGTCGTGGACAGCGGCCTCGACGTGTTTGCGCAGAACGTCGAGACCGTGCGCAGGCTCACGCATCCCGTGCGGGATCCGCGTGCTTCGTACCAGCAGACGCTCGACGTGCTGTCCCATGCCAAGCGCCATCGACCGGGTGTGCTGACGAAGACGAGCCTGATGCTCGGCCTTGGCGAGAGCGAGGACGAGATCCTCGCGACGATGGATGACCTGCGCGCCATCGGCGTCGACATCCTGACGCTCGGCCAGTACCTGCGCCCGACCGCGAACCATCTGGCGGTCGAGCGTTTCGTCACACCAATGGAATTCGAGCAGTATCGTGCCGCGGCGCTCGAGCGCGGCTTCGTCGAATGCGTCGCGGGCCCGCTGGTGCGCTCGAGCTACCGCGCGGAGCAGGCGCTGGCCCGGAACAACGCCGGCCTTGGCGCCGGTGGCGTCGCCGCGCGCTGAGGTCGTGGACGCGCCGATCCTGCGCTGGCTGGGCCGCGCCGAATACGAACCGATCTGGCGCGCGATGCAGCGCTTCGTCGAGGAGCGCGCGCCGGACACCGCGGATGAGCTCTGGTTTCTCGAGCATCCGCCGGTCTTCACGCTGGGCATGAACTCACGGCCCGAGCACCTGCTGGCCCCAGGCGACATTCCCGTCGTGCAGATCGATCGGGGCGGACAGGTCACCTACCACGGGCCCGGGCAGCTGGTCGTCTACCCGCTGCTCGACCTTGGGCGCGCCGGACTCGGCGTGCGCAAGCTCGTCGAGGGCATCGAGCGCGCAATCGTCGGCGCGGTGGCGCAATGGGGCATCGAGGCCGTCGGTCGCCGCGATGCGCCGGGCGTCTACGTTGCGGGTCGCAAGCTCGCGAGCATCGGGCTCAGGATCCGCAAGGGGTGCTCATACCACGGCCTGGCACTCAACGTTGCGATGGACCTGGAGCCATTCCGCCGCATCAATCCCTGCGGTTACGCGGGACTCGAGATGACGCAGGTCAGCGAGCTCGGCGGTCCCGCCGACCTGCGAGCCGTGGCGGACGCGCTTGCGCCACGGTTGCTGGAGTCGCTCGGCCACGGCGCAACCGCTCAGAGCGCGACGAGCACCTGGCGGCAGGACGTCAGCTCCAGGTAGACGGCGTCGAGCTGCGCCTTGCTTTCGGCCCGCACCGTGATCGTGAGGCCGAGGTAGCGTCCGCCGCTGCTCGGGCGTTCTTCGATGCTGCCCTCGGCCAGCGTGCCGAAGTGCCGGGTCACGATGCCGAGCGCCAGGCTGCGGAACTCGTCGGTCGCCTGCCCCATGATCTTGATGGGGAATTCGCACGGAAACTCGAACAGCGTTTCGTCGGCCATGGCTCAAAGCGCCGGGGTGGCGGCGACCTGGTCGAGATGCTGCTGCAAGCGGTCGTACATCTCGCGCCACAGCGGTCCGGGTCGACCCGTGCCCACCAGTGCGCCGTCGACGCGAGTCACCGGCAGCACGCCGCGGCCGGCCGAAGCGATCCAGACCTCGTCGCAACTCGCGAGTTCGCGCGCCTCCAGCGGGCAGACCTGGCTCGGCAGCCAGCCCTGAGCCAGCTCGAGCACGGCATCCCGCGACGTGCCCGGCAGGATCCGGTGGTCGTTCGGCGGCGTGACGAGCGTGCCGCCGATGCACAGCAGCACCGAACTCGAGGAACCTTCCAGCAGCAGCCCGTCGCGCACCAGCAGTGCCTCGTCGGCACCGCGGTCGTCGGCTTCCTGGCGCAGCAGCACGTTGGCCAGCAGCGCGACCGACTTGATGTCGCAGCGTGCCCAGCGGATGTCCTCCAGCGTGATGGCGCCGAGTCCTTCGTCGAGCGTCTTCGCACTCGGCAGCGGATAGGGGCTCGCGAACGCGAACACCGTGGGCGAGGCGGGGCGAGGAAACAGGTGATTGCGGCCGATTTCGGCGCCGCGCGTGACCTGCACGTACAGCAGCATCTCCGCGCCGCCGGCAGCTGCGGCGAGTTGCTGCAGGATCGACTGCCATTCGCGTTCGTCGTGCGGGTTGGGCAGGCGGATCGCGGCGAGACTGTCACCGAGTCGCTGCAGATGGGCGCGCAGGCGGAACGGCCGGCTGCGATGCACCGGAATCACTTCGTACACGCCGTCCGCAAACAGGAAGCCGCGGTCAAGCGGTGAGATTCTCGCGTCGGACAGCGGCCCGAATGTGCCGTTCAGGTAGCAGGTCGGGTACGGCTCGGCCACTTCAGTGGAACCACAGCCGCACGGTGTCGGTCGCGCGCCTGAAGAACCCGCCCGCCGGGACCGCCTCGGACGGGTAGAGTTCGTGCGTCGCGATGGTCGCGCCGTCCACGACGATGCTGGCCTTGCCGATCGGCTGGTCCGTCGTGAGTGGCGCCACCAGCTGGTCCGGGAGCTCGAATTCGGCACGCACGTCGCCCACCTGGCCGCGCTGACCCGTCACGTAGAGGTCGCGCCGCAGTGCGAGTCCGACCGTGCGCGTCGCGCCCTTCCACACGGGCGCGGTCGTCAGCGGTTCGCCGGCCGCATAGAGCCGCTTCGTCTCGAAGAAATTGAAGCCGTAGTTGAGCAGCGCCGCATTCGCGTCCTCGCGCGTCCGCATCGACTCGGTGCCGAGCACCGCGGAAACGAGTCGCATGCCGTCGCGCTTTGCCGAGGCGACCAGGCAGTAGCCGGCGCTTTCGGTGTGACCCGTCTTGACGCCGTCGACCGAGGGGTCGCGCCACAACAGGCCGTTGCGGTTCTGCTGCGTGATGCCGTTCCAGCTGAACTCGCGCTGCGCGTACCAGCGGTAATATTCCGGAAACTCGTGGATCAGCGCACTCGAGAGGATCGCGGCGTCGCGGGCCGTCGTGTAGTGCTCGGGATCGGGCATGCCGGGCGTGTTGGTGAAGTTCGAGCCCGTCATGCCGAGCTCCTTCGCGTACGTGTTCATCA
>Ga0316622_100001104_pt1 | contig 17040 bp, 11 predicted proteins | sample OWC_Aug_OW2_C1_D_FD_207646 | JGI IMG/M metagenome (GOLD analysis project Ga0316622, IMG submission 207646) | Wetland soil microbial communities from Old Woman Creek delta, Ohio, United States - OWC_Aug_OW2_C1_D5_C | ecosystem: Environmental > Terrestrial > Soil > Wetlands | place: USA: Ohio... | reverse complement strand
TCGCTGGTGACGCGCGTCACCAGCGACATCGAGAACCTCAACGAGATGTTCACCTCGGGCCTGGTCGAGCTGGGCTTCGATCTCTTGCGCATCGTGCTCCTGCTCGGCGTGCTGTTCCTCCTGCACTGGCAGCTCGCGCTCGTCGTGCTCGTGCTGATGCCGCTCCTGGTCGCGATCAGCCTGGTCTTCCGCGGCGGCGCGCGCGACGCGCACCGCACCGTGCGCGCGCGCCTGGCACGCCTCAACGGCTACCTGCAGGAGGTGCTCTCGGGCATCCGCGTAGTGCAGGTCTTCCGCAACGAGGGCAAGGTCGGCGCGCGCTTCGCCGGGCTGCTCGACGACTACCTCTCGGCCAACATCCGCACGATCTTCCTGTTCGCGCTGTTCTTCCCCCCGCTGGACTTCGCGGTCAACGGCATCCAGGGCGCGGCTCTGTGGGTGGGCGGGATCGACATCGCTGGCGGAACGCTCTCGGTCGGCACCTTCTTCCAGTTCTGGCTCTATCTCGGCCTGCTGCTGACCCCGGTGCGCGAGCTGGGCGAGCGCTACAACGTGCTGCAGTCGGCCTTCGCCTCGGCCGAGCGCATCTTCCAGGTGCTGGATACGCGCCCGGGGCTCTCGCCCGCGCCACCTGGGGCCGTGCGCTGCGACCCCGAGCGCTTCCGCGGCCACGTGCGCTTCGAGCGCGTCTCGTTCGAGTACCTGCCGGGCGTGAGCGTGCTCTCCGAGGTCAGCTTCGAGATCCCGCCCGGCTCGACCGTGGCCGTGGTCGGTGCGACCGGTGCCGGCAAGTCGACCCTGGTCAACCTGCTCTTGCGCTTCTACGACCCCACGTCGGGCCGCATCACGATCGACGGGGTCGACCTGCGCGAATGGGACCTCGATTCGCTGCGGCGCGCCTTGGGCCTGGTGCTGCAGGAGGACTTCCTGTTCGCTGGCACCGTGGCCGAGAACCTGGTCATGGAGCGGGAGGAAGTCAGCGACGAGAGCCTCGAGCTCGCGCTCGAAGCCAGCCGCGCCGAGGCCGTGATCGATCGGCTGCCCGGCGGCCTCGCAGCACCCGTCGCCGAGCGTGGCGCGACGCTCTCGACCGGCGAGCGCCAGCTGCTCGCCATCGCGCGCGCGCTGGCCGGCGGCCCGCGCCTGGTCGTGCTCGACGAAGCCACCGCCAGCGTCGACTCCGCGACCGAGGCCGAGATCGAGGCCGCCAAGGCGAGCCTGCTCGCGGGCCGCAGCGCGCTGGTCATCGCCCACCGCCTCTCGACCGTGCGCCGTGCCGACACGATCCTGGTCATGCACCGCGGCGAGCTGCGCGAGCAGGGCACGCACGAGGAGCTGCTCGCCCAGGGCGGCATCTACGCCCGCCTGCACGCCCTGCAGTTCAGCGACGACCCGGCCGCGACCGCCGCACGCCCCGGTGCAGGGGACGGTCCACCCTGGCCCGCGCCGGCCTAGCCCTGGCGTGCGATCCTCCCGGGTCCGAGGCGCGCCAGGTGCCTGGGCGGCGGCCTACGGCTGCGGCGGAGTCAAGCGCATCAGGAAGGGCCTGTCGCGGTCGCACGAGAGCCTCCCGTCCCGGACCTCGAGCTCCGCCGCCTGGATGACCGAATGCCGGGCCGGGAGCGGCAGGATCCCGTCGCGCGCGGGGAAGTCCTGACCGTAGGGGTGTGTGAAGTAGATGATGAAGGCCCGCTCGCCGCAGACGACGACATCGGGATGCTTGCCGATCGCCCCGTCGCTGTTGCGCTGGCCTGGATGGTCGAGGATCTTGCCCTGGTAGGTCCAGGACTCGAGATCCTCCGAACGGTACACGTCGAGCCCGCTGTCGGGGTCCTTGATCAGCCACGTGCAGCCCTTGAACTCGAAGACCTTGGGCCCTTCGCCGTAGAGCTCGGAGACACCGGGATCCCGGGCCGGCACCCAGGTCTCGAGATCCACGCTGTCCACAGCGGCCGTGACGGAGCCGTGCCCCTCGTCCTTGAACCACAGCCGCCAGGCGCCGTCGCGGCGACGGATCAGGGTCGGGTCGATGCAGTACTCGGATGGCAGAGACAGGAGCTGCTCGAAGGTCCACGTCTCCAGGTCGCACGACGCGTACTGGAAGATGAAGCGCTTCCCGCCCCACTCGCGGTGAGTCTGCGGCGCGCCCGGAACGTAGCTGACGAACAGGCGATACCTACCGTCATCGGCGCGCACGATGTCGGGTGCCCAGAAGGAGTAGCCGGCATCGGGCGCCGAGAGCCCCAGCGTCCCGCGATAGCTCCAGGTCAGACCCTGGTCCCTGGATTCGGCCACGCCGATCTCCGTACCGTGGCACCATTCGACGCCGGGCAGCTCCTCCTTCGCGCGCCGCTGGGTGTAGAGCATCCACCAGGCCTGGCGGAACGGGTTCCAGACCAGCACGGGGTCGGCGGCGCCATCGAACACCGGGTCGCGATACAGAGGGGCAGGCGTCGATCCGGCCTCGGGCATCGCCTCGACCGAGCGGCAGGCGGCTGACAGCAGGATGAGCGCAGCCAGGGTACCCACTCGCACGACTTCTACCTGCTTTCGACTACTTGACCTCGTGCCCGTGGCCGGCGCTCAGGGGCATGGTCCAGGTCTCGGACCAGCCCTGGTCGGTGTGGTGGGCCATCTCGATGCGTCCTTGCCCCACAGAGTAGCTCGCTCTCCGTAGGCGTCACGCCGCCCATCAGGCGGCGAGGCGGAGGAGGGCGAGCCTGTCGCGGACCGATGCGGGGGAGCGTCCCACCTCCCCCGCCAGCAGGAAACGTGCGGCCGGGCTGCTCTCCTCGGGCTGCCGGCGTCCGCCCGCCTTGAGAAGGAGCAACGCAACCCGGCGGCGCAGAACGGTGGAAGCCATCGGAAGCAGGTCTTGGGATCGGTTCTGGGATAGCTTCTAGACCGCTGCTCCTCGCCCCCGGCACTCCGAAGAGGATTCCGGGGAGCACAGGGCACGGCCGACTCGAGGCATCTGGGTGAGCACACCTCCTTCCGGACGACCGGCTGGGCGCAAGCTGCGGCCTCTGGTGATCGCCACGCTGGTCTCGACGCTGGGCGGTTTCCTGTTCGGCTACGACAACATCGTCATCAGCGGTGCGATCGGCTACCTGACGCGCTTCTTCGAGCTGGACGTGGCCCAGACCGGCTGGGCGGCGGGCTGCGCGTTGCTCGGCTGCCTGATCGGGTCGGCCGGCGCGGGCGCGCTCGTCGACCGCCTGGGCTGCAAGCGCGGCCTGGCGCTGTGCGCAGCCTGCTTCGCGCTCTCCTCTGCCGGCATCTGGTTCGCGGGGTCGCTGACCGAGTTCGTGGCCTGGCGCATGGTGGGTGGACTGGGGATCGGCGGCGCTTCGATCGTGGCGCCGATGTACATCGCCGAGATCGCCCCCACGCGTGTCCGCGGGCGGCTCGTGACGCTCTACCAGCTCGGCATCGTGCTGGGCATCTTCAGCGCCGTGTTCGTCAACATGCTGATCCAACGCCTGGGCGATGAGGCCTGGAACACGGGCCTGGGCTGGCGCTGGATGTTCGCGGCCGGTGTGGTCCCGGCGCTGCTCTTCGGCGCCATGATCGTGCCGGCGCTGGAGAGCCCGCGCTGGCTGCTGAAGATGGGCCGCCGCGCGCAGGCCGAGGCGGTGCTCGACAGGATCCATGGCATCCAGGCCGGAGCGGCCGAGTCGCACAGCATCCGCGCCTCGCTCGAGACCGAGCAGGGCCGGCTCTCGGAGCTGTTCACGACCGGCTTCCGCCGCGCGCTCCTGATCGGCGTGCTGCTGGCCGGGCTCTCGCAGATGAGTGGCATCACGCCGCTCTTCTCCTTCCTGCCCGAGGTCTTCCAGGCCGCCGGTGCCGGGACGGCCGACGCCTTCGAGCAGTCGGTGCTGGTCAGCCTGATCAACACCGTCTTCACGCTCGTCGCGCTCTGGCTGGTGGACCTGGCCGGGCGCAGGACGCTGATCCTGGCTGGCACCCTGGTCCAGTGCGCCTCGTTCGCGGCGGTGGGCTGGCTCTATCACGTCCAGGCCAGCGGCACGGGCGTGCTGGTGTTCGTGATGAGCTTCGTGGCCGCTCACGCGGTCGGCAACGGCGCCGTCTGCTGGGTGATCCTGTCCGAGATCTTCCCCACCAAGGTGCGCGGGCGGGCGATGTCCATCGCCACGACCTCGCTGTGGCTGTTCGCCTACCTCGGCAACCAGCTCTTCCCCTTGCTGCGCGAGCGCCTGGGCAGCGACGGGACCTTCTGGTGCTTCAGCGCCGCGGCGCTGGTCAACTTCCTGTGCGTGCTCCTCCTGGTGCCGGAGACGCGTGGGCGCTCCCTGGAGGAGATCGAGACCCTCTGGACGCGGACGCAAGTGCGCACGGTGGCCGGGAGCTCCCGAGCGCTGGAACGCGAGTGAGGACGGCGCGCCATGGCCGGGATCGAGACCTACTTCCACGCTGGCCCGGGCTACGAGCCCCTCCTGATCCGCGAGGGCTGGCAGGTGGCGCAGCTCAACTTCGCGCCCGAGCTCGCGGCGCGGGAGATCCGCCGCCTGGAGCGGCACGTCGAGACCGATGAGGTCTTCCTGCTCGTCCGGGGCGGATCGCAGCTGATCAGCGCGCGCGAGACGCCGGGCGCCCTCGAGTTCGAGGTCCACCCCATGGCCGTCGGCCTGACCTACAACGTGCCGGCCGGCGCCTGGCACGCAATCGCCATGCAGCCCGGCGACCAGGTGGCGATCGTCGAGCGAGCCCAGACGCACCTGCGCGATGTCGAGTACCGCGACCTCACGCAGCGCGAGTACGGCGAGCTGCAGCTCGCCCTGGAAAGGGGAGATTGAGCGATGTCGATGACCGGGATCGAGCGCTGCCGCGCCGTTCTCGAGGGCCGCACCCCCGACCGGGTTCCGGTCGTACCCCAGTGCTTCCTGCTGGCGCTCGAGTGCGCGCAGGTCCGGATGAGCGAGGTGGTGTACAGCGCGCGCAAGATGGTCGAGGCCCAGGTGCTGTGCCAGGAGCGCTTCGGCTACGACGGATGCGTGATCGACTTCGACGACGCCTCCCTGGCCGAGGCCTGCGGCGCCAAGCTGATCTACCGGGCCGAGGAGCCGGCCGTGGTCGACGAGTCGGAGCCGGTCGTGAAGGACCTGCGTGATCTCGACCACCTGCAGTTGCCCGACCCGTGGCGCGCCGGCCGGCTGCCCGTCTGGCTCGAGGCGACGCAACTGTTGGTGGAGCGCCTGGGCGATCGTGCGCTGGTGATGGGCCGCGCCGATCAAGGACCGTTCACGCTCGCCGCGCTGCTCTCCGGAACGCAGCGCTTCATGATGGCGCTGCTGGATGAGACGCAGGCTGAAGCCATCCAGCGTCTGATCGACTTCAGCCGCCAGGCCTGCGCGCGCTTCGCCCGCGCCCAGCAGGAGGCGGGCGCGCACGTCACGTCGATCGGTGACGCGCTGGCCGGTCCCAGCCTGATCTCGCCGGCGCTCTTCCGCAGGTTCGCCTTCGAGCCCGAGCAGCGGCTCGCCGCCGAGGTGCAGGCCGGCGGCATCCCGCTCTCGATCCACATCTGCGGCAACACCTCCAGGATCATCGGCGACATGGGCGCCACGGGCGCCCGCATCCTGGAAGTCGACTGGCAGCTCGACCTGGGGCGCGCGCGCGAGCTCGTGCCCGCCAGCACCGTGTTGATGGGCAACGTCAATCCCGCGGATCCGCTGGCGTTCGGTACCCCGGCTCAGGTCGAGAGTGCGGCGCGGGACGCCATCCAGGCCACCGGGGGCAAGGGTCTGTGGCTCAGCTCGGGCTGCGCGCTCGGTCGCAACACACCCCCGGAGAACCTCGCGGCACTGGTCGCCGCAGCGCGGGCGATGTCCTGAAACCCGCTCGGCATCGCGGCCGGCTCTCGCTCATGACCGGCGGACCTGGACGGCCTGCGCGCCCGCGCGGCGAGTCCAGCGGAACGCGCTCGCACCTGTCCCGCACGAGTCGGCGTGCGCGGGACCCAGGGCTTGGACAGGAGGTCGCAGACCCGTATCCTCCGCTGCCTGCGGCCTGCCGCCACCGCCGGCGCTGAGCCCGCGGACAGACCATGCGCGCGATCCTCCTGGAGATCCACGATGCGATCCTCGCGGGCGATGCCGCGGCGGTCCGCGAGCGTGTGCAAGCGGCCTTGGCGACGGGCAACCCCGCCGCCGAGATCCTCGACCAGGCGATGGTGCCGGCCATGGCGGAGGTCGGCCGACGCTTCGAATGCGAGGAGTACTTCGTGCCCGAGATGCTGGTCTGTGCGCAGGCCATGCAGGAAGGGCTCTCCCTGCTCAGGCCGCAGCTCTCAACGGGCCAGGTCAAGTCGGCCGGCACGGTGGTGGCCGGGAGCGTGCAAGGCGACCTGCACGAGATCGGCAAGAATCTCGTCTGCACGCTGCTCGAGGGGGCTGGCTTCACGGTTCACAACCTCGGCTGCGACGTGCCCGCGCAGCGGATCGTCGAAGCCGTGCGCGCTGGGGCCCAGGTGGTGGCGCTCTCGGCCTTGCTCACGACCACCATGCCCGCCATGAAGACGGTCATCGAAGCGCTCGAGCAGGCCGGCCTGCGTCAGCGGGTCGTCGTCGTCGTGGGTGGGGCGCCGGTGACGGCCGAGTATGCCCGCTCGATCGGGGCCGATGGATACGCTCCCGATGCCAACCGAGCCGTGGCGCTGGTGCGCTCGCTGGTGGGTTGAGACATGCCTCGAGCGGATCCGCGCAGAAGGCACCGAGCTCGAGTGCTGTTGGCGATCCTGCGCCGGGCTGCCCTGGGCCTGCTCGTCCCGCTCGGCGGGGCCCAGGCCGGCGAGGTGAAGGAGGTCACCTACCAGCAGTGGCCGGCGCTGGAGATGACCAACGGCGAGACGCAGGTCACGATCGCGCCTGCGCTGGGAGGACGCATCATCCAGTACACCTTCCGCGGGCACGAGTTCCTGTACTGGAATCCGGCCCTGGCGGGCCAGGTCCTGTCGGCCGAGGCCGAGGACATCGGGACCTGGACCTGGCAGAACTACGGGGGGGACAAGCTCTGGCCGGCGCCCCAGGGCTGGAGCGGAGCAGGCGAGTGGCCCGGCCCCGACAAGATGATCGAGGACCAGGTCCCGTTCGAGGCCCAGGTGGTCAGCGCGTCCGGACCCGAAGTCAGGGTGGACCTGCTCGGACCGCGTATGCGCAACTGGTCCGGGCTGCAGTTCTCGCGCTCGCTCGTGCTGCGCGACGCTTCCGCGCGACTGGACATCGTCTCGACCATCCGCAACGTCTCCGCCCAGCCGCAGACCTGGTCGGTGTGGGCCGTGACGCAGATCGCGGCCGGCGATGCGCACGGCCGGGCGCGCACGGACCTGCGCGTCGTGGCACCCCTCAATCCGGCCAGTGTGTTCCCGCGCGGCTTCGAGATCCTGTACGGCCAGGCGAACCACCCCTCCTTCACGATCGATCGCGCGCAGGGCCTGTTCGTCGCCACCTTCACGGACCGGGTCGGCAAGGCCGGGCTCGATTCCAGCGGCGGGTGGGCGGCGCTGATCGACGAGGGCGCCGGGCTGGCCCTGATCCAGCGCTTCGTCCACAACCCCGCCGCCAGCTATCCCGATCGCACCTCGTTCACGGTCTGGCTGAACGCCCCGGGCTCGTTCATCGCCGGGGGAGAGGAGTTCACCCTCGCGGACGAGCCCGCGCAGACTCCGCGCTACGTCGAGATGGAGCTGCTCTCTCCGCTCGTGCGACTCCTGCCCGGCCAGTCCTACTCCTGCGCGACTTCCTGGGAGGCGCTGGCGGGCGGCCTGCCCGAGGTGTTGCAGCTCTGCCGCGCGGAGGGGCGCTAGCGTGGCACGCGGCCTGACCTCGCTCGAGCGCGTGCGCGCGGCGCTCGAGCACCGCGAGGGCGACCGCGTGCCGCTCGACATCGGCGGCTGCATCCTGACGGGCATCCACGAGCGCGCCTACGTCCGCCTGCGGCGCTACCTGGGCCTGCCGGAGGTCGTGCCGGTGATCGAGGACCGCATCCAGGGTCTGGCGCGGGTGGACGCCGACCTGCGCCAGCGCCTGGAGGTCGACGTGCTCGGCCTCAACCCCGGCCTGCCGGAGGGGCAGGGCTTCGAGATCGAGGACATCGGCGACTACGAGAAGCTGGTCGACGAATGGGGCATCGAGTGGCACCGCCCCAAGCGCCACGGACTGTACTTCGACATGCGCGGCCATCCGCTGGCGAGCGCACGCTCGGCCGCAGACGTGGAGCGCCTGCTGCGCTTCCCTGATCCGGAGCAGCGCAGCCGCTACCGCGGCATGGCCGAGGCGGCTCGGCATGCCATGCGCGTCGAGCACAAGGCCTACATCCTCGGCCGCAACGCGCCCGGCATCTTCGAGATCGCGCTGTGGACGCGCGGGGTGGAGGCCTTCCTCTCCGACATGTTGACCAACCCCGCGCTGGCCGAGGCGATCCTCGATCGCGTGACCGCGGTCAAGCTGCGCTACTGGGAGATCATCCTGGAGCTGGTCGGCCAGGACGTGCTGGTCGTCTCCGAGGCCGACGACCTGGCCACGCAGCTCGGCCCGCTGATCTCTCCGGCGCTGTACCGCAAGCTGATCAAGCCGCGCCACGAGCGGCTCTTCCGCCACATCAAGCAGGTGGCCAGGACGCGCGTGTGGATCTTCTATCACAGCTGCGGGGCACTGCGCGCCTTCATCCCCGACCTGATCGAGGTGGGGGTCGACATCCTCAACCCGGTGCAGGTCAGCGCACGCGGGATGGACTCGGCCGCGCTCAAGCAGGACTTCGGCTCGCAAGTCACCTTCTGGGGCGGCGGAGTGGACACGCAGCAGGTCCTGCCACGCGGCACGCCACAGCAGGTGAAGGACGAGGTACGCCGGCGCGTGCAGGACTTCGCCCCCGGCGGCGGCTTCGTCTTCGCGGCGGTCCACAACATCCAGGCCGATGTCCCGCCCGAGAACATCATGGCGATGTGGGAGGCCTATCGTGAATGCGCGCACTACTGAGGCGCTCTGGCTCGCCGCCGCCCTGCTGGCCGGCTGTACGCCGGCCGATTCCGGCCCCGGATCGGCCCGCAACTCGCCGCTCCAGGTCGCCACCTGGCACCTGACTCCCGCCGACCTGCACAAGATCGCTACGACGCAACGCGACCCGGGCCTCTACATCCAGGTCTCGGCGCTCGGCAATCTCGACTACTTCAGCGATCATCGGCTGGGCCTGGAGCTGGCGGGCGCGGCCCTGGGCGTGCGCACGCAGTACGAGGGGCCGAGCGAGTACGACATGACGGCCATGATCAACGCCCTGGAGCTGGCCATCGCGCGCAAGCCCGGCGGGCTGATCGTGGTCGGTTTCGAGCCGTCGCTCACGCCGATCGTGGACAAGGCCGTCGCGCAGGGCATCCCGGTGGTCACCGTCGATGCCGACCTGCCCGACTCCAAGCGCATCGCCTTCGTGGGGACCGGCAACTTCCAGGCCGGCGTGCAGGGCGGCACTAAGCTGGCCGCGTTGGTGGGTGAGCGCGGCGAGGTCGCGCTCCTGACCAAGGTCGGGCAGAGCAACCTGGAGGAGCGCGTGGCCGGCTATCGGCTGGCGCTGGAACGCTTCCCGTTGATCCGCGTCGTCCAGGTGGTGAACACGGAGTCCGATGCGATCAAGGCCGCGCAGGCGGCCTCGATGCTGCTGCAGAAGTATCCGCAGCTCGCGGGCCTGGGCTGCGTCGAGGCCGCGGGCGGGGCCGGAGCCGCCACGGCCGTGCGCGAGGCGCGCAAGGCGGGCCTGGTCAAGATCGTGGCCATGGACCGCGGCAACGAGGTCCTGCAGGCGATCGGCGAGGGAGTCATCACCGCCACGATCGTCCAGCAGACCGCGCTCATGCCGTTCTACGCGGTGCAGATCCTCCACAACCTCAACCAGCGCCCGATCGCCATCGCCGCCGACAATCCGGCCGCCGGAGTGCCGGCCACGCCGATCGTGGTGGACACCGGCGTCATCGTGGTGGACGCGGGCAACTACCGCCAGTTCGTGCGGGACTGAGGCGCCGCGATGGTGGCGCTGCTCGAGGTCCGCGGGCTGTGCAAGTCCTTCCCCGGCGTGCGCGCCCTGTCCGAGGTCGACCTCGACCTGGCGGCGGGCGAGATCCACGGGCTGGTCGGCGAGAACGGGGCCGGCAAGAGCACGCTGCTCTCGATCCTGGGCGGTGCCGTCCAGCCGGACCGGGGCGAGCTGCGCCTCGGCGGCCGGGTCGTGCACCTGGCCGATCCGGGCGCCGCGCTGCGCTCCGGGATCGGCGTCGTGCACCAGGAGCTGTCGCTGGCGCCCAACCTCTCGATCGCGGAGAACGTCTTCGCGCACCGAGAGCCCACCGGCCGGCTCGGCTGGATCGACTGGTCCGCCCTGCACGCGGCCACGCGAGGCCTGCTCCAGCAGTTCCACGTGGATCTCGACCCGGCCCTACTGATCGCCGAGCTGGGCGTCGGCCAACGCCAGCTCGTCGAGATCCTCAAGGCCATCTCCTGTGGCGGCCGCGTGCTGCTCCTGGACGAGCCGACCGCCTCGCTGAGCCGAGCCGAGAGCGAGGTCCTGTTCGAGCGCCTGCGCGGGCTGCGCCAGAGCGGCGCTGCGCTGCTCTTCGTCTCCCACCACCTCAACGAGGTCTTCGCGCTTTGCGACCGGGTGACGGTGCTGCGCGACGGCGTGCGGGTCGGGACGCGAGCGATCCGTGAGGTGAGCGAGGGCGAGCTGATCGGGATGATGATCGGACGCGAGCTCGAGGACATCTACGGAGAGCGCCCGCAACGCTCGGCCAGCGCGCCCGTCGCGCTGCGCGTCGAGGCGCTCACGCGTCGGCCCTGCTTCGCCGAGGTGAGCTTCGAGCTGTGCCGGGGTGAGATCGTCGGCCTCGCCGGCCTGGTCGGAGCGGGGCGGACCGAGCTGGCGCGAGCGATCGTGGGAGCCGAGCGGGCGGACGCCGGCGCTGTGTCCCTCGACGGCCAGCCTGCCTGCTTCCGCTCGCCGGCCGAGGCGGTCGCGCGCGGGGTCGCCTACCTGACCGAGGACCGCAAGGGCCAGGGGCTGTTCCTGGGCCTGTCGGTTCGCGACAACCTGGCGGCGCCCGCGCTGCGCCGCTTCGCGCGGCCTCTGGGCTGGCTCGACCGGAGCGCGATCGAGACCCACGCCCGTGCCTGCGCCGGGCGCTCGGCCCTGGTGGCGCCCTCGCTCGACACACGAGCGGCAGCACTCTCCGGCGGCAACCAGCAGAAGCTGCTCCTGGGCATGTGGGCCGGGACGGCGCCCAGGGTCCTGATCGCCGACGAGCCCACGCGCGGCGTGGACGTGGGAGCGCGGCTCGAGATCTACCGCCAGCTGCGGGCCCTGGCGGCCGCTGGCTGCGCGATCCTGCTCGTGTCCTCCGACCTGCCGGAGATCCTGGGCCTCTCCGATCGGATCCTGGTCCTGCGCCAGGGGCGGCTGGTGGGCGAGCTCGAGGGACGGAGAGCGACCGAAGAGAGCGTCCTGACCCTGGCGCTGGCAGGCCGGGCATGAAGTCCTGGCTGAGAGGCTTCCGGGAGCTGCGCATCCTGGGCGCGATCCTGGCCATCGCGCTGGCGATGTCACTCGCCTACCCCGAGCAGTTCCTCTCGCTCGCCACGCTGCAGGCGATCCTGCTCTCGCTCTTCGCCTACGCCATCATCGCCTGCGGCATGACCGTGCTCTTGATCTCGGGCGGCTTCGACCTGTCGGTAGGATCGGTCATGGCGCTCTCCGGCATGGTCGCGGCGATCGCGATGCGCTACTACTCGCTGCCGGTGCCTCTCGCGATCGTCGGCGGGCTGGCCGCCGCCGCCGCCTGCGGGCTGGTCAACGCGCTGGTGATCGCGCGCGCCGGAGTCAACCCCTTCATCACGACCCTGGCCTCGATGATCCTGATCCGCGGCCTGGTCAAGATCCTCTCGCGCGGCCAGGACGTGACCGGCCTGCCCGCGTCGTTCAACCAGCTGGGGCAGGGCAGCCTGCTCGGCGTGCAGATCCCGATCGTCGTCTCGCTCGCCATGGTGGCGCTGTGGGACGCGCTGCTGCGCAACCTGCGCCCCTTCCGCGCCAATTACTTCATCGGCGCGAGCGAGAAGGCGGCGTTGCTCTCGGGCATCGCGGTGCGGGCGACCAAGACGGCCAACTACGTCCTGTCCGCTCTGCTCGCCGGCCTGGCGGGGATCCTGATGACGGCGCGCTACGGCAACGCCTCGGTGACCGCCGGTGTGGGCGTCGAGCTGAAGGTGATCACCGCGGTGATCCTGGGGGGCGCCAGCCTGTCGGGCGGCGAGGGCACGATCCTGGGCTCGTTCTTCGGCTGTCTGCTGATGGCGGTGCTGGTGAGCGCGATCGTGATCCTGCCGATCGACGCCTACTGGGAGGACGCCCTGGTGGGCACGATCCTGCTGGTCGCCGTCCTGGCCGACCGCCTGGGCCGCCAGCGGTGACGCGGCCGCAGGCCTGAGCGCGCCCGCGTGCCGGCCCGCGGCGAGGCTTGCTAGAGTCCTGTGCAGGCCGGTCGGAGTCCCAGGGCGAGCGCCGTCGCCGGCGCTCATTACGCACAGGAGCAGAGCCGGTGAACCCGCGCGCGATCCCTTCTCTGAGGAGCCCCTGGCTGAGCTTCCCCTTGTGGGCCATCGGCGCCCTGGCGGAGAGCGCCCAGCAACCGCTGGACGAGGTCAACGTGGCCCTGCAGCGCTGCGGAGCCTCGGCCCGCGCCAGCTCGGTCTTTGGCCCCGGCTACGGTGCGGACAACGTCCTCGACGGCGAATGGGAGCTGCGCGAGGAGGACAAGTGGAACTCGGCCCGGGGCGCCGGTCCGCACTGGCTGGTGATCGACCTGGGCGCGGAGCGCACGGTCCACCGGCTGGTCATCCGCCACGAGGGCGTCCTCGCCGAGGGCGAGCGCTACGACACGCGCGACTTCCAGCTCCAGCGCGGCGAGAGCGCGGACGGCCCCTGGACAGACGTCGTGCCGCCCATCACCGACAATGCGCAGCACGTCACCGCCCATGACTTCCCCCCCACACCCCTGCGCTGGCTGCGCCTGTACGTCACGCGCGGCGAAGCGGCCGGCAACGATTTCGCGCGCGTGTTCGAGATCGAAGCCTACGCCAGGGCCGCCACGCTGCCGGCCGCTCTGCGCGCAGCTGCAGCGGCTCCCGAGGCGGTCGACTTCCCGGCCACATTCCGCGACGGGACGATCCACCTGTTCTCGTCCAGCCACCAGGACATCGCCTGGATGGACTCGATCGAGCGCTGCGTCGAGCAACGCGACCTGCAGGTCATCACGCCTGCGCTGGAGAAGATGCGGCGCGATCCGAGTTACCGCTTCGCCATGGAAGACGTGCTCGCGCTGATGGAGTACCTCGAGCGGCACCCGGAGCGCCGCGACGAGGTCCTCGAGCGCACGCGCGAGGGGCGGCTGGAGTGGGGCGCCACCTACAACCAGCCCTACGAGTCGCTGTGGGCCGGGGAGTCGCTGGTGCGGCAGGCCTACCTCGGGCGCAAGTGGCTCAAGCGCACCCTGCCCGGTTGCGACTCGATCACGGCCTGGAATCCCGACGTGCCCGGGCGCGCGCTGCAGATGCCGCAGATCCTCTCCAAGGCCGGCATCGAGTACCTGATCCTCAGCCGCCACGAGCAGGGCTTCTACCGCTGGAAGAGCCCGGACGGCTCGAGCGTGCTGGCCTGGTCACCAGGCCATTACTACGACCAGCACTCGATCCTGAGTGGCAGCGCTCCGCGGGCGGCACGACGCCTGGCCGCCGCCATGCGCCGCGCCGAGCCCTACTGGCGCGAGCACGCCCTGCCCCCGGCGTTCCCCTGCTACATCAGCACCGATGCCTCGGGCCCGGCCGAGTACCCCGAGCTGATGCGCGACTGGCCCGCGCTCGCCGGCGCGCCAAGGCTCGAGTACTCGACCGGCACGCGCTTCCTCCAGGCCGTCGCCGCGGCCCGGCCGCAGCTCCCCGAGCTGTGTGGGGAGCGGCCCAACGTCTGGCTCTACATCCACGGGCCGACCCACCACTGGGCGGTCAGCGCACTGCGCGACGCGGCGCGCCTCTTGCCCGCCGCGGAGGCTTTCTCCACGCTCGAGGCGCTGCTGTGCGGCGACTTCGCCGGCTATCCGTCCGCGGAGCTCGAGCGCGGCTGGCGCGCGCACCTCTATCCCGACCACGGCTGGGGCGGCTACTACGGGGAGCTGACCGACCAGACCTTCCTGGAGAAGGAACTGGAGGCACGCACGCTCGGCGAGCAGCTGGTGGAGCAGGCCACGACCGCGATCGCCCGACGCGTCAGGACCTCGGCCGAGCGCGGGCTGCCGATCGTGGTCTTCAACCCGCTCTCGTGGCCGCGCAGCGACCCGGTCGTGTGCGCGCTGCCCTCGGACTGGCCCGTGAGCATCGTCGATGCGCAAGGCCGGTCGATCCCAGCGCAGCCGCTCGGCGGCCGGCGCATCACGTTCGTCGCACGCGCGGTGCCGGGACTGGGCTACGCCACCTTCTACGCGCGACCGGCGACGGCCGAGCCGCCTGCGTTCGCGCCCCGCCCTGCGACCGTCTGCGAGAACGACTTCTTCCGCATCCAGCTCGGCGGCGGCGGCATCGCCGAGCTCTTCGACAAGCGTCTGGGCCGGCGCATCCTGCGCCCAGGCAAGTTCCTGGGCGGCGAGCTGTTCACGATGCAGTCCGTCGGCAACGGCGCCGGGGAGTTCGCCCAGGTGCAGCAGCCCACGATGGAGATGTTCCAGCGCGTGGCCAGCTGGTCCCCGCCCTGGACCCAGGTCGAGGACGGACCCGTGCGCGCCGTCTTCGAGCTCTCGCTGCCGCAGTCGGAGCAGAAGCTGCGCCACGTCTCGCTGCGCGAGCGCCTGATCGTCTACCGGGAGCTCCCGCGCATCGATCTCGAGCTCGATCTGATCGGCTGGGACGGAGCGCCCTGGCGCGAGTTCCGCCTGGCCTTCCCGGTCGACGTCGAGCCGGGGCGCGTCACCTACTCCGTGCCGATGGGCGTGGTCGAGGTCGGCCAGGACGAGATCGCGGGCGCGGCTGGCGAACGCTACGTGGAGCCCTGCAAGGACGTGCGCCCGCGCGAGGTGCAGGACTGGATCGACGCCAGCGGCGAGAGCTTCGGCCTGACGCTCGCCTCCAGCGTCGCGGTGTGCGACTACCTCGACCCGACCCCCGATCCGCTGGGCTGCCCGCTCCTGCAGCCGGTGCTGCTGGCCTCCCGCAAGAGCTGCCACGACTGGGGGAACTTCTACCTGCAGGCCGGCGACCACAGCTACCGCTTCTCGCTCCTGCCCCACGCCGGCGGGCGGCAGAACGGCTGGCGTGCCGCCGTGCAGGCCAACAACCCGCTGGTCGTCGTCGTCGCGCCGTTGGCTCGCGCGGATGCCACGCTGCCCCCGCAGCAGAGCTTCTGCCAGCTCGGCGCCGGCGACCTGATCGTCAGCGCGCTCAAGAAGTGCGACGACGATGCGAGCGTGATCCTGCGCTGCTGGAACATCGCCGAGCGCGACCAACGGGCGGCGCTCTCGTTCTTCCAGCCGCTGGCCGGTGTCGAGCGCACGGACCTGATCGAGGAGCGCGGCGCCCCGCTGGATGTCGCCGGAGAGCCGCTCTTGCTCGAGATCGGCCACCACGCCATCGAGACCTTCAAGCTCCACCTGCAGTCCAGGGCGCGCTGACTCCCGCCCGCTCGTTGACCGCCTTTTACGGAGCCGGGCCGGCCTGACCGGCGGACCAGGGACGTGTGCGATCTCGGTCCAGCGCATGTGCCATTCGAGGCCGACCGGTGAGTATTCTCGGACGGGCCCTGAGGGCGCTGCGCTTGCGCTCACAACGCTCTCGCACCCCGGGCTCTCAGCGCACCGCCCCGCGCGGGATGCGGGGGCGGCAGCGCCCGCGCACGCGGCGGCGCTCCGCCGCGACGCCCTTGCCTGGTCGGTGTCGGGTCCCCTCCTGTGGCCAGAAGGTGTGGCGCGGGATCCAGTGATCGTCGGAGTTCTGCGGCTACCGGCCGTCGATGCAGGCCAGTGGCGTGTCGGTCTCGAAGCAGTGCGAGGCGCTCATCCTGCGGCTTGGATGCGGCTGCTAGCGTGGCTCGCGCCACGGGTCTCCTCGGCCGTCCTCGCCCGCGACCGGGAAGGCCGAGATGCGGATGCGCGCGGCACCCATGGGGATCAGGGTGATGTCCTCGATCGGCTCCGCCGTGTGGACCGGGCTCTGCTGGAGGGGCGCCACCAGGGCCCACTCGTCGAGCTGCCACTGCGGCACGCGCCGCGCCTTGGCCTTGAGCTTCACGGGGACGCTCTCTGCTGACCAGGGCGCATCGTCGGCGGGCCAGGGCTGGTGCACTACACCCTGGGTCGGATCGCCACGCTGCGGCAGGACCAGGGCGTAGTTCCAGGGTCCGCGCGGCAGGATCTCGAAGGCCGGCCAGGCATCGGTGCCGCCCGAGCGCACCGTCTCGGAGGGAATCTCGAGCGAGTAGGTCAGCGGTCCGAAGTCGATCGAGGCCGAGTCGCCGTTCGCGGCCCAGCGCCGCACGCTGGGCTGCGCCTCGAAGCGCACCGTGACGCGCTCGCCAGCCTGCCACTCGCGCTCAAGTCGCAGGAGCTCGCCGGCCCTGGCCTCGACGCGCTCGGGCGGCGAGTCGCCCAGCCCGACCGCGACCGAGAGGCACCAGCCGGGCACACGCACGTAGAGCGGGAAGCGGGTGGGCTGGTCGCAGCGCACGCTGCATTCGAAGGTCGTCTCGAACGGGTAGCGGCTCTCGCATTCCAGGCGCACCTCGCGCCCCTGCGCGCCGACACGGGCCCGCACGGCGCTCGCCAGCGGGAACATCAGGCACAGGCCTTCGTCGGGAGTCGCCAGCCACAGATGCTCGGCCAGGTACGGCCAGCCGTGGCCGAAGTTGTGCTGGCAGCAGCGGTGCGAGTGCGGGTCGTAGCACAGCATCGCTCCACCGTTCTGGAAGCCCGGGCTGTGGGACTGGCGGTCGGAAGCGGCC
>Ga0316622_100001102_pt1 | contig 17045 bp, 11 predicted proteins | sample OWC_Aug_OW2_C1_D_FD_207646 | JGI IMG/M metagenome (GOLD analysis project Ga0316622, IMG submission 207646) | Wetland soil microbial communities from Old Woman Creek delta, Ohio, United States - OWC_Aug_OW2_C1_D5_C | ecosystem: Environmental > Terrestrial > Soil > Wetlands | place: USA: Ohio... | reverse complement strand
AGTGGGTGCAGCGGAAGCGCTGGACGGGGGCGGGAGAGGAGGCGCGGGCATAGAAGCCCTCGCGTCTGTAGGGCCAGCGTCTGGTTGGCGTGTAGAAGGGGCACGCGCGGTTCGGGCAATGCGGCGGACGGAAGGAGCGCCGGGAGCGCGCACGCCTGGAGTCGGGATGTCGACGAGAGGATTCCACGTCCTCAAACTAGCGAGGACGATGCCGCGCAGGGGAGCTTCCATGGGGGTCAAGGACGGAGAGCCGCAAGTGCTCCGCCCGCGGAATCTTCCGAGGGAATCCCACCATTCTGGCGGCCACAACCGAAGGGATGGCGTTGGTCGGGGTTTCCAGAATCAGTTGAGCGGTCGCATGCGTGACGGCAGGCGTCCACGGCGATCGAGGCACTCCGCCATCCGCAGCCCCGGTGCGACCCGGCCGCGCCTCCCGAAGCGCGTCCGTCTAGGAAGCGCCGGCGGGGAGGTTCTCCTCCGACGAGGCCGGTCCCTCGCCTCCATCCTCGCCCGAATCCGAATCGCCGGGTCCCGGCGCTTCCCGCCCTCCTCCCGGCGTCGAGCGGGCGAGCAGTTCGCCCAGAGCTTCGATCATCGCCTGTGAGTCGCCCTGGAGGAGCGCCTTCGGAATGGTCCACAGGAAACGCATGAGGCACGCGACCCATCGGGCGACGGAGATCACCCGGCGGGCGAGGGGAGTCGCCCGGAGCCGGTCCCACAGCCGCCTGGCCGGTTGAAGGCGGCCGTGTGCGTCGCCGGCGTTACCCAGGACGCCCGAAGCCGGGGAATCGGATTCGCGAAAGACGCCGCCTTCCTCGAACCTCGAGAACGGCGCCGCAGAGCTGGCGATCAGGGACGCCTGGTCGCTCTCGCGCGAAGAAGAGTCGTGTCGGCCGCTTTGCGCGGCTCCGGCGCACAAGCAGAAGACCAGGCAGACGGCAAAGGAGCAGATGGCCGGCCACGGAGGCAGGTCGCGAGGAAATGCCCGCCCATGACAACGCCGCCCGCAGCCATCGTGACGGGCCGGGCCATTCTTCGGCGGGCGGTTCTGCTTCACCAGAATGCCCTTCGCCGGACGGCCGGTCCGGCTCAGTCGTTTCGTACCATGTGTGGCGGCATGGGGAACGGAGTCGCCGGGTGATCGTCCCGCTTGCGCATGATCGCAGGCCGGTGTCCGGATTTCAATCGACGGCGGGAGTCCCCGCTCACGCCGTATCTCATACGATGCAACGGGATCCGGAGTTTCGTGCCGGCCGGCTCCCGGCGGCCCTGCGGCGCGCCTCGGCGCAGAGCCGGGGGATGCCGGGGTGCGCGAGCCGGAGCCGTCCGACCTGCGAAAGCCAGAGCCGCCGCCAGGCGGTGTGTTCGGGATTGAGGACGATCTCGCCCTTCCAGCGGGTGACGAGATGGACGGGGCAGCGGAAGACCGTTCCGTCGCGAGGATCGTCGTAGAGGCTGACCGCGAGGCGCGGTCCGATGCGCGCCTCGATTCCGAGCTCCTCCCGCAACTCGCGCGCGAGCGCCCGCGTGGGAGTTTCGGAGCGCTCGATCCGGCCCCCGAAGAGGTCCCAGCGTTCTCCCATGACCAGGCCGGGCGCGCGCCGCCCGAGGAGGAATCTGCGACCATCGACGAGCACCCCGGCTACCGCGGAATGCCAGGCGAGAGAGCGGCGCATGCGCCGATGCGGGATGCCGGCGTCGTCGAAGAGCGGGCCGAACGCGTGGAATCCCAGCCGGCGGTAGAAGTCGACCGCATAGGCCTGGGCGTGCAGCTCGACTTCGGGCAATCCGAGCCTGACCGCCTCGCGCATCAGCCGGACGACGATCTGCCTGCCCAGGCCCCGGCCGCGAAAGGGCGCGAGAACCGCGACGCGGCCGATGCGCGCGTCTCTCGGGAGCAGCCGTCCGGTCCCGATGGCGCGCCCGCCGTGAGAGAGCACGAGATGGACGGCGGGAGCATCCGTGCCGTCCAGGTCGAGGTCGAGCGGCACGCCCATTCCCTCGACGAAGACGATGCGCCGGACGCGGGCCGCAGGGCGGGCGAGCCGCCGCCAGGACCCGATCCGGCAGCGCAGGGAAGCGGGAAGCGCTGGCGCGACGAGCCCTCGGCCCGCCGGCCCTCCGGCGCGGCGGGTGCCGGGCGCGCCGCTCACGGCAGCCTTTCGGCATCGAGTGGCACGGACCTCGCGAGAAGCCGTCCCGCTCGCGAGGCGACCTCGGCGGCGGTGAAGCCGAAACGCTGGAAGAGGACCGGGGCGGGGGCGGAGGCGCCGAAGCGTGCGATCCCCAGAACGGATCCGCGCGGCCCCGTGTAACGCTCCCATCCCAGGGGGAGGCCCGCCTCGACCGCCAGCCGCGCGCCCACCTGGCGGGGCAGCACGAACTCCCGGTACTCGTCGTCCTGCTCTTCGAACAGCTCCCAGCTGGGCATGCTCACGACCCGCGTTGCCGCGCCGCGGCCTTCGAGCAGCGCCTGCGCTTCGAGACAGATCGCGACCTCGGACCCGCTCGCGATCAGGATGAGGGCGGGGGCGGGGGGGGGCGCGGCCATGCTTTCCGAGATCACGTAGGCGCCTCGAGCGAGGGGCATCTCGCCGGCCGGGAAGGCGCGTCCCTGAGCGAGCCGCGCGCGGCCGCGGGCGAGCGGCGGCACGTTCTGCCGCGTGAGCACGAGCGCGCACGGCCCCGGCCTCCCGAGCGCGACCGCCCAGGCCTCGAGCGTCTCACGGGCGTCGGCCGGACGGATGACGGTCCACCCGGGGATCGCGCGCAAGGCGGCCAGGTGCTCGACCGGTTGATGCGTCGGCCCGTCCTCGCCGAGACCGATGCTGTCGTGCGTGAACAGGAAGATGCCCCGGGCGTGAGTCATCGCGGCCAGACGGAGCGCTGGGCGCTGGTAGTCGGAGAAGACGAGGAAGGTCCCGCAGTAGGGGCGCAGTCCCCCGTGCAAGGCCATCCCGTTCACCGCCGCAGCCATCGCGTGCTCGCGTACGCCGAAATGGATGTTCGGCCCCGTAACGCCCGCGGGGGTGAACTCGCCCGCGCCTTTGATCACCGTGTTGTTCGAAGGACCGAGATCGGCGGAGCCGCCGACGAGGTTGCCCAGGCGCGCGGCGATCGCATTGATGGCGATGCCCGATGCCGCGCGCGTGGGGAGCGGCCCCGTGCCGCAATCCGCGGAGAGCAGCGCTTCCTGCCAGCCCTGCGGCAGCCCGCCCGACAGCCAGCGCTCCCATTCCCGTCCGTCCTCCGGGAAGGCGGCCGCATGGGCGGCTCTGCGCTCGTGCCATTCGCGTCTCAGCTTCGCGCCGCGCTCCGCCGCGCGGCCGAAGACCGTCCGGGCCTCGTCCGGCACGTGGAAGCGCGCGTCCGCGGGCCAGCCCAGCGCTTCCTTCGTCAGCTTCAGCTCCTCTTCGCCGAGCGGTTCGCCGTGCGCCTTCGCCTTGTCCTGGCGGTTCGGGCTCCCGTGGCCGATGTGGGTGCGCGCGGCGATCAGGCTCGGGCGGTCTTCGGCTTGCCGAGCCGCCTCCAGCGCGGCTTCGAGCGCCGCGAGATCGTCGCCGTCCACCGCCTGCACGTGCCACCCGTACGCGGCGAAGCGCGCCCGGACGTCCTCGCTCATGGAGAGCGCGGTCGGGCCCTCGATCGTGATGCCGTTGTCGTCGTAGAGGCAGATGAGCTTGCCGAGACGCAGATGGCCGGCGAGGGAAGCCGCCTCGTGCGAGATGCCTTCCATCATGTCGCCGTCGCTCGCGAGCACGTAGGTGGAGTGGTCGACGAGCATGTGCCCCGGACGGTTGAAGTGGGTGGCAAGAAAGCGCTCGGCCATCGCCATGCCGACCGCGTTCGCGAAACCCTGCCCGAGCGGTCCCGTCGTCACTTCGACGCCCGCCGTGAGACCATGCTCGGGATGTCCGGGCGTGCACGATCCCCATTGACGGAAGCGGCGCAGCTCGTCGAGGGACAGGTCGTAGCCGGTCAAGTGCAGGAGCGAGTAGAGGAGCATCGATCCATGGCCCGCCGACAGCAGGAAGCGGTCCCGGTCGGGCCAGTGCGGGTCGGCGGGATCATGGCGCAGGAACCGCGTCCAGAGCACATACGCCATGGCCGCCGCGCCCATCGGCATTCCGGGATGCCCGGAGCGTGCCTGCTGGACGGCGTCGGCGCTCAACATGCGGATCGTGTTGATGCAGATGCGATCGGACGCGTTCATCGGTGTCGGTCCTCCCCGTGCCGTCCGGCTCGAGACCGCGAGACCCATGCGAGATCGGGATCGGGCGGAAGACGCGAAGAATAGGAAGGCGCCGCCGTCCCGTCAAGGAAGGGCCGGAATCGCCGCGCAACGGCGAGGGACTCGAATCTCGAGGGACCCGGTTGCCTCCGGGCGGTTCCGTCTTCACAATGGGTGCATGCTTTCCGAGGCCACGGCCGGGACACGCCCGCTTCGCCTGATGCTGACCGCGCTCCTGCTCCTGCAGGGGCTCGCCGGATTCCTTCCCGGCCCCCTTCTCTGGAGCAGCAGCCATCTGGCGTATGCTCCTGCCGCCGCGCGCCTCGCTGTCCCGATCCTCGGGCTCGCTGCCCTCTGGACGCCTTTCGGCCGTCTGCTCGCTCGCGCCGCCGCCCCGGCCGGGCGCGCGTTGCTCGGCCGCCGCTCGATCGCCTACGGAGTGATTCCCGGCGCGGGCATGGTCCTCTTCTGGCTGCTCCGTTCGCGCCTGCACTTCCTCGGCGACGGCTGGCTGCTCGGGGAGCTCACCGCCCGGGGCATCCGCTTCCACGGCTTCGACCTGCTCGCCTACCACCTGCACGCGCGCCTCTTCGCGCTCCTGGGTTGGACCGGTGAGGCGGCCGCCTTCCGGCTCTTCGCCCTCTCCAGCATCGCGCTCGGCGGCCTCTACCTGGCCGCCGCCGCATGGAGCAGCCGCCGTCTCGCCGCGCTCCCCGAGGACCGGCTGCTCCTCTGGGGCCTCCTCGTCCTCTGTGCTCCCGTGCAGATGTTCATGGGATACGTCGAAGCGTACGCGCTCCTCACCGTTCTGCTCCTGATCTTCCTCGCCGCGCTCGTCCTGCACTATCGGGGGGGAGCACCGGGGTGGTTGCCGGCCGGCATCTTCGGTCTCGCGGTCGCCGTCCATCTCGACGCGCTCTTCCTCGCGCCCCTCCTCGTCGGTCTCGTGGTCCTGCCTCCGTCCGGCTCGCGTTCTTCGCCGGCGCGCCGGCTGCTCGGCGTCGCCATGCCCGCTCTCGCCGGGCCGGCCCTCGCGGCCGTCATCCTCGCCGCTTCGGGGTACGACGCGCAGCGCCTGCGCATCGATTTCCTCGAGGCCCGCGAGGGCCGGTCGATGCTCGTCTCGCTGCGCGACGATCTGCTCTCCCTGCGCCACTGGAAGGATCTCGCGAACCTGCTCCTCCTGCTCGCGCCCGTTGCGCTGGCGATGATCCTCGCCCGCTTGCGGGGCCTGCGTGCGGCGACGGGGGAGGCGGGCGGCCGGGCGGAAGGGCGCGATCCCGCCGCGCGCCGCCTCATCGCGATTCTCCTCGCGGCCTGCCTCGCGCTCGCGCTCCTCATGGCCTTCGTGCACATGCGCCTGGGCGTGGCGCGCGACTGGGACCTCTTCGCCGCCTCGGCCCTCGTCTTTCCGATCACCGCCTTCGTGCTCTGGCGTCCGCGGCCGAAGCCCGAGGCGGCGCTCGCGGGAACGTCGCCGGAGAGCGCGGAAGAGCGGGCGGTGGCCAGGGCTTCCTTTGCGGTCCTCGTCCTCGTCCCGGCGTTGCTCCTCACCGCGCCGTGGTTCTGGCTGAACGCCGGAGAAATGCGCTCCCTGGCGCGCTTCCGCGATGTGATCGCCGACCTTCCGCGCTTCCCGCAGGCCTACGCGCACGAGGAGATCGGCAAGTACTTCCGCAAGGCCGGCGACCTCGCGGCGGCGCGCAGGGAGTACGAGACGTGCACTTCCATCCATCCGACCAACCCGCGCTTTCACGCGCTCCTCGGCGGGCTGCTCTACAACGAGGGGGAAGCGGAGGCCGCGCTGGCGGAGTTCGTACGCGTCCTGGATCTCGACTCGACCTACGTGCTGGCTCTCGAGATGACGGCGCGCATCCACGCCGAGCGGGGGCGCTCCGAGGAGGCGCTCCGCTGGGCCCGTCGCCTGGCCGGCCGGCGTGAGGAGACGGCCTCCGCGGCCGTTCTCCACGCGGTCGTCGCCGCCCGGGAAGGCCGCTTCCCCGAAGCGGCCGACGCGTACGAGCGCGCGCTGCGTCTCGAGCCGGAGAATCTCGACACTCTCGAACGGCTGGCCGGGGTCTTTCTGCTCGCGCACGACTACGCGCGCGCCGAGCAGGCCTTCCGCGCCGTTCTCGCCCGCGACCCGCGCAGCGCGCCCTCGGTCGTCGGGTTGGTCACCTCGCTCTGGATGCCGTGCGAGGAGGATCCGCGGGTGCTCGCCGAGGCGCGCGCGGACGGACGATTGGGCGAGGCTCTTCGCCTTCTCGACCTGCTGCTCGGCGCGAGTCCGGATGGCGCAGGGACCGGCCCGCGACCGCTCGGGGTCTCGGCGGGCAGACCGGCGGCCGCTGCGCTTGGTGAAAGCGCCCTCGAGGAGCTTCGCGCCTGGCGGACCCGCATCGCCGGGGCGGCGCGCGATCCCGCATCCTCGCCGAGGGATTCCGGACCCTAGGCCAATCGCCACCTCCCGGATCGGAGCGGCCTCGGGCGCCCCGCGGGCAGGACCCTCCTCCGCAAGCGGATCCGGAGACCGCGCGGCCCGGCCAGTCTGGCCGGGCCGAGGAACTCGCGGATTTCGCAGCGGTTGAATGGGAACGCGCGAGCGAGTAGCCTGCTCGAGGGCGGAAGTGCCATCGGTTCGCGAAGCGACGGCGGAAGGAGTGTGAGGCAGTCATGATGTTCGGTCTCGACCCATTGTATATGATGATGATCCTCCCGGCCCTGCTGCTCTCCCTGTGGGCCCAGACGAGGGTGAAGAGCACGTTCGACCGCTTTTCGCGCGAGTCGACGCACGGGGGCCTGAGCGGCGCGGAAGCGGCCGAGCGCATCCTTCGCTCGTTCGGCGCGGGAGACGTGAGCATCGAGCGCTCGCAGGGGTTCCTTTCCGATCACTACGATCCGCGCGTCCGCAAGCTGCGCCTCTCGCCGAAGGTCTTCGAGGGCCGCTCGATCGCCTCGATCGGTGTCGCCGCGCACGAGGCGGGCCACGCTCTGCAGCATGCCGAAGGTTATTTCCCGCTGCAGATCCGCTCGGCTCTCGTGCCGGTGACCCAACTCGGCTCCTGGCTTGCCTGGCCGCTCCTGCTGATCGGCTTTCTCCTGGGCGCGCTCTCGCTCGTCAAGCTGGGCATCATCTTCTTCGCCGGCGCGGTGCTCTTCCAGATCGTCACGCTCCCGGTGGAATTCGACGCCTCGAGGCGCGCGGTCGCGATCCTCGGCGGCCAGAACATCCTCACCCCGGTCGAGCTGCAGGGGACGCGCAAGGTGCTCAACGCCGCGGCGCTCACCTACGTCGCGGCCGCGGCCGCTGCGGTGATGCAGCTGCTCTACTTCCTGCTTCGCGCCGGGATGCTGGGCGGCCGGAACGACTAGCGCCGGGTCACGGGCGCGGGCGTCGCGGCCCGGCCGCCCGTTTTCTCTCACCGTTCGCGAGGGATCATGTTGACCATTCTCGCCTTCGTCGTCGTGATCGGAGTGATCATCTTCGTCCACGAGCTCGGCCATTTCCTGGCCGCGCGTTCCGTCGGCATCCGCGCGGAGGTCTTCTCGCTCGGCTACCCGCCCAAGATGGTCGGCTGGAAACGGGGAGAGACCGAGTACCGGATCGGCTGGGTCCCCTTCGGTGGATATGTGAAGATGGCCGGGATGATCGACGAGAGCGGCGCGGGGGGCGAAGCCCTGACGGGAGCTCCGTGGGAGTTCCAGTCGAAGGGCACGCTCGCCAAGATGTGGGTGATCGGCGCGGGCGTGATCATGAACCTGCTGCTCGGCGTGATCGTCTACACGGGGATCGCGGCCCTGAAAGGAATTCCCGAGGCGAGCACCGAGCCCGTCGTCGGGGAGCTGACCGCCGGCTGGCCGGCCGAGGTGGCGGGGCTCCTGCCGGGCGATCGCATCTTCGAGATCAACGGGCAGCCGATCGAGAGCTGGAACGATCTGCTCGGGCAGATCCACCCCCGGCCGGGCGAGGAGATCCTGGTCCGGTATCGCCGGGGCGGCGAAGAGCGCGAAGTCACGCTCACGCCGCGCGCGCAGGCCTCCGAGGTCGACGGGCAGAAGAGCGAACGCGGGCTGATCGGCATCGGCCCCGAGGTGCGCTTCCGGCCCGGATCGGCAAGCGAGGTGCTCTTCTCCGGCGTCATCGGCACCGCCAGCCTGGTCGGTCTGGTCGCCGAGAACCTCTGGAAGCTCGTCACGCTGCGCGTCTCGGTGCGCGAGCTCGGCGGGCCGCTCATCATCGCCAAGATGTCGGGCGAGAGCGCCCGCCGGGGCTTCGTCTATCTCGCGAGCTTCATCGCGCTCATCAGCATCAACATCGGGTGCCTGAACCTGCTGCCGATTCCCGCGCTCGACGGCGGGCACCTGCTGATCATCGTCGGCGAAGGAATCACCCGCCGGCAGATGCCCGTGCGCATTCGCCTCGCGATCCAGCAGGTGGGTATGTTCCTCCTGCTCGCCCTGATCGTGCTCGTCCTCGTGAACGACGTGCAGCGGGTGGTGAACCTGAGCTGGCTGAAGGACATCTTCTGAGCCGGCGGAGTCCGGTCCTGGCGACTCCTTGCCGCACCGGCGGGTCCGTCCGCCGGATGGTTCCCGCGATCCGGGCAGGCGCCCCAGGCGGTCGGCCACCAACCTGGCTCCGCGCAGTTGCTTGCCTCGCTTCAGGATGGCGCGGGCCGACTCGAGCCCGTCCCGGCCCTTGCATCCTCCGCCGGAATGCGTATGCTGCGCCCCGCAGTTGCGCCGCACGTTTTCCCGATCGAGCGGCCGACCGGCAGGGAGCGCCAGCAAGGGAACGGAGTCCTTGACGACTTCCGCCGGGGAAGGCCGCATCCTCGTCTGGATGCGCGATCACCGCATGGCCCGCCGGTTCCGCGCCGCCTTCGCCGGGCGGGGAGCGGGAACCGTCTGGGCCGCTTCCCTGCCCGAGGCGATCGCCGCCGTCGATCGGGACTTCCCGGCCGCCGTTGCCTGCACGCTGTCCGGCCATTCCCCCTCGCTCATCGACCTCGAGACGCTCGTCGCCTACCAGGTCCTCGGGCATCGCTTCGTCGCGCTTTCCGCGCTGCCCGTCTGGGCGCTGACGAGCGACGCGCCCGCGCATGCGCGCGAGATCGCATCGCTCGATCTGCCGGTGCGTCTCGTTCCGGCGGAGCTCGGGGTCGCCGCACTGGTCGACTCGATGGCGGGATTCCTCGCGGCGAGCCGCTCGGTCCGGAGGAGGGAAGGGCGCGGGGACGAGGTGCTCCTGTTGTCGGAGCGTGCCGACGAAGGGCGCTACCTCGCGCGCTACCTGGTCGCGCGGGGCGTGGCCGCGCGCGCGGCCGAGGACCCGGCGGATGCGCTCGCGCTCTTGCGCCGCGGCGGGTGCCCGATCGTCGTCTCGGAAGACTTTTCGCTGCGGTGCGAAGAGGGAAGCGCTCTCTGGGGCTGGCTGTCGGGGGTGGGAGAAGGGGTGCGGGTGATCCTGATCAGCACCGAGGTCGAGTGGCTGAAGCGCGTCTCGCCGCTCGCCCTTCCGCGCAACGTCGTCTGTATCCTCGAGCGGCCCGTTCGCGCGCAGGCGCTCGAAGCCACGCTGCGCCGCCTGCTGCGCATCGGGCCCCCGCCGTTGCCCGAGCCCGCGGAAAGCTCGGGGCTCGTGCTGCATTAGCCGCTGCGCCTCCGCTCTTTCCCGATGGCGACGAGCCCGCGTTGCCCGAAGCCCGGCCCGGGGACGATTCAGCCGCTCCGCGCGCTCAGGAAGGGGCCGCCTCCGGCGCGGGCGGTTCTTCCTTCAACGTCTCCAGGCTGCGGACGAGAGAGCCGAGGCGGCCCTTGCTGAGGAGGAAGACCGTCTCGTCGCCTTCGCGCGCCACGTAGACGCGCGCGTCCTCCGTCTCCCTGCCGATGCGCAGGGCGTGCCTCCCTCCGTCCTCGAGCGCCACCGCGACTTCCTGGAGCGGCGGAGCGAGCCCCGCGTCCGCCAGGGAGACGGGGCCCTCGGGGAAGGCGTCGGCGCGCAAGGTCGCCAGCGAGCGGATCGTCGCTTCGACCAGACTGCGCTTGGCCGGAAGGCTGTCGGGGGCGAGGATCACGAAGGCGCCCTCGGCCGTCCGGCCGATCTCGACGGGCGGCGCCTGCTCGGCGCTAATCGTGAGATGCTGCACGCGCTGGGGATCGAAGGCAAAGATCGTGCGCTCCCGCCAGGTCGCGCGCTGGGCGTCGAAGCTCCCGCGCAGGTAGTCGGGGATCAGAAAGACTTCGGACGACGCGGCCGGACGCAGGTATTGGCTGCGGAAGTCGGGGCCGTTCTTGCCCAGGCGGAAGGCGGCCAGCTCGCCACCGCCCGCGTCGAGGAGCCGCACGCCCGTTCCCGAGGCTTCGTCGACCTCGAAGGTCTGCTGCATCTCGGGATTGGCCGAGACCCGGTAGCGCCGGTCGAAGCCCGCCAGCTTTTCGAGAAGCCCCCGCACCGCGGCGGTATCGGCAGGGGCATCGCCTTCCGTCGCGACGCGCCAGCGGCCCGCCTCGCGATGGAGCCGCACCGTGTCGGCCGCGCTCGCGAGCTCGATGCGCGCCACCAGGTCTCTCTTCAAGCCGGGGAAGATCGCTCCCGACCGGATGCTCTCGCCCTTGCGCTCGCAGTCTCGCAAGACGAACGTCATCACGACCAGAATCGCGGCGATGACCGCGAGCGCGATCGTCGTCCTCGTTCTCATCGGCGCTGGACCTCCATTATCGTCGTCCTTCGGAAAGCTCCCGGATCGACCCCGGTCCCCCGCGAACCGGAGCGTGCGCGGCGCCTGCCGAGCGCGCCCGCCGTTTCCCGCGCGCTCCACCCGCGCCGGCCGATCAGACCTCGCGCACCGCGATCTCCCGCGCGCTCCACGCGCGCCGGCGCAGGGTGAAGCGGACGAGACCGAAGCCCACCACGAGCAGCGGCGTGCCGAAGAGCACGAGCAGCTTGACGGTCGATTTGGTCGCATCCGAGACCGGGGCGAGCGGCCGGTCGGTCGCTCCGCGCGAACGGATGGCGATCAGCCGGTCGCCGATCGTCATCCAGTCGATCGAATTCAGCAGGAAGAGCGAGTTCTCGGGAAACTGCCCGAGAAAATTGTCCGTCGCGAAGAGGGCGTTGCCGACGACGATCACCTGCGTCTCCGGGCTTTGCAGAGCCGGAGTCCCCAGGGACGACGCGGCTGGGAGGCCCGCCCCCTCATCGGTTCCCGACGCCGCGGCGGGCAGCGCGGGAACATCGTGGTTCGCGTAGTAGCTCGGAAAACGGCCGGAGAGGGAGACCGCGAGAATCTGCGAGGACATCGTCCCTGGCGTGAAGTTCTGCTGCGGGTTCAGGTCGTAGCGCCCGCTCACCGACCACGACTTGGGGGAGGTGCGCGCGAGGACGCTCGCCCGCACTCCGCCGGCCGCGGCCTCTTCCGCCGCGCCGGTGCCGCCGCCGCTCGCCGCCGCCTGCTCTCCCTCTTCCTCGGGCGGCAGCTGCATGCCCATCTGCCGGGCCATCTCCTCGCGGGCCGCGCGATCCTTCTCGACCAGCTCCTTCACCTTCTCGAGCGGATCTCCCGGGCCGATGGGCACGTCGACCTCGAGCGGCGCCACCCACGGGAAGACGAGCGACTCGAGACGGCTCGTCACCGGGCTGACCGGATTGAGGAGCTCGGGCACCGCCTTCGGCCAGTACGGATAGGGTACCGTGTAGCGCAGGAAGCCGCCCGAGAAGCTCGCCGGCGCATTCAGCGCGCGATCGATCACGAGCGCCTGCTGCACGCGCACGCCGTAGTGGGCGAGGAGGTCCTCGATGCCGGAGTCGACCGGGTAGGCCTGCAGGCCGCCGCCTTCGGGCAGGCGGATCGCGTCGACGAGGAAAATCATCCGCCCGCCGCGCATGAGGAACTGGTCGAGCTGGTACTGGACGGCATCGGGCACTTGCGAGGGCCCGGCGACGATGAGCAGGTCGATGTCGTCGGGAACCGGCTCGTCGCCGGCGCCGACGTTGACGACGCGCACGTCGTACTGCTGTCTCAGCAGCTCGTGCAGCCCCGCGAGCGCGCGCCCGGGATCGTGCAGCGTCGGACCGCCCAGGAGCCCGATCGTGTAGTCCTTCTCGCGGCTCACCTTCAGGATCGCCGCGGTGAGATCGTACTCGAGCGTGTTCGTGTCCTGGACGACGGGGATGACCTCCTGGCGGTCGAGATAGCTGATCGTCATGCCGAGGTAGATGTTCGCGACCTGGAGCTGATCGCGCTCGACCGTCTGGGCCATGATCTGCGGGATGTTCAGGCTGCGCAGCCGCTGCTCGGTCTCGGGGTCCTGGTTCGGATTGACGAAATCGATCTGCACCCGGCCGCGGCCGTAGTTGCGGTACTCGTCGAGGAGATCGCTGATCTGGCGGCGCAACGTCGAGAGCTGCGGCGGGAGATCTTCCGACATGTAGACGGTGATGGTGACCAGATCGCGCAGCTCGCCCAGCACGTCGCGCGTCGCGCGCGACATGGTGAACTCCTTGCCTTCGGTCAGATCGAGGCGCAGCGTCACCCCGGAGAGGATGACGTTCACCAGGACGAGGATCGCCGAGACGAGGGCGATGCCGATCGCGGTGTTCGTCGACCGGCGGCTCTTGCCGTGCGAGGCGCGCATGGTCTTGCTTCCCTCCCTCCGCTCCGTCTCCTTGCTCAACGCCCTTCCTCTCCGCCTGCTCTGCGCGCCCTCCTCCGCCCCCCGCGGGCGGGGAGGGCGGCCGGCGCGCGGGTTTCTAGGCGCCCCGGCGGGCTTCCACCGAGCGCACGTTCAGGAAGAGGAAGAAGCCGATCATCGACAAGTAGTAGACGACGTCGCGCAGATCGATCACCCCGCGCTCGATCGAGTTGAAGCGGCTGCCGAGCGCGATGCCCTTCAGGAAAGGCACGATCCACTTGGGCAGCGCGGTCAGGAAGATGTCGACGCCGATGATGAACAGGATCAGGCAGGCGACCGCGGAGACGATGAAGGCGACGATCTGGTTCTCGGTCAGGCTCGAAATCCACAAGCCGATCGAAAGATAGGTGGCTCCCAGGAGAACGAGCCCGAGGTAGCCGCCGACCATCGCTCCGGTGTCGGGATCCCCGAGCGAGGCGACCATGATGGGCAGCGGGAAGGTGAGCGCGAGGGTGATCACCAGGAACAGGAAGGCGGCGAGGAATTTCCCCCCGACCGCCTCCCAGTCGCGCACGGGGAGCGTCATCAGGATCTCGAGCGTCCCCAGCTTGCGCTCCTCGGCCCACATGCGCATCGAAGTCGCGGGGACGAAGAAGAGAAAGACGATCGGCACCAGCCCGAAGAAGTCGCGCAGCGTCGCCTGTCCGATGACGAAGAACTTCTGCAGCTCGAAGAAGAGCAGCATCGTCAGAACGAGGAAAACCACCATGAAGATGTAGGCGATCGTCGAGCTGAAGTAGCTGCGGAATTCCTTGCGCGCGATCGTGAGGATATTGCTCATGGTCCTGTTCCCCGTTTCCGGTGTTCCTGATCCTGCCGTTACGGTTCCGGCCGCTCCCGCTGTCCCTGCCCTGCCGCTCCGTGCCCCGCTGGCGGCCGTTGCGGCTCCCGCGCGGCTCGCCGGCCTAGCGCGGCTGCAACTCGGCGACGGGCGCCGCCGCCCCCGCCTCGCGCGTAGTCAGCCGAGTGAAGACCTGCTCGAGGCTGAGCGCCTCGCGGTGGAGCTCGCTCAGCACCCAGCCGTGTTGCAGGGCCAGCTGGAAGAGTTTCTCTTCCGGCTCCTCCTCGGCGCTGCCGATGGCGTAGCGGACCTTGCCGCCGGCCGCATCGAGCAGGCGGAGGTCGGTCGCGATGCCGCTGCGCCGGAGCACCGGCTCGATCGCCTCGGCCGCGCCGCGCACCGTCATATGGATCTTCGCGTCCCCCTGCGACTGGGCGGCCAGCTCGCCGGGCGTGCCGCTCGCGATGAGCATGCCTTCGTTCACGATGAGGACGCGGCTGCAGGTCGCCTCGACCTCGGGGAGGATATGGGTGCTGAGGACGATGGTCTTGTTCCGCCGCCCGATCTGGCGGATCAAATCGCGGATCTCGATGATCTGGTTCGGGTCGAGGCCGGTCGTCGGCTCGTCGAGAATGAGGACGTCGGGATCGTGGATCAGGGTCTGCGCCAGCCCGACCCGCTGGCGGTAGCCCTTCGAGAGCGTGCCGATCATGCGGTGGGCCATGCGTCGCAAGCCGCACACGTCGATCATCTCGTCGATCCGCCGCGACAGCTCCGGCTCGCGGATGCCGCGGATCCGGCCGACGAAGTCGAGGTAGGCGACGACCCCCATGTCCCCGTAGAGCGGCGCGCTCTCGGGGAGATACCCGATCCGCCGCCGGACCTCGAAGCTCTCCTCCCGTGTGTCGAGGCCTCCCACGCGCACGGTCCCCGCGTCCTGGGGGATGTAGCAGGTGATGATGCGCATGGCTGTCGACTTGCCCGCGCCGTTGGGTCCGAGGAAGCCGAGGACCTCTCCGGCCGCGACATCGAAGCTGACGTCCTGAAGGGCGACCGTGGCGCCGAAACGCTTGGTCAGGTTGCGCACCTCGATCATGGGCCCACCTCGTTGGTATGCATGGTCAATCTTTACTGGCATAATAGGTTACGATGTTGTTGAGGAGGAATTCTAGCCCAGTCGGCCGACCCCGTCAAGTCGACAGAGACGAGGACACCCGAACTTCCCGGCCGGTTCCCGCGGATGCCGCGGCCGGCCCCTTCCCCGGTGCGTCGTTTGACAGCCCTGCGCACGTCGCATAAGGTACGAAGTTCGGCCCGGGGCGCGCGGTGCGCGATGGTTCGTTCGCGGACGGCGGCCCGAACCGGATCGAGCGGGATGAGCGGGCGTGTCATGGGCTCTTGCTGGCCCGCCCCGTCGCCGGGGATTCGGCTGGTCTCATCGATGCAGGGATCGGGCGGGCGCGCGGACTCGGCGGGGCGCGCCATCGCCGGAGAAGCCGCCATGAGCGCAGCGATAGGGAAGCCGGCGGGCCGGGTGCCGCTCGTCCTCCTCGCCGCCGGGCTGGTCCTCGCACTCCTCGCGACGGGCTGCTCGCGCCAGAAGCTCGTCGTCTACATGACCGCGCCGTTGATCGAGACCTCGCTCGACGAGACCTTCGCCAGCGCCGACCTCCAGACGGTGGAGGAAGCCCTGCCGGGGGAAATCCTCCTCCTGCGCGGGCTGTGCGGATCGGATCCCGGCAATCGCGATCTCTGGACGACGACGGTGCAACTCTACGCCTCGTTCGCCCTCCTCTTCGTCGGGCCCGAGGATCCCCAGTGGGCCGAGGACCTCTACCGCGAGGGGAAGGACCTGGGCCTGCGCTTCCTGAAGCGTGAAGAGTGGTTTGCCGAAGCGTGGAACGCGGGGCCCGACCGCCTGCGCGAAGTGCTTCGCGAGCGCAGGCCCGAGCGGCTCGCGCCGCTGTGCGCCTGGACGGCCGCCTGCCTGGGCGAGTACATCCTGATGAACCAGGACCGTCCGGCGGAGATGCTGGATCTGCCGTACGTGCACGTGCTGCTCGACACCGCGATCGAGCTCGACCCGGGCTACTTCCACGGCCTCCCCTACGCGATGAAGGGCGTCATGCTTGCGACGGTGCCCCAGGGCCTGGGGGGGAACCTCGTGGACGCGAACCGGTACTTCGAGCAGGCGATTGCGGTTTCGGGCGGGAAGTTCCTTCTCTTCCGGGTCTTCCGCGCGCGCTACTACCTGGCCGGCGCCCTCGACCAGGAAGGGTTCGTGCAAGCGCTGCAGGAAGTGCTGGCCACGCCGGTCGATCTAGCCCCCGAGATCCGCCTCGTGAACCAGCTCGCGCGCCGGCGAGCCGTGAGCCTGCTGGCCGAACAGGATGAGCTCTTCTGAACGTTGGGTGAACTGACCCGCGGCTGGGATCCGAGCCGCGGGTACGGGGCAGACTGGGAGGTCGCATGAAAGCGTGGGCAAAATTTGCCACGCTCGCATTTTCGCTTGCCTTCTGTGCGCTCTTGCCCGCGGGCGGCTCACCCCAGACGCAGGCTGTCGCCGCGAGCCGGCCGGAGCACCTCTTCAAGATCGCGACGATCGCCCCTCAGGGCTCCACCTGGATCACGCTCATGGACGAGCTTGACCGACGGGTACGGGAAGAGACGGGCGGTCAGGTGGGCTTCCGTTTCTATCCCGGGGGCCAGCAGGGCAGCGATCTCGACGTGCTGCGCAAGATCCGCAGCGGGCAACTTCAAGGCGGCGGCATCGCGGGTGTCGGACTCGGCGAGATCGAGCCGTCGATCAGGATCTTCGAGCTGCCGTTCATGTTCCGCACCGCGGAAGAGATCGACGTCGCCCACCGGACGCTGGACCCCGCTCTCAACGAGAGGCTGCGCGAGCGAGGCTTCCATCTCCTCGGCTGGGCCGACGTCGGCTTCGTCTATCTCTTCAGCCGGGAGCCGCTGCGTACGGCCGGCGATCTGCGCGCGCAGAAGGTCTGGCTGTGGGAGGGGGATCCGCTCGCGCGCGCCCTGCTCTCCGAGGCCAGCGTGACGCCCATCGCCCTCAACATCACCGATGTGCTCACCAGCCTGCAGACCGGCATGCTGAACACGGTCTACGTCACGCCCTACGCCTGCCTCTCGCTCCAGTGGTTCACCCACCTCGCGTATCTGATCGACGTCCCGCTCACCTACTCGATCGGGGCGGTGGTGGTCGACGTGAAGGCCTACGACCGGCTGAGCGACCAGCAGAAGGAGATCGTCGCGCGCATCGCCGGCGAGATCTTCCCGCGCCTCAACCAGGCGACGCGCCAGCAGAACGATGAGGCGAAG
>Ga0316622_100001101_pt1 | contig 17045 bp, 13 predicted proteins | sample OWC_Aug_OW2_C1_D_FD_207646 | JGI IMG/M metagenome (GOLD analysis project Ga0316622, IMG submission 207646) | Wetland soil microbial communities from Old Woman Creek delta, Ohio, United States - OWC_Aug_OW2_C1_D5_C | ecosystem: Environmental > Terrestrial > Soil > Wetlands | place: USA: Ohio... | reverse complement strand
GGCCCGGACAGTGACCTCACACGCATAGGGCGGCATGTCGTCCGGGATGCCGAGTTGCTCCTTCAGCGCCGACGGCGGCACCCGCCGCGGCAGTTCGAGCCGGAAGAGATAGCCGCCGCTGGCCGCCGCCAGGGTGAACACCTCGCCGTAGCGGCGCTTGCGTTCGAGCTTGTCCTCGAAGGCCGGCCCCTGGAAGCCGTCGAAGCCGACGGTCCCGCGTTCGAGCGGATCCCGCTGGATCGCGCCGAGCCGCGCCAGGGCCGCGTCGAATGCGCCCGGCACCTCCCCCGGAACCGGACTGTCCGCCGTTGCGGGCGTTTGCTCCCCTGCCTCGACCATCACATCACGCTCCGTGCCGCAGACTCTGCGGTTCTCTACCCTGTCGCCTCCACGGTTTCAACAAAACGCGCGGGCACCAGGACTGGGGGTCGGAGCCGCGGGTTGATTCGCGCCGCGCCCCAACGTACCTATGTGGGCCTATGGACATCGGCATCGGATCGGTCGTCATGCTGCCGGGCTATGCCCCCTACCCCCGCTTCGGGCGCCTCCTCGCGCACCTCGACGGCGGGCGCGTGCTCGTCGGCCAGGTACAATGCGGGGATCCCCGCTGCGCGGCGGAACACCACCACGGCGACGTGGTGTGGTCGCCTGAGGACCTGCGGGCCGCTGTGGCCTATCAGCCGCGGGCGCCGTGGGAACACGGGCGGAAGAGTTCGCCCAACACCCCGCTCGACTAGCGGCCGGGCCACGCACCCTCGTGCCCCTCGTCACTACGGTCGCGGCCATGGAGTGGTGGCGCACGGCGGTCTTCTACGAGATCTACGTCCGCAGCTTTGGCGACGCCAACGGCGACGGCATCGGTGACCTCGCCGGTCTCATCGCGCATCTCGACTACCTCAACGACGGCACCCCGCGCTCGCTCGGCGTCGACGCCCTGTGGCTGACGCCGATCAACCCGTCGCCGATGTTCGACTTCGGCTACGACGTCAGCGACTACCGCGCCGTCGACCCGCTGTTCGGGCAGCTGGCCGACCTCGATCGCCTGATCGCCGAGGCCCACCGGCGCCGCATGCGCGTCATCCTGGACCTGGTCCCCAACCACACGTCGCACCGGCACGCCTGGTTCGAGGCATCGCGGCGCGCGCGGACCGATCCGCATCGCGACTGGTATGTGTGGCGCGACCCGGCGCCGGACGGCGGGCCGCCGAACAACTGGGTGAGCGTGTTCGGCGGGCCAGCATGGACGCTCGATCCGACGACCGGTCAGTACTACCTGCACTCGTTCCTGGCCGAGCAGCCCGACCTGAACTACCGCAATCCCGCCGTGGTGCAGGCAATGGAAGACGTCATTCGCTTCTGGCTCGACCGCGGCGTCGACGGGTTCCGCGTCGACGTCGTGCACAAGATGATCAAGGACGCGGCGTTGCGGGACAATCCGCGGCCACCCGCGGGGACGGAGCACCCGATCCGCGACTACGGCGGTTTTCAGCACCGGCACGACGAAGATCAGCCGGAGGTGCACGACATCCTGCGCAGCTGGCGACGCATCCTCGATGCGTATGGTGAGCGCACGATGGTCGGCGAGGTGTATCTGTTCGATCCGCACCGGATGGCCGCGTACTACGGCAACGGCCACGACGAGTTACCGCTGTCGTTCAACTTCAGCTTCATGTGGAGCCCGTGGGGCGCACAGGCGTTCCGCGAGCACGTGGCGCAGAGCGAGACGCTGCTGCCGTCGGCCGCACAGCCGGTGTACGTGCTGTCCAGCCACGACGCCCCGCGGCACCGCACACGCTTCGACGACGCGCAGTGGGGGGAGGCTCGCGCCCGGCTCGCGGCGATGATGCTGCTGACGCTGCGCGGCACGCCGTTCCTGTACTACGGCGAGGAGATCGGCATGCGCGACGGCGTGATACCACCCGACCGGGTGTGCGACCCGGTGGGCAAGCGCTTCCCGTCGGTCGGCCGCGATCCCGAACGCACGCCGATGCATTGGAACGCGGAGCCGGGTGCCGGCTTCACCAGCGCCGCGGAGCCGTGGCTGCCCATCGGCCCCGACGTCGAACACGTCAACGTCGCCGCGCAGACGAACGATCCGCGGTCGTTGCTGAGCTTTTACCGGCGGATGATCTGGTACCGCAAAGGTTCGGCGCCACTGACCCGCGGCGCCTACCGCGCCCTCGACGGCCCGGCGGATGTCTGGGTGTTTCGCCGCGAGTCGCCGGGCGAACGCCTGCTGGTGGCGCTCAATTTCGGGGAGACGCCCCGCGCCCTACCGATCGACGGCGCCGCACGCCTCGAGCTGTCGACTGATCCCGCGCGCGCCGCCGGCGCGCTCACGACGCGGACACTCGCCCTCGGGCCCGTCGAGGGCGCGATCATGGCGATCGAATAGGCCCGCAGCCGTCAGCTCGAGCCGAGCAGCCGGATCGCCCACCACGCGTAGATCAGCACCTGGACGAAGAAGAGGCCGGCGCGAAGCTGGACGGCCGGCACGCTCGTCGAGGAGAGATGCACCACCGACTGGCCAACGCGGGCGTAGAGGACCCACATCGCCAGCGGATCGGTCACAGCAAGCCGGCCGGCAATGCTCGCGCCGAGGGCCAACGCCGCAAACAACGGTAGCGTTTCGTAGCAGTTGTCGCGCGCGCGGGTGAGTCGCCGCCCCATGGGATCGAGATCCGAACCGTCCGACGCGAAGGCGTTTGCCGCCTTCTTCCCCGACAGCACCAACCCGATCCGGTACACGCCGAGCGCGATACTGAGCAGTGCAAACCAGCCGGCGAAGCCGACCAGCGCGGTAACGGTTGCTCCCATGCGTTCCCTCCCTTGCGAGTTGGCGCCCGACTCCGCCTCGGACGCATCCATGGTCCCACCGGCACGGCACCTGGTGCTCGGACCACACACCCCGCACGCCATGCGCACCACACACCCACCTGTCACGTCGGTGCCCGGCCGAGTCTATACGGCAGCGTTGACAGGTACGGCAAGGACCAGGTGCGACCAGCACGCGACGTGCTTTGGGAGGGCGGCCACGCCCGAACGGCTCACGCCCGGTTGATCACACTCGCAGCCACGCCGGCGCCGAAACCGTTGTCGATGTTGACCACCGTGACGCCCGCGGCGCAGGAGTTGAGCATGGCAAGCAACGCGGCAAGGCCGCCGAAGCTCGCCCCGTAGCCGATGCTCGTCGGCACGGCGATGACCGGGCGATCCACGAGACCGGCGACCACACTCGGCAGGGCGCCCTCCATGCCCGCGACGACGATCAAGACGCTGGCGGCCGCCAACGTCTCGCGGTACGCAAACAACCGGTGGATCCCGGAAATGCCCACGTCCGTCACCCGGTCGACGCGGTTGCCCATCAACTCGGCCGTGAGCGCCGCCTCTTCTGCCACCGGCACGTCCGACGTGCCCGCCGCCACCACCAGCACCGTACCGCGGCCGACGATCGCCGGCGGCGTGTGCACGATCGTCGCGGCACGGGCATGCGCGTTGTACTGGACGGCCGGCAGCGCCGCGCGCACCGCGCCCGCCTTCTCCGGGGCGAGTCGCGTGATGAGAACGTTGTGTGCCCCGGCATTCAGGCTGCGGGCGATCTCGACGATCTGTTCCGCGGACTTGCCGGCGCCGAAGATCACCTCGGGGAAGCCGGTCCGCAGCGGGCGGTGGTGGTCGACCTTGGCAAACCCGAGGTCGTCGAACGGGAACGACCTGAGCTGCTCCAGCGCCGCGTCGGGCGGCACCACGCCGGCCTGCACCTGCTCGAGCAAAAAGCGCAATCGCTGCGGGTTCATGGCTTCCTCGCAAAATGATCGTACCCGCCGGTCCGCATCGCACGCAATGCCCCGCTCGCCCCGAGTACGCGCGCGCGGCGCCCGGTCACGATGTCGCCGATGTGGGTGATCGGGCACCCAAGGCGCGTGCGCAGGCGCTCGAGACGCGCCACCCGCGCCGGCGGCACCGTGAACACCAACTCGTAATCCTCCCCGCCACGCAGGGCCAGGCTGTCGTCGTCACCCATGAGCGCCCGGTACACGCGTGACCGCGGCACCGCGACGGACCGAATGACCGCACCGACCCCGCTCTGCTCGCAAATGTGCCCGAGGTCCTGCACGAGACCATCGCTCACATCCATCATCGCGGACAGTACTCCGGTACCGACCAGCACCCGTCCCGCCTGCAAGCGCGGCTGCGGCTCGCGATAACGGCGCACCGCGGTCGCGCCACGCGCCGCCCGCATCGAGCCCTGCAGCACACGGACCCCGAGCGCCGCGTCCCCGAGTGTACCGGTGACATAGACGCGGTCGCCAACCGCGGCGCCCTGTCGCGTGATCAGCCGCGTCGGCGCGTCGGCCACCAGCGTCACCGAGACGAACAGCCGCTCGGCGCGCGTGAGATTGCCACCAACCACGGACGCGCCCACCTCACGCGCGGCCGCCACGATGCCGGTCTGCAGGGCGGCGAGGTCGCGGGCCGGGTAGGTGGGCGGCACGCCGACGCTCACCAGCGCGAAGCGCGGTCGCGCGCCCATCGCGGCGATGTCCGACACGTTGACCAGGAAACTCTTGCGCCCGAGCTGGCGCGGCGACAACCAACCCGCCCGAAAGTGAACGTCCTCGACCAACGCATCAACCGTGAGGACCACGGATCGGGCCCCGACCCGTACCACGGCGCAGTCCTGCCCCGGCCCCACCACGACCCGACCATCGCCGGGCAACCGTGGGAGCATACGCGCCAGGAACCCGAATTCGCCGACGTCGGCGATGGTCCGCGGTAGGGACATGGACACGCCGCGTAGCGCCGCTGGCTCGCGCTTCGGTGACCGCGGCAACGGTCGCACGCGATCCGTCACTCTGCGTCCGCGGCGGTATCCGAGATGTCCACCTCGGTCGCCGGGCTCGCCGTGGCGCCGACCTCGCGCACCATCCCGTCAGACACCTGCAAGAGGAACAACGTGCGGTCCACCCCACCAGCTGTGATCTGATACGCGCCGCTCGCGGTAAGGTCGCCGGGGACGGAGCGCAGGGCCCGAAGGAACTCGCCACGACTCCGCGCACCCGCCTCGAGTGCAGCGCGAGCCAGGGTCGCCGCGTCGAAGCCCTCAGCCTCCAGGGCACCCGGACGCGACCCATACTGCGCCTCGAAGCGCGTAACGAACTCGCGCGTTGCCGGTCGGGTGCTGCCCGCGAAGAAACGGTCCGCAAACACGACACCGTACACACCGGGGATGGCCCCCTCCGTCGCCAGCCGTTCCCAGCCGCTGACGCCGAGCAGCGTCACGTCGGGCATCGTGCTCTCGAGGAACTCGGCGAACCGCGCGGCGCCGGGGCTGGTGTCGGGCACGAACACGGCCTGCAGATCGCGCTTCTCGCGCCACGCACGTACCGCATCGTAGTTCGCCATGCTCGCCAGCTGCCCCGGGGCGTACGTCACGGTCCCAACGACGGTACCGCCGCGGCGGGTCACCGCCTGGCTGAACGCCGCCGCGCGTGCACTCCCCGGCGCATCTTTGGGGTGCAGCACCGCGAAGCGGTGCACGCGCATCGATCCGACCGCGTAATCCAGCACCCGCGCCATCTCGTCCCCCGCGGTCACGCCCAGCGGCATGGCGAACGGACGGGCCGGGCCGGCCGTCAGAAGCAGTGTCGGCATCTGCAGTCGCCCGGCGCGCGTCGCCACCGCCGTCGCGTCGGCCACATCGGTCGGCCCAACGACACCCACCACCGCCGGATCACGCGCCACTTCCTCGAATAGCCGCCCCGCATCGGCCGCCGTGCTGCCCGTGTCCTTGAGTACCAGGGTCGAGTCGTTGCTCGGGAACACGAGGCGGATGCCGCGCAGGACCCGCTCACCGGTCGCCTTGCCCGGGCCGGACAGTGGCAGCAGGCAGGCGACGCGGGCACCAGCTTCGGCGGGCACCGCCGCGTGCGCCGTTTCGAGGACACGATCCTCTGGTCCCGGCGTCGGCGGCGGGCCAACCCGCGGGGTCTCGGCGAGCACCACCTCGCGTCCGTACAGGTCCGCTGGCACCGTGGGTGTGCCGGCCGGTTCCTCGGCCACCACCGCCTGCTGCGCCGGCGGCACGGACTCCTCAGTCTCGAACTCCAGTTCGTCGGTCACCGGGACCTCGGACCGCATCTCCGCAGCAGCCGCTGGCGGCGGGGTCTCGGTCTCGAACTCCAACTCCTCGGTCTCCTCAATGTCGGACGGCATCTCCGCGGCGGCCGGTGGCGGCGGGGTCTCGGTCTCGAACTCCAACTCCTCGCGCGCCGTGACGTCGGGTGTCGGGGGCACGGCCTCGGCAACGAAAGCCGGTGGCGACGCCGCCGGTTCGGCTTCGGGGCCGGCGGCGATTTCTACAGCCGATTCAGTGTCCGCTGGGGCCGGGGCCTCGAGTGGCGGTTCGGCCATCACGAGGTCTTCGTGCTCCGGCGCCGCCGGTGGCGGCACGGCCGCCAGCGGTGCCGGTTCCAGTTGCCCTGCGGCAGCCTGCGCGATCTGGCGATCGAGCAGCGCCGCCAACTCGTCGCTGGTGACGGATCGGCGCGCTTCGGCCAGCTGTTGCGGTGTCATCTGCGGCGCCAGCCGTTCGACGCGAACCCGGAGCTTCGGACGGTCCGGCGCGCCGGCCACGGACCATGCGATGTCCCAAGCCTGCATGGCCGTCACCGGGTGCTGCAAGCCGACTTCGGCATCGCCGCGCAGGGCTTCGACTTGCACCCAGCGCCGGGCCGGGTAGAGCTGGTCGAGATCGCCCAAGGTGGCCAGGGTGCTGGCGTACTGTCTGAGGCGATACTCGGCGAGCGCCGTCTTGTAGATAACGCGGGCGGTGTAGGGATCGCCCGCCGTGTGGCCGATGAGGTAATCGCGGTACGCGGTGACGGCGTCGCCGTACTTCTCGTCACGGAATGCCCGGTCGCCTCGGCGGACGGAAACCGGTGGTTCGGGCGGGGCCGTCACCTTCTCCGCGCAGCCGCTCAGCGCGACGGCCACACCAACCAGCCACACCCCCCGGACCACGAACCCAGCGCGGCGTGTCCGCATCAGCCGAACATCTCCTTCACCTTGTCGAAGAAGCCTTTGGACAGCGGGTGTACCTCTTCTCCGCTCGTACGTGCAAACTCTTCCAGCAGTTCGCGCTGGCGGGCGGTAAGTTTGCGCGGGGTCTCGACGATGAGCCGGACCAGTTCGTCGCCACGGCCGCTGCCGCGCAGGTTCGGGGCGCCCTTGCCTTTCAGCTTCAGCACGGCTCCGGATTGGGTGCCGGCGGCCACCTTCATCTTCATCTTCCCCTCGAGGGTTGGGACCTCGATCTCGGCGCCGAGGGCCGCCTGGGAAAAGCTGATGGGCACTTCGCAGAGGACGTGGTCGCCGTCACGGACGAACAGGGGATGTTCGCGCACGGAGATCATCACATACAGGTCGCCGGGCGGTCCGCCGTTGCGTCCCGCCTCGCCTTCGCCGCGCAGCTTGAGGCGGGAGCCGGCGTCGACGCCGCCGGGGATTTTGACGTTGAGTGCCTGGGTCCGCTGGGTCGCCCCGGCACCGCCGCAGGACCGGCACGCGTCCTTAATGATGGTGCCCTGGCCGTTGCACTGGCCGCAGGTCTTGGCGATGGTGAAGAAGCCCTGCTGGAAGCGGAGTTGTCCGCTGCCCCGGCAGGCTGAGCAGGTGGTGCGTGCGGCGCCGCCCTTGGTACCGCGGCCGCCGCAGTCGTCGCAGGCGACGAACCGCGGAACGTTGATCACCTTGTCCGTCCCGAAGATCGCTTCTTCGAATTTGAGTTCCAGGTCGTAGCGCAGGTCGTCGCCGCGCTGAGCGCGCGTGCGGCCGCGTCGCCCCCCTCCGCCGCTGAAGAAATCCCCGAAAATGTCGCTGAAGATGTCTTCGAAGCCGGCCGCCGCGAAGTCGAAACCGCCGAACCCTGCGCCACCCTGCTCGAAGGCGGCGTGTCCGAAGCGATCATACTGCGCGCGCCGGTCGGCATCGCTCAGGACCTGATACGCTTCGGACGCTTGCTTGAAGCGCTCTTCGGCGGCTTTGTCACCCGGGTTGCGGTCCGGGTGGTGCTGCATCGCCAGCTTCCGATAAGCCTTCTTGACATCCTCGGGCGAGGCGCTGCGCTCGACCCCGAGGACGTCATAGTAGTCGCGCTTCTGCGGCATGCTCAATCCGTCACTGGCCAGTCAGCCGGCGTTGCGGCGCCGCCACGGCTGGCGCCCTCCGCCTACAGGTCCCACACACCACGCATCGAGACGCGAGAATACAAAAGCCCTCGGGATCAGTCGAGCCGAGGGCTTTTGTGGCCGTGGAGATGTGGCAGCGGGCTGCGGACAACCTAGCCTTTGACCTCTTCGAAATCGGCGTCGACGGCGTCGTCCTTGCCGCCCGCCGCGGACGCCGTGCCGCTGGCGTCGGCGCCGCCAGCCCCACCCGCACCGGCACCGGTCTGTTGCGACGCCTTGGCGTAGATCGCCTCGGCCAACTTGTGCGAGGCCCGCGTCAGCTCCTCCGCCGCGGCACGTAGCGTGGCGGGATCCTTGCTCTCGAGTTCCTTCTTCGCCTTCTCAAGCGCCTGTTCGATGCCGCCACGGGTGCTCGCATCGAGGTCCGCGCCGTGGTCTTTGAGCGATTTGTCGGTCTGGTAGACGAGGCTATCGAGCTGGTTGCGCGCCTCGGCAGCCTCGCGGCGCGTGTGGTCCTCGGAGGCATGCACCTCCGCATCCTTGACCATCCGCTTGATTTCGTCCTCGTGCAGGCCGCTGGAGGCGGTGATGCGAATGGACTGTTCCTTGCCGGTGCCGAGATCCTTGGCGTTGACGTGCACGATCCCGTTGGCGTCGATGTCGAACGTCACTTCGACCTGCGGCAGGCCGCGTGGGGCGGGCGGGATGCCGATCAGGTCGAACTGGCCAAGCAGCTTGTTGTCCGCCGCCATCTCGCGCTCGCCCTGGAACACGCGGATGGTCACCGCGGTCTGGTTGTCGGCCGCCGTCGAAAAGACCTGGCTCTTCTTGGTCGGAATGGTGGTGTTCCTGTCGATGAGCTTGGTGAACACGCCGCCCAGCGTCTCGATTCCCAGCGACAGCGGCGTGACGTCCAGCAGCAGCACGTCCTTCACTTCGCCCTTGAGTACGCCGGCTTGAATCGCCGCACCGACGGCCACGACTTCGTCCGGGTTGACGCCCCTGTGTGGCTCCTTCCCGAACAGCTTCTTCACGCGCGCCTGCACCGCGGGCACGCGGGTCATGCCACCGACGAGCACGACCTCGTCGATGTCGCTCGTGCTCAGGCCGGCATCTTTCAGCGCCTTGACGCACGGGGCTTCGAGCCGGTCGAGCAGTTCGCTGCACAGCGCCTCGAGTTTCGCCCGGGTCAGCTTCATGTTCAGGTGCTTGGGCCCGGTCTGGTCGGCGGTGATGAACGGCAGGTTGATGTCGGTCTCGGTCGAGGTGGACAGCTCGCACTTGGCTTTTTCGGCCGCCTCCTTCAAGCGCTGCAACGCCATGCGGTCCTTGCGCAGGTCGATGCCCTGGTCCTTGAGGAACTCGTCGGCCAGGTAGGCCATGATGCGCTGATCGAAGTCCTCGCCGCCGAGGAACGTGTCGCCGTTGGTCGATTTCACCTCGAAGACTCCTTCGCCGATCTCGAGGATGGAGATGTCGAAGGTCCCGCCGCCGAGGTCGAACACGGCGATCTTCTCGTCCTTCTTCTTGTCCAGGCCGTAGGCCAGCGACGCCGCCGTCGGCTCGTTAATGATGCGCAGCACGTTCAGGCCAGCCACGCGGCCGGCGTCCTTCGTCGCCTGCCGCTGGCTGTCATTGAAGTAGGCGGGCACGGTGATGACGGCTTCGGTCACCGTCTCGCCGAGGTAATCCTCGGCGGTCTGCTTCATCTTTTGGAGGATGAAGGCCGAGATCTCGGGCGGGCTGTAGCGCTTGCCGCGAATCTCGACCCAGGTATCGCCGTTGTCGGCCTCGACGATCTTGTAGGGCAGGACCTTTTTCGCCTCGCTCACCTGGGGATCGCTGAAGCGCCGGCCCATCAGCCGCTTCACCGCGGAGATGGTGTTGTCCGGGTTGGTGATGGCTTGCCGGTGTGCGATCTGGCCAACCAGCCGTTCGCCCGCCTCGGTGAAGGCCACGACCGACGGGGTGGTCCGTCCACCTTCGGCGTTGGGGATGACCTTGGCCTCCCCGCCTTCCATGATCGCAACGCACGAGTTGGTCGTGCCTAGGTCGATCCCAATCACTTTCGACATCGTGTCCGTCTCCTTGGGTAACGCGTGTTCCGCGCCTCACGGCGCGATGAGGGCACGCCGCCGGCGGCGTACCTGTGCGTTAATCACTGTTCTCCACACTTTCAACCGCGGCGGCACCCGGCCGCGCACTGACCGTGACCATGGCGGGGCGCAACAGGCGGTCGTAGAGCAAATAGCCGGTGTGATGCTGGGCGACGACCAGATTCGGCTCGCATTCGGCGGTCGCGTCGGTCGCGATGGCCTGGTGCCGGGCCGGATCGAACGCCTGTCCGAGCGCCTCGACCCGCTGCACCCCGTGGCGGCTGAGCGCGTCGAGCAGACCCTTGTGCACCAGGCGCACGCCTTCGAGCAGCGACGCACCACTCTCCGCGCCGTGCTCGAGCGCGCGTTCGAGGTTGTCGATGATCGGCAGCAACTCGCGTAGCAGCGGTTCGCAGGCGAAGCGCAGGGCCTCGGCCTTGTCGCGCTGCATGCGTTTCTTGAAGTTTTCCAATTCGGCGCGTTCCCGCAGGAAGCGGTCGTAGTGCGCCGCCGCCTCCGCGGTCTTCTCGGCGACCTGTCGGCGCAGGTCGTCCACGTCGGCGGTGTCCGGTTCAGCGGGCGTGGCGGAGGCCGCTGGTTCGGCGGCATCCGGCTCGGGTGGGTTCGACGTACTCCCTTTTGGCTCGTCCACGCTCATCCCCGTCCTAATGCGTTGAAAGAGTTGGGTGAAAGTCGGCTCTGTAGCGTGAGCCGCGGCGCAAGCTAAGGACGGCCTCTCCCCTTGTCAAGGTTGCGGACGAGTGGTTTGTATCGCCGTGATGGGACCGTCGGAGCAGAGCGAGGCGATCGTCCTGCGGACCCGTGCCTACGGCGAGTCCGATAAGATCGTCACGTTGCTCACTGCCGCGGTCGGCAAGCTCACCGGGATCGCCAAGGGCGCGAAGAACTCGCGCCGGCGCTTCGCCAACTGTCTCGACCCGTTTACCCGCGTCCACCTGCACTACCGCACCCGCGCCGGGGCCTCGTTGGCGTTCATGGACAGTTGCGACCTGCTCGATCCGCCGGGGGTCCTCAGCGAGCCCATGAAATTCGCCTACGGGAGCTACCTGCTCGAGCTCGTCGATCAACTCACGATCGAGGGACAGCCGGTGCCCGATCTGTACGGTTTGCTCGCCGACGCGCTGGACACGCTGCGCGGAGGGCCGGCCACCGCGGGGTTTCTGCGGGTGTTCGAGCTGCGGCTCCTGTACCACACCGGCTACGCGCCACAGTTGCGGGCCTGCGGCCGCTGCCGGGCACCGCTGCAGGGCGCCGAACGGGCGTTCCTCGACCCGGCCCACGCCGATGTGGTGTGCGTCAGGTGCTCGGCCACGGGCACGAACGCTGCGTTGCTGCCTGTCGCCGGACCGACGCTGCTCGCGCTGGACGGACTGCGCAACGTTCCGTTGCGTGACGCTCGGAGCCGCACCCTGAGCGGCACGGCGGCCGGCGACGCCGCACAGTTCATGGGCCGTCTGCTCGCCGCGCACCTGCCCCGTCCACTGCGATCCGTGAAGCTGATCGCCGCCCTGACCAGCACGCCGGCGGTCGGGTAGGCAGCGGTCGCCGCACACGGCCGACTGGCCCTCAGAAGTCGTTCTTGTCGAGCACGTCGATGACGAGGGCCGACGTCGCCGTCGGGTCGGAGGGATCGATCCCCGGCCCGCTGGCGCGCAGCCGGGCCCGGCAGCGGCTGGGCGACCGAAGGTTCGCCGCCGTAAACATCTCTGGCTTCGCCGCCAGCACCACGACGGGCGCGACCGTCCCGCTGCGTGATCCAGTCGCGGTCGGACCCTGCACCATGTCGGTCGGGCAGTCGGTGTCGGTCATCGTCAGGGTGACCGGTCCGCTCAGCGCGCTCCGACTGGCCTTCGCCAGTTCTGGCCACACGGTGTGCGTGGCGGCGGACGCGCCCCGGGCGATCGTGAGTTTCACCGGCACCACACTGCGGAGCACCGGCGTCGTCGGCGTGTGGTTGGCGTCGATCACGTTGAGTTCGAGCGAGGCGGTGTTGTTGGTGGGAACCGGATCCAGGCTCGATGGCGGCGCGACCGTCGCCGCCGTGAACCGCAACACGCAGCGGCTGCCGCGTCCGGCGAACGCCGCCGCGTCCACCTGGACTCGCACCCGGGCGTTCTTCGACTTGCCACCCTTCAGCGTCACCACGTCCTGATCTCCCACCGTCGCGTTCTCGAAATCCGGCGCGCCAAGCACTGTGCCGGCGGGGCAGTCGCCGAGATCCGCCACGAGCCGGACTTGATGCCCCGCATTTTCGCTCGGGCTCGCCGCGTCGGCGTTCGTCACTTTGACACGCACGACGGCCGTCGTCGTCGAGCCTCCCGCGCCGATGCGCATCGTCTTCGGCCGCAAGGCGGCCACGACCGAGTCGTGCTGTGGCGCGGCCGTCGCGGTCGCCGTCGCTGTGGGCGGTGCTGGCGGCGTACGCGTCGGGACGCCCGTCGCGGTCCGCGTCGGCACGCGAGTCCACGTGCTGGTCGGCGTCGCGGTCGCCGGTACCGGCACCGTCGCCGTCGGCACCGCGGTCGGATCCACACCCGGTTCCGATGGCGTGGGCGTCGGAGTCACCAGCTGAACGGTCGGGGTCGGCGTGTCAGCCACCTGGGCCGGGTAGATGGCCGTCACCCCGGCGATGTCGTCGGCCGTCAGGCTGGCACATCGACCGTCGAAGTGGGCGCTGCCACGCATCGTGGCGGTGGTATCCGCCGAATGGCCGAGCCCGATCGTGTGGCCCAATTCGTGCGCCGCCACCTCGGCCAGGTTGCACGGCGTCCATCCACGGCACGCCTCCCAGCCATTGTTGAACATGATCTTGCCGACCACGATGCGCGCGAACGTGGCGCCGTTGACCATACTCTGCTGGCCGACCGTACAGAAGCCACCGACCGCCAGCACCCCGCTGCACCCGGTCGGGTCAGTGATCTCGCCGAACGGATCGTTGAACATGATGCGATTAAACCCGCAGCCACTGTACGCCGTCGGGGTCGTCGTCCCGCCATCCGCCAGCACCAGACTCGCCGTCGGCACATTGGTCCACGCCGCCAGTGCCGAATCCACCGCCGCACGCGACGCATCGGGTCCGATGCCCGCATAGCCGGTCTGATCGATGAGGTAACTGACCGGCAGACCGGTATCCGGCTCGGTCCAGCGCGCCGGGCCCAGGAACGTGTATGCGTCCTGGACCTCGGTCGCCGCGCCGGCCAGTTCGGGTGGAACGGCGTGCAGCGGGTCGACGCCAACCGCGTCATCCGTGTCATCGAGCCCCACCGCGTCCCGAACGCGCTGCAGCACGTCATCGAGCAGTTCAATCTCGGGTTCGGCCTCGACGATGGCCCCAGTTTCCGGCATCAGCACAGAGACTCCGGCCCCCGGATCCAGCACAGCCACCCGGCGTCCCATCGCATCAAACCCGATCGCGTACTTACCCAACGCCATCGAATGCGTCCGCAGAGTGCCGTCGGCGTTGCGCGCCAAGAACAGCAAGTCTTGCTCGCCGACCCAGAACTGCGGCGACCCGAAGAGCCAGTCACGTCGGTCGCCAAATACGCCACCGGGTTCTCGCAGCACCACAGGCCCTGCCCCCACGACGCCCTTGCCTTTGATGATCTCGCTGGGCTGAACGTGGACGTAGGTCGCGATCGCCCCATCGGCCAACTCTGCCGCTTCGATGCGGCTGACCGTCCCGATTACGATCACGTCGGCACTGCGCACGAGTTCACCCTCGTCCATCCGAACGAAGGTCGTGGCGGTCCCGGTCGCCGGCGGCAGCAGCACGACGGCCAAGCAGGTCAGCAGAATTCGCGCAGTCGTGCTCAACCGTCTCATCAGTCCGACACCCGGTTCGGGTCGAGTCGGGCAGCAGGATCCGTACCATGACAACTGGCGGCCCGTGAATAGGGGGATCGATGGCGCGTCCCGGTACCACGGTGACGGCGATGCCGGGTTTTGGCACGGCAACGTTACGGCACCGGCGGCAAGGCCGCAGTGCGGGGCCCCACGGCCCTGGGCCCGACCGCCCCCAACCGGTTGACGGTCGCGGACAGGAATGCGATGGGCTCATCCTCATGCAAACATCCTGCACACCTCGCCCGCGCAAACGGGCACCCCTCCTCGCCGCCCTGTTCCTCGTCACGGCCACGGCGGCCTGCGAGCAGGTGGAGACACGCATCATCGAGCGCATGGCCGGGCGGAACCTCACGGGCGACCGCGCCGATCTGCTCACCGACGGCAAGCTCCACGTCGTACTGTGCGGCACCGGCAGTCCCATCGCCGACCGCGACCGGGCCGGCGCCTGTACCGCCGTCCTTGCCGGCGGCCACTTCGTGATGGTCGACGCCGGGCCGGGCGCGTGGCGCGAGATCGCCCTGCGGCGGCTGCCCCGGGCACAACTCGACGCCGTGCTCGTGACCCACTTCCACTCTGACCACATCGGCGACCTCGGCGAAACGATCACGCAGAGCTGGATCGCCGGCCGTACCAAGCCGCTCACCGTGTACGGCCCGCGTGGCATCGAACAACTCGTCGACGGCTTTCGGCAGGCCTACGCGCTCGACACCCAGTATCGGGTCGCGCACCACGGGGTCGACGCCATGCCGCCGGCGGCCGGTGTTCCAGTCGCTCGTGTCGTCACCCTCCCGGCACCGGACGCGGCGGCGGTCGTCTTCGAGGCGGACGGCTTGCGGGTCACCGCCTTCGCAGTCGATCACACACCCATCGAGCCGGCGTATGGGTACCGGTTCGAGTATCGCGGCCGGTCGATCGTCGTCAGTGGCGACACCAAGAAGAACCCCAACGTGGTCACCCATGCCACCGGTGCCGATGTGCTGGTGCACGAGGCGCTGGCGACCCACATAATCGCGCCGGTCACCGCGTATGCCAACGCGCACGGCCTGTCGCGCTGGGCCAAGCTGACCGCTGACGTCGGCAACTACCACACCACGCCGGTGGAGGCGGCAGAGGTGGCCAAGGCGGCCGGCGTGCGCATGCTGGTGCTCTCGCATATCGTCCCGCCGTTGCCCAACGTGCTGGCGCGGCGCATGTTCCTGCGCGGGGTCACCGAGGCGTGGAACGGCCGCGTCGAACTCGGACGCGATGGCATGCACCTCACCATGCCGCCCACCAACTCCAGCATCGAGGTCGATACCCTCGGCTGAAGGCGCGCGGCCACATGACGACGTTCCGCCTGCACCCATGAGCGCCGTGCGTCGAGCCCTGATGCCGGCGGTGTCCGCCACCCTGACCAGTCCGACGCTGGCCCGATGGCGCGAAGCGGCCCATGAGGTCAAACGTCGCCTCACAGGGGCACCCCATCGGATCGATTGGTTCTATCAGGCCGACGACCCGTACAGTCACCTGCTGGCGCAGTTGCTGCCCCGCGTCGTCGCTGCCTACCCGGTGACCCTGCAACTGCACGTCGTGCCACCGCCGGAACGTGCTGCGGCGCCCGAACCGGAGTTGCTGGAGCGCTACGCCCTGCGTGACGCCGCGCTCCTGGCACAAGCGCTCGGGATCGATTTCCCCGCCGGCGCCGCGCAGCCCGATCCGGAAATGGTGCGCCGCGCCAACGCGCGGCTGGCCGCACTGCCGGCGATCGATCCCAACCTCGACGCAGTGGTGGCCATCGGGTCGGCGCTCTGGCGCGGCACGGCCGACGCGGCGCCGGCGCCCGCCACGGTCGACGAAGCCACGCTGCGCCGGCGCTTGGACGCAGACGAGCACGTTCGGCGCAGGCTCGGACACTACCTGGGTGGAACGCTGTACTACGGCGGTGTCTGGTACTGGGGCCCGGACCGTCTCGGCCATCTGCTTGCCCGCCTCGACCGGCTCGGGGCCCGAGCGGTGGGTGCGCCGGACCTCGACGTCACGCCGCGGCGGGCTGTGACGCTGCCCCACGTAGCCCCGCCGCTCGAAGTCTTCTTCTCGTTTCGCAGTCCGTATTCGGCGATCGTGATGCCCAGGGTCTTCGACCTGGCGCAGCGCTACGGTGTCGCCCTGGCGCTACGGCCGGTGCTGCCGATGGTGATGCGGGGCTTGCCGCTGCCGGCGAGCAAGCGGCGCTACATCCTGCTCGACGCCAAGCGCGAAGCGGATCGGCTGGGTATCCCGTTCGGGCGCATCGCCGACCCGGTGGGCAGCGGGGCCGAACGTTGCCTGGCCGTGCTGCACCACGTGTTCGACACCGAGCGGGCGGAATCGTTCGTGCGGTCAGCCATGCACGGCATCTGGGCCGACGGCCTGGATGCGGCATCCGACGCTGGCCTCGCGATGCTCACCAAACGGGCGGGCATCGCCGCGCACGAAGTCGCCGCAGCCCTGGCCGACGAGCGGTGGCGGGCTCGGGTCGAAGACAACCGCGTCGCCCTGTTTGCCGCCGGCCTGTGGGGTGTCCCGAGCTTCCGTCTCGGTGCGCTAGCCATGTGGGGGCAGGATCGCCTCTGGCTCGTGGAGCAAGCACTACAGGCCATCCGGCGTTAGACCAGCGGGCCGTGGCCGAACCGCGTCCCACCCACAGTGTAGCGCGGCGGCACAGGGCCGCGGCGCGCAACGGCCGTGTCAGTGGGCGACGGCCTGCACGACCCGCCACGCGTAGTTGGCCAGCGTGGCCGTGACCACAACCCCGGCGACGCCGAGATACGCGACCAGCGCCATGGTCACGAGGCTGCTCAGCAGTCGGTCCTTTAAACCCGCCTGCTCCGCCCCCTTCTCGATCACCACCAACTCGCGGTGCGCGTAGCGACGCTCA
>Ga0316622_100001100_pt1 | contig 17046 bp, 13 predicted proteins | sample OWC_Aug_OW2_C1_D_FD_207646 | JGI IMG/M metagenome (GOLD analysis project Ga0316622, IMG submission 207646) | Wetland soil microbial communities from Old Woman Creek delta, Ohio, United States - OWC_Aug_OW2_C1_D5_C | ecosystem: Environmental > Terrestrial > Soil > Wetlands | place: USA: Ohio... | reverse complement strand
GGTGACCTTGGACAGCACGGCCTCGATGTGGGCCTTCTCGTAGGCGCGTAACGCGTCGCGCAGGTTGTCGCCGGCCGGCATGGGCAGGCCGACCTCCTGCTGCAAGGGCCGCGGCAGGTCTTTGATTGTGATCCAGTCGCCGTCGCCGAGAATCATCGCGTGCTCGATGACGTTGTCGAGCTCGCGGACGTTGCCTTTCCACGGCAGCGACATCAGCAGCTTGAGCGTCGAACTGTCCGCGCCCTTGAAGGTTTTCTTCAGTTCGCGGTTGTGCAGGCGGATGAAGTGCTCGACCAGCGCGGGAATGTCCTCCCGGCGTTCGCGCAAGGGCGGGATTTCGATGTTGACGACGTTGAGGCGGTAGTACAGATCGTCACGAAAGCGGTCGGCCTCGACCAGCTTCGACAGGTCGTGGTTGGTTGCGGCGATGATGCGGACCTCGACGTGCACGGGGGCGCTGGCGCCCACCGGCAGGATTTCCTTGGCTTCGATGGCGCGCAGCAGCTTGACCTGCAGGCTGAACGGCATGTCCGCGATCTCGTCCAGAAAGATCGTGCCCCCCCGCGCGCGCTGAAAGAGGCCTTCCTGGTTGACCACCGCGCCGGTGAACGCGCCCCGCACGTGCCCGAAGAGCTGGCTTTCGAGCAGCGTTTCCGGGATCGCGCCGCAGTTCACCGGCAGGAAGATGCGATCGTGGAACTCGCTGAACTGGTGGACGGCGCGCGCCACCACCTCCTTGCCGACGCCGCTCTCCCCGGTGATCAGCACCGTGCTCGGCGTCGGGGCGACGCGGCGCACGAGGTTCATGACGTCGCGCATGGCGGCGGAGCGGCCGACGAGATTCTCGAAGTCCCACTGGCGGTTGACCTGGCTGCGCAGCAGCTGGTTCTCCCATGCCAGCTGGCGGTGCTCCAACAGGTGGCGGATCTTGTGCAGCACGTCGTCGAGGATGAAGGGCTTGAGCAGGTAATCCTGCGCGCCGCGCCGGATGGCTTCCACGGCCGTTTCCACCGTCGCGTGCGCCGTCATCAGCAGCACCAGCGCCTGCGGCGCGTACTCGCGGGCGTGGCGGAGCACGTCCAGGCCATCCGCGCCAGGCATGCGGATGTCCGACAGGACCAGGTCGAATTCGCGGTCGTTCAAGGCGGTGATGGCCGCGGCGCCGTCGGGCACCCCGATCACCTCGTACCCCTCGTCACGCAGGAACTCGACGATACTTTCGCGGTAGGTCGCCTCGTCCTCCGCAACCAGGATGGAGCCCTTCGCACCAGCCTCGGGCGTGGACATGCGGGGATCGTATGGGACAGGCGCGGGAGCCGCAAGCATGCGGGCGGTCACTCTTCTTGCGGCAATTCGGGCAACTGTTGCTTGGTTTCCGCGATGTCCAGCAACCGGGCCAGGTACCGCATGCAGTCGGTCTCGCTCAGGAGCCCGATCAGCTTGTCGTCTTCGACCACGGGCAGGCAGCCGATCCGCTTCTGCAGCATCACGTCGACTGCGGCGTGGATGGTGGTGGACGGACTGACCGTGACCACGTGCGGGGTCATGACTTCACGGACCTGGATCTTTGCCAGCCATTCCCGCTCGGTGCCGGGCCGGAACTCGAGCACCGAGGAAATGGCGGCGCGAAAGAGGTCACGCTGCGACAGCACCCCCACCAGCCGGCCGCGGGAGATGACGGGCATGTGCCGAATCCGACCCAATCGCATGATGTCGTCGGCCAGGCCAAGGCTGTCCGAGGCTTCAAGGGTGACGACGTCGCGCTGCATCAGGTCGTTCACGTACATGAGGATACGCCCTCTACAAGTTGCGTGCCGTCACCACCCGTGCCTCCATGCCATCTGCGCCGGCACTATGTTGGGAAATGTGGGACAGTCGGACACAAGGCATTTCCCGAAGTTGGGAAGCGAATCCCGGCCGCCGGACTCCGTTGCGGACCCGCCCTGGCGCGCGTCACTGCGCGCGGCGCCCACCCTCCGTGCGTGACAGCCAGAGGCCCCGCCGCGGTTGCCGACCTTCCCAAATCGTCGGGGTTCCCCAGCCGGTTCTTCGCAGGGTTGAGAAGACGAGGGCGCTTTCCGTTCGTAGACCCGTGGGCATCCGTGTGCGCAATGGGTGGCACGGTTCGTGGATTACTAGTTAGCTCGACCGTCTTGGGATCGTTAGGGATGAAGCCTGGGTGAGGGATGTAATGTGCACCAGGACCCTTCCATGTGGTGGTGGGTTCGAGACAGCATTCCCGGCTTCGGAGTCCGCCCTCCGGACCATCGCCGAAGCCCTGAACTTTTCCACCGCCAGCGCCCGGTGCGAAGAAACGCACCGGGCTTCACCCTGACGTGTTGGTGCCGCTGGCATCGGTCAGCGGCACCCATCCCGCTTCTCCGTTCCCACACGACCGTGCCCCGCAGCACCCACGCTCCCGCGGCAGGCGGCGGTACACGCCCCTGGCTGTCGAGTGCGCATGCTTAGGCGTCCCCTGCTCACCGCGTTGAGCGCGCTGTCCGCCCTCACGGCCATCGGGGTCGTCGGCTACATGACCATCGTCGGGATGAGTTTTCCCGACGCGCTGTACATGACCGTCATTACGCTCTCGACCGTCGGCTACCGCGAAGTCAAAACGCTCGGCCCGGCCGGGCAGTTGTTCACCGTTGTCTTCATCCTTGCCGGTTTCGGCATCGTCCTGTACAGCGCCAGCCTCGTCGCCCGCAACATCATCGAGGGCGAAATTCAGCGCGCGCTGGGGAGGCGGAGAGTGCAGCGCCAGATCGCCACGTTGTCCGACCACTTCATCGTCTGCGGGTACGGCCGCATGGGCCGCATCGTTTGCAAGGAACTGGCCGCCAAGCCGGCCCGGTTCGTCGTCGTGGAACGCAGCCGCGAAGCGCTCGTCTACGCGGAGGACGAGCACTTCCTCTGTCTCGAAGGCGACGCCACCGAGGATCCGGTCCTGCTCGAAGCGGGCATCAAGCGCGCCCGCGGCCTCGTCGCCGCCCTGTCGACCGACTCGGACAACGTCTACGTCGTCCTGACGGCGCGCGAACTCAACCCCGCACTCCTCATCGTCGCCCGCGCCGAGGACGAGCGCAGCGAGCGCAAGCTCCTCCACGCCGGCGCAACACGGGTGGTCTCGCCCTACGTCATCGGCGGCCACCGCATGGCGCATTCGCTGCTGCGACCGGCCGTGCTGGACGTCATCGACCTGGCCACGCACTACAGCAGCATCGAATTGCAGATCGAGGAGATCCCGGTGTCCACCGGCGGCTTTGCAGACGGGGTGACCCTGGAGGGCTCCAGCATCCGCGAGTCGCTGGGCCTCATCGTCATCGCCATCAAAAAGGCCGACGGTGGCATGATCTTCAATCCCAAGGAGGACACGCGCATCGCCGCGGGCGATCGCCTGGTCCTGATGGGCCAGACCGCCAACCTCCGGGAACTGGAGCGCCGCTTGCTGGCCGGCTAGGCCGCGCCAGCCGCGGTGGCGCGGAGCGCCGTTGCAGCCGCCGACCGTCGGCAGCACACGGGTGGCGTGGTCCCGTCGAACCACGCGGAGGAGGAGCGATGAAGCGCATACCCGCGCAGGGCATGCCCTCGGCAGCCCTGTTCGACACCCTCGACGAGTTCCGCGCCCACGACGTCGACTGGCGCAGCGGGCGGACCTGGGCCTACGTGTATGACCCGGGCAGCGAGGCGGAAACGGTCATCAAGCAGGCCTACGCCAGCTTCCTGTCCGAAAACGCGCTCGACCCGACGGCCTTTCCGAGCACGCTGCGGCTGGAGAACGAACTCGTGGCGATGGCGACCGCCCATCTCAACGGCGATGCGGACGTGGTCGGGAACTTCACCAGCGGTGGCACGGAGAGCATCCTGCTGGCCGTCAAAGCGGCGCGTGATTGGGCCCGCGAGACACGGCCGCACATCACCGCACCGGAGATGGTCCTGCCCATCACCGCCCACGCGGCGTTCCAGAAGGCCGGCCACTATCTGTCCGTCACCCCCGTGCTCGTGCCCGTCGATCCCGTCACGTTCAAGGCCGACCCGGACGCGGTGCGTCGGGCGATCACGCCCAACACCATCCTCCTGGTTGCGTCGGCGGTCTCCTACGCCCACGGGGTGGTGGACCCCGTCCGCGCACTCGCCGGGCTCGCGCACGAGCAGGGCCTCTGGCTGCACGTAGACGGATGCATCGGCGGCTTCTTGCTGCCGTACTTCCGGCGGCTGGGCGCCGAGGTCCCGGACTTCGATTTCACCGTGCCCGGGGTCACGTCCATTTCCATGGACTTCCACAAATACGCCTTCGCGGCGAAAGGCGCCTCGGTGGTGCTCTACCGCAACCGCGCGCTGCGCCGTCATCAAATTTACGCCTGCAGCACGTGGACGGGCTACACCGTCATCAATCCCACCATCCAGAGTACGAAGTCCGGCGGCCCGCTTGCGGCCGCGTGGGCCGCGCTGCACTTTCTTGGCGACGAGGGGTACCTGACCCTGGCCCGCTCCGCCCTGGAGGCCACCCGGCGCATCGTCGCGGGCATCGCGGCGATCCCCGAGTTGCGCGTGCTGGGGCGTCCCGAGATGAACCTGGTCGCGTTTACGTCCGACACCGTCGGCGTGTTCCACATCATCGACGAGATGAAGGCGTGCGGCTGGTACGTGCAACCGCAACTCGCGTTCGGTCCCTCCCAGGAGAACATCCATCTCTCCGTCAACCCCGCGAGTGCCCGCTGGGTCGACGACTTCCTCGCCGACCTGCGCGCGTGCGTGGACGCCGCAAAGGGCCAGCCGTCCGGCCAGCTCGCGGCCATGGTTCAGCAGGCACTGGGTGCCATGGACATCAACGAGGTCGGCGAGGAGACGCTGAGCCAGGCCCTGAGTCTCGCGGGCATCGAGGGCACCGCCGTGCCCGCGCGCATGGCCGGCATCAACGAAATGCTCAACGCGCTGCCGCCGCAGCTGCGGGAACGTCTGCTCATCGCGTACCTGAACCAGTTGATGCAGTACCGGGAGCCGTGACCGGGAGCGCGCCGACGGGGCGTGCGAGCGTCAGCGCGTTGCGGACCGCGCAGGCTGCTTCGTCGCTGTCGAAGCGCTGCGTGTGGAACGCAAGCACGTGTGCGGGCGGAAGATCGGGCGGATAGAAGGGACCGCGCCAGTGATCGTAATGCCAGCCGGACGTCCCGATCCGCACCGGGTGGCTCGGCGGCCCGTCCTTGCCCATCGCGCCTCCCCCCGCTTCGCGGCGTGCCTAGTCGCTCGGCGGCGGCGCCGCGCCCTGCCGCAGCAGATGGTGGCGCGACAGAATCACCAGGCCGATGAGTGCCCAGGACAGCTCGCGAATGCGGCGTACGATGCCCAGCGCGAGTCCCTTGGCCGGATCGAGCCCCAGGAGCGTGAAGATCAGGACCTTGCCGCCTTCCTGCGTGCCCGCCTTGAGGGGCACGAAGAACAAGGTGCCGTCGATGGCGACCGAGAGGACTTCGATGGTCAGGGCCCGGTGCAGGGTCACCGGCACGTCGAGCAGCCAGAGGATGAGATAGATCTCGATCACGCCGGCGCACCACCCCACGAAGAAGATCGCCGAGGACGACAGAAAGGGGGCCGCGGCGGATCCGTGGAAGCGGGCGATCTCGCGATCGAGGTGCTCGAGGCGCCGCATCGTCTCCGGCGAGCGCGCCGGCAGCCCGAGCCGGTGTGCCAGGCGCAGCAGCGGGGCGAACATGCCCCGGCGCTGCAGCAGCACGAGCCCGACGACCAGCGCCGTGAAGAGGGTCAGGCCGGTGAGGATGGCGCGACGCACCGGTGGCGGCAGCGGCGTCTCGTTGATGACCAGGGTGAGGCCGACGATGACGAAGGCGACCTGCCCGACGGTCTGCGTCAGTTTAGCGACCGCCACCGAGGCCACGAGCGACGTACTCGGCGCGTCGTCCCGCAGCAAGCGGGTGCGCACGAATTCCCCCCCGAGCGTCGCCGTGGGGGTGACGTAGTTGACGGCGTCGCCCGCGATGCGCGCGGGCAGCATCCGGCGCAACGAAATGGCGGGCCGCGGCGGCGGAAAGGCGCTGCGCCAGCCAAGGGTGTTGGCCGTGTACGCGATGATCTCCTGCGCCACCACCACGACGATGCCCCAGCCGACGATGCGCAGGTTGGTGAGGACCGTGCCGGGCCCGAGTTGGTAGATCAGAAAGATGAACAGGCCGGTGCCGGCGACGAGGAGAACGCGCTCGGCATGGCGGAGGATCTGTCTCCCCGGGCTGCGGGTCGGGACGCTTGGCTGCGACGTCTGGGCTGGTGTGCTCATGTGCCTGCAGGCGGCACGCCCTCGCGCGGCTGCTCGTCATCCATACCGCAGCCGGGGGACAATCGCGAGCACATGGGTGGTTCCCGCGGCGGCAGCAAAGTACCGGGTAGGCGGCGCGCGATCAGCGGCCGCGGCATGCGTCGGCGCCGGCCGGCACGTCGAGCCAGCGGCTCCCCTGCGCCGCCGACGCGTAGGCCTGGTGCAACAGGAGCAGGCAGCACTCGGCTTCCGCAAGGTTCGTGCCCCGCAACGCCGGCTCGTCCAGCTCGCGCCGGAAGTCATCCACCACGCCGGCAAACCACTCGGGGTGGTGCGACCCGGCCGACAGGGCGCTCTGCAGGCGCTGCTCGTGCGCGCCGCCTGACCCACGCACGCGCAACACGTCGTCGTCGATGATCACCTCGCCCGCGTCGCCGACGAATCGCCAGCGGGTGCGCCGTCGCGTGCCGGCCCACGTGAGCCGGATCTCACCGGTCAGTGACGGGAACTCCACGGCGCACTCCACGGTGTCCTCCACGTCGGCATCGCGGTAGCGGCGCTTGTCGGTGGCGGCCCGCACCCGGCGCGGTGGCTCGTTGGCCAGGGCGAGCATCAGGTAGAACGCATGCCAACCGTGATCGACCAGAATCCCGCCGCCGGCGATGGCGGCCCGCGCGCGCCAGTTCTCGCCGATCGTCACCGAATGTCCGCTGCGTTCCGTCTCGAACGCGATGTGCCGCAGCGGCCCGATCGCTCCCCGCGCGAGCAAAGTCGTGGCCGTGCGGAAGGCCTCCGAGTGTTTCCAGTTGTGCACCGTGTGCACCACCGCGCCGGTGTGCCGCGCGGCGTCGCGAATCGCGATGAACTCGCCGAGGTCGGTGGTGAGGGGCTTTTCGCAAAGCACATGCGCGCCGGCGCGCGCCGCGGCCACCACGGCCGCCGCGTGGTAGGCGGGCGGCGTGGCGACGTCGACGAAGTCCGGGTGCTCGTGCGCCAGCAGGGCCGTGAGATCGGCGTGCGTGGCAATGCCCGGCAGCGCCTGGACAGCCAGCGCGCGGCGGGCCGGGTCGGGATCGCACACCGCGACCAGCGCGAAATCGCTCCGCTGTTGCCAGATGGGAACGTGGCCGTTGGCAGCGACGCTCCCGAATCCCACCAGGGCACCGCGCCGCGGTGCGGCGCTCATTGGCGATACGCGTCCGACCGGGCGATCTCGGCGAAGACCTCGTCCAGGATGGCAACGCCCTCGCGCGCTTCGCTCTCCGTCAGCACCAGGGGCGGGTTGATGCGAACGCGCGGGAAGTAGCCCATCAGCAGCAGACCGCGTCGCAGGGCACCAAGGAAGACCCGTTCCATGACCGCCGATGACAGCGGCTCTTTCGTCTGGCGGTCCTTGACCAGGTCGAGGCCGATCAGCAGCCCCACGCCGCGAACGTCGCCGATGAACTCGTACTTCTCCTGCAGCTTGCGCAGCTCGCCCAGCAGCAACGCACCCACCCGCGCCGAGTGAGCGACGAGGTCGTCGTCGAGGATCGTTTCGACGACCGTCAGCGCGGCCGCCGCCGCGAGCGGATTGCCGCCGTAACTCGATGAGGACGCGCTGGGCTTCGAGAAGGGATGCGCCGCCGTGATCTCGTCGGTCGAGATCAACCCGGTGACCGGATAGCCGGACCCGAAGCCCTTGCCGATAGTCATGATGTCCGGCTCCGTGTCCGTGTGCTCGACCCCGAACATGCGGCCGGTGCGCCCGAAACCGGTGATCATCTCGTCGGCGATCAGCAGCGCGCCGTTTTCCTTGGCGATGGCCGCGACACCGGGGAGAAACTCCTTCGGCGGGACGACATTACCCGCGGTGCCCTGCATCGGCTCGACGATGATCGCCGCGATCTGTCCGGCGGTCGTGGTCTTGATGGTCTGGCGCGCGAAGTCGAGACAGAACACCCCGCAGCCGGGGTAGGTCATCTTGAACGGGCAGCGGTAACAGTCGGCGTAGGGGACGAGGTGCGCCCCCGTGGTGAGCGGCCCCCACTTCTGTTTCCACTCGTCCCCGATCAGCCCGATCACGCCGCCCGTCTTGCCGTGAAAGCCGCCCCAGAACCCCACCACTTCGAACTTCTTCGTGTACGCCTTGGCGAGTCGGATCGCGGCCTCGACCGCTTCGGCGCCGCCGCTGTACAGCTGCGTGCGGGTCAGGCTGCCGGGCGCAAGTTCCGCGAGGTGCTTCAAGAGCGCGAGCCGCGGTGTGGTGGTGAAACTGCCGACCGTCAGGCGCTGGATCTGGTTGACCAGTGCACTGACGAAGCGGGGATGCGAGTGCCCGAGACTGGCGACGGCGACGCCAGCGAAGAAATCCAGATACTGGTTGCCGTCCGCGTCCACCACCCGACACCCCTTGCCTTCCGCCAGGGTGAGCTGGGAGATTTGCGCGATCCGCTGGATGCCCGGAGCGAGATAGGCGGCCTCGGCCGCAACGAGCGCGCGGGAACGCGGCCCCGGGATCTCCCCGGCGGATTGGGTCGGCTGCGTGGAGGGCTTCACGGTTCGGTTACGATGGCTTGCGCCTGCAGGTACGCCGCGATGGCTTGCGCGGCTGCGTCACGGCAGCGACCGTAGCTGGGCCAGTCATTCAAGTCAATTAGTGTCACGGCGCCGTGCGCATCCCAGACCCCGTCGCCGCCGTAGACCTCGACGCCCAGCGCGTCGGCGGCCCGACGCCCGACGTCATCGAGCTGGCGCAACACCGAGGCGGGGACCGTGCCCTCGTCATCGGGCGGGACGCAGTGGAAGAAATTGCCACGCACCGCGTAAAACTTGAGCACCACTCCCGCCACGTGGCGCTGCACGACCGCCCGCCGAATGCCGCGCGCGCGGAAGTCGTCGAGGGTCCGGCGCAGCCCGACCGTGTCCTGCACGCGCACGACGTCACCCGGCTCGGTGGCGTGCACGTCGCCCCGCTTCACCCAGGCGCCGTCCCGCGCGACCCACGCCGGGACGGATATGTCGCCCGCGCAGTCGACCAGCAGCGTGTCCGGAAATGGCAGTCGCGTCGCCGCCAGGATCGGGACTGTGCGGTGGCGCTGGCAGTTGAGAATGGCGTCGGGCCGGTTGATGACCCGCACGCCCCGCGCCTGCCAGCGCTCCAGGCGGTCGAGGGCCTGGTCGCCCTGGCACATGGCGAAGACGACCCCGCGCGGCGGCGGCTCCGGCCACGACGGGTCCGTGCCCTCGACGACCTGTACGTCGTGACCGCGCGCCGTGAGCTGCTGCGCGGTCTGCTCGAGGATCGCGCGGTCCGGCTGCTCCTTGCCCGGCGAGAACACGGGCTCGCGTGTGATCCCCAGAAACCAGCTCATCGCGAGTACCCGGCGGCGACGAAGGCCTCGGCGGTGGCGATGTCTTCGGGCCGGTCGACGTCCACCGTCTTGGGTACCGCCGCCGCGTGGAGGCGGTAGCCGCGCGCTACCAGGTGCGCGAGGAAGTGACGCAGGGCCGAGAAGCCGGCCGCCCGCGCTGCCTCGATCTCCGCGAAAATCACGGGGTCGAACACGTAGAAGCCAGCCGTCACCAGGCCGCTGCCGCGCGCGGCGTCGCCCAGGCCCGTGATGCGGCCGCGGACATCGGCCCGCACCCACAGCGGCTTTTCATCCTCGACGAACGCGGTGACCGCCAGCACCCCCTGGGCGTCCGGGAGCGCCGCGGCCGCGGTCAGGAAATCGCGCAGCACGGCAGGGGCGAAGATGGCGTCGACGGTGAGGAGCAGGAACCGGCTCGCGCCGAGCAGCGGTCGCAAGGTGAACAGGCTCTCCATGGAACTCGGTGTGGTGCGGCGCACGAACCGGAACTCCAGTCCGGGCCACGCGGCGCGGCAGTGCTCTTCGATGCCGTGCGATTCCTCGTTCACGATGCAGGCGACCTCCCGCAGCCCGGCCGCGGCGACGTTGGCGAGCACGTGGTCGATCAGCGGCGTGCCGCCGACGGGTACCAGCGGCTTGGGCTGCGTGTAGCCGGCGCGTTGCAGGCGCTCGCCCTGGCCGGCCGCGATGATCGCCGCCTTCATGCGACGATCGCCTCCACCTCCTCGAGCCGCCGCAGACGGAAGTCGACCAGCTCGGGAGCGGGGCAGGGAGCGGTGGCGGGCCCGACCAGCCAGCCGGTGCGCAGGCCCGCGTCGTGCGCGCCGACCACGTCCTTGTCGAAGGAATCACCCACGTACAGGGTTTCCCCGGGCGGCGTGCAGATGTCGGCCAGCGCGATCGCAAAGATGCGGGGGTCGGGCTTGCTCACGCCCACGCACGTGGAATCAACGACCGTCGCGAGGTACGGGGCCAGGCCGGCGTCGTCGACCACCCGCCGCATGTTGCCGTAGAAATTCGACACCACCCCGAGCGGAACGCCGCGGGCATGCAGCCGCGCGAGCAGGGCGCGGCTGGCCGCCAGCGCCGCGGCACATCGTTCCAGAAACGCGGCGACCACCCGCACCGCGAGCGCGTGGTCGGGCACGCCCAGGTGCTCGAGCTGACGGGTGACATGGAATTCCACCAGACCCCGCAGGTCGAGGTCACTCACGCCAGGCTCCGCGTAGCCGCAGCGCGTCGCGTGCCCGAACGCGGCGCTGATAGCCTCGAACGACGCGTCCAGGCCGGCCGCGTGGTACAGGTCGACAAAGCGGTCGCGCCAGTGGCTGGCGGGCCCGTCCAATGTGCCGCCGTAGTCGAACAGGACTGCGCGGATCCGGATCACGCCCGCTCATAAAGCAGCCGTCCCTGGCCTGGGCAACCGAGCAGCGCGGTTTGACAAATCGGGGGTAGCGTGGATGCTGACTCGGGTTCGCTCTCCACGGGGTCCACTATGCCGCCATCTCCCGAACTGTCCTCGCAGACACGCGCCGCGAATCTCGACACGCTCGCGCGCGAGGAGTTCGACCTGGTCGTGATCGGCGGGGGTATCACCGGCGCGGGCGTCGCGCGCGACGCGGTGCTGCGGGGCCTGCGGGTGGCCCTGGTGGAGCGGCGGGATTTTTCCGTGGGCACGAGCAGCCGCTCCTCGAAACTCATTCACGGCGGCTTGCGCTACCTCGCGCAGGGCGATGTCGGACTCGTCCTGGAGGCGGCGAACGAGCGCCGCGTGCTGCGACGGCTGGTCCCCCATCTGGCGCGGCCCACCCGCATGGTGGTGCCGGTGTACGGCCGCAGCGCTTACGCGAAGATCAGCGCCGCCCTCTGGACCTTCGACCGCATGGCGCGCGTCGTCAAGGACGAGCGCAACCAGATGCTCGATCGCGCGGAAACGCTGGCGCTGGAGCCGGCGCTGCGTGCCGACAGCCTGTACGGCGCCGGGGTCTACTTCGAGAACCTCACGAACGACGCGCGACTGGTGCTCGAGACCCTGAAGGCGGCGGCCGCCCGCGGCGCGGTGGTGGCCAATTATGCGGCGGTCACGCAGCTGTGCACCGAGGGCGGCCGTGTGGTCGGTGTGCTCGTCAAGGACACGCTGACCGACGCCGAGTTTTCAGTGCGTGGCAAGGTCGTCGTCAACGCGGCGGGGCCCTGGGTCGACGAAATCCGCATCCTGCAAGGCGCGGGGGAGCGGCGCCGGCTGCACCTGACCAAGGGCATTCACGTGATCATGCCGCGCACCCGCGTGCCGGTGTCGCACATCGTCGTCATGACCGCGGCCGACAAGCGCCCCGTGTTCGTCGTGCCGCACGGCGACATGGTGTATCTGGGCACGACCGACACCAACTACCAGGGCCGATACGACGACCCGTGGATCACCGCGGATGACGTCGCCTACCTCCTCGACGCCGCGTCGGCCGCCTTCGCCATCGAGCCGTTGACGGTCGACGACGCGACGGGTGCGTGGGCCGGGCTGCGGCCGCTGCTGCACCAGGAGGGCAAGCAGCCGGCGGAGATCTCGCGCAAGGACGAAGTCATGGTCGGGCCGACCGGGCTCATTTCCATCGCCGGCGGCAAGCTGACGACCTACCGCAAGATGGCCGAGCGCATCGTGGACATGGTGGCCGCGCGCCTCGTCGAGCAGGGCCAGACGCTGCCGCCGGGGGTTGGGGACACCGATCACGAACCGCTGAGCGGCGGGGAAACGGGCGAGGACATCGACCAGTACACTCGCGCCTGTCAGCAGCAGGCGCCGCAGCTCGCCGCGGACGTGTGCGAGCGACTGGTGGCGCTCTACGGCAGCAACAGCGAGATCATCATCGGTCTCATGGGAAGCGAGCCCAGGCTGGCCGCGCGCTGTGCGCCGGAGCTCGCGGTGACGTGGGCGGAGGTCGTGTACGCCGTTCGGTATGAAATGGCGCAGACGCTGGAGGACTTCATGGAGCGTCGTGCGGGCCTCTTTCTGTGGGACCGGCACAACGGGCTGGGGGTGGCGCCGGACATTGCGCGGGAAATGGGCGAGGCGCTGGGCTGGAGCGCGATGCGGATGCAGGCGGAGTTGTCCGCGTACGTCCAGCACGTGAGGGAAGTGAAGACCTTCATGTCGGCCGAGCCGTCCAGCGGGCGCGAGGTGCATGCCTGACACGCAGACGGCGGCGCGGCATCGGCACGCACTGACCGAGTTGCTCGGCAGCGACGCGGTGGCGTGGGACGACGCGGCGCTGACGGCGCACCGCCGCGACTACTGGTCGCTGTCCGTGCTGCGCGCCATGCGCGGGACGCTGACCACGCTGCCGCTCTGCGTGGTCAGTCCAGCCTCGACCGACCAGGTCGTGACGTTGCTGCGCTACGCGAACGAGCAGCGTGTGCCCGTGGTGCCGTTCGGCGCGGGATCGGGCGTGTGCGGCGGGGTGCTCCCCGGGGCCGACGCGGTCGTGGTCGACCTGCGGCGCATGCACCGGCTGCTCGAACTCGACGGCGTGTCGCTGCTGGCGCGGGTGCAGGCGGGCATGATGGGCAATGCGCTGGAAGCGGCGCTGAACGAGGCGGGCTTCTCGATGGGGCACTTCCCGCAGTCCATCGACCTGTCCACGATCGGCGGATGGGTGGCGACCCGTGCCGCCGGACAGTACTCGACCCGCTACGGCAGCATCGAGGACATGGTGCTGGCGCTCGAAGCCGTGCTGCCGGAGGGCCGCGTCGTGCGCACCCGCGTCGGCCCGCGATCGGCGACCGGGCCCGACCTGCGTCACGTCTTTCTCGGGGCGGAGGGCACGCTCGGCATCGTGACCGAGGTGACCACGCGCATCTTCCCGCGACCGGAAACGAGCCTCGGGCAGGGGTTTCGGTTCCGCAGCATGCAGCAGGGGCTCGAGGCCATCCGGCTCATCACCCGGGCGGGCTGGCGGCCGCCGGTCGTGCGGCTGTACGACGGGATCGAGACGGCTCGACTGTTTGCCTCCGTGAGCAAGGACGACCAGTGCGTGCTGCTCCTGCTGTCGGAAGGGCCGGCGGCGCTGACCGCGGTCGAGAGCGCGGCCTGCCTGCAGATCTGCCTGGCCGAGGGCGGCGAGGTGGTCGGACCGGACCCGGTGCAGAAGTGGATCGCCGAACGCAACCAGGTGCCAGGGTTCGAGCCGTTCATCGAGATGGGCCTCGTGCTCGACACCATCGAAGTGGCGACCACCTGGGCGCACATCGACGCGTTGTACCGCGAGGTGATCGCCGCCCTGCGACAGGTCGCCGGGCTCATCGTTGCCTCGGGACACAGCTCGCACAGCTACGCGCAGGGGACCAACATTTACTTCACGTTCGCCGCCCGGCCCGCGGATCCCGCGGAAGCCGAAGCGAAGTACCTCGAGTGCTGGCGGCAGGCGATGGAGGCGACCCTGCGCGTCCAAGGCACCATCTCCCACCACCACGGCGTGGGCCGCTTGCGGCTGCCGTGGATGGCTCCCGAATTGGGCGAGGGGCTGGAGATTCTGCGCCGGTTGAAGCGGGTCCTGGACCCCAACGGCATCATGAACCCCGGCGTGCTGGTACCGTCCTGAGCGGGCGCCGGCGGCGGGCAGCGTGGAGACGCCGGTGAGCGGGCGGTACGTTCTGGCCATCGACGAAGGCACCACCGGCGTGCGCGCACACGTCATCGACCAGAGCAGTGCTGTCGTCGGCGCCGCATACGAGGAGCTGGCCGCCCGCTATCCCGCGCCCGGTTGGTTTGAGCAAGACGCGGAAGCGATCTGGGAGGCGGCGCGCCGGGTCGCTGCGCACGCGCTCGACGCGGCGGGCCTCGGGCCCGGCGCGGTGGCGGCGATCGGGGTCTGCAACCAGCGGTCGACGACGGTGGTGTGGGAGCGGGGCAGCGGCCGGCCCGTGCATCCGGCGATTGTCTGGCAGGACGTGCGCACCGCGGCGCGGGTGCCCGAGCTGCTGGCGGAGGGTATCTTCACGAACGCCATGGCCTCCGGGCCCAAACTGGAGTGGATTCTGCGCGCGGTGGCGGACAGCCGGCAACGCGCGGCGGCCGGCGAGCTGTGCTTCGGCACCATCGACACGTGGTTGGTGTGGAAACTCACCGGCGGCGCCGCGCACGTGACCGACTACTCCAATGCGTCGTGCACCACGCTCTACGATCCGATGCAGAATGCCTGGGACGAGCGGACGCTGAGTCTTCTGGAGATCCCCGCCCCCATCCTGCCCGCCTTACGCTCGTCGAGCGAGGTGTACGCTGACACCACGCGCGACGCGTTCGGCGCCCAAGTGCCGGTGGCGGCAATGATCGGCGACCAGCAGGCGGCGTTGTTCGGGGCCATGGGCATCGAGCGGGGAGCGGTGAAGATCACGTTCGGCACCTCGGCCATGGCCGACGTGAACACCGGCGAGCTTCCGGCGTTCTCGGCGCGTGGTGCGTACCCGCTGGTCCTGTGGGGACTCGGCGGCCAGCGCCCGTTCTGTCTCGAGGGGACCACGATCACCGCGGGGGCGGCCGTGCAGTGGTTGCGTGATGGCCTCGGGGTGCTGCGGGACGTGGCGGAGAGCGCTGCCCTCGCCGCGGCGGTGCCCGACGCGGGGGGGGTGTGGGTGGTGCCGGCGTTCCAAGGATTGGGCACGCCACACATGGACCCGCACGCGCGGGCGGTGATCGGCGGCCTCTCCCGTGGCAGCACGCGGGCGCACATCGTGCGCGCGGTGCTGGAAGGCATCGCGTATCGCAGCCGCGAGGTGCTGGATACGTTGCTCGAGGACGCAGGCACGCCGCTGCCGTCCCGGCTGCGCGTGGACGGTGGGGCGGCGGCCAACGATTTCCTGCTGCAGCACCTCGCGAACGTGCTCGGGCTGCCGGTGGAGCGGCCGCAATCCCTGCAAGCGTCCGCGCTGGGGACGGCCTATCTGGCGGGCCTCGCCGTCGGCGTGTGGCGCGACCTCGACGAGGTGCGGCACGCCTGGCGCTCCGGACGCGTCTTCGAGCCGCGCTGGAGCCGGGACCAGCGGGACGACATGCTCCACCGCTGGCAGCGCGCGACGCAGGCGGCGCGCGAGCGCGTCTTCGCGTAGCGCGCAGCCGCACGCCGCCGGGTCTCCCGGCCGTGGGGCGTCGCGGATCGGTTGCGCAACCGGCCTGCCATCTGGCAGGGTTTCCCCACCATGAACCGAGCGCCGGGAGGAATGACCATGCCGTGGACGAACACCAACGACCGCAAACTCCGCGCACGCGCCGAGCAGGTGATCCCGGGTGGGATGTACGGGCATCAATCGACCTTTCTCCTCCCCGACGAATTCCCGCAGTTCTTCCGGCGCGCGCAGGGCGCCCGCATCTGGGACGCCGACGGCAACGAGTACATCGACTACATGTGCGCGTATGGGCCGAACCTGCTTGGCTACGCGCACCCGGAGGTCGATGCCGCGGCCGCCGCGCAGCAGCGCCTGGGCGACACGATGACCGGCCCCTCGCCGTTCATGGTCGAGTTCGCGGAGGCGTTGGTCGGCATGGTCACGCACGCCGACTGGGCGATGTTCTGCAAGAATGGCACGGACGCCACGGGCATGGCCGCGATGGTGGCCCGTGCGCACACCGGCCGGCGCAAGATCGTGATGGCCACCGGCGCCTACCACGGCGCCGCCGCCTGGTGCACGCCGCTGCCGAGCGGCACGCTGCCGGACGACCGCGCGCACCACATCTTCCACACCTACAACGACATCGACAGTCTGGACGCAGCCGTTGCCGCCGCCGGCGACGACTTGGCGGCGATCTTCGTCACGCCCCTCAAGCACGACGCCTTCGTCGACCAGGAAATGCCCGACCCGGCGTACGCCCGGCATTGCCGCGACCTCTGCGACGCGCACGGCGCCTTGCTGGTGGTCGACGACGTACGCGCCGGATTCCGCCTGGCTCGCGACTGTTCGTGGTCCGTCGTCGGTGTCGAGCCGGACCTGTCGACGTGGGGCAAGTTGATCGCCAACGGCTATCCGATCTCGGCCTTGCTCGGCGCGGACAAGGCTCGCGCCGCCGCTTCCTCGATCTACGTCACGGGGTCATTCTGGTTTGCCGCCGTGCCGATGGCAGCCGGAGTGAAGACCCTGGAGATTCTGCGCACCACCGACTACCTCGAACGCATTGAGGGCCTCGGCCGCACGCTGCGCGCGGGCTTGCAGGAGCAGGCGACCGCGCACGGCTTCACGTTGCGGCAGACGGGCCCGGTGCAGATGCCACAGATCCTGTTTGCGGACGACCCGGACTTCCGTAAAGGCTTCGGCTGGACGCTCGAGGCGATGAAGCGCGGCATCTATCTCCATCCGTGGCACAACATGTTCCTGTGCGCGGCGCTCACGGAAGACGACGTGCGCCAGACGCTGTCGCGCACCGACGACGCGCTCGCGGCC
>Ga0316622_100001099_pt1 | contig 17050 bp, 9 predicted proteins | sample OWC_Aug_OW2_C1_D_FD_207646 | JGI IMG/M metagenome (GOLD analysis project Ga0316622, IMG submission 207646) | Wetland soil microbial communities from Old Woman Creek delta, Ohio, United States - OWC_Aug_OW2_C1_D5_C | ecosystem: Environmental > Terrestrial > Soil > Wetlands | place: USA: Ohio... | reverse complement strand
CCGCAAGTCGCACATCCCCGAGAGCCCGGGCTATCACGAGAAGTTCTACTTCTCGCCCGGCGACACGGGCTTCAAGGTCTGGCCGACGCGCTACGGCCGGCTCGGCGTCGGCATCTGCTGGGACCAGTGGTTTCCGGAATGCGCGCGCGCGATGGCGGTGATGGGTGCCGAGGTGCTGCTTTACCCGACGGCGATCGGCTCGGAGCCCCAGGACCCGGCGCTCGATTCCCGCTGGCACTGGCAGAGGACGATGCAGGGACATGCGGCCGCCAACGTCATGCCGCTGGTCGCGTCGAACCGCATCGGCACCGAGCAGGGTGAGAAGTGCTCGATCAGCTTCTACGGGCATTCGTTCATCGCCGACCACACCGGCGCCGTCGTCGCCCAGGCCGACGACTGCTCCGAGGCCGTGCTCACGGCGACCTTCGACCTCGAAGCGGTCCGCCGTCATCGCCATGCCTGGGGCGTGTTCCGCGACCGCCGTCCCGACCTCTACGGCCCGCTGCTGACGCTGGGCAGCCCAGAGGCCTGAATGCACCTCGACGAACCCATCGCCTGCGTCGACCTCGAGACGACGGGTGGCAACGCGCTGCATCACCGCATAATCGAAGTCGGCATCGTGCTGATGGACGGCGGTGCGGTCGTCGAGGAGTGGAGTTCGCTGGTCAATCCCGGTTGCCGCATTCCCCGCGGCATCGAGGAATTCACCGGCATCACGAACGGCATGGTGGCGGATGCGCCGGACTTCGCCGCCCTCCATGCGGAGATCCTCGAGCGCCTCTCCGGTCGGCTCTTCGTGGCACACAACGCCCGCTTCGACTACGGCTTCCTGCGCAACGAGTTCCGCCGCACGGGGCGGCGTTTCAGGGCGCCGGTGCTCTGCACCGTCAAGCTGTCGCGGCGCGTAGACCCCGGCGTCCGTGGCCACAACCTCGATGCCGTGATGGAACGGCACGGGCTGACGTGCGTCGCGCGGCACCGCGCCCTCGGTGACGCGCAGGTCCTGGCGGGGCTGCTGGCCGCGCTGCGTGGCAGCCGCGACCCGGGCGAGCTCGACGCGATCGTCGCCGGCCTCGTCAGCGAGTCCCGCCTGCCGCCACAGCTCGATCCCGAGCTCGCCGACGAACTGCCGGAGGGACCCGGCGTCTACCGCTTCTATGGCGACGACGACGTGCTCCTCTACGTGGGCAAGAGCAACAACCTGCGCACGCGGGTGCTGGCCCACTTCGCCGGCGACCACCGCTCAAGCAAGGAGCTGCGGCTGTCCCGGCAGGTCCGCCGCATCGACTGGACGGAGACCGCGGGCGAATTCGGCGCGCTCCTCAGGGAGTCCCGCTGGGTGAAGGAACTCGGCCCGCTGCACAACAAGCGGCTGCGCGCCGCCGGCGAGAGCTGGACGATCCGCCTGAGGGAGGCGGGCGAGGGCGTGCTCGCCGAAGTGGCGATGCTCGACGACGTCGGGACGGGCGACGCGGAATGCTACGGCGCCTTCCGCAGCGCGCGCGACGCGCGCAAGGCGCTGGACGAGCTCGCGCGGGCCCACGGCCTCTGCCTCCGGTGCCTGGGGCTCGAGCGGGGGGACGGTTCCTGCTTCGGCTTCCAGCTGGGCCGCTGCCGTGGCGCCTGCTGCGGCAGCGAGCCGCAGGCCCTGCATGCGGCGCGGGTGCGCCTGGCGCTGGCGCGCATCAAGCTGCGCAGCTGGCCCTTCGGTGGCCGTATCGGCATCGTCGAGCGCGACTGGCGCGGCACCGAGGAGATCCACGTGTTCGACCGCTGGCGCTATCTCGGCACCGCGGGTTCCCTCGACGCGCTCGACGGACTGTCCGCGGAGTCCGGCTTCGACCTCGACTGCTACCGCATCCTGTGCCGCTTCCTCGAACGGCCGCCGCCGCGCGCCCGGCTCGTCGAGCTCGGCTGAAACCCCGTGGAAGAAATGGGCTTCTTCGTCACGGCCGCGGCGGGCACCGCGGACCTCCTTGCGGCCGAGCTGGCGACGCTCGGCGCGACCGGCCTGCGCGAGCTTCGGGCGGGCGTCGCCTGCACCGGCACCCTGGAGATGGCCTATCGCGCCTGCCTGTGGTCGCGGGTGGGGCTGCACGTGCTCTGGCCCGTGGGCGAGTTCCGCGCCGTCGATGCCGACGGACTCTATGCCGGCATCCGCGGGATCGACTGGTCGCAGCACCTCGGGCCGGACGACACGCTGGCCGTGGACGTCACCACGCAGTCGAGCCCCCTGACGCACAGCCGCTATGCGGCGCAGAAGGTCAAGGACGCGGTGGTCGACCAGCTGCGCGAGCGTTTCGGCACGCGCCCTTCCGTCGACGTCGTGGCCCCGGACGTGCGCATCAACGTACGCCTGCAGCGCGAGGCCGCCACGGTCAGCATCGACCTCGCGGGCGACAGCCTGCACCGGCGCGGCTATCGCGAGCGCCAGCTGGTGGCGCCGCTCAAGGAGAACCTCGCCGCCGCCATCCTGCTGCGCGCCGGCTGGCCGGGACTGGCGCGGGAAGGCGGTTCATTCGTTGACCCCATGTGCGGGTCCGGCACGCTGCCGATCGAGGCGGCGCTGATCGCCGGCGACGTTGCGCCCGGACTGCTGCGCGAGCGTTTCGGCTTCACCCGCTGGCGCGGCCACGACGCGGCGTGCTGGTCCCGTCTCGCCATCGAGGCTGACGCCCGCCGGGCCAGGGGCAAGATCGCGCCGGGGCGCATCTTCGGGTACGACGCCGATCCTGCCGCTGTGCGAGCCGCCTCGGGCAACGCGCTGCGGGCCGGGCTCAAGGGCCTGGTCGAGTTCGCGCGCTGCGAGCTCGCCTCGCTGCCGGCCGCACCTGCGCCGTCCGGGCTGCTGGCCGTGAACCCGCCCTACGGCGAGCGCCTCGGGCAGGCCGAGGACCTGCGGGCCCTCTACGAGCTGCTCGGCCGCAAGCTGCGCGAGGGCTATGCCGGCTGGCACGCCGCGGTGTTCACGGGCAACCCGCCGCTTGGCCGCGCGCTCGGCATCGTCGCGCGGCGCTCGCACCGCATGATGAACGGCCCCATCGAGTGCCGCCTGCTGCGCCTCGAGGTGACAGCGGAGAACTTCGAGGAGAAGAGGCAGCCGGGACGGCCCCCGCCGATCGACTCCGCCGCCGCGAGGGCGAGACCAGGCGCCCAGATGTTCGCCAACCGGCTCGCCAAGAACCGCAAGGAACTGTCGGCATGGGCGCGGCGGGAGGGCGTGTCCTGCTACCGGCTGTACGACGCCGACATGCCGGAGTACGCGTTCGCGATCGATCTGTACCAGTCGGACCCGGAGGCGACGGCAGGCGCCTGGCTCTACGTCCAGGAGTACGCGCCGCCGGCGACCGTGGCGCGGGAGCGCGCGCGCGCCCGGCGCGAGGAAGTGCTCTCGGTGCTGACCGAGGTTACCAGGGTCCCGGCACAGGCCATCTACATGCGCACGCGCCGGCCCCAGAAGGGCACTGCGCAGTACGGCAAGGTGTCGGCACGGGGCGAGTTCGACGTCGTCGGGGAGGGTGGGCTCAGGTTCCTGGTCAACTTCACCGACTACCTCGACACCGGGCTGTTCCTCGACTACCGTGCCGTGCGAGGCCGGCTCCGCGAGCTGGCGCGCGGCAAGCGCTTCCTCAACCTGTTCGGGTACACGGGGACCGCGACGGTCTATGCCGCCGCCGGCGGTGCCGCGAGCACCCTGACGGTGGACCTGTCACACACCTATCTCGACTGGGCGCGGCGCAATCTCGAGCTGAACGGGCTCGCCGGCCCAATGCATACGTTTGCACGGGCGGATTGCCTGGCGTGGCTGTCGTATGATGACGGGCGCCGCTTCGACCTCGTCCTGCTCGACCCGCCGACCTTCTCCAACTCGAAGGCCATGGCGCGCGAATTCGACGTGCAGAGGGACCACGTCGGTCTGGTCCGGGCGGCGCTGGCACGGCTGGCCCCGGGGGGCATGCTGGTTTTTTCGACCAACCTGCAACGCTTCAAGCTCGATGCCGAGGGGCTCGGGGACGTCGTAATCGACGATTGGAGCGCCGCGACGCTGCCGCGCGACTTCGCCCGGCGACCGCGGATCCGCAGCGTATTCGCGATGCAGGCCCATTGAGCGGCACACGGCGAAGCGCGCCTGGCCCGGCCGCGGGGAGACACGGGCGGGGCGCGCGGCAGGAAAGAGCAATGAACCGAGGACCGGTTGCATGAGAGTCGCTTCGAGCAAGTCACCGGCGTGGAGGGGCAATGCGCTCACCGTGGGCAACCTGCGGAACGTGCTGCTCGACCGCCTGACGCGCAGCCTCGGCAAGGACCCGAGGGACGCGACGCCGCGCGATTTCTTCGACGCCCTGTCGCTGGCCGTGCGCGAGGAACTGACCGTGCGCTGGCTCGCCACGCAACGACGGGTGGCCCTGAGCCATGCCAAGCGCGTCTGCTACCTCTCGGTCGAGTTCCTGCCGGGGCGCTCGCTCGTCAATGCGCTCTCCAGCCTCGACGGTGACCTGGTGGCCGAGGCCTCCCGGGCCCTGGCCGAGTACGGTCTCGACCTCGACGCGGTGGCTGCGCTCGAGATCGATCCGGGGCTTGGCAACGGTGGCCTCGGGCGGCTGGCGGCGTGCTTCCTCGACTCGCTCGCGACGCTGCAGTACCCGGCCGTCGGCTACGGCATCCGCTACGATTACGGCATCTTCACCCAGGCGATCGGGACCGACGGCAGCCAGCGCGAGGTGGCAAGCAGCTGGCTCAGGCTGCGCAACCCCTGGGAGATCCCGCGCAGCGACGCGCAATACACCGTCAGGTTCGGCGGTCACTGCGAGGCCGAGCGCGGCGCCGACGGGCGCATGCGGCATCGCTGGGTCGGGACCAGCGACCTGCTGGCCATCGGCTTCGACCACCTCGTGCCCGGCAACCGCAGCCCGACCGTGAACCACCTGCGGCTCTGGTCTGGAAGGGCAATCACGCCCTTCCACATCCAGGCATTCAACGGCGGCAACTACGCCGGCGCAGTCGAGGAGCAGATCGCAGCCAAGAACGTCTCGCGCGTGCTCTACCCGGACGACTCGACGCCGCAGGGCCGCGAGCTCAGGTTCCGCCAGCAGTACTTCTTCGTGAGCGCGAGCCTGCAGGACCTGCTGGCGACGCACCTCGCCGAGGGCCGCACTCTCGAGCAGCTCCCGGACTCCGTCGCGATCCAGCTGAATGACACGCACCCGACGCTCGCGATACCGGAGCTGCTGCGCCAGCTGGTGGACGAGCACGGCATGGACTGGAACGTCGCGCGGGAGATTGCAGGCGAGATCTTCGGCTACACGAACCACACGCTGTTGCCCGAGGCGCTCGAGACCTGGCCGGTCGCAACCTTCGAGAAGCTCCTGCCGCGCCACCTGCAGATCATCTACCTGCTGAACCGCGAGTTCCTCGACAAGGTCAGCGAGCGCCATCCGGGCGACCACGACCGTCGCCGGCGCATGTCGATAATCGACGAGTCCTGGGACCGGCAGGTGCGCATGTCTCACCTCGCCGTGATCGGCAGCCGGCGCGTGAACGGCGTGGCGAAGCTGCACTCGGAGCTGATGTGCGAGACCATCTTCGCGGACTTTGCGCAGATGCTGCCCGAGCGGTTCACAAACGTGACCAATGGCATCGCCGTGCGCCGCTGGCTGAAGCAGTCGAACCCGGGGCTGTCGGCGCTGCTGACCGAGCGCCTGGGCCACAGCTGGGAGAACGACCTGGAGGAGCTCGAGCAGCTGCGCACGGCGCCGGAGGAACCCGGGTTCCGCCATCGCTTCCGCGAGATCAAGCTTGGCAACAAGCGGCGCCTGGCGGCACTCGTCGCGTCGCGCTGCGGGGTCGAGGTCGATCCCGCCTCGATGTTCGACGTGCAGGTCAAGCGCATCCACGAGTACAAGCGCCAGGTCCTCAACCTGCTGTCGGTGATCACGCGCTACAACCGTATCCGCGCCGGCCGGCCCGTGGTGCCGCGTACGGTCATCTTCGCGGGCAAGGCGGCACCGGGCTATGCGATGGCCAAGCAGATCATCCGCCTGATCAACTCCGTCGCGCGCGTCGTTAACGCGGACCCGGCGACCGCCGGCCTGCTGCGCGTCGCGTTCCTGCCGGACTACGACGTGTCGCTGGCCCAGCGCATCATGCCTGCCGCCGACCTGTCGCAGCAGATCTCCACGGCGGGCATGGAAGCTTCGGGTACGGGCAACATGAAGCTCGCGCTGAACGGGGCGCTGACCATCGGGACGCTCGATGGCGCGAACATCGAGATCCGCGACTGCGTCGGGTCCGACAACATCTTCATCTTCGGAATGGACTCGGCCGGGACCCGGGCGCTGCGCGCACGGGGCTATGTGCCCAAGGAGTTCGTCAGCGGCAACGAGGGCCTGGCCGAGGCGCTCGACATGCTCGATGCGGGGCACTTCACGCCCGACGACGTCGGTGCCGCCAGGCCGGTTGTCAACCGCCTGCTCGGCGACGGCGAGCCCTTCCTCGTGCTCGCTGATTTCGCGTCCTACGAGGTGGCGCAGCAGCGTGTGGACGAGTTGTTCGCCGACGCGGACGGCTGGAGCCGGCGCGCGGCCACCAATTCGCTCTCGATGGGGCCCTTCTCCAGCGACCGCAGCATCCGCGAGTACGCCGAGCGCATCTGGCGCGTGCGGCCGGTTCTCTGAGAGGACCCGGGACGGACCATCCATGCGACGCAAGACACGGCTTTCGGCGGCGGACATCGAGGCCCTGGTGCAGGCGCGGCATGGCCAGCCGCGCTCGGTGCTTGGCTACCACGAGTACGCGCGCCGTGACCGTCCGCCCGAGTGCGTCGTGCGCGTGCTGGAGCCCGGTGCCAGCGAGGTGGCGGTGCACTGGGACGACGAGGCACCGGCCCTGGCGCGCCCCCTCCGACAGGTGCACCCCGGCGGGCTGTTCGAGGGAGAACTGCCTCATCGACGCCCGCTGCACCCGTATCGCCTGCGCATCCGCTACCCGGACGGCACCGAACTCTGCCGGCACGACCCTTACTACTTTTCCCCGCAGCTCTCGGACTACGACCTCTACCTGTTCGGCGAGGGCAACCATCACCGCATCTACCTGAAGCTCGGCGCGCACCGGGTGATCGTGGACGGCCTCGATGGCACCCGCTTCGCCGTCTGGGCGCCGAATGCCGCAAGGGTCAGCGTCGTGGGGCCCTTCAACCTGTGGGACGGCCGGCGGCACGCGATGCAGGCGCGCGGGGGCAGTGGCGTCTGGGAGCTGTTCGTGCCAGGCGTCGGGGCCGGCACCGAGTACAAGTTCGAACTCCGGACGCGGGACGGCCGCACGTTGCTCAAGACCGATCCCTACGCGTTCGCCATGCAGCTGCGGCCCGGCAACTGCGCGGTGGTCACGGAAGTCGAGGGCTACCAGTGGGGCGACGCGGACTGGATGCAGGCCCGCGCCACGCAGGATCCCGCCACGCGCCCCATCAGCGTCTACGAGCTGCACCTGTCATCCTGGCGCCGGCGCGAGGGCCGGTACCCGCCGTTCATGAACTGGCGGGAGGCGGCGGCGGAGCTCATCCCCTACGTGCTCGAGCTCGGCCACACTCACATCGAGCTGATGGGCGTGTCGGAGCATCCGCTGGACGAGTCGTGGGGCTACCAGGTCACGGGCTACTACGCACCCACCGCGCGCTTCGGCTGGCCGCATGACTTCATGTACTTCGTGGACCGCTGCCACCAGGCGGGTCTCGGCGTGTACATCGACTGGGTCCCGGCTCACTTCCCGCGGGACGAGCACGGGATCGCCGGCTTCGACGGCACGGCACTGTACGAGCACTCCGACCCCCGGCTCGGCGAGCACATGGACTGGGGAACCAAGATCTTCAACTACGGCCGCCACGAAGTGCGCAATTTCCTGGTAGCCAATGCCCTGTACTGGCTCGAGCACTATCACGTCGACGGCCTGCGCGTCGACGCCGTGGCCTCGATGCTCTACCTCGACTACAGCCGCAAGCCGGGGGAGTGGCTGCCCAACCGCTACGGTGGCCGGGAGAACCTCGAGGCCATCGACTTCCTGCGGCAGCTGAACGGCACGATCCGTCACTACTACCCCGGTGTGGCAGTGATCGCCGAGGAGTCGACGGCCTTTCCCGGCGTGACGCAGCCGGTCGAGCACGGCGGGCTGGGCTTCACCATGAAGTGGAACATGGGGTGGATGAACGACACGCTCCGGTACTTCTCGCTCGATCCCGTCTACCGCAGTCACGAGCACAGCCTGATCACCTTCTCGTTCATGTACGCATGGTCGGAGCGTTTCATGCTGCCGCTCTCGCACGACGAGGTCGTGCACGGCAAGGGTTCGCTGCTCGGCCGGATGCCCGGTGACGAATGGCAGAAGCGGGCCAACCTCCGGCTGCTGCTCGCCTACATGACGGCGCACCCAGGCAAGAAGCTGCTGTTCATGGGAGCCGAACTGGGACAGTGGCACGAGTGGCGGGATGGAGAGTCGCTCGACTGGGGCCTGCTCCGGGATCCGCAGCATCAGGGTCTGAACCTCTGCGCGCGCGACCTCGGGCGACTGTACCGCGAGTCGGTGGCGCTGCACGGTACGGACTGGGACCCCGACGGCTTCCGCTGGACGGATCTGCACAACGCCGCCGACAGCGTCTTCGGCTTCCGCCGTGGCTACGAGCGCGAGGGTGCCGCCGCGCCATTCGTCTGCATGTTCAACGCGACGCCGGTGCCGCGGACGGGCTATCGCGTCGGCGTCGAGTCACCGGGCGAGTATGCCTGCGTATTCGACTCTGACGCAGCCTGCTACGGCGGCTCGGATCACGAGCTGCCGCAACGGCTGTCGACCGGGGACGGGGTGCACGGCTTCCCGTTCAGCCTGCGGCTGACCTTGCCGCCGCTCGGCGCGGTGTTCTACCGGCGGATCGCCGGCTGAGGACGCCTGCCATGACGAAGAGCAGGGCGCGAGCACCCAGGGAAAGCGCGACGTCGTCCGGTTTGCCGGCGCCGCTCGGGGCGCACTGGACGGGCGAGGGCGTCAATTTCGCCGTGTTTTCGGCCCACGCCGAGCAGATCGACGTGTGCCTGTTCGATCCGGCCACTGGCGAGGAACGGGCCCGCTACCGGCTGTCGGGCCGGACCGAGGACATATGGCACGGCTTCCTGCCGCAGTCGGTGGCGGGACCCGGGACGCTGTACGGCTTCAGGGCCCACGGCCCCTTCGCGCCGAGGGAGGGCCACCGCTTCAACCCGAACAAGCTGCTCATCGACCCCTGTGCCCTTGACGTCGCCGGGGAGCTGCTGCCCGCGGCCGCTGTGAACGACGACCCGGACGACGGCCCGCTGCCGCTGGACTCGGCACCCTTCGTGCCGAAGGGGCGCGTCGTCGCGGTGGAGTTCGACTGGCAGGACGCCCGCTCACCCGCCGTCCCCTGGCGGGACACGGTGATATACGAGTTGCACGTCAAGGGCTTCACCCAGCTGCACCCGGAGGTGCCGCGGGCGTGGCGGGGCAAGTACCTCGGTCTGACCGCGCCCGCCGTGATCGGGCACCTGAAGTCGCTCGGCGTCACCGCGGTGGAGCTGCTGCCCTGCCATGCCTTCACCAGCGAGACGTTCCTGCTGCAGCGTGGCCTCTCGAACTACTGGGGTTACAACCCGTTCGCCTGGTTCGCACCGGCGCGGCAGTACGCAGTTGCCGATCCGGTCCTCGAGTTCAGGCAGATGGTTCGCGCGCTGCACCAGGCCGGCATCGAGGTGATCCTCGACATCGTCCTGAACCACACGGCCGAGGGCGGTGCGGGTGGCCGCACGTTCTCGCTCAAGGGCCTCGACAACGCCAGCTACTACCGGCTGGACCTGGCAAACCCGTCCGCCTACCTGAACTACGCCGGCTGCGGCAACACGCTGGATGCTGGCCACCCCGCGGCGCGCGCGCTGATCCTCGACTGCCTGCGCTACTGGGCGCAGGAGATGCATGTCGACGGATTCCGCTTCGACCTGGCCACCGTCCTGGCGCGGCGCGAGCAGGGCTTCGACCCGGACAACGCCCTGTTCGGGGCGATCCGCTCCGACCCGGTGCTGGCTTACGCGAAGATGATCGCCGAGCCCTGGGACCTCGGGCCCGGAGGCTACCGGCTCGGCGGCTTCCCGACCGGCTGGTCCGAGTGGAATGACCGCTACCGCGACACGGTACGCACCTTCTGGCGCGGCGACGCCGGGCAAGTGCCGGCGCTCGCCGAGCGGCTGGCCGGCTCGAGCGACCTGTTCCGCCGGGGTGGCCGGCGGCCCCAGGCAAGCATCAACTTCGTCACGGCGCACGACGGCTTCAGCCTCGCCGACCTCGTCAGCTACGAGCGGCGCCACAACGACGCGAACCTCGAGGCCAGCGTGGACGGCCACGCGGAGAACTTCAGCTGGAACTGCGGCGTCGAGGGTCCCACCACCGACCCTGCGATCGTGGCGCTGCGCGAACGCCAGATGCGCAACCTGCTCGCGACGCTGCTGCTGTCGCAGGGCGTCCCGATGCTGCAGGCGGGCGACGAACTCGCGCGCAGCCAGGCCGGCAACAACAACGCCTACTGCCAGGACAACGTGACGTCCTGGATCGTCTGGCCTTACGCGGGACCCGGGCCGGCGGCCGGCCTTCGGGACACGATCGTGGCGCTGACGGCGCTGCGGCGCAGGCGGCCGGAACTGCGGCGCGACAGGTTCTTCAAGGGCTCGCCGCGAGGCGCACGGCAGGCCGACGTCCGCTGGCTGCACCCGGAGGCCCGTGACATGCAGCAGTCCGACTGGGCCGACCCGGCGCTGCGCTGCCTCGGCATGCTGCTGCGCGCGGAGGAGGGCGCACGCGACCTGCTGATACTCTTCTCCTCGCTCGATTTCGACGTGCGCTGGCGCATGCCGGACGACGCTCCCGGCCCCTGGCAACCGTGCCTCGATACCTCGGCCCCGGGCGCCGAGCCTGGGCGCGGGGCGGTCGGCCCTGATATCCGGCTGCCATCGCGCAGCGTGCTGGTCCTGGAGCGAATGGCATGAACGATCGTGACCTGGTCGCGCTCGCGCAGGCGCGAGGCGTCGGCGACAGCTACCTCGACTTCCGCGGCGAGCCGCGTGAGGTGAGCCTGCAAAGCCGGATCGCCATCCTGAAGGCGCTGGGCATCGATACCGACGATCGGCGCGTGGTGACCGCCGCGCTGACCGAGGCTCGTGTGGTGCACCCGGTCGCGACCATCTCGCCGGGCCGCTGCCACGAGCCGGCCGTGCTGGAGTCGGGCGCCGGCCTGTGGGGCCTGTGCGCGCAGCTGTACACGCTGCGCTCGGACACGAACTGGGGAGTCGGGGACTTCGGCGACCTCGCCATGCTGGCGCGCGAGGCCGCGCGACAGGGCGCGGACTTCATCGGCCTCAACCCGCTGCACGCCCTGTTCGCCGCCGACCCGGCGCACTGCAGCCCGTACAGCCCGTCGAGCCGGCACTGCCTCAACGTGCTCTACATCGCAGTGGACGCCGTGCCGGACCTCGAGCACTGTCCGGAGGCGCTGCAGCGAATGGCGGAGCCGGCGTTTGACCAGGAGCTGGCCCGCCTGCGCGCGCTCGACCTGGTCGACTATTCCGGCGTGGCGCGCTGCAAGCTGCCGATCCTCCGCCTGCTCCACGCCCGCTTCCGCCGCGACGAGCAGTCCGGCCGCACGCCACGCGGCCTCGCCTTCGGGTCCTTCCTCCAGGAGCGAGCGACGACCGTCGGCCGCCACGCGCTGTTCGAGGCACTCGACGCCGACATGCGGGCCCGGCACGGCGCCGTGGGCGGCTGGCCGTCGTGGCCCGAGCAGTTCCGCGACGCGGACGGGCCTGCCGTGGCCGAGTTCGCGCGCGCCGCGGCGCCGGAAGTGGAGTTCCACGCCTGGCTGCAGTGGATCGCCGAGAGCCAGCTGGCCGCCGCGGCCAGGATCGCGCGCGAGGCCGGCATGCGCATCGGGCTCTATGGCGACTATGCGGTCGGGGCGAATCCCGGCGGCTCGGAGATCTGGTCCGACCGGCATGCCTACTGCCCGGGCGCGAGCATCGGTGCGCCGCCTGACGCGCTCGCACTGAAGGGGCAGGATTGGGGCCTGCCGCCGCCCGACCCGGCGGCGATGTCCCGTGACGGCTGCCGGGGCTTTGCGGTCCTGATGCGGGACAACATGCGTCATTTCGGCGCCCTGCGGCTCGATCACGTGATGTCGTTGTTCCGTCTATGGTGGGTCCCGGAGGGGCTGCCGGCGAGCGAGGGCGGCTACGTGCACTACCCGGTGCAGCAGCTGTTCGCCACCGTGGCCGACGAGAGCCGCCGCAGCGGCTGCCTCGTCGTCGGCGAGGACCTCGGCACGGTGCCCGTCGAGGTCGGGCGGGCGATGGCCGACAGCGGCATCTACGGTTACACGGTGCTGTACTTCGAGCGCGATGAAGACGAGGACTTCAAGCCGCCCGCGGCATGGCGGCGCGAGGCGCTCGCCTCGATCACGACGCACGACCTGCCGACGCTGCGCGCCTGGTGGGAGGGCAGCGACATCGAGCTGCGCGCCCAGCTCGGCATGTACCCCGAGGGACAGGACCTCGATGCGCTGCTTGACGAGCGCGTGCGCGACCGCGAGCGGCTCATCGACGCCATGACGGCGGCAGGGGTGCGCCCGCGCTGGCCGGTGGACCGCTTCGAACCGGCCTTCGCGGCAGCCGTGCACGCGTTCCTGGCCTCGACCCGCTCGGCCCTGGTCGCCGTTCAGGCCGAAGACCTTCTCGGGATGCTCGACCCGGTGAACATACCGGGCACGAGCGCCGAGTACGCCAACTGGCGCCGCAAGCTCACCGGCAGCATCGACGATCTGCTGAACGGCGCTGCGGGGCAGCCCGTGCTCGAGTCGCTCAGGCGCATGCGGCCGCGTTGACGGCCGTATACTCGGCGACGGCAGCGCCGGCGTCCGGTTGACCGGACCTCGAGGGGAGGGCAGTCATGAATCGTCACCCGAGTGCGGGGCTCCTGGCGGCGGCGACACTGGTGCTCGCGGGCGTGACGTTGGCCACCGCGTCTGCCGAGCCGGTGCCGGCCGAGCAGCGCATCCCGGTCGACGTGCGGCGCACCACGCTCATCGTGCGCGACATCGAGCGGTCGCTGCCGTTCTGGCGCGACGCGCTCGGGCTCACGGTCGTCTACGACGAGGTCATCGAGCGGCCGGGCAACCCTGGCGATCCCACGGGGTCGAAGCGCAGCCTGCGGCTCGTGCTTATGCGGGCGAACGACTCCTTCGTCGGCGCCGTGGGATTGCTCGAGTACATCTCGCCGCCCCGCCCGGAGCGGGTGCCGGGCGAGGAGCGGCCTGTCGTCGGCGACTTCATCGTGGTCGTGAATGCGACGGACCTCGACACCCGCTGGGAGCGCGTCAAGGCGGTGCCCGGCGTCAAGGTGCTGTCCGAGCCCTCGCGCGTCGAGTATCCGGCGCCCGGCGGCGGCGTGATCCCGGTGATGGTGTCGATGGTCCGCGACCCGGACGGCTACTTCATCGAGCTCAACCAGATCCTCGGCAAGCCGGCCGGATCGGCAGACTAGCGCCACCGCGTCCTGACGGGCGGCCCAGGCTCAGGAAGACCGCGAGTTCGGCGCCGCCCTCGACGTCGCCCGCGATCGGCTACAGCAGGTCGCGCAGGCGGTACCAGAGCATGCCAAGCACCAGGGCCGGACGCCTGAGCGCGAGGCCACCCGGGAAATCCATGTGCGGGATCCGGGCGAACAGGTCGAGGCGCTCGGCATGACCGGCGATCGCCTCCGCGATGAGCTTGCCGGCGACGCCGGTCAGCGCCATGCCGTGGCCCGAGAATCCCTGCAGGTAGTAGATGTTCGAGCCGAGGCGGCCGAAGTGGGGCGCGCGGTTGACCGTGATGTCCACGTAGCCGCCCCAGGCATAGTCGACGCGGGCATCGGTCAGCTGCGGGAAGACCTTGAGCATGCGCGCGCGCGTCGCCCGCTCGGTGCCCAGCGGGTCGAGGCCGGAGTAGCTGACCCGGCCGCCGAACAGCAGGCGGTGGTCGGCCGACAGGCGGAAGTAGTCGAGCACGAAGTTGACGTCCGCGACGGCGAGATTGTCGCGGATCAGCGCCTCGGCCCTTGCCCGGCCCAGCGGCTCGGTCGCGACGATGTAGGTGCCGACGGCCATGATCTTGCGTTGCAGCTCGGGCACCAGGCCCTCGAGGTAGCTGTTGCCGGCGAGCGCCACGAACTTCGCGCGGATCCTGCCTCCCGGGGTAGCCACGGTGACCACCGGCCCGGGCTCGAGCCGCGTGACCTGGCTCGACTCGAAGATCGTCACGCCGGCCTGCTCGGCCGCGCGCGCGAGACCGCGCACGTACTTGAGCGGGTGGCAGTGACCGCTGTTCGCGTCGTGCATCGCCGCGCAGTAGCGGCGCGTTGCCAGCAGTCCCTCGACCTCGGCGCGCTCGAAGAAACGCACGCTGCGATAGCCATAGTCGGTGGCGAGCAGCCGGCATTCCGCCTCGAGGTGCCGGCGCTGGCGCTCCTTGATGGCCACGTGCAGCTGTCCCCAGGACAGGTCGCAGTCGATCGCGTGCCGGGCGACGCGTTCGCGTACGAGGTCGAGCCCCTCGGCCGTAACCTGCCACATCGTCCGGCCGACCTCCCGGCCGACCAGCTGTTCGATCTTCGACTGCCCGCAGGCATAGCCGAAGATCAGCTGCGCCCCGGACCGTCCCGAGGCGCCGTAGCCGATGTGCTCGCCCTCGAGCAGCGCGACGCGGTAGCCGCGCTCGGCCAGATGCAGTGCGGTCGAGCAGCCGGCAATGCCGCCGCCTACCACCGCCACGTCGAAGTCGCGGTCGCCGGCGAGCGCCGGACGCAGCGGCTCGGCCGGCGCCGAGTCCGTGTAGTAGTTGCGGATGTTGCGTTCGGCGAGGGTCATAGGGGGGCCAGGTACCAGGCGTACTCCAGCGGTGAGACGTAGGAGGCGAAGTCCTCCAGTTCCCCGCGCTTGAGGGTGGCGTAGTGCTCGACGAAGCGGTCACCGAAGTAGTGGCGCAGCACGGCGCTCGAGCGGAAGCGCTCGATGGCGATGGCCCAGTCGCAGGGCAGGGGCTCCGCGTCGAGCCGCTGCGTGTAGGCGTTGCCGGTGAGCGGCGCCGGCGGCTCGAGGGCGTTGTCGATGCCGTGGAGCATGCCGGCCAGCACCGCGGCCACGAACAGGTAGGGGTTGGCGTCGGCGCCGGCGACGCGGTGCTCCAGCCGCCGGTCCGAGGGTCCGGAGACGGGTACCCTTACCGCGACCCCGCGGTTGTTGTACCCCCAGGTCGGGTGCATCGGCACGTACGCTTCCGGCCGCAGGCGCCGGTAGGAGTTCGCGTTCGGGCCGAAGATTGCCATCGCTTCGGCCATCGTGGCGAGCATGCCGGCGGCCGCCTGCCGGAGCAGCGGGCTGTCCGTCTGCCCGGCGGACGCAAAGACGTTGCCGCCGTCCCGGCCGAGCAGGCTGACGTGGATGTGCGTGCCGCTGCCGGCCATGTCCCGGTAGGGCTTCGCCATGAACGTCGCTTCCATGCCGTGGCGCAGGGCCACGCCCTTGACGATGCGTTTCAGGCGGATCGCGTGGTCGCAGGCCGCCTGCGCGTCGGCGACGTGCCGCAGGTTGACTTCCCACTGGCTCGGTCCGTACTCGGACAGGGCCGTGCCCGCCGGCACGTCCTGCGCGCGGCAGGTGTCGACGATCTCCCTGAGGATCGGCGAGATCGAATCGAGGTCGATCATCGAGTTGATCTGGGTGCGGTGTTCGCGGCGACCGGTCAGCGGCGAAGCCGGCGGCTGCGCGTTGCCCTCGGGCGTGCGCTCGCGGTCGACGAAGTAGAACTCGAGCTCGACCGCGACGACCGGGGTCAGGCTGCGTGCGCGGAAGCGCTCGAGGATTGCACCGAGGACCTGACGCGGGTCGCCGAAGAACGGCGTGCCGTCATGTTCGAACATCTGCACCTGCAGCTGGGCCACCTCGGGTCCGAGCCAGGGGCAGGGCTGCAGCGTGCCGGGAACCGGCAGGCAGGGACGGTCCGCGTCGCCCTCGTCGAAACCGAGGCCGGTGGACTGGATCGTGCCTCCCAGGGCATCGAGCGCAAACATCGAACCCGGCAGGTAGAGACCCTTGTCGTAGACCTGCCGCAGCTCGTCGACCTCCACGCGCTTGCCGCGCAGGATGCCGTTCATGTCGGGCAGCAGGAGGTCGACACAGCGCACTTCGGGGTGGGCAGCGACGAACGCCTCCGCGTGCTCGAAACTCTCGCGGATCGGGGGCATGTCACTCCAGGAATCCCGCCTGTGCGGGACGTCTAAGGGCAGGGCTGGCAGGATACTCAGGCGAGCGACGGCGCGGCAAGGCAACGGTCCCGGCGCTCGAGACCGATGCATCCGCCTGCTGCGGCGCAGCATGCCGGTGGCGCCGCCGCCGCAGCGCGCGACACCCGGAGTGTGAGAGAATACGGCCCGATCATCGAGGGAACGGCCACAGCGCCGTTCAGAATCAATAACATGGGTTCGCGCAAGCCCGTCATCGGGATCCCGGCGGATCGCCGCCTGCTGGGCCCGCACTGGTTCCACTGTGTCGGCGAAAAGTACATTGCAGCAGTCGCCGAGGCGGCTGGCGCCGTGCCTGTGGTTGTCCCCGCGCTCGGCGAACAGCACCTCGAGGAGTGGCTCGACAGCTTCGACGGCATCCTGTTCACCGGCAGCCCGTCCAATGTCGAGCCCCGCCGCTACCAGGGCCCGCCGAGCGACCCCGGCACCTGGCACGATCCGGAGCGCGATGCCACGACGCTGCCGATGATTCCTGCGGCGGTCGCCGCGGGCCTGCCGGTGCTCGGCATCTGCCGCGGCTTCCAGGAGATGAACGTAGCCTTCGGCGGGACGCTCTGGCAGAAGCTGCAGGAGGTGCCCGGGTACCTCGATCACCGCGAGGACAAGGAAGCTCCCCTCGACGTGCAGTACGGCCCGGCGCACGACGTGGACCTGGACGAGGGCGGCCAGCTGCGCCGGC
>Ga0316622_100001098_pt1 | contig 17070 bp, 11 predicted proteins | sample OWC_Aug_OW2_C1_D_FD_207646 | JGI IMG/M metagenome (GOLD analysis project Ga0316622, IMG submission 207646) | Wetland soil microbial communities from Old Woman Creek delta, Ohio, United States - OWC_Aug_OW2_C1_D5_C | ecosystem: Environmental > Terrestrial > Soil > Wetlands | place: USA: Ohio... | reverse complement strand
CGACCCGAGACCAAAGGTAACAACCCGCATCCTTTCCACATTAACGCCCATGAGCAGGGCTGCATCCTTGTCCTGCGCGGTCGCCCGGATGGACTTGCCCATATCGGTCTTGGTAAGGAAAAACCAGAGGGCACCCGTGATCATAAGGGCAACGCAGAAAGACACTGACCACGCCATTGAAAGCGAAAGCTCGATCGGCGATGCCTTCCAGTAATCGGACAGGTACCATGCCTTGGTCGCATACTCGACCGGCGTGGTCTTGTAGTCGGATGAGAATATGATCGTGGCGATGTTGGCAAGCACCATGCCGATGCCGACCGTCAGGATCACCTGGTTTTCCGGTATGATCGCCTCGACCTTCAACACCGGGTTTATAAGAAACTTCTGCAGAAGGACGCCGAGGACAAAAAGGACCGGCACCGCGACAAATACGGACAGGTAAGGGTCTACATTAAATGATGAAAAAAGTACATAAGCCACATACATCCCCACCATCATCAGCTCGCCATGGGCGAGGTTGATGATCTTCATAACCCCCATAATGAGGGTCATGCCGATGCCGATAAGGGCATACAGGCCTCCCAGCAGGAGGCCTGATATCAGTGTCTGCAGCAGTACTTCAAGCTGGACCGATGTCATAGCCCGTGTCCCGTATCTTCTCCCGCAGCCGGCCGTCTACCGCCTTTCCCTCCAGGACGGCATCGGGTAGACGTATTTCTTGCTCGCGTACTTCTCCGGCCAGACCGTCTCATGCTCTCCCTTTATCACCTGGAGCACAAAGGTGTCGGCAAAGTTCTGGTTCTGGTAGCCTTCCTTGTCCTCGAACTTGACCTGGCCGAAGGCCGTGGCAAGATTAGTCGCCTTCATGGCCGCCCTGATGCCGTCAGGGGTCCAGTCCTTCGCCCGCTCGAGCGCGTCCTTTGTCACATAGAGGGCGGAGTATGCTGAAGCGCCGTGATAGGAGGGGAAGTCGCCAAACTTTTTCTTGTACTTATCGGCATATTCCTTGGCGCCGGGGAACTTGACCTGAGGCGTCCAGAGAGTGGCAGTGATCGCATACTCAGCCGCGTCCTTTGCGTTGTCGATGAACTCGGGAATGGCGAACCCTGCGGCGCCTCCGGCGAAGAGCTTCGCATCGATCCGGAGCTCCTTGATCTGCTTCATTAAGAGCGAAGCGTCCATGACGTAAGAGACCATGTAAATCACATCCGGCTGTGCAGCCTTCACTTTAGAGAGAAGGGGCTTGAAGTCAACAGACCCCGCTTCATACTTCTCTTTCAGTACTACCTTCATCCCGATCTTCAGGGCGTCCTTCTCCATGGCATCGGCGCCGGAGGTGCCGAAGTTAGAGCTCTCAAAAAGGATCGCGACCGTCTTTGGCTTAACGACCTTCTGGATGAAGTCGATGACGCTGTCGGCATAGTGGGCGTTCACCTGGTTCTGGCGGAAGACGTACTTGTAGTTCTGACGGGTGATATCGTCGTCAGCCGAAGCCACGATGAGATAAGGGGTCTTCCGCTCCTCTGCAACAGCAGCAACCGCCTTTGCGCATGCCGACGTATATTCTCCCACGATGATCGGCTGCTTCTTCGTATCGATCAGCTTCTCGACAATGGCGCGGGCCGTTTCGGGCTTGGCGCCTGAATCTTCAAACGAAAGGATTAGCTTGCCCTTCTTGATGCCGCCTTTTGCGTTGATCTCCTCCGCCGCTATTTCGTACGACCTTTTCATCATCTCGCCAAACTTTGCCTGCTTGCCGGTAAGGGGCAGGGGAATTACCAGGTTGAAATCAGCTGCTTCGGCAAATGAGGAAGCGCACAAACTCAGGATAAATGCTGCCAGGAGCGTTACGGTCAAACGTTTCATGTTTCCTCCTTGTGAATGTTCTTCTTTCAGCTTATATGAAGATCTTCTGGTCCGCCAGAATATTATCTAATGGGTCGATAACAAAAGTTTATAGCATATCCCCCCGAAATGCAAGACGCGTGATGGCCAAGGGACTCTCCTCCCGGCTGCCCTGAGAGGCGTCACGCTTTGTCCACGACAGACTTGAGATACTCCCTGTTCAGCTTCGCGATAAAGGAGACCGTTATCCCCTTGGGGCAGACCGACTGGCATTCATAATGGTTGCTGCAGTTTCCAAACCCTTCCCCAAGCATCGTTTCGGTCATGACGCATACGCGCCGGGCCGCCTCAACGCGGCCCTGCGGCAGCATCGCCAGGTGAGTCACCTTGGCCGCAGTAAAGAGCATCGCAGACCCGTTGGGGCAGGCAGCCACACAGGCACCGCAGCCGATGCACTCAGAAGCGTCCATTGCTTTTTCCGCATCCGCCTTGGGGATCAGGATAGCATTGGCATCGGGAACGCCTCCGGTATGCACCGACACATATCCCCCTGCCTGTATGATGCGGTCAAGGCTGGACCGGTCAACGATCAGGTCTTTGATCACCGGGAATGCCCTGGCCCTCCAGGGTTCGATATAGATCGTATCGCCGTCCCTGAAATGGCGCATATGCAGCTGGCAGACCGTGGTCTTCTCCAGCGGACCATGGGGAATACCGTTGATCACCTGCGAACATGAGCCGCAGATCCCTTCCCTGCAGTCATGGTCAAAGGCGATCGGCTCCCTGCCCTGCCTCGTCAGCTCCTCGTTCACCTGGTCGAGCATCTCAAGGAACGACATATCAGGACTTATGTCCCTTGCCTGATGCTGCTCAAGCCTGCCGCTGTCTTGAGGTCCGCTCTGTCTCCATACATACAGGAACAGGTCCATTATTTATAACTCCTGGTCGCAAGCTGCACGTTCTCGAAAATGAGCGGCTCCTTATGGAGCTGCGGATTTTTCTCCGGCCCCCCGAACTCCCAGGCAGCGACATAGCAGAAATTCCCGTCGTCACGCTTTGCCTCGCCGTCTTCCATCTGGTGCTCGACCCTGAAATGGCCTCCGCAGGACTCTTCCCGGTGAAGCGCATCGAGCGCCATAAGTTCTCCGAACTCGAGAAAATCAGCAACGCGTCCCGCCTTCTCGAGCTCCTGGTTGAGCCCTGCGCCGTTGCCCGGCACCTGCAGATTTTCCCAGAATTCGGCACGCAGCTCCGGTATAAGCTTCAGTGCCCGGTTCAGGCTCTCTTTACTCCGTGCCATGCCGACATCTTCCCACATGATCCTGCCGAGCTGCCGGTGAAAATCATTCGCGGTTTTCCTTCCCTTTATCGAAAGCAGTCGTTTCGTGACCGCAGCCACATCTTCCTGTGATCTTCTGAAATCCGGATGCTGATCATCTGCCGTCCCCGGCCGGACGCGCGCAAGATAGTCCGCTATGGTATAGGATATGATGAAATATCCGTCAGCAAGACCCTGCATCAGCGCGCTCGCGCCGAGCCGGTTCCCGCCATGGTCGGAAAAGTTCGCCTCGCCAAGAACAAAGAGCCCCGGTATGGAGCTCTGCAGGTTATAATCGACCCAAAGCCCCCCCATGGCGTAATGCGGCGCCGGATATATGCGCATCGGCCGCTCATAGGCGTTCTCGGCGGTTATCTTTTCGTACATTTCAAAGAGGTTCCCGTACCGCTCAGAGATCTTTTCCCTGCCAAGCCGCTGTATGGCATCACCAAAATCAAGATAGACGCCCCTTCCGCCGGGGCCAACTCCCCGTCCGTCATCACATACCTCTTTTGCGGCGCGGGAAGCGATATCCCTCGGTGCAAGATTGCCGAAGCTCGGGTACTTGCGTTCGAGATAATAATCGCGCTCGTCCTCGGGTATCTCATGCGGCTTCCGCTGGTCGTCCTTTTTCTTCGGGACCCATACCCTGCCGTCGTTTCTCAGGGACTCGGACATGAGCGTAAGCTTGGCCTGATGATCACCGGTCACCGGAATGCAGGTCGGATGGATCTGGGTAAAGCATGGGTTCGCAAAAAATGCCCCTTTTTTATAGGCACGGAAGTTCGCGGTAACGTTCGAGCCCATGGCGTTGGTCGAAAGATAGAAGATATTCATATATCCGCCGGTGCAGAGGCAGACCGCATCGGCCGCATGACTTCTGATCTCGCCCGTCACCAGGTCGCGGACCGTGATCCCTTTTGCCTCGCCGTCAACCAGCACCAGATCGAGCATCTCCGTACGCGGATACAGCCGCACGGATCCTGCCTTGACCTGCCGGGAGAGCGCCGCAAAGGCACCAAGAAGGAGCTGCTGGCCGGTCTGGCCCCTTGCATAAAAGGTCCGTGATACCTGGGCACCGCCGAAGGACCGGTTCTCAAGATATCCTGCATAATCCCGGGCAAACGGGACGCCCTGTGCAACACACTGGTCAATGATGTTGCTGCTGATCGCGGCAAGACGGTAGACATTGGCCTCGCGCGCCCTGAAATCGCCGCCCTTGATCGTATCGTAAAAGAGCCGGTAGATGCTGTCGCCGTCGTTGGGATAGTTCTTTGCCGCATTGATACCGCCCTGCGCAGCAATGCTGTGCCCCCTGCGGGGACTGTCCTGAAAACAGAACGCATGCACCTGATATCCGAGTTCCCCGAGGGTTGCTGCTGCGGATGCTCCCGCAAGGCCGGTGCCTACCACAATGACCCGGTATTTGCGCTTGTTGGCGGGGTTGACAAGCTTCAGTTCCTGTCTGCGGAGGTCCCACTTTTCCGAAAGCGGCCCTGAAGGGCATTTGCCATCAAGGATCTTGTATGCCCCGCTCATTTGAGTATCCCCAGCAGTGCAGCTATCGGTATGGAAAGATATCCGCCCGCCACTACCGTAGCGGCAGCCGCTCCTGCCCTGACCATAAAAGGCTGTGTCCTGTCAGACTGGAGGCCAAAGCTCTGGAACGAACTTTCGATGCCGTGGGAAAGGTGGAGAAAAAGCGCCGCGACCGCAATGCCGTATATGCAAGAAACCGCAAGATGCTGAAAACTGTAGATCACCATGCCAAGCACATCCGGCCTCCCCGCACTGTCCATGTTCCTGCTTGCGGCATGCTCGGGAAAGATCAGCTGCAGCGTGAAATGGACAAGATGAAAGAGCAGAAAACTCCCGATGACCGTCCCTGACCAGATCATGGTCCTGCCCGCAAAGGTCGCCCGCAGATGCTTTTTCACGGCATACGACGCGGGCTTGGCACGGCGGTTCTCAAGCGTGAGCTGAATGCCGAAAAATATGTGGACCGTTACCATGGCCGCAAGGAACAGCCGGTAGATCCAGAGCAACGGCGGTATTGCGTGAAGACGGTCGGCGTATGCATTTATCCACCCTGAATACACCGTCGTGTTTCCGAGCAGATGCACTGCAACAAACAGGATCATCATCCACCCGGTAAGGGCCATGAAGATCTTTCTGCCGACATTGCTCCGGGTCAGTTCCACCATCTCATCCTGAACATTATTTTCTCGCCAGCCCTGTCCTGCGGGCAGCCTCGGCAACTTCATGGGCAACGAGAGAGGCGACCTTCTTGTCCATGGCGCTGGGGATGATGTGGTCCTCGTGCAGTTCATCATCCTTGATGCTGTAGGCAATGGCACGCGCAGCAGCGAACTTCACTTCCTCGTTGACTCCCCTCGCCCTGACATCAAGAAGCCCCCGGAAGATCCCGGGATATCCGAGCATATTGTTCACCTGATTGGGGTAATCCGATCTGCCGGTTGCCAGGATCTTGACCAGGGAGATCGCATCCTCGGGCGCGATCTCCGGTTCGGGATTCGCGAGCGTGAACAGGATCGGGTCCCGGGCCATGCTCCTGAGATGGTCCACCGTCACGGTATTGGGTCCGGCAAGTCCTATGAGGACATGCGCCCCGTTTACCGCATCCGCAAGGCTGCCTTTGATTATGCGCGGGTTCGTCTTCCGTGCAATGGCCTGCTTATGGGGATTCATATCATGCCTTCTGCCCTTGTAGATCGCACCGGCCCTGTCGCAGAGAATGATGTCCTGTACGCCGTATGCGGAAAGCATGAGGGCATTCGCTATGCCGGCAGCGCCTGCTCCCAGGATGACCACGCGGAACTTCCTCATGTTCTTCTTCAGGAGCCGTGATACATTGATGAGGCCGGCGAGCACGACAACCGCTGTCCCGTGCTGGTCGTCATGGAATACCGGGATATCAAGCTCTTTTCTCAGTCTCGTCTCGATATCAAAGCAGCGGGGGGCAGAGATGTCCTCAAGGTTGATGCCGCCGAACGGCGTTGCAATGTTCTTTACCGTTGCAACGATCTCGTCCGGGTCTTTTGTGCTGAGCGCAATGGGAAAGGCATCTATGCCGGCGAATTCCTTGAAGATCATGGCCTTCCCTTCCATGACCGGCATGGCAGCCTCCGGTCCTATGTCGCCGAGGCCCAGTACTGCAGTCCCATCCGTTATGATGCCGACGGCATTGCCTTTTATCGTATACCGGTAGACATGCTCCTTATGGTCATGGATGTCCATGCATACCCGGGCAACGCCGGGGGTATAGACCTTGGACAGGTCGTTCCGGTCCCGCAGCGGCACTTTGTTATGGATCTCGATCTTGCCGCCCTCGTGCATCAGGAACGTCCTGTCCATGACCCTGAGGATCTTTATGCCGCCGATGTTCTTCAGTGCGGCGACGATCTTCTTTTCATGCTTTTCATCCCGGGCATTGACCGTGATGTCGCGGATGATCTTCCCTTTTTCAACGCGCACGATGTCGACGGCACCGAGGTCGCCGCCTACCTGGCTTATGGTCATGGCGATCTGGGCGAACATGCCGATGCGGTTCTCTATCTCTGCGCGGATGGTGATGCTGTAGCTCGGACTGGGTACGCGCATGGCGGCGTTCCTTTCAGCGGATGATTTCCTTATTCATTTATAAGCGTTCTTTATAGTATAGCAAGTCTGGAATCATCATCAAAGCCAAAAAAACGGCTCCGGATTCGTCTATTCCGGCAGGGGTATTCAGGAAAAGCGCGGACCCGCCGGCAACGGGACCTGTCGTCAATGGACCGGATCGCCTCGCAGGCTGCTACCTGGCCCGTCTGCGGTCCATGATGTAGATGCTCTTGGCAAATGACTTAGCATACTGCTTCAGCTCCGCCACTTTCTGGGATATCTCCTTGGGGTCACGTACGAGGGTCCTGTCGGTATTGACCACCGCCAGGGATATGGTCATGATGCCGAACATGGCAGGTTTGTCGTTCCGGTCGATCGAGATGATAAACCCCTTTTTCGCATCTTCGGGATCATAATGGGCCGGGATCCCCTTGTCGAATTCCTCGATGATCCTGCTGCAGAGTGTCTGGATCCGGTCGGGTGAACAGATCAGGACAAAGTCGTCCCCGCCGATATGCCCCAGAAAATCTTCCGGCTCCCCGTACTCTTTCTTGATATTGACCAGCAGTTCGGAGAGCCACTTGATGAGGTCGCTCCCCCGCGCATAACTGTAGCGGTCGTTATACGCCTTGAAGTTGTCAAGGTCGATAAGGCAGAAGGAGAACCGCTGGGTCTCGTTGAGCCGCACCAGGAGCTCCTTTTCTATGGCAAGGTTGCCCGGCAGCTTTGTCAGCGGATTGGCATCGAGGTTGATCTCTTCAAGCTCCTTCAGCCGGGAGGACATTTCCCTGAAGGATATGGCAAGGTCGGCCAGTTCGTCCGCCCCCTTGATCTCGGGCACGCTGTCGAAATCGCCGCTCCGGATCATGTTCGTTGCCTCTTTGAGCTGTTCTATCGCAGCATTGAGGTGGCTCGTAAGCAGAGAAGCAAAGAGCAGGCCGAAGGCAAAGGACGTGGCGCTCAGGATGATCGTTATGAGCAGGGCCTTTTCGCTCAGGGAATTCGATTCGTTGATGAATCTGTTCTGCTGCGCCTTGATCTGATGGTCAACATCTTTCAGTCCGAGAAGTATTTTATCGAAAATGGCCTTCACGTCCCCTGCCGATACTTCTTCCGCCTCCCGGACCTTGTTTTCCTTTATCAGCTGTGCTTCCCGGGTAAAGTGGGCATTATACCTGTCATGCAGGGAAAGGAGGGAGGTTATGATCGAGCCGATATAGGCCTCGGTCCTGCTGAGCTCCGTGAGTATTTCCCGGAACTCCTTGCTCCGCGTCCAGAAAAGGTTCTCTGCATCCCGCTGCTTAAGCATGAGAAAACGCTTTTCATACAGGTCCTGGGCAAGAATGCTGTCATTGAGCTTGGTCAGTCGTCCACTGGTCGCGATGGAATTGAAGACCGTGTTCTGGGTGATCGTGTTCAGCTTTTTAAAGCTGAATATGGCATAAAATCCCACCAGAAGGGTGAAGGATATCATGACGATGTAGCCGAGGAAGATCTTCTGCCGCAGCGTGAAGCTCAATGAGATACCCCGGTCATGTTGCCGAGCCCTGAATTGTTTCCCTGTCGATGGTCACAGGGGGATATCATGATCCCGATCCGCAGGCAGGACAGAGAGGGTCTTTGAATCCCTTGAAGGTCCTGAAGCTCATATCATTCCCTGACCAGACCAGGAGCTTTCCTTTCAGCGGTTTGCCCACCCCTGCAAGGAACTTGATCGCCTCCATGGCCTGAAGCGTACCGATAACACCCGGCGTTGCCCCAAGTACCGGAAACACCTCCTTGGGAGGAGATTCCGGAAAGTAACACCTGAGACAGGGTGTTTCAGGCGACTGTATGAAGGTGAGCCGGCCATCGAGACCCCAGATACTTCCATGCACCATGGGTATCTTTTTCCGTATTGCGCATTCATTCAGCAGGTAACGGGTCGGGAAATTGTCCATGCAGTCGAGAATAAGGTCGGAATTGCCTACCAGCTCATCGACATTCTCTGCCACGATCTTATCGGTAAAGGCAGTGACGGTTATGTCAGGGTTCAGCTCTTCGAGCGTCTGCTTTGCCGATATGGCCTTATTGATCCCTATCCGGCCGTGGTTATGCAATATCTGCCGGTTGAGGTTCGACCAGTCGGGAGAATCAAAATCACAAACGCGTATGTTGCCGACCCCGGCGACTGCAAGGTAGATGGAGACCGGTGATCCGAGGCCTCCTGCACCTGCTATGAATACTGTCGAGTCCTTGATCTTCTGCTGGGTCTCTTCTCCCCAGCCTTCCATCATCATCTGGCGGGTATATCTTTTCAGTTCTTCTTCGGTAAACGCCATGCCGGTCCTCCCCTCTGCTCATGCACGTAAACGTGCTATTATGTACAAGGACGGTAATGCGTGAAAAGTATATCAGATGTCCGAAAAACCTTCAATCATGCCCGGGTCGGTGAACAATAGCGTTATAGAGCGTTTTTTATCTGCAGCCGGGACATTCCCGGACAATATCTCCTTCTCCTATTTCAGGGACGGCTGGAGAAATCTCACCTACCGCCAGGTCGCTGCAGATGTCACCGGCATTACCTCTTTTCTTGTTCAGGCAGGCATCCGGAAGACTGACCGTGTCGCGGTCATCTCGGAGAACCGGCCTGAATGGTGCTCGGCTTATCTTGCAACGCTCCGGGCAGGGGCCATTTCCGTGCCCATTGACGCACAACTGAGCAGCACCGAGGTGCAGAACCTTCTCTCGGACGCCGAGGTCCGCGCTGTCTTTCATAGCAGCTCAACGGCCGGTCAGCTGTCTGCGTTCATATCAGCGGAAAGTACCGGGACCCCTGTCATGCTCATTGATTTTGACAGCCCGGAATTCGATGCCATAAAACATTCTGCGTCTGCAGGCGACTTCCCCGTATGCAGACCCGATGATATTGCTTCGATCATCTATACTTCCGGCACAACAGGAAAGCCAAAGGGAGTGATGCTCTCGAACAGGAACTTCTGCTCTGATGCCGATGCTGCAATTCAGGCCGGGATCGTTTCCCATGAGGATACGGTGCTCGCCATCCTGCCCCTGCACCACACCTATGCCTTCATGTGCACATTCCTGGTGCCCCTTTTCCTTGGGGGGGCGGTCACCTTTCCGAAGAGCATGAAAGGGCCTGACATGGTTGCGGCGATACAGGAGACAGGGGTCAGCGTCCTGGTGGGTGTCCCCCAACTCCTGGGATTGCTGAAAAACGGCATTCTTTCGAAGATGCAGGCCAAGCCAAAGCCCCTGCCGTTTCTTCTTGGCCTGCTGCTTCGCATTTCCGGCTTCATGAGGAGAAAATTCAGTATCCCGGTCGGAAAGCTGGTCTTCAGGTCTGTGCATCGCGCCTTCGGTCCGCGTTTCCGCTTTTTTACCAGCGGCGGTGCCCGCCTCGACCCCTCCCTCATGATGGATATGGAAGCCCTCGGCTTTACGGTCCTCGAGGGCTATGGCCTTACGGAGACTTCGCCGATCGTTACCTTCAATCCGGTCAATAAGCGGAAGCCCGGCTCAGCCGGAAAGCCCCTTCCTTCGGTCATTATGCGCATCCTGGATCCTTCCGAGACCGGTGAAGGGGAGATAGAGATAAAAGGGCCCATGGTCATGCACGGGTACTATAAGAACCCTTCTGCGACCGATGAGGTACTGAAAGACGGCTGGTTCAGGACGGGCGACATCGGCAGGATAGACCGGGACGGCTACCTTTTCATCACGGGCCGGTCAAAGGAAGTGATCGTCCTCAGCTCCGGCAAGAACATCTATCCCGAGGATGTTGAGAAGAAGTATTTCGGCATTAAACTGATCCGGGAGATCTGCATCACCGGGGTGGAACACCAGGGTATAACGGATTCGCTCCACGCGGTGATCGTCCCGGATTTTGAATATGCGAAACAGGCCGGCATCGCCAATCTTCATGATGCGATAAAGTGGGAGATCAACACCCTGTCCGCAGGGCTTCCGTCATATATGCGGGTAAAGGGATTCTCGCTCCGGAAAGAACCGCTGCCCAGGACCCCTCTCGGAAAACTGCGGCGTTTCCTGATCAGGCCGGAACCGCTGGAGGAAGCCGAAAGGCAGAAGCCTCCCGCAGCAGAGGAAAGGCCTGCTGATCTTCTTGAACAAAATATCATCGCTGCGATCAGGGAAGTCATTGGCAGCAAACAGAAGATCACCGGTGCTGACAATCTCGAACTGGACCTCGGACTCGACTCTCTCTCGAAGATCGAACTTGTTGTTGCACTTGAACGAACTTTTTCCCTGAAGCTTCCCGAAACCTTCATGTCCGATATCCACACCATTGCCGAGCTGTCCGAAAAAATTCGCCTTTCTGCGTCCGGCACGCAGGCCAAAGAGGTCCAAAGGAGCGGCTGGAAAGAGATCATTGCGGAGGAGCCTCAGGAGGCGATCATGCTCGAACCTCCCGGCTCCCTGATGCTTTGCTCACGGATAGCCCACACGGCAATGAAGGCGGTCATGAAGATGCTCTTTCGCATCGAAGCAAAGGGTACGGAAAACATCTCTCTGTCAGACCACGTCATCATCGCGCCGAATCATACCAGTTACCTCGATGGCTTCGTTGTCGTGTTGTCGCTCCCGTTTGCGCGTTTCAGGAACCTGTACCTGCTGGGCATAAGCGATTTTTTTGCGGGGTTCCTTAAAAGCCGTTTTGCGAAAATAGCACATGTGATTCCTATCGATTCCTCAGCTTATCTGAACCGGGCGCTTCAGACCTCGGCATATGTGCTGCGCCACGGCTGTTCTCTCTGCGTCTTCCCCGAGGGCGGCCGTTCTGCGGACGGCGGTCTTATGGAGTTCAAGAAAGGGGTGGGCATTCTGGCGGTCGAGATGGGGGTGCCTGTTGTCCCTGCATATATCAAGGGTGCGTTTGAGGCATTGCCGCGGAGCGCATCGTGGCCGAAACCCGTAAAGATCTCGATAATCTTCGGGGCGCCGCTTTCTGCTGCTGATCTGGACTTCGCCCGAAAGCCTGCGTCCATGGATGACTATGAGTATTTTGCTTCGGTCTTACAGGAAAAGGTCAGGGAATTGTCACGGTCAGCTTGATGCGGTCAGCTTGAGAAGCTGTTCTTCTGCCTTTTCTTTTACATGCATCAGTCCCCTGGTGCGCAGGAGATGCAGAACACGTTCTGATGCAAGGTCCTTCAGAAAACGTTCTCTTTTGTTTCTGTCGCAGACTGCCGCAAGGGCCTTTTTCCTGAGCTTACCCATATATTCCAGGTAAGCACCCAATTCAGGTCCGTAGGCCTTTTCCAGTTCCCTGCGGAGGGTCCGTGCAAAGGCAGGGCTTTTCCCGGCGGTCGATACCGCTATGGTCAGCGGCCCCCTCCGCACTACTGACGGGGCAATAAAAGTGCATTCGTCCGGGACATCGACCACATTGACAAGAGACGGGGCGTCATGAGCAACCTTACTGTTTACGGCAGGAGTATCCGTTGCTGCTATGACGAGAAAGCTGCCCTTGAGGTCACCTTTCCGGTACCGGCGTGCTATATGCCGAATGGTATTCTTCTTTTTTTCCTGCAACAGCCGCGCGGTAAGCGTAGGGCTGATGACCGTGACCCTTGCCCCGCTCCGGACCAGCGTAATGGCCTTTCTCTCGGCTATGGTGCCGCCCCCCACGATAACAGCTTTCTTGCCGGAGATATTAAGAAAAGCGGGATAATAGTTCACGGTATGAAGGAGGAAACTACTTCTTCTCTTCCTTTTTTGCCGGTGCTGCAAGCTCTTTAGCTGCATCTTTTGCGAGTGCGCTGTTCGGATATTTCTGAACAAGGCGGTTCAGTATGGATTCGGCCTTTTCCCGCTGGCCGCTCTTCTTGTACGCAATACCGAGACTGAGCAGCACCTTGTCCTCTTTCTTATAATCGGGAAACTGCTTGAGCAGGCCCTCGAGCCGTTCTATGGTCGCTGCATAGGCGCCCTTCTTCAGATAGAATTCACCGACAAGGTATTCGTAGTCAGCCATGACCGTCCTGCACTTTTCGATGCGGATCTCGATCAGCTCCTTATAGGGATTCCGCGGATAGGCCTTTTTCAGTTTTTCGAACTCAACAAGGGCCCTCGCTGCTCCGCCATAGCCGCGCTCCGGACTTTCGATCTGGTTGAAATAGACCATAGCGATCTGATACTGGGCATAGGAAGCATGCTGATGGTCAGGATATATCTCAAGGAACTTGCGGTATTCGGCAACGGCAAGGTCGGGTTCTTCTTCCTTTACATATGCGTCTGCTATACGGAGCTGGGCGACCGGCGCATATTTCTTGGTAAGGTCCCTGTTCTTTACTTCAAGGAGAAGGGCGCGCGCCTCCTCGTAATTCTTGCTCTCTATGAGCTTGTTCGCCTTTTCAAACGAACGCTCAGCATTGAATTCCTCTGTGCCGGACTGCTTTACAGCGGACTTTCCGGAGCAGGACAGGAGGGCGGCTGCGGTCAGAAAAAGAAATAAAAGCCTCATTATATTTATGGTTTTCACCCTGTTATTAAAGCCGTAACGAACAGGTGAAGTCAAGCATTGAAACAACCTGTCAGCAGCAGATGAATCATCCCCTGTTCCTTGCCAAAGCCTCCCGGCGAGTGCTATCTTTATGAATGAATCTCTCGCATTTTCAGAAGCCGAGCCGGTATATCAACCAGGAGTTCAACGCGGTACATAAAAAGGCCCCGGTTTCTGTTGCCCTCGCGTTCCCTGACATCTATGATGTGGGAATGTCGCATCTCGGCCTCAAGATCCTGTATAAAATCATAAACGATCTTCCGTTTGCGGTCGCAGAACGTGTTTTTTCCCCCTGGCCCGACCTTGAAACCTCACTGAGGGAACAGGGCTTACTGCTCTCATCCCTGGAATCGCAGTTACCCCTGCGCACGTTCGATGCCGTAGGATTCAGTCTCCAGTATGAACTTTCCTATCCGGCCGTGCTGAACATGCTCGACCTCGGCGGAATCCCCCTGAGGACAAACGAACGTCTTGAACAGGAAGGGATGCCGCTCATTGTGGCAGGCGGCCCCTGCACGGTGAATCCCCTTCCCATGTCGCCGTTTATCGATGCGTTCCTTATTGGCGACGGGGAGGAAGCGGTTCCGGAGATCCTTTCCGTCCTCCACATGTGGAAGGAGGACAGGTCGAAAGACCGGACCGCTCTCCTGAAGGCTCTTTCCGGGATAGGAGGCGTGCATGTACCCTTCTTCGGAAAAGACTCCGTAACCAGGCGCCGTTTCATCGAATCGCTTGACAGCGCCCCTTTTCCTGCAGACCCGGTTGTGCCGTTCACTGGGATCGTGCATGACAGGGTTAATATCGAGATCTCCCGCGGATGCACCATGGGGTGCCGGTTCTGTCAGGCAGGGATGATCTACCGTCCTGTGCGCGAACGCTCGCCGGAAACAGTCATGAAGATCGCAGAAAATAGCCTCCGTTCCACAGGATATGACACCGTCTCATTTACCTCTCTCAGTTCCGGTGATTATGGATGCCTGAATTATCTGATGGGGGAGTTCAACAGGAAGTTCTCTGACAAGCGGATATCTCTCTCCCTTCCTTCCCTCCGCGTCGGTTCGGTGAACGAGGGGCTGCTGAGGGAGCTCAGGGCTGTCAGAAAATCCGGCTTTACGATCGCCCCTGAGGCGGGAACAGACAGGCTGCGGGCGGTCATCAACAAGGACTTCACGACCGAGATGTATTCCCATGCGCTCGAAACGCTCTTCAAGGCCGGCTGGCAGAACCTCAAGCTCTATTTCATGATCGGCCTGCCTACGGAGACGGATGAAGACCTTGCCGCGATCTCCGAGATGGTCCTCCTGGCCATCAGGTCATCCAAGAGGCTAACCGGCAGGAACGTGACCTTGAGTGTCGGTGTTTCCCCCTTTGTGCCGAAACCGCATACGCCCTTCCAGTGGTACGGCCAGAACAATATTGAGACCATCATGGAAAAGAACCGTCAGGTGAAGGCTTCTCTCCTGAGACGGGGGGTCCAGTTCAGGGGACACGATTCCGAGATGTCCGTTCTTGAGGCTGCTTTTTCTCGCGGGGATGAAAGTCTTTCTCTGCTCATAGAAGCTGCCTGGAAGCTCGGCTGCAGGCTCGATGCATGGAAAGAGTACTTTGACCCGGCAAAATGGTATCAGGCCATGGAGATCACCGGGGTCAGCGCATCGTCCTTTGCAGAGCGGGAATATGCACCTGACGTTCGTCTTCCCTGGGAGCATATTGACACCGGAATCTCAAAAGATTTTCTCTGGAAAGAATACCGGAACGCCGTCTCTGCCACCTTCACGCAGGACTGCAGAACAAGGTGCCATACCTGCGGCCTGACATGCAGGCCCCGGGGCCAGCAAAACGGTGGGCCATGCGCTGCTGAAGGACACCCCGACGGAAGTGTCCCTTCCCGGCGCATCCCTGTCGAAGGCATGTCCATAAAGGTCAGGCTCCGGTATGCCAAAACGCAGACCGTGCGCTATCTTTCCCATCTCGAAACAACGACGGCTCTCATCCGTGCGATGCGCCGGGCCTCATTCCCGTTCAAATTCACTGAGGGGTTTCACCCGGGCCCGAAGGTCTCCTTCGGACCCGCCCTGAGCGTGGGAATTGCGGGACTGAAGGAATACCTTGATATAGAGCTTATTCCTCCCTTTGATCTGCAGGCCGGTCTTGCCTCCCTGCAGGAGAATCTTCCCGGCGGCTTCCGGGCGACAGAGCTGAAAGCGATCGGGAAGGGCGAAAAATCCCTTACTGCTTTTGTAGTAAGATATACCTACGAGGTCTCCGGCGGACAGGCTCTTTCCCTCGACGCCTATCTCGAAAACAAGGATATGATCATTGAGAGAAAACATGGCTCTTACCGCGTCAACGACATGGTAGAAGATGTTCAGGAATCCGGCAATAACACCTTTGTCCTTACGGTCAAGGACCTCGACGAGATAAAAGTCCGGCTCGACGAGCTTCTTCCGCTTGTTTTTGGCCGGCCTGCCGATGATCTTGAGATAACAAGGCTGTCGATGTATGGCTGGGGCGGCAGATGGACAGAACCTTTGGGGGATGCGATCGCATGGGCAGCGAGATCCTGATCAACGTCACGCACGGCGAGACACGGGTCGCTCTCCTTGAGGGCGGGCAGGTCGTCGAGTTCTATGTCGAACGGCTGCGCGATGCAAGCCTCGTCGGCAACATTTACAAGGGAAAGGTCGTCAAGATCCTCCCCGGCATGCAGTCCGCGTTTGTGGACATCGGCCTCGAAAAAGCCGCTTTTCTCTATGTTGCTGACATCCGTTCCGACACGGATGAATACTCCCCGATGTTCGAGGACGAGGACAAGGACCAGTCCATCGAGCTGTATCCCAAGAAGGGCCGCTCGGAAATGCCCATTGACGAAGTGCTCCAGGACGGTCAGGAACTGCTGGTCCAGGTATCGAAAAACCCTATCGGCAGCAAGGGTGCGCGGGTCACCTCGTATATAACGCTGCCGGGCAGATACCTCGTGCTCATGCCGGACGTCGATCACGTCGGCATTTCGCGGAGGATAACGAACGAGGATGAGCGCGCCAGGCTCAAGGGGATTGTTGACGCTATCAGGCCCGAAGGTTATGGCCTCATTATCCGCACTGCCAGTGAAGACTCGTCTGATGAGGATATCCGGAAGGACCTCGAATTCCTTGTCCTGCTCTGGGAGAACCTGAAACAGAAAGAAGACCGCGTGCCTGCGCGCGGTCTTCTTTACAGCGACCTCGATCTGGCTTTCCGCTCCGTGCGGGATCTCATGAGCCAGAATGTCGAACGTTTTGTCATTGATTCCCCCGAAGAGTATCACCGCATCCTCGAGTTCGTGAAGACCTATTTCCCGAAGCTGCGGGGCAAGATCGAGCTGTACGAGGAATCCGAACCGATCTTCGATGCTTTCGGGATAGAGCTCGACATCGCGCGCGCGCTCGGCCGCAAAGTGTGGTTGAAGTCCGGTGGATACATTGTTGTCGACCAGACAGAGGCCATGACCGTTATTGATGTCAATACCGGAAAGTTCGTCGGAAAAGAAGGGCTTGAAGACACGATTCTGAAAACGAATCTTGAGGCAGTGAAGGAAATCGCCTATCAGATACGACTGAGGAACCTCGGTGGCATCATTATCATAGACTTCATTGACATGGAAAAACCCGAAAACCGGGAGAAGCTCTTCAACGCTTTTTCCGACGCCATGAAACGGGACAGGGCAAAGAACACGATCCTGCATATATCCGAGCTCGGGCTTATCCAGATGACCAGGAAGCGG
>Ga0316622_100001097_pt1 | contig 17074 bp, 16 predicted proteins | sample OWC_Aug_OW2_C1_D_FD_207646 | JGI IMG/M metagenome (GOLD analysis project Ga0316622, IMG submission 207646) | Wetland soil microbial communities from Old Woman Creek delta, Ohio, United States - OWC_Aug_OW2_C1_D5_C | ecosystem: Environmental > Terrestrial > Soil > Wetlands | place: USA: Ohio... | reverse complement strand
GCAGGGCGAACCGCCCTGCTTTTTCATTCAAGGACGGATCCGTCCCGGTCAGGACGCGCCGAGGGAGCATATGCGACGGATTTTCGGAGTGCCCGCATCCGCGGAGCGGCGCTTCATCGCCGGGACGGTTGGGGAGACCGAAGAGCTGTTCGGGGGTGCCACGCCCGCGCTTCCAGAGGGGCCGGCGGGCTCGGCGCCGGGCGAGCGATTTCTCGTGGATCTCTTTCCGCCGATCCGGAAGAGCCTACGCGAACTGATCGAGCACATCTACCGCGGCCTCTCCGCCGGCAGCGGAGAGCAAGGCGCCTTCGGCTCGGGCAAGGATGCGGCGGTCTTCGACCAGTTCGAGCAGGCCCTGGAGAAGGTCCTGGCGGCCATCGTGGAGCAAGAGCGGCGCCTGGGCCTGATGAACCTGTTCTGGCTGGCCCACTCGAAGGTGGCCGCGGACGTCCTGCAGGAATTCTTTTCGCAGCAGGGCGTCAGGCTGAACATCAAGTACCAGATGCACCCCTTCCTGGCGGGGGTGCACCGCAATCCCCTGGATCGGGTGTGGGCGCGCTTCAAGCACCAGAACGGGAATGCGCTGCGCCAGAACCTCGGCGGCGACTTCAACACGACGCTGATCGACTGCATCGTCGACGACCAGCTCGCGCTCACCGAGACGAGCGTCGGCCGGCTGAATTTCCAGCAAGTGCTCGTCGACAACAACAAGCGATTCCGTTTGACGTTCCCAGAATTTCGGGACGTACACGCCACCTTCCGGGACCGGTTGCGCGAAATCGTGCGTCGCAGGGATCCCCGGACGCTCGAGTGGATCCGCCGCTGGCTCCCCGACGTGCGGCCGGACGCGTACGAGGAAGAGCGGTTCATGAACCGGCTGCTGTTCAACGGCCGCGCGGTCACGTACGTTCTGGCGGAGCTCGCCGATTCGGGCGAGGCCGCGCCCCGGTCGGCCATGCAGCGCTCCGATCGGTTTCCCCGGCGGAGATGGAGCGACCTGGTGCCGGATTACCTCGACCTGATCGAGGCCGTGAAGCGCAGCGAGGTCGTGGACCTGGCGCGGCAGAACGTGGATGTGGTGGGCCAGTTGCAGGCGGAGGCGGAGCTCCGGGTTCGCTACGAGGAGGGGCGCCTCTTCCGGTTCTACCCCGACGGCGAGATCCTGAAGCTGTCCCGTAAGATCACGGTCGTCTTCGCCGATCTGCGCGGATTCACGGCCGCCTCGGAAGGAGGCATTTCGGAGCGCGAACTGGCCCACCAGCTCTATGCGGTGTTCGACCCCTTCGCGTCCCTGGTCGAGCGGTATCGCGGGCGGATCGATAAGTTCACCGGGGATGGGGCCATGATCACCTTTGGGTTCTCGCAGGTGACGCCCGACGACGAACTGAACGCGTTGCGCACGGCGCTGGCAATCCAGGACATGATGGCGAGGCTCCGGGCGACCAGCCAGACCCGGTTCAGCATGGGCATCAGCGTCCACACGGGGCGGGCGCAGGTGGCGCATTTTGTCGTGGACGACCGCACTATGGACCGCACCGTCATCGGGAGGAACGTGAACATCGCAGGTCGTCTGTCCGGCTCGGCGAAGATCCAGGGCGGCGTCATGCCCGGCGAGGCGCTGGAGACCGTCGGACCGGCGCGCGCGGATCGCAGCGGCGCTCGGCGCGAGGTGTGGGTGGATGAATCCGGGATCCTGTTCAACACGGGAATCGTCGTGAGCCAGGATACGGTGGAAGAGATCGTGCGGCACGGCAAGGCCGAGCCGTGGACGCACGGCGTGGTGCATGGATACCTCGTTTTCGACGACATTGAGAAAAAAAACATCTTGCTAGAGTATGTGGGCGATGCTAAATTCAGGGGCGTCGGCCGCTCGATAGCCATCTATCGGCTCGGCGTCGGAGAGGTCGGATTGGGGAGGGACGCAGCGCCGTCTCGGGGGCGTCCATGACGTTCACGCTGTGGGCGCCATGGCGGATGGCGTACATCGGCGGACCGCGGAGCGAGGGTTGCCTCCTGTGCGATCTTCCCCGCGAGGACAGAGACGGCGCGAGCCTGATCCTGCATCGAGGCCCGAGAACGTACGTGGTGATGAATCGGTACCCGTACAACAACGGGCACCTCATGATCGTACCCTACCGGCACTGCGCTGACCTCGGCGAGCTTTCTACCGAGGATTCTCTCGAGCTCATGCACGAAACCCAGCGCGCGACCCAGATCCTCCACCGGATCTTTGGCGCAGAGGGATTCAATGTGGGCATGAATCTCGGGAAGGTGGCGGGTGCCGGGATCGCGGAGCATCTTCACATCCACGTGGTGCCTCGTTGGATGGGGGATACCAACTTCATGCCGGTGCTGGCGGACACCAAGGTGATGCCGGATTACCTGGAGGCCACGTACGAGAAGCTGGTTCCCTCCTTCCGCGGGGAAAGGGAGTAGGGGCCCCATGCTGATCCAGATGACGGTGCGCGGGATCGCCTTGGATCCGATCACCAACATGCCCATCATCATCCTCAAGGATGTGGATGAGCGGAAGGCGCTGCCCATTTGGGTCGGGATCTTCGAGGCGAATGCCATTGCGCTGGAGCTCGAGAAGGTCACGACGCCGCGCCCCATGACCCACGACCTGCTGAAAAGCGTGCTCGACGGGCTGGGTGTCAGCGTCCGGCAGATCATCGTCAACGACCTCAAGGACAACACGTTCTTTGCGGTGATCGAACTCAACCACAACGGCTCGGTCATCAACATCGACTCCAGGCCGAGCGACGCCATTGCGTTGGCGCTGCGCGTCAACGCGCCGATCTTCGTCACGGAGAAAGTGGTATCGCAGGCCAAGAGCGTGGAGATTTCCGAGGAGAAGGAAGAGACGGACAAGTGGAAGGAGTGGCTCGAGCACTTGAAGCCGGAGGATTTCGGCAAATATAAGATGTAGTCCCGGCGCTACAGGCGCGACCACGCCAGACCGCATCGCACGACCCCGGAGCCGTCTGCCCCGGGGTCGTCGTGTTTCCGGAGCCCGCACGGGGTCGCTGGGGCGGACGGCAGGACGACCCCAGGCCCGATGAGGCACGACCGGCGGAACGTGCGTTCCGCCGGTCGGGGAAGCCACGAGCATCCTGTCGGCTAACGAGCCAAGACCTCGGGGTTCACGAGATGCGGCGGGCGCTGCCCGTTGACGCCGGCGATGCAATTCTGCGCCGCCATCATGGCCATCTTGCTGCGCGTTTCAATCGAGGCGCTGGCGGTGTGCGGCGCCAGGACCACATTCTTCATCGAGACCAAGGCGCGCTCGCACTTGGGCTCTTTCTCGTAGACGTCCAGGCCGGCGCCGGCGATCTTCCCCTCTTTCAGGGCCTTGACCAACGCTTTTTCGTCGACGATCGGACCCCGGGCGGCGTTGACGAGAATGGCCGTCTTCTTCATGAGCGCGAACTCGGGATCTGACAGATAGTGGCGGGTTTCGGGGAAGAGCGGGATGTGCAGGCTGACGAAATCGGACTCACGGAGCAGCGTGCGCTTGTCCACGTACATGACGCCGTGTTCGCGCTCGGTCGTCTCGTCCGCGCGCTGGACGTCGGTGTAGATCACGCGCATATCGAAACCCTTGGCGCGTCGGGCGACCCCCTTGCCGATCCGGCCCAACCCGATGATGCCGAGCGTCTTGTGGTGGACATCGTAGCCCACGAATTGCATCAACCCCCAGCCCTTCCATTTCCCGGCACGGAAGTAGGCATCCGACTCCACGATGCGGCGGGCGGTGGCGAGAAGCAGCGTCCAGGTAAAATCGGCGGTGGTGTCGTCGAGTACACCCGGCGTGTTGCACGCCATGACGCCGCGGCGGGTGGCCGCTTTGACGTCGATGTTGTTGAATCCGACCGCGACGTTGCAGACCACTTTCAGTTCCGGGCACTGGGCGAGCAGCCGGTCGTCAATGATATCCGTGAGAAGAACGATCGCGCCGGTTTTCCCCTGCAGCTTCTTCACGAGTTGGACGGGAGTGAAGGGGACATCGCGCTGGTTCGATTCCACCTCGAAGTGCTTGCCGAGCAGGGTCAAGGTATCCTCGAATACCTTGCGGGACACCAGCACCTTCGGTCTCACGAGGACCTCCTTGTGAGGAGAATGTGGCGCGCAGAAAAGCCCATGAACGAGCGTCAATTTATTGACGAGGATCGCCTGTGTCAAGTTATTTCTGGCTTTTTGGACCTGTCAGACGGCAGGCGGGACGGGCAAAATCCCGGCCGGGCGCCTCGGCTGGAGCGCGACAAACGTTCGAAACGGGGTCGGCCTCGCCATGCTCTCGTGGGTTGCCGAACAACTCGTGCCGATTTCGGCGGCTTGGCGTTGTGTAGTTCTTGACAGGGGCGAAAGGACGGTGATAATCAAACCGCTCTTGAAATCGCGCGTTCTTGAAGGGTTACCGAAACCATGGCGTCTTGAGCCGCGAGGAGTCTTGCATGATCCGGATCGATGCCGACCAGGGAGAGGGGGGCGGACAAGCCCTTCGGATCGCCCTGACGCTGTCGGCGGTGCGCGGAGTTCCCGTGGCGTTGGAGGGCATCCGTGCCCGTCGAAAGACGCCAGGTTTGCAGGCGCAGCATCTGACTGCCGTGGCGGCGCTCGCCAGGATCTGCGGCGCGGAAACGAGCGGGGCGATCCTGGGGTCGCAGGATTTGCGGTTTGTCCCCGGACCGACCCGTCCCGGCACTTACCATTTCGACATCGGAACCGCCGGGTCAATCCCCCTGGTGCTGCAGGCCATCCTCCTCCCCCTGGCCGTGGCCGGCGGCCCGTCCGAGGTGACCCTCACCGGCGGCACGCACGTCCCCTGGAGTCCGCCTGTGGACTATGTGCGCGACGTCCTGTTCCCCCGCTTGGCACAAATCGGGATACGAGCCGGCCTGGAGATCGGGCGATGGGGATTCTACCCTCGCGGCGGGGGACGCGTCACGTTGGAGGTGGCGGGGGGAGCCGTTGTGGCGCCCGCCGCACTGGTACGGCGGTCCGGCGAAATGGACATCCGGGGAGTGGCGGCGGTGGCCGGATTGCCGCGAGCGGTGGGGGAACGGCTGCGCAGCCGCGCCCTCGAGCGACTGGCAGGCGTCGGGTACCAGGCGGATTTCGAGATCCGAGAGGTTGACGCGCTGGATCGGGGGAGCTTCTTGTTCTTGGCTGCGGACCACGACGGCGGCCGGGGAGGATTTTCCGGCCTTGGGGGCCGCGGTGAGGATGTGGACGCCGTGGCGGACGCCACGGTCGACGGGCTTCTGGAGTTTGCGAGGAGCGAGGCGGCCTGCGATCCGCATCTGGCGGACCAACTGGTGGCCCCGCTGGCGCTGGCCGCGGGTACGTCTCGTCTGACGACCTCGCGAGTAACCTCCCATCTGATGACGGCGATCGCGTTGGCTCAGCAGATCCTCGGGTGTCCGGCCCAGGTGCGCGGGGACGTCGGGACGCCCGGCTCCATCACGATCGAGGGGGTGGGCGTGAGAACGGAGAACGCAGGCGAGGCCGACCGCGGCACACAACGGGAGCGAGTGCGGGCGGACGGCGGCAGTTCGCCGCCCGTTGTGCGCAAGGCGCGCGCCGCGGACGGACCGGCCATCCAGCAGCTCCTGGCCCATTTCGCGTCGCGCGGCGAACTCCTGCATCGGACGTTGAACGAGGTGTATCAGCACCTGCGCGATTTCGTCGTCGGCGAGGTGGATGGGCGGATTGTGGGGGTGTGCGCGCTCTGGCTGTACTGGGAGGACCTGGCCGAGGTGCGTTCCCTGGCCGTGGACGACGGCTACGCCGGGCGCGGCTTGGGGAAGGCGCTGGTCGCCGCCTGTCTTGCCGAGGCGGGGGAGCTGGGGATCCGGCGCGTCTTTGCGCTGACCTATCGGCCCGGCTTCTTCGAGCGGCTCGGGTTCCGAACCCTGGACAAGCGGGAGTTGCCCCAGAAGATCTGGAAGGACTGCCTGCGTTGCGCCAAATTCACCTGCTGCGACGAGGTGGCCCTGATCCGGGACATCGAGCTTTCAACGCGTTCGATGTAGCGTGGGCGCAGGACGCGGCGGGGCGCAGCCCCTGGACACCCGATGAGCAAGATGTGCGAGCGGTGCGGGCGCGAGATGCCGGACGGAAGCCTCGCCTACGAGGTGCGCATCGACGTGTACGCGGATTTCGACGGCGTCCTGGTTCCACCCGAGGCGGGGCGAGCGGCGGACGAGGAACTGCGCGAGCTTGTGGCTCGTATGGCGGACCGGAACCCGGATGCCTTGATGCGGGACGTGTACCACCGCGAGCGACACCTCCTGTGCCGGGAGTGTCGCGATCGCTACCTGGCCAACCCGCTCAACCTCCCGCTGCCGGACGGCGGTCTCCCGTGAGGACGGCAGGTGTGGCGCCGACGCCCTGGGGCGGGACGTTTTGCCCTTGACTTTCTTGACACGGTTTCCGATGGTGTGTTACACAAAGCCAGGTTTCGGGAAGTTACACGCGAGACGCTCATCCAGCGCTTGAAAGAGGCACGCGGCGGAGCGCGCAGGCGCGACCGGGGAACAGCCGACCATGACCAACGTAATGCTCATCGCATTGTTTGGTGGAATGGCGCTGCTCCTGTACGGAATGCAGCTCGTCGGTGAAGGTCTCCAGCAGGCAGCCGGCGGGCGGATGCGCCAAATCCTGAGCAACATCACCAACAGCCGCCTCAAGGGTATGCTGGCGGGCGCCTTCATCACGGCGGTCATTCAGTCCTCCAGCGCGACGACGGTCATGCTGGTCGGTTTCGCCAGTTCCGGCCTGATGAACCTGACGCAGTCCGTCAGCGTGATTCTGGGCGCGGACATCGGAACGACCTTCACCGTCCAGCTCATCGCCTTCAAGATCTTCGATTACGCCCTGCTCCTGGTCGGCGTGGGATTCCTGCTGATCTTTGCCTGCCGGCGGAAAGTGCTGAAGTTCTTCGGGCAGGCCATTCTCGGTTTCGGCTTCATCTTCTTCGCCATGAAGCTCATGTCCGACGCCATGGCGCCCCTGCGCGACAGCGAGATCGTGCGGATGCTTCTGGTGTCCCTGGCCGACCAGCCGTTTTTGGGTCTGATCATCTCTGCGACGTTTTCGGCCCTCGTCCATAGCTCCGCCGCCACGATCGGGCTGGCCATCACCCTCGCGCTCCAAGGGCTCATGCCGCTCGCCGCAGCCATCCCCGTGATTTTCGGCGCCAATGTCGGGACCTGCGTGACGGCGTTTGCCAGCTCCATCGGGAGTCACACCGAAGCCAAGCGGGTGGCGATGGCGCACGTCTTCTTCAAGGCGGTCGGCGTGATCATCTTCTTTCCCTTCATCGCGCCGTTCGCCCGTCTGGCCGAGATGACGTCGGGGGACGTGCCCCGCCAGATCGCGAACGCGCACACCCTGTTCAACGTCGGCATCACGATCCTGTTCTTGCCCTTCGCGTCGACGCTGGCCAAGGTGATCTACGCTCTCGTCCCCGAGAGCAAGGAAGGAGAGGGGCTGTTCAAGTCGAAGTACCTGGATGAGCGGATGCTGGACACGCCGGCGCTGGCACTCGGACAGGCCCACCGCGAAGCCCTGCGGATGGCCGACATCGTGTCCGACATGTTGACCAGGACGATCGACACCTTTACCCGGGAAGATCCGGAGCTTATCGACCACATCGAAGAGAAGGACAACCAGGTCGACACGCTGGATCGGGATATCAAACACTACCTCACCAAGCTCTCGCAGCAGAGCCTGACGGCGGAGCAGAGCAAGCGGGAGATCGGTGTCCTCTCGTTCGTGAACAACCTGGAGAATATCGGCGATATCGTGGACAAGAACCTGATGGAGCTTGCCAAGAAGAAGGCCAACAAGGGCGCGCGGTTCTCCGACGCCGGCGCGCAGGAGATCACGCTGCTGCACAAGAAGGTCGTGCAGAACCTCGAGCTCGCCATCGCCGCGTTCGCCGCCAACGACCAGGCCCTGGCGCAGCAGGTGCTGGAACGCAAGCTGGAGCTGAGCCAGACAGAGCGGCGGTTCCGGCAGGCGCACATCGAGCGCTTGCACGCGGGCTACCGCGAGTCGATCGATACCAGTGAGATCCATCTCGACGTGCTTACGAATCTCAAGCGGATCAATTCCCACGTCACCGCCGTGGCGTATCCCATCCTGGAGAGCGCGTGATGGCTCCCCGATCGGCCGCCGCCGCGTCGGGCGCGGTCGGGCGGCCGCGGGCCGGGGCCCATCAGATCGTGGTCGCCTCGGACGCGACCGGCCACACGGCCGAGGCGGTCGTGCGTGCCGCCTTGGTGCAGTTTCGCGGCGCGGCGGTGCGGATCCATCTCCGGTCGGGGGTTCGAAGCCCAGAGGATGTGCGCGCCACCGTGCGGGAAGCCGGCCGGGTCGGCGGGCTGATCGTGCATACCCTCGTTTCCCAGGAGATGCGCAGCCTCATGCTCACCGAGGCCCGGGCGCAGCGCATCCCGACGATTGACCTGTTGGGGCCGCTGCTCTTGCGGCTGGAAGACCTTCTGGCGCTCCAGCCCCTGGCCAAGCCGGGCCTCTTCCGCGACGCGGACGCCGAGTACCGCCGCCGCTTCGACGTCATGGACTTCACGGTGCGGCACGACGACGGGCAGGCGCCGGAGGGGTTGATCCAGGCGGAGCTGGTCCTGGTCGGGGTGTCCCGCACCTCCAAGACCCCCCTGAGTATGTTCCTCGCCTGGCGCGGCTTGCGCGTGGCCAACATTCCCATCGTGCACCACTTGCCGCTGCCCGAGGAACTGTCGCGCGTGGAGCCGCGCAAGGTCGTCGGGCTGACGATCAAGGCGGAGCGGTTGCTGGAGCTGCGACGGTCGCGCCTGCAGCAGATGGAGACGCCTCCCCAGTTCCCGTATGCGGACGTGCGGCAGATCTGGGCCGAACTGGACTACGCGCGGACGCTGTGCGCCAACGCGGGATGGCCGGTGGTGGACGTCACCGACAAGTCGATTGAAGAGGTTGCGGCCGAGATACTGGTCGTCACCGGTTTCGAGCAGCCGAGCCGAAAACCAGGGGCAGGGCGCGCGGGTCGTCCCGCCGCCTGGCGGCGGACCTCCGAGTGACCGTGCGCGCGCGACCTGGAAGGAGATCGCGATGAGCGTCCGGGCGTATGTGTTTATCGAGTGCGCGCCGGGGAGACCGACCCAGGTCGCCGACGCGCTCAGCGGGCTTCCGGGCGTCGAGATGGCGCACGCGGTAACCGGGTCCTATGACGTGATCGCGTTCGTGCGGGCCGAGGGCATGGCGGAGCTGGGGGACCTGCTCAGCCGCCGGATCCACCGGCTGCCGGGTGTCCTCAAGACGACCACGAACGTGGTCGTGCAAGGGGGTGCTGGGCGCAGCGCGACGGGGAGCGATCGAGGACGGCCGGCATGATCCAGCCTCGCCTCCGCAAGGACCCGATGACGCAGCGGTGGGTTGTGGTCTCGCCGGACCGCGCGGACCTGCCGTCGCCGGACTTTCTGCCCCGTCCGACCGGGCTTCCGCCCGAGGTGTGCCCGTTCTGCCCTGGACACGAGACGCAGACCGGATCCGAGATTCACGTGGAGCGCGAGGCGGGCACGTCGCCAAACGCCCCGGGGTGGACCGTGCGGGTCGTCGCCGACCGCTACCCCATCTTCCGGATCGAGGGCGGGCTGGAGAAGAGCGCCGAGGGCATGTACGACAGCATGAATGCCGTGGGCGCGCACGAGATTCTCATCGAGACCCCCGAGCATAGCCGCCATGTGGCCGACTTCGACCCGACGCAACTGGAGCGCATCTTCCGCGCAATCCAGCAGCGGAGCTTGGACCTGCGGAACGACGCCAGGTTCCGCCACGTCATCTGGGTCAGGAACTACGGGCTGCCCGGCAGCGTGTTCCTGCACCCCCACTCGCACGTCATGGCCAGCGCCTTTGTACCGCGGGCGATCGAGGAAGAGCTGAAGGGGTTCCGGGACTACGCCCGCTGGAAGGAGCGGTGCGTCCTCTGCGACATCGTCAAGCAAGAGCAGCGGGACGGCCGCCGTCTCCTGGGCCGCGAGGAGCACGTCGTGGCCTTTGCGCCCTTTGCCTCGGGCTTCGCGTACGAGTTCTGGCTCGTGCCCGTGCACCATAACCACGACTTCGGGAGTGCGTCGCCCCGCGTCGTGCGGGATCTGGCGCGCCTCGTCCAACGCACCCTGCGCGGCATGCAGCGTCTGCTGAGCGATCCGCCGTACACCATGGTCCTGCACTCCTGCCCACTTGGGGACTTCTCTCAGGAGGAGTACCACTGGCACGTGGAGGTGGTTCCGCAACCGCCGAACGTCCTGGGACCGGAGCTCGGGACCGGCATCCTCATCAATCCCGTTCCCCCCGAACTGGCTGCCGAGCGATACCGGCACGCCATGGAATAGCTGGCCGGCGACGACGGCCACCAACGAGGACGTGTCCGCCGCGGTATGCGTGCCTGCGTGCGCTTGCTGCATTGACGCCCTTTCTCTCGTACTGTAGGCTGCCTTTGAGCGCGGTGCGCCAACCGTGGCCGGAGCTGGGGACGGCCCGGCCAGGCGGGCCGGTGGCATGCGCAGCGCGCTCCCGAGCGTTGACGAGGGTCCAGGGCTGTCGGGCGTGTCCCCCGTCGGGGCGGCCGGTGCCCATCGGGGCGGATTCGTACACGGAGAAGAAAGCGAGACGATCATGCGAATGGCAATGCGAGTGGTGGTCAGCCTGTTCGCCGTCGGGATGTGGGCGGCCGCGGCACACGCGGCGGTCACCGAGGAGGCGGGGAAGGGGCCACGGGTCGTGGCGACGGTGAACAAGACGGACCTGACCTACGACGATTTCAAAGTGCGACTGCAGTTGCTTGAGCAGGAGCGTGGCCCGGTTCCGCCCGAGCGCTACGGCGAGATCCTGCGGGCCCTCGTTCGAGAGGAGATCCTCTACCAGGCGGCGGTGGCGCAGCGTCTCGACGAGGACGCGAGCGTCAAGCAGCGCGCTGAGGTGGCGCGACGGCAGGTGATCGTGGAAGAGCTCCTGCGCCGCAAAGTGGAAGCGGGGAGTCAGGTGAGCGATGAGGAGGCGCGGAAGGCGTATCAGGAGAACCAGTCGCTCTTCAGCGCCGAAACGGTCGGCGTGAGCCACATCATGGTGAAAAGCGAGAGCGACGCCGAGGCCGTCCAGGCGGAACTCAAGGCCGGCAAAGCCTTTGCCGACGTCGCGAAGGAGAAGTCCCAGGACCAGGGCAGCGCGGAGAAAGGCGGCGATCTGGGGACGGTGGGTCGCGGTCAAACCGAGCCCGAGTTCGAGGCGGCAGCCTTTGCCCTGAAGGAGGGCGAGGTGAGCGGGATCGTGAAGACGCAGTACGGGTATCACATTCTCAAGGGCGGCCCCCATACCACCACGGTCCAACCGTTCGAGGAAGTAAAGGACAAGCTGCGCGAGATGCTCGCGAAGCAGAAGCAGCGGGACGTCCTGATGATGACCATGAAGGATCTGGAGCAGCAGGCCGCGACGCAGCTCTTCGAGGACCGCCTACGGTGACGAGATGCACGCCGAGCGTCTTCCCGCGTTCACGGCGGTCGCGACGGATGGCGATGCGATGGACAACGGAGGAGAATCAAACAGAGGGGAACGCACGGTGCCGAAGGGGGGATCGCCGGAAGCCGTTTTCCGGCGATTTGACATTTTCACCGGGTTACGAAATTCTGGTGTAAAATCCGTCCGATTGCGCTAGAAGCACAAGAGAGCAGTTGAGAGCAGAAAAGACCCCGTTTGAGGCATGCTGTGGTCCCGTTTTGGTCCCGTGGAATACGCTTGCTCGGTGCAAGGGCTTCGCGTACCGGCGATGGCGAGATTTATGTATCGGAAGGGGTGACTTCACGTCACCCTCCCGCACGAGACGGCGGTTATTCCTTCCCCTCCAACCACACCCCACCACGATGAATCCGCTTGCACTCATCAGAACGTTTCTATAGAAAGTGCCACGAGCGGGGTGGAGGACCGTCGATGAAACGAAGGCTGCTGGTGTTGGTGTTCTCGCTGTTGCTGCTCCCGACAGCGGCGTTCGCGGAGTCATGGATTCTGTGGAATCGAACCGTGCCTGTGGGGCGGCCCTCGGTGTGGAAAATTGTAGATGCGTCCGACCCCTTCTTCTCCCAGGCATCATGTCAGTCGGAGGCTCGCGCCATGGTGAAGATTCTGGCGAAGGATTTGAAGGCCCAGAAGCAGACGGTTTCTGTGAGTGCTGACGGACTTTCGGTACAGACGAAGTCCACCCAAGAGTCTCTACCGCCAATTGTCATTCAATTCACATGCTGGCCTGCCGGCGTGAATCCCCACTGACGAAGCGGGCCTATGGGCCGGGTTCCCCGACGCTGCTTTCCTCGCTGATCGCCTTCTGCTCCCCACCGTGCCAGCTGATCGGGGGTGTCCACGCGAACGGGTCCACATCGTACACGCCGCTCCGTCGCAGCGGCTTCGCCTTTTTCCATCGCGTCCGCTCAGTCCCGCCGAGAAAATGCACGCTGGCGAATCGTCCAATGTAGAACGGAGAACGCGTCGCCTCGCGACCGTCGATGAGGCTGCACCGGAGAAGGACCACCGTTATCATCGTCGGCGGTTGCGGGCTCACCTCGTCCATCACGCGCTCGGCGCGGGCTTCAAGGGGATTCATCGCTGTCGCGCCCTCCCGTGAACCAAGCGTTCCACCTTGTCGAGTTTCCGCGCGGCGATGCATGCCACCCACACCTTTCGCGCAATGTCCACGAGATACCCCGCGCTGGTCGTGGTCTTGGCGCTCGCCTCGCCCCGCTGGACCGCTTGCGCGATGTCCGTCAGCAGGCGCAGGCATTCCTCCGGACTTGCCAACTGCGCCGGCGGGATGGTCGCGGGAAGCGCGGTGCGCCGAGGCGACAAGCCGCCGCGCTGGGCCGCCGCGTGTTTCTCGCTGGCGGGTCGCTGGCGATCATGCCAAAAAAACAATATTGCCCGTCGGTCGCCGGCGATTGACACGGTTGCCCATCGCGTCGGACTCCCTGACACTGACCGCTCTGGTTCGTCTCGGGCATAGGTCGTCGCGCCGATAAATGGGGGCGGGATCGCCGCCCCCCGTGGGTGTGCGATGGTTAGACGGTGATAGCCTTCAACCGCTCACTCAGTTCGTTGAAGCTCACCTGCAACCGCACGATGGCCGTGTCAAGATCGGCAGCAGGCTCAAGGTTGCTGAGATCCCCATAGAGCGCCCAGTCGTCTCAGGTGCCACCTGTTCGTTGCTCATCGTGCTCTCCTCTCTGTACTTCTAGGGCCTAACAGAGGGCTTGAGCTTACCGCGTTCGTCCGCTATGGTGGGGAGTGCTTAGACACGAAAAACGGGACCAGAAAAACAAAGCTCTGGTCCCTTTTTGGTCCCGAAGTGAGAGTATCGAAGGGGAAATGGTAAATAAATTAAGCGGTTAGAAATGCATGGTGCCGAAGGGGGGACTCGAACCCCCATGAGGATTCCCTCACTACGCCCTGAACGTAGCGCGTCTACCAGTTCCGCCACTTCGGCAGCGGCATTTCTTTTAGTCGGTCTGGTTCGAAAAGTCAACCGAAAACCTCGAAGGGGGCGAGGACCACCCCGGGCGAGCGATCGAGTCGAAGCGTGGCCGCGGTCTCCGTCGTGTCTCTGAGGACCTTATGCGCCCGAAGCCGCTGGTGACCCTACTGACGGATTTCGGGGCACGCGATCCGTTCGTAGGGATCATGAAGGGCGTGATCCTGGGCATCTGTCCGGACGCGTCGCTTATCGACCTCTGCCACGAGGTTCCCGCGCATGACATTCTCGGTGCCGGCTTTCTCTTGCACACCGCCGTGCCCGCGTTTCCGGCAGGCACGATCCATGTCGCCGTAGTGGATCCGGGGGTCGGCGGGGCGCGGCGGCCGATCCTGGCCGAACTGGATACGCAGATGTTCGTGGCACCGGATAACGGCGTGCTGAGCCATCTCCTGGAAGCGGCGGGACGACGGCGGGTAAGACATCTGGTCGCGCAGCAGTACTGGAGACATCCCGTGAGCCGTTCGTTCCACGGGCGCGATATTTTTGCGCCCGTGGCCGGGCATTTGGCTCTGGGTGTGGAACCCGCCCGTTTCGGTCCCGAGATCGGCGATCCGGTCCAGTTGGAGATCCCGCGGCCGTGGAGAGAGCCTGCCGGCAGGATCCACGGAACGGTGGTGTGGGTGGACCGCTTCGGCAACTGCATCACCAACATTGGACAGGTAGAGATCGATGCACTTTCCGCGTCCGCAGGCGAGCGTCTCTGCGTTCGCGTCGCCGGCCGGCCGCTCGGGACCCTCGTCGGTCATTTCGACGATGTCCCGCCGGGCGACGCAGGGGCGATCGTCGGCAGCGCCGGGTATGTGGAGCTGTTCTGCAATCGGGGGAATCTTGCGCATCAGCGAAGCCTTGTGCCCGGCGATCCGGTCATCGTGGAAGCGGGAGAACAGCGTTGAGCGCGGCGGCAAGCACGAAGGGGAGCAGCGGCATGAACGAGACGGAGACGCCTCAAGGAGGGCCCGCGAGCGGGATGACCTTCGAGGGCCTCGTCATGCTCTTTGGAACGGCAGGACTTGTACACCTCGGCGCGGCACCGGATCCGGCGGGCGGCGAGCGGCGCGTGGACCTGGATCAGGCCAAGCAGACCATCGATCTGCTGGAACTGCTCAGGGACAAGACGGCGGGCAACCTGACGGCGGCCGAGACCGCGCTGCTGGATGGGATCCTGTTCGATCTTCGCTGTCGGTATGTGGATGCCGCCAAGAAAGACTGATGCCAAGCGCAGCCTCAGACGCGGGAGACCGGTTTGACACCGCCAGATGCATGTGTTAGAAGATTTTCGTGCGACGGGGTTTCTCGTCGCGAATCCGGAGGATGCAACGTGAGACACTATGGTCCCGGTATGGCGCGTCCGACACTGTTTGGCGCGGTCCTCTGTATCTGCTGTATCTGCTGTGTTGCCATCGCCGTTCCCGCATGGGCGCAGGACGCGCGCAGTGTCCTGCAGAGCCTGCAGGATGCCTTTGTGCAGGTCGCCCAGGCCGTCAAGCCGGCCGTCGTCAACATCGCCACCACGCAGAAGCCGCGGCCGGCCGAGCGGCGGCGCGGGCAGGTGCCCCCTTCCCTCCCGGGGCCGTTTCGCGAGTTCTTCGGGGACGAGTTCCTGGAGCGGTTCTTCGGCGAGCAGGCCCAGCGCGAACGACAGAGCCTGGGCTCCGGCGTGATCGTCGACAAGCGCGGCTACATCCTCACGAACAATCACGTCATCGAGCGGGCCGACGAGATCGAGGTGCGCCTGTCGGACAAGCGCAAGTTCAAGGCGACCGTCGTGGGGAAGGACCCCAAGACGGATTTGGCCGTCATCAAGGTGGACGCAGCGGAGAACTTGCCGGTGGTCAAGCTGGGGGATTCGGGGAAGATTCGCATCGCGGAATGGGTTATGGCGATCGGTAACCCCTTCGGTCTGGACCAGACGGTGACCGTGGGCGTCGTCAGCGCCGTCGGTCGCTCGGACGTGGGTATCACGACCTACGAGGATTTCATCCAGACCGACGCCTCCATCAATCCCGGGAACTCCGGCGGCCCGCTGGTCAACATGTCCGGGGAAGTGATCGGCATCAACACGGCCATCGTGGCGACGGGTCAGGGGATCGGTTTTGCGATTCCCATCAACATGGCCCGCGAGATCACGGATCGCCTGATCGCGCAGGGCCGGGTCGTTCGCGGCTGGCTGGGTATCGGCATCCAGGAGCTGACCGAGGAATTGGCGGCCCAGTTCGGCGTCAAGCCGGACGATGGCGTCCTGGTCGGAAGCGTGATGAAGGACAGCCCGGCCGAGAAGGGCGGACTCAAGACCGGCGACATCATCCAGGAGTTCAACAACACGAAGATCACGAACGTGCGCCAACTGCAGCGCGAGGTGGCGCAAGGGCCCGTGAACGCCACGGCCAAGGTCACGGTGCTCCGCGAGAAGCAACCCATGACCCTGACCATCATTCTCGGGGAGCAGCCTGCCGAGACGGCCGCCGCACCCTCCGAAGGGCCGGCGGAGACCGCGGAGCGGTTCGGGTTCACCGTCCAGGACCTCACGCCTGAGCTGCGGGAGCAGCTGAAGGTCCCCGCCGGGAGCGGCGTGGTGGTGTCCGGCGTGGATGAAGACGGACCGGCGGCGAAGGCCGGCCTCCGCGCGGGCGATGTCATCGCGGAGGTCAACCGCGAGCGCGTGCGCAGCGCGGCGGAATTCGCACGGCTGCTCGGGAAGATGCGGAAGGGAAGCAACCTCTTGCTGCTCGTCCAGCGGGACGGCAATTCGCGCTTCGTCGTGGTGAGTCCGAAACAGCCGTAGGCCGGAGCGCTGCGCCCGCACCCCTGGCGGCCGTCGGTCCGGCAAGGATACGCCATGCCGCGACGCAGCCCGTCGTTCTACGACGAGATCCGGGACGATACGCTGGCGGCGTACCTGCACCGCATCGTCCGCATTCCTCTGCTCAGCAAGGAAGAGGAGCTGGGGCTCGGGCGACAGATCCAACAGGGAGACGAGCGGGCGTTTCGAAAACTAGTCGAGGCCAACCTGCGCTTTGTGGTCAAGGTCGCCACGCGTTACCAGGGCTGTGGGCTGTCGCTCCTGGATCTGATCAACGAGGGCAACCTGGGCCTGCTGGAGGCGGCCCGCCGCTATAGCCCAGACCGGGGGGTGAAGTTCATCACCTACGCGGTGTGGTGGATCCGCCAGGCCATCATGCAGGCGCTGGCCGCGGGCGGCGGGGCGGTCCGGCTGCCGATCCGCAAGGCGCGCCTCGCCTCCAAGATCCGCGAGGTCCGGTCGGATATGGAGCAGGCGCAGCAGCAGGAGCCGAGCAACGACTCGATCGAGGAGGCCCTGGACCTCCAGCCGGGCGAGATGGAGGAGATCCTGCGGGGGCTGGGCACGCAGACGTCGCTGACGACAGACGGGGAGAGCGGCGAGCCGCTCGGCCTCGAACTGGCGCAGGCCAGCGCCATTCCCTCGGCGGATCAGGACCTGGTCCGCCACGCCTTTCGGGAGGAGGTCGAGCGGAT
>Ga0316622_100001095_pt1 | contig 17093 bp, 17 predicted proteins | sample OWC_Aug_OW2_C1_D_FD_207646 | JGI IMG/M metagenome (GOLD analysis project Ga0316622, IMG submission 207646) | Wetland soil microbial communities from Old Woman Creek delta, Ohio, United States - OWC_Aug_OW2_C1_D5_C | ecosystem: Environmental > Terrestrial > Soil > Wetlands | place: USA: Ohio... | reverse complement strand
TACCCGTAGCCGTAGCCGTAGCCGTAGCCATAGCCGCCGTAGCCGTAGTACGCCGGCGGCGCGTAGTAGCGGGGGCTGCGATAGTACGGGCGGTTGCTGTAGCCGTAGTAGCCGGGTCCCGGGCGGTAGCCGTGGCCGTAGGAGCCGTGGCTCGGCCGGTGGCCGTAATAGCCGTGAGCCGGTGGCCTGCGGCCGCGATCCGATCGGTGCCGGCTGTCGGCCTCGGCGAGCGGCGCCGCGAGAAGCGCGGCGGCGAGCGCGAGCGCGGGAACGAGGGCCTGGGTCTTCATCGCGAGTCCTCCGAAGCGTCCACCGGCTCCTGAAGCAAGCGCCGTTCCAGTCGCCACGCCCTCCTCGCGTCAGTCACTTGCGGGGACGAAGGGCGGGCGGGCGTCGCCTTGCGTGAACAGCCGGTGTCGTCGCCGGAGGACGCGGGCACGCCCGCGAACGGCCCGGCCCTCACTCTACCCAGACGCGGACGGTCGCCTCGTCGTCCTCGATCTCGACCAGGCTCTGCCCGGAGTCGAGCGCGCGCAGGACCTCGCCGAGGGTGGGACAGCGTCCGTCCTGTCGGCAGCGCCCGTGCTCGGCGATCGGCCACTCGTCGCCGAGCGAGCGGACGATGCCGAGGGGCAGGTTCACGGAGACCTTCGCGCGCTTGTTTCCCTTCTCGACGATCCGCACCCGGAACCACATGGGCGCGCCCTTGCGCGCCGGCGGAGTCGCCTCCGCCCGCGGCGGCGGCTCTTCGGCGGGTGGGCGCGCGTGGGCGACCTGGGAGGAGGCCACGGCCTTCTTCACCAGCTGGAGGTCGTCCTCGGCACGGTCGGCGGCAGCGGGCGCCGCGAGCGCCGCGACCACCGCAAGCGGTGCAAGCAGGATTCCCGCGAACAGGCTCGTCCTCATGGCTCCTCCTACTCGATCCAGACCTGGATGCGCTCGCCGTCGTCCCCCTCGATCGTGAGGATCTCCGCCGGCCCCGTCTTCTTGAGCCGCTCCCAGAACGTGCGCGCGTCGTAGCCCTCCTTGCGCAGGTCCGCGACCGCGTCGTCCGGCAGGCTCTTGAACACGAGGTCCGCCAGAGCCACCGGGAGGTTGATCGAGACCCCCGGCTTCGACGCGCCCTTCTCGTAGATGCGCACCCGGACCCAGGCCGCCTCGCGCGCACCCGGCCTCGGGGCGGGCGAGGCGGACCCGGAGAGCGCCTTGCGGTCCAGGCGCAGGAGGGCGAGCTTCGCCCGCTCCACGAGGTCCTCGTCCTTCTCCTCCGCCAGGATCTCGCGCAGGACGGGCACCGCGTCCTTGCCCGCCTCGGTCCCGAGCGAGGCCAGCTGCAGGGCGGCGAAGTAGCGCACGGTGCGGCTCGGGTCGGCCAGGGCGTCGCGCGCCACCTCGACGTGCCGGGTCTTTCCCGTCTTCGCCAGCTTGACCGCGAGGGCGACCCGGCTCGTCTTCGCCTCCTCGACGAGCGCGCGGTCGGCGGGCCGCTCGGCGAGGTACCGGGCGTACTCGCCGAGCGCGCGCTCGCTCTCGCCGAGGCTCTCGCTGCAGCGCGCGACCCAGTAGAGCGCCGCCTGCGCCTCGGCGCCGCGGCCCGAGGCGCGCACCGCCTGCCACGCCTCCCGCGCCTGCGCGTACTGCCGGTCGAAGAAGAGCGCCTTGGCCGAGCGCAGCTTCTCCGCGTCCGCCTGGGCCAGCGCCCCGGCGGGCAGGAGGAGCGCCGCCAGCGCCAGCGCGGCCAGTCGTTCCTTCATCCCTCGAGCTCCCTCGTCATCAGCCGGATCCGCATGAGCAGCTGCCTCTCGTCCACCTCGCGGCGGACCCTCTCCACGTCGGCACGCTTCACGCAGGAGGGCAGGTCCGCCACCTCCCGCAGCGCCAGCTCGACGTCGTCGAGGACGCCCCGCGCGCTCGCCACCGCCTCGTCGCCGGCCCCGGCGCCCACCGCGAGGGCACGGCGCTCGAGCAGCTCGCGGCTGCGCTCGGGGGCGCGGCCGACGTCGAGGCGCTCTTCGGCGCGGTCGCAGTCGGCGCCGGTGGCGGCCACCGTGACCAGCACCTCGCCCGCCTCGCTCAGGTAGCGCACGGCGTGCTCGCGGGCGAGGTTCCTCTCGATGCGGGCGAGGGCGTCCTCCGTGACGAGCGGGCTCGCCTCGGCCGGGGGGATCTCCGCACGCGCCGCCTCCGGGGCCCGGCGCAGGGGCCCGACGAGGCGGGGCGCGAGCGCGACCGCGGCGAGGATCGCGGCCGCCGCCGGCAGGGCCACGAGCCACCACCGGGGCCGTCCCGCCGGGGCGAGCGAGCGCTCGACCTCGCGCTCGACTCGCGCCACGAGGAACGCGAGCGGCACTCCGGGCTCGGCCTCGCGCACGGGGTCCGCTTCCATCGCGGCCACCACCGCCCGCAGCGCGTCGTGCTCGGCGCGGCAACGCCCGCACGCCTCGAGGTGGGCGAGGGCCTCTTCCCGCTCGCGCCCCTCGAGGACGCCGGCGGCGAGCCAGCCCACGCGGCGGCGCCGGCGGAGGTGCTTCGCCCCGGCGAGCAGGCTGGCGAGCGTCACGGCCGCGCTCCCGCAAGCCCCACGCGCATCCGGGCGAGCGCGCGGTGCAGGCTGCTCTTGACGGTGCCGAGGCTCATCCCGAGGGCCTGGGCGATCTCCTCGAGGCTCATGTCCTGGTAGTGCCGCAGCACGACCACCGCGCGCTGGCGCTCGGGCAGCCCCCGCAGCGCGACGGCCAGGCGCTCGCCGGCCTCGCGCCCCTGCACGCGGCGGTCCGGCGACGGCCCGGCGTCCGCGAGGGAGGCGGCGTGATCGCTCTCCGCGAGGGGGGTGAAGGTCTGTGCCCGGCGGCGGTTGCGGCGCCAGCGGTCGATCGACAGGTTCACCGTGATCCGGGCGAGCCAGGGACCGGCCTCGGCGGAGCCGTCCCACTTCGGCGCGGACTGGAAGGCTTTCACGAAGGCCTCCTGCACCACGTCGAGGGCGTCGTCCGGTTGCCGGAGATAGGCGAGGGCGATGCGGTAGAGCCGTCGGTAGTGCTTCTCCATGAGCGGGGCCAGGGCCTCGCGGTCCCCGGCCGCGAGCCGTGCCATGAGCTCCCGGTCGCCCGCTCCGCCCTGCGACGGCTCCATGTGAGAGAGTTCATTGGACCACGGTCCCGCCCGCCCGGCCACCGCGCTTATCGCTACCGTAGCCAGACGAGCACCTGGTCGCCGCCCTCCTCCTCCACCTCGAGGAGGATGCCGCGGCCGGCCTGCTCGATGTCCTTCAGCCGGAGTCGGCTCCGGACCCGCTCGGCTGCCTCGCCCCCCTCGTCGCCGAAGTCGAGAAGGGTCTCGTCGCCATCGTCGATCTTGCGCACCAGCCACATCGGGAGGCTCGCCCGCACGAGCTCTCGCTCGGCCCGGTCGTAGACGAGCACCTCGAGGTGCCCCGGCCGCCCCGGCCGGCCCTGCACGCGCGCGGCGTCCGCCCGGGCGCGGGCGAAGGCCGGCTGCGGGTCGGCCACCTCGTCGATCTCCACGAAGCACCCCGTCGCGAGCACGGCCGCGGCGAGGATCCCGGCCAGAGAGGCGCGTCGCATCGTTTGGTCCTCCGGCTGCATAACGCCCGAGCCGGGGCGGGGGTTCCCTCGAGGGGCCGTTGCCTTCGGGCCGGGGCCCGCCCATAATCCCGAAACCATTGAAGGAGAGCCGCTTGCAGGATCAGGCCCTGTCGTCCGACTTCACCACGGGAGACACCTGGCGGATCTTCCGGATCATGGCCGAGTTCGTGGAAGGCTTCGAGGAGCTGTCAAGGGTCCCGAAGGCGGTGACCGTGTTCGGCTCGGCCCGCACCCGCCCGGGCGACCCCGACTACCGCTACGCCGAGGCGCTCGGCCGCGCCCTCGCGAGGGCCGGCCACGCCGTCATCACCGGCGGCGGCCCCGGCGACATGGAGGCGGTCAGCAAGGGCGCCTTCGAGGCGGGCGGCCAGACGATCGGGGCCTGCATCGAGCTGCCGCACGAGGAGAAGCCCAACCCCTACCTCACGCGCGTCGTGAGCTTCCGCTACTTCTTCGTGCGCAAGGTCATGTTCGTGAAGTACACGAAGGCGTTCGTGATCCTGCCCGGCGGCTTCGGCACCCTCGACGAGCTGTTCGAAGCACTCACGCTCGTGCAGACGCGCAAGGTGCCACCCTTCCCGATCATCCTCGCCGGCGACGACGGCTTCTGGGACGGCCTACTGGGCTGGTTGAGCTCTTCGCTCCTGCGCCGCGGCAAGATCGGGCCGGAGGATCTCTCGATCCTCCAGCGCGCGCGGACGACGGACGAGGTCCTCGCGCTCGTGGCCCGCGGCCCCGGCGCCTGAGAAGGGCGCTACTTCTTTCCCCCGAAGAGGGCCGAGACCACCCAGTTCACGACCATGATGACGAGGCTGCCGAGAATCCCCGCCCAGAGCCCGTCCACGCGGTAGCCGGGCATGAACTGGGAGAATCCCCAGAGGAGCAGACCGTTCAGCACGAAGTAGAAGAGCCCGAGGGTCAGCACCAGCGCGGGCAGGGCCAGGAAGAACGCGATCGGCCGCACGATCAGGTTGAGCAGGCCGAAGATGGCGCCCGCCACCAGGAGCTGGACCCAGCTCCCGCCGAAGGTGATGCCGGGCACGACGTGGGCCGTGGCGAAGAGCGCCACGGCGTTGGCGACGATCGAGAGCAGGATCTTCATCGAGGAGGCCTCCGTCCTTCAGGGGTTTACTCGGTCTCGACGCGCCAGCCCGCCGGGACCTCGAACAGCTCCGCCGGCTGCGGGCCGACGCGGATGGCGGTGACGGTCGCGATCGTCTCCTGCGTCTCGCCCAGGACGCTCACGCGGGTGCGCGTCTCGAGCGGAAAGCCGGGCAGCTCGCGGATCGCCGCCACCAGGCCGCCGAGGGCCTGCGCCGCGCCCGACCATTCCAGGAAGTCGGCGAAGACGCCGGGGCCCGCCGGGACGTCCTCCGCGACCCAGACGTCGAGGGTCGTCTGCCGGCCGCGCAGGCGGAAGCCGCGGCAGCGGTGGCCGGCAATCGTCCGGACCCCCTGGAGCGGCGTGGGGCGCAGCGTCTCCTCGCCGCCCATCAACGAGGCCGCCACCGAGGCGTCCTCGTGCGAGCGCGCCCGGAGCCGCGCCGCGTCGAGCTCCACCGCGACCTTCGCCTCGGGATCGAGGCGGAGGGCTCGCCCATCGTCGAGGCGGAGGACGAGGGCGGGGCCGCCCGCGACGTCGCCCGCCTCGAGGCGCAGGCGACGCCCCGCGTGCCACACCCGCGAGCGCACGCCGGGGCCACCGGATGGCCGGCCGGCTTCCGGAGTCGAGGCCGCGGCCGCGCCTTTCGGACGCACCACCGTCGTCTGCTCGAAGTAGAGCCCGGCGGGCTCGGCCGCGGATAGCACGAGAGCGAGAAGCGCCGCGTGGATCACATCGCGTCTCCGATAGAGAATCCTGGACAAGCGCGGGCGACTATCATACAGTCTCGCGCAATTCGCGAGTTGATGATCTCTCCACAGTGAAGAGCCCCGCCGAGTCCCTCAACTTCCGACAGTCGCTGCTCGAGTTCCTGGAGGCCGGCCCCGGCCGCGAGGAAGCCCTGCTCGAGGAGTTCGAGCGCCGGAAGGGCAAGGGCGACCCGCTCTACTCCTCGCTGCTCTACCTGCTCACCCACCTCAACTTCACCGAGCGGCAGGCGTCCGGGCACTGGAAGCGCGTGGTCGCGCACCAGGGAGAGATGACCCGCGCCCTGGGACGCGACCCGGGCCTCCGGGTGGCGATTCTCGACTACTTCGTGAACGTGAGCCGCGATCTCCGCAATCCGAAGATCATCGAGATCGCGATGTACGAGAGGACCGAGCGCTCCGCGGTGAGCGACGGGCTCACCGGCCTCTACAACCACGCCTACTTCCTGCAGGCGCTGCGCCAGGAGGTGCTCCGCTCGAAGCGGCACGGGCTGAAGGCGGCGCTGATGCTCCTCGACCTCGACGACTTCAAGCGGGTGAACGACGAGCGCGGGCACGTCGAGGGCGACCGCGTGCTCATGAGAGCGGCGGCGATCGTGCGCGACAGCGTGCGCGAGATCGACGTGGCCGCGCGCTACGGCGGCGAGGAGTTCGCGGTGCTGCTGCCCGACACCTCGCGGCTGGGAGCGTTCGTGGTGGCCGAGCGGATCAGGCGGAGGATCGAGGAGCGGTTCGCCCGCGCGCGGACGCCGGTCACGGTGTCGGGCGGCATTGCGGTCTTCCCCGACGACGCGGGCGCGCCGGCCGACCTCATCGTGCAGGCGGACGCGGGGTTGTACGGCGCGAAGGCGGCGGGCAAGAACCGCATCCTGCTCCCCCAGGGCGAGCGGCGCCGGTTCCGCCGCCTGCCGGCGCCGCAGCGCGTCACCCTGGCGACCGCGACCAGCCGCGCCGCCACCCGGGTCAAGAACGTGTCCGAGGGCGGCCTCCTCGTGAGCCTGCGGGAGACGGTGGCGGTGGGCAGCGCGGTGAGCCTCACCATCGAGCGCACGGACGAGGCCCCGGTGGGCCTCCGCGGCGAAGTGGTGCGCGTCGAGCGCGTGCCGGGAGAGGCCGAGCCGGCCTTCGACGTCGGCGTGCGCTTCCTCGACCCGTCCGAGGCCGAGGCGCTCGCTTCCCCGACAAGCGCCTGACGCGACGGTCGTCGCCCCTCGAGGGCGGCCTCCCGGGCAGCGCCCCCCGTGGGCGTCCAGCCGACAAGTTTGTCGGCCGAGTCGTAGGGCCCGACATCTCTGTCATAATTGGCCCGTGCCCCCCCGCGCCGCGGACCCGCGCCAGCTTTCCGACCTCCTGGAGGTCAGCCAGACCCTCGGGGGGACGCTCAACCTGCGGGCCGCGCTCCAGCGGGTCGTCGCGATCCTGGAGGAGAGCCGCGGGACGCTCTCGACCACCATCGTGCTCAAGGACGACGAGGCGGGCGACCTCGCGGTCGAGGCGGCGAGCGGAGGGGGCGCGTCGGTGCGCCACGCCCGCTACCGCCTGGGCGAGGGGATCGTGGGGCGGGTGGCGCAGAGCGGCCGGACGGTGGTGGTGCCCCAGGTCAGCCGCGAGCCCCTCTTCCTGGACCGCTCGGGGGTCTTCCGCCGCTCGGGACGGGACGAGATGTCGTACGTCTGCGTGCCCATCCGGGCCGAGCACCGGACGGTCGGGGCGCTCGGGGTGGCGCTGCCGTACCAGAAGGACCGCGGCTATGACCAGGAGGCCAAGCTCTTCGGGGTCGTGGGCTCCATGATCGGCCAGGCGGTGCGCGTCCACCACCTCGTGGAGGCCGAGAGAAAACGCCTCCTCGACGAGAACACCAAGCTGCGGCGCGAGCTCACCGAGCGCTACGACATCCGCAACATCGTGGGCAGCAGCCGGGCCATGCAGACGGTCTACGAGCAGGTGGCCCAGGTGGCCCCCGCGACCACCACGGTGCTGGTCCGCGGCGAGTCGGGCACCGGCAAGGAGCTCGTGGCGCACGCGATCCACTACTCCTCGCCGCGCGCGAAGAAGCCGTTCGTCAAGGTGAGCTGTGCCGCGCTCCCGGAAGGTCTCATCGAGTCGGAGCTGTTCGGCTACGAGCCCGGCGCCTTCACCGACGCGCGCGCCCAGAAGAAGGGCCGGTTCGAGCTGGCCCACGGGGGCACGATCTTCCTCGACGAGATCGGCGAGCTCACCCCCTCCACCCAGGTGAAGCTCCTGCGGGTGCTGCAGGAGCGCGAGATCGAGCGGCTCGGCGGGGTGCAGGCGATCAAGGTGAACGTCCGGGTGATCGCGGCCACGAACAAGGACCTCGAGGCGGCGGTGAAGGAGGGGGTCTTCCGCGAGGACCTCTACTACCGCCTGAACGTCTACTCGATCTACATGCCGCCGCTGCGGGAGCGCAAGACCGACATCCCGCTCCTCGCGGACCACTTCGTCGAGAAGCACGCCGCCGCCCACGGCAAGGACGTGCGGCGCATCGCCACCTCGGCGATCGACATGCTCATGAGCTACCACTGGCCGGGCAACGTCCGCGAGCTCGAGAACTGCATCGAGCGGGCGGTGCTCGTCTGCGAGGGCGGGGCGATCCACGCCCACCACCTGCCGCCCACGCTGCAGACCGCCGAGGTGTCGGGCACCCTCGCCCGGCAGTCGCTCAAGGAGGCGCTCGACGCCTACGAGAAGGACCTCGTGCAGGACGCGCTCAAGAGCGCGCGCGGCAACCGCGCCCGCGCGGCGCGCCTGCTGCACACGACCGAGCGCATCCTCGGCTATGCCGTGAAGAAGCACGGGATCGACACCGACCGTTTCCGCTGAGGGCTCGGCCCGGTGTAGGCTCGGCCCATCCCCGGAGGTCTCCCCATGGCCGATGACAGCGCTCGTCCCTTCTCCCGCCGCGACATCCTGAAGACCGCGACCGGCGCCGCCGCCGCGCTGTCCCTGGCCCGGCTCGGCTCCGCGCAGTCGCCTCCCGCGCCGCCTTCGGGTCCCGGGGGCACGATGGCGGGCGTCCCCTTCGATCGGCGGGACAAGGTGCGCTTCGCCCTCGTCGGCTGCGGGGGCCGGGGGACGGGCCTCCTCGGCGACCTCCTGGGCGTCCCGGGGCTCGAGGTGAAGGCGGTCTGCGACGTCGTGCCGGAGAAGGTGGCGAAGGCGCAGGCAGCCGTGGTCAAGGCGGGGCGGAAGGCGCCCGAGGGCTACTCGAAGGGCGACCACGACTTCGAGAACCTGTGCCGTCGCGGCGACCTCGACCTCGTCTACGTGGCGACGCCCTGGAGCTGGCACGTCCCGATGGCGGTGGCGGCCATGGAGGGCGGGGCCCACGCCGGTGTCGAGGTCCCGGCCGCGGTCACGATCCAGGAGTGCTGGCGGCTCGTGGACACGTCGGAGCGGACGCGCCGCCACTGCGTGATGCTCGAGAACTGCTGCTACGGCTGGAGCGAGATGCTCGTCCTGAACCTCGTCCGCGCCGGCATGCTGGGCGAGCTCACCCACGCGGAGTGCGCGTACATCCACGACCTGCGCGCGCTGCTGTTCGAGGACGAGGGCGAGGGACTGTGGCGGCGGTTCGAGCACTTCAAGAGGAACGGCAACATCTACCCGACCCACGGGCTGGGGCCGGTGGCGCAGTACCTGGGCGTCCACCGCGGCGACCGCTTCGCCCGCCTCGTCTCGATGAGCTCGCCGTCGCTCGGGCTGCAGGCGTACCGCGAGCGGGCGCTCCGGCCGGACGACCCGAAGCGGAAGGAGACCTACGCCCTCGGGGACATGAACACGAGCCTCCTCCGCACGGAGAAGGGCCGCACCGTCGTCCTGCAGCACGATGTCGTCTCCCCCCGGCCTTACAGCCGCATCAACATGGTCTCGGGGACGAAGGGCACGTTCGCCGACTACCCGCCCCGGGTCTTCTTCGACGGCACGAAGGGGGAGGAGTGGCAGGAGCTGCGGCGCCAGAAGGGGAGGAAGAAGGGGGGGATCGAGGACCGCTTCGAGCACCCGCTGTGGAAGCAGCTCGGGAAGGAGGCGGAGAAGAGCGGGCACGGCGGCATGGACTACGTCATGAGCTGGCGCCTCGTGCAGTGCCTGCGCGAAGGCCTGCCGCCCGACATGGACGTCTACGACGCCGCGGCCTGGAGCGCGCCGGCGGCCCTGAGCGAGCAGTCGGTGGCGCAGGGCAGCGCGCCGGTCGAGTTCCCCGACTTCACGAGGGGGCGCTGGGCGGAGAGGCGGGCCTGAGCGGGCCCGTCCCGACAATCCTGTAGCCAAGCGGCTCCTCCCCGACACGAGTGTCGGCGCGACGCCGTCGCCTTGCGTCCGGGGGGCAGGGCGGCAAGACGCTGATCTGCCTCCACTTCGGCCCTGCGGGCTCCGGGCGGGCCACCGCGCACGGTTCTTGCTCCTTGTCCCGGTGTCGTCCCTGCGCACGACAAGGAGGCTCTCGAAGTGGACACCCCGACTCTGGTCCCGGCCGACACGGCCTGGCTGCTCGTTTCGACCGCGCTGGTGCTGCTGATGACGCCGGCGCTGGCGTTCTTCTACGGCGGCCTCGTCCGCTCCAAGAACGCCCTCAACACCATGATGATGAGCGTCGCGGCGCTCGGCTTCGTCGGTGTCGCCTGGGCGCTCCTCGGCTACAGCCTCGCCTTCGCCGAGGGCTCGGCCTTCCTGGGTGGGCTCTCGAAAGCCCTCCTCGCCGGGGTGGGCCTCGAGCCGCAGGGCACGATCCCACACCTGCTCTTCATGGCCTACCAGGGCACGTTCGCGATCATCACCGCCGCCCTCGTCTCGGGCGCGATCGTCGAGCGGATGCGCTTCGGGGCCTACCTCGCCTTCATCACGCTGTGGAGCCTCGTGGTCTACGCGCCGATCGCGCACTGGGTCTGGGGCGGGGGCTTCCTCGCGAAGATGGGCGCGCTCGACTTCGCGGGCGGCACCGTCGTCCACATCAACGCGGCCACGGCCGCCCTCGTAGCCGCGATCGTGATCGGCCAGCGCAAGGACTACGCCCGGCAGGCCATCCTGCCGCACAACGTACCCTTCACCCTCCTCGGCGCCGGGCTGCTCTGGTTCGGCTGGTTCGGCTTCAACGCCGGCAGCGCGCTCGCCGCGAACGGGGCCGCGGCCCTCGCCTTCGTGAACACCATGCTCGCGCCCGCCGGCACCCTGGTCGTCTGGACGCTGCTCGACCTCGCCCGCAGCGGCAAGGCCACGGCGGTCGGCGCCGCCACCGGGATCGTGGTCGGCCTCGTGGCCGTCACCCCGGCGGCCGGCTTCATCGGCCCCCTGCCCGCGATCGCCCTCGGCGTGCTGGCCGCCTTCCCGAGCTACTACGCGCTCGTCTACCGCGCGCGCACGCGGCTCGACGACTCGCTCGACGTGGTGGCCGCGCACGGCCTCGGCGGCACGGTGGGGGCGCTCCTGACCGGCGTCTTCGCCTCGAAGCACTGGAACGGCACCGTGGACGGCCTCCTCCACGGCAACCCCGGCCAGGTGGGGATCCAGGCGATCGCCGTGGTCGCGGCGGTCGCCTACAGCGGGGTCGCGAGCTACCTGCTGCTCAAGGTCATCAGCCTCGTCACTCCGCTCAAGGTGGACAAGCGCGAGGAGGGCCTCGGGCTCGACGTGAGCCAGCACGGCGAGGAGGCCTACGCCGACGACGAGGGCGCGATCCTGATCCTGCAGCGGACGGACGCCGACGCGCCGGCGGCCGTCCCCGCGCTCGCCGCCGCGGCGGCGGAAGGAGGCCGCTCGTGAAGCTCGTGGTGGCGATCGTCCGTCCGGAGAAGGCCAACGAAGTCCTCGAGGCGCTGTTCCGAGCCGACGTGCAGGGCGTGACCCTCAGCCGCGTGCAGGGGCACGGGGGCGAGACGGAGCAGGTCGAGACCTACCGCGGGACCACGGTGAAGATGGAGCTGCACGAGAAGGTCCGCTTCGACATCGGCGTCTCGGACCACTTCGTGGAGCCCACGGTGAAGGCCATCCTCGCCGCCGCCCGCACCGGCGACGTCGGGGACGGCAAGGTCTTCGTGCTGCCCGTCGAGAAGATCTTCCGCATCCGCACCGGCGAGGAGGACCGCGCCGCGGTCACCCCCGTCCAGGTGGTGGCAGCGGGGAAGGCCTGACGCACCCGTCGCGCGCTCCAGACTGGCGAGCGCGCGACGGGATCTCGAGAGCCCTGTGGAAGGCCTTGTCACACCGGCGGACCCCTCGTCGCCCGACGCGAACGGTGCTCCTCGGGGTGACAGACCGCGCGATCAGGACGGCGGCCGCTGCCGGTGCCAGTCCGTCATTCCCTGGTACGCGGCGGCGAGGGCCACCAGCGTCTCCTCGGAGAAGGCCCGGCCCAGCAGCTGCAGCGACGTCGGCAGCCGGTCCTTGCCGAAGCCCATCGGCACCGCGACCGCCGGCAGGCCGGCCAGATTGCCGGCCGGGATGGTGGCCGGCGGGCGCTTTGCGGGGGGCGCGGAAGCCGGCGCGGGGGGCGTCCCCGGCGTGGGGGCGTCGAAGTCGCGGCCGATCGGCGGGGCGAGCCCCGTGCGCGTGGGCGCGACGAGCGCGTCGTAGCGTGCGAGCAGCGCGTCGAGCTGCGCGCGCATGGCCACGCGAGAGCGCATCGCGTCGACGTAGTCCACCGCGCGCGTCATCATCATGGCGTAGCCGCCCACGCGGTCGGCCGGGTCCCGCAGCTGCTTCACCTTCCCGCTCTCGATGAGGTCGCGGAAGGCCGCGGCCCCCTCCGCGTCCACGATGAGGCCGACCGCCTCGCGGTAGGGCAGGTCCGGGAAGGCCACGTCCTCCTCGACGTCGGCCACGTCGCGCAGCGCGGACACGGCCTGCCCGAAGGTCGACGCGACGTCCGGGTCGCAGCCCGCGGTCGCGTCGCGCAGGACCCCGACGCGGAAGCGCTGCCCCGGCCGGCCGCTCCTCGTCCCTCTCTCCCGGTAGCGGAAGCTCGGGCCCGTGGTCGGGTCCGCGGGGTCCGCTCCGGCGATGGCGGCCAGCACGAGGCCGCAGTCGTCCGCTCCCCGCGCGAGCGGGCCGAGCTTGTCGAGCGTCCAGCACAGGGCCATCGCCCCGTGACGGGAGACGAGGCCGTACGTGGGCCGCAGGCCGGTCACGCCGCAGAAGGCCGCCGGGGTGAGGATCGAGCCGGACGTCTCGCTGCCGATCGCGAAGGGCACCAGGCCCGCCGCCACCGCCGCCGCCGAGCCGCTCGACGATCCCCCGCTCCAGTGGGCCGGGTTCCAGGGCGTCCGACCCGGTCCGGTGAAGCTCGCGTCGGGGTTGTTGTAGCCCAGGCCCCCCGCGAGCTCGACCATGGCCAGCTTGGCGACCAGCACCGCCCCCGCCTCCTCCAGCTTCCGGACGACGGTGGCGTCGAAGTCGAAGACCTGGCCGCGCAGCGGCTCGGCGCCCCACGTGGTGGGGATGCCCTTCGTGGCGAGGAGGTCCTTCGCCCCGTACGGGATCCCGTGCAGGGGGCCGCGGTCCTTCCCGGAGAGCAGCTCCTGGTTCGCCCGGTGGGCCTGGGCGAGGGCTCGCTCGCGCGTCACCGTCACCACCGCGCCGAGCCTCGGGCCGACCGTCTCCAGTCGGCGCAGCGCCATCTCCGCGAGGTCGACCGCGGAGATCCGCTTCGCGCGCAGGTGCGCGCCGATCTCGCGGATCGGGGAGAAGAGGACGTCCTCGCCGATCATCGGCCACCTCTCTTCCCCGGCGCCGCGGGCGGCCGGGCCTGGAAGCGGCTCACCGGCTCGTCGGCGTGGCCGAGCCCGGCGGCCTGCCGCAGGCGCGCCGCGCTCTCGAGCTTGCGGGTGATCTCCTTCTTCACCGCCTCGAGCTCGGCGGCGTCGAGGTGCACGCCGAACTGACGCTTCACGGCCTCGGCGAGGGCCTCGGCCACCGCCCCGTCTCCCACGGCCGGCGGCGCGGCCGGGAGCGGGGTGGGGGCGGCCTGAGGCGCGAGCGCGGCTGGGGCCAGCGGGGCCAGGGCCAGGCTTCTCAGGAAACCGCGTCGCGTTGTCGTCATCGCCGCCTCCATTCTTCCCCGGGCGAGGAGGAGAAACGATAGCACCGTAGAATCCCCTGGTGCCCGCGCCGCTGCACCGCACGGTCCGCTCGCTCGGCCTCGTGAGCCTGCTGACGGACGCCAGCAGCGAGATGATCTACCCGCTGCTGCCGGCGTTCCTGACCGGCACGCTGCGGGCGGGGCCCGCCTTCCTCGGCGTCGTCGAGGGGCTGGCCGAGGCGGTGGCGGCCGCGCTCAAGATCGTCTCCGGGCGCCTGTCGGACCGCCTGCCCCGCCGCAAGCCCCTCGTCGTGGCCGGCTACTCGCTCTCGTCGCTCGTGCGCCCCCTGGTCGCGCTCGCCGCCGCCCCCGCGCACGTCCTCGCGGTGCGGCTCCTCGACCGCGTGGGCAAGGGGGTCCGCAGCGCGCCGCGTGACGCGCTGCTGGCCGAGGTCGTGCCCCGGGAGCAGCGCGGGCGCGCGTTCGGCTTCCAGCGGGCGATGGACCACGCGGGGGCGATGGTGGGCCCGCTGCTCGCCTCTGCGGCCCTCGTGGTGACGAGCGACCTGCGCGCCGTCTTCGCTCTCGCGGCGATCCCCGCCGCCCTCGCGGTCGCGACCCTGGTCCTCGGGGTGCGGGAAGGACCCCGCCCGACCGTCGCCTCGGCCGGCCGGGCGAGGGTCCCTGCGAGCGGGGGGTCGGATCCGCTCGAACCCGGGCTCCGACGCTACCTCGGCGTCCTGGCCCTCTTCACCCTCGGCAACTCCTCGGACGCCTTCCTCCTGCTGCGGGCGCAGGAAGCAGGGGTCAGCCTCGCCGCAATCCCCGCCCTCTGGGCGCTGCACCACGCGGTGAAGTCGGCCGCGAGCACGTGGGGCGGCGCTCTCTCCGACCGCGTCGGGCGGCGCCGCGTGATTCTCGCCGGGTGGGCCGTGTATGCGCTCGCCTACGCCGGCTTCGCGCTGGCCGCCTCGCCGCCCGCCATCATCGCGCTCTTCGCGTTCTACGGCCTCTTTCACGCGCTCACCGAGGGGGCGGAGCGCGCGCTCGTGGCCGACCTGGCCGGCGAGGTCACGCGCGGGCGCGCGTTCGGGCTCTTCCACGCGGTGACGGGAGCCACCCTGCTGCCGGCCAGCCTGCTGACGGGGCTGCTCTGGCAGCAATTCGGGGCGAGCGCCGCACTGGGCGCGGGCGGGGCGCTCGCCGCCCTCGCCGCCCTCGGTCTGCTTCTGCTGGTGCCCGAGCCTCCTCCGCGCGGCTCCGGGACCCTCGGCGCGCCGCCGCGGGGTTGACGCGGCGCGGGCCTCGGCTAAGCTTCCCCCGGTTCCGCACCACCGAAAGCGAGGCTCACATGTCCACCCAGGCGCCCGCTCGCACCGGGACGGTCGATTTTGGCCGTTCCTTCAGCTTCGTCACCGAGGATCCCGAGTGGGTCAAGAAGATCCTCATCGGCGGGGCCTTCACGCTGGCGTGCGCACTCCTCGTGGGCGTCCCTTTCGTGCTCGGCTACTTCTCCCGCACGCTGCGGAACGTGATCGCGGGCGAGCCGCGTCCCATGCCGGACTGGGACGATCTGGGAGGGATCTTCAACGAGGGCCTGCGCCTCACGGCGGTGTACCTTCTCTACACCCTGGGGATCGTCGCCATCCTCGCGGCCCTCGGCTGCGTGGTGATGCTCCCGGTCATGGCGCTGTCGGGCAGCGGCGCGGACCCCGCGGAGGCCCTCGGCCTGTTGGGCGGTATGGGCATCGTGGCGCTCTACGGCCTGGTGATGATGACGTCGCTCGCCCTGGCCGTGTACCTGCCCGCCGCGCTCGCCCGCGCCGCCCTGCGCGGCACGGTGGGGGACGGCTTCGCCTGGCAGGAGGTCCTTGCCTTCATCAAGGCGAACCTCGGCAACTACCTGCTCTCCCTCGTCATCTACCTCCTGGCGTCCTTCCTCTCGCAGTTCGGGGCCGTCCTGTGCTGCGTGGGCCTCTTCCCGGCGGCCTTCTGGAGCTACATGGTCCTGGCCGTGGCCCTGGGCCAGACCGTTCGCCTCAGCCCGGTCCAGATCTGAGCAACGGGCAGGGGGTCTCGGGGAGTGCGACGCAGCACCCCCGAGGCTAGAGAAGGTCGGCGACCGTCCGGTCCCCGGCGGCGGCGCGGGCGTTCGCGTGGATCGCGGCGAGCGCGCCCCAGCCCGCGCCCTCCCTCGGCCGGGTCCCGAGCGTGAAGCGGGAGGCGAGCTCCGCGATCCGCGCGAGCGGGATCCGGTCGGGCGGCAGCGCGAGGGTGAGGCCTACGTCCTCCGTCCCCCGGCGTGTCACCTGGTGCACGAGGCCCTCCTCCTCGAGGCGCGCGACGAGCTCAGCCACCGACTCGAGGCGCAGGTCGAGGTCCTCGGCGAGAGCCTGACGGCTCACCGGCCGGCCGCCCGCCAGGCCGCGCGCGATCGCGGCCACGACGGGGAGGAGCCACTGCGGGTCGGCGGCTTCGAGCGCGCCCCGTGGGTCCCTGCGCTCGAAGACGCGCCCCTTCATGCCCTGCAGGATGAAGGCGATCTCGAGGCCGAAGAGCACGATCAGCCAGTTGAGGTAGAGCCAGAAGAGGAAGAGGGGGATGAGGCCGATGGCACCGTAGAGCTTGAGGTAGGGCAGGGCGCGGCTCACGTAGAGGCCGAAGGCCCACTTCGAGGCCTCCCCCAGCGAGGCGGCCACGAGCGCGCCCGAGAGCGCGGGCTGCCAGCGCACGAGCGTGTTGGGCAGGAGCTTGTAGAGGAGGGTGAGGGCGAGAAAGCTCCCCGCCAGCGACCCGAACTCCCCGAGGAAGGCGAAGAACGGTCCCACGACCGCGAGCGCCTCCGCCTGTCCCAGCCAGTACTCGGCCGCGAAGAGGACGACCAGGAGGAGGATCGGCCCGAGGGTGAGCACCGTCCAGTAGATCCCGATCCGGGTCAGCCAGCCACGCCCGCGCGGCGCACGGTAGATGCGGTTGGCCGCGTCCTCGAAGGAGATGAGGAGCCCGAGCGCCGCCCAGATGAGGAGCAGCGCTCCCACCGCGCCGATCGCCTCGAAGCTCAGCCCTCCGACCGCCTTCATGATGTCGAAGAGCCGCTCGTCGAGGGCCGTCTTGAAGGCGATCGCCTCCGGCCGGGACGCGTCCACCTGGTAGTTGAAGAAGGCGTAGGCCGCCGACTGCAGCTGCCGCGCGGCGGCGTCCATGTCCCCGAACAGCCGGAAGGCCAGCATGCTCACCATCAGGAGGGGCACGAGGCCGAAGATCGTCCGGTAGGTGAGGGCGGCCGCCATCTGTGCGGCGTCGTTCGCCCGCAGCTCGCGCGCGCCGTGGCGGGCGAGGTTCACGACGAAACGCAGGAAGCGCTGCGCGCGATTGAGCTCGGCCACCGGGTGGGCGACCAGCCACTCGATGTAGCGCTGGAGGCGGACGAGGGGGTCCACGCGGGGATTATCGCCCACCGCCGGGGCGGCGGAGGCGGGTGCTAGAATCGCCTCCGCCGCCTTGACCCTGCGCTCCCTCGTTCTCCTCACGCCGTCCCTCGCCGCCGCGGTCGAGCTGCCGCGGCGCCTCGCCTCGACCGGCCGTGC
>Ga0316622_100001094_pt1 | contig 17093 bp, 11 predicted proteins | sample OWC_Aug_OW2_C1_D_FD_207646 | JGI IMG/M metagenome (GOLD analysis project Ga0316622, IMG submission 207646) | Wetland soil microbial communities from Old Woman Creek delta, Ohio, United States - OWC_Aug_OW2_C1_D5_C | ecosystem: Environmental > Terrestrial > Soil > Wetlands | place: USA: Ohio... | reverse complement strand
GGTCCGTCACCGGGTTGTCCTTGCCGTCGCGGACGACCACGTCGAGCAGGACACGGGTGGCCTCCACGCCGAAGACCTGGATCGGCTTCGGCGCCGGCTCGGCGGGGGGGGCCTGCGCACCGGGTGAGATCGCCTGGGCGCCGGTTCCCACGGCAGCCGTGGCGACGAGCGTCAGCACGAGGGTCACCCTGAATCTCATGGTCAACCTTCTTCCCGCGCGCCCGAGGACGGCGCGACGACCGCGCGGGAGGCGGCGGTCGTCGGGCGCATCACTCGGGCGGCTTCGCGTTCGCGCCGGGCTCGGCCGTCTCGCCCGCGGGCCTCGTCGCTTCCTCGAGCTTCTTGAAGATCTCCCGCTCGCGGGCCGCGTCCTCCTTGCGGCCCGCCCGCGCGTAGGCGCGCGCCAGCTCGAAGTGCATCTCACGGCTGAGAGGGGCGATCCGGGCGCCTTCCTCCAGGTTCCGGATCGCACCCTCCACGTCGTCCCGGTTGAGCAGAACGCGTCCCAGCACGTTCCGCCCGGCGGAGCTCCGCGGCGCGATCTCGACCGCCTTCTGCGCGAGGGCGAGCGCCTCCGCGTGCTCCGCGCGCAGGTTCTTCTCGAGGGCGATCTGGAGCATGGCCTCCACGTGCAGGGGGGAGATCTTCAGCTCGCGCCCGAACTGCTCGAGCGCCGCGTCCGCATCTTCCTTGAGCAGGAAGACGCCGAAGGCGTAGTGGACGTTCGGGGCCTCGGGGTAGCGGAGGATCAGCTCCTCGTATCCCGCCCGGGCCGCGGCGCGGCGAGCGTTCGCCCAGTGGATGGTGGCGCGGCCCGCGATGAGCACCATCTCCCGCTTCTGGGGCGCGAGCTCCGAGGGCAGGACGGGCATGCGCAGCACCGAAAGCCCCAGCGCCTCCGCGATGCTGGTGCTCTCGTTTCCTTCGCGGGCCAGCTGCGAGAGGTGCTGCAGGCTCTCCTCGAACTGCTCGTAGCGCGTCAGGAGGATGCCGAGGTGGTAGACGGCGACGTGGTAGACCTCCTTGCCGGGAATCCCGAGCATCTGGGCGCGCTGCAGGTCGCTCAAGGCCCGATCGAAGCCGCGGAGCTCGAACTCGCACAGGCCCTTGAAGGCCCAGGCGCGGCCGTCTTCCGGCTTCGCCGCCACGACGCGGCGGAAGGCGTCACGCGCCTCTTCGAACCGCTCCTGGCTGTAGAGGATCGTGCCCAGGTACCAGCGGCCCTCCGTCCAGGACGGACGCAGCTTGAGGGCCTGCTGGTAGAGACGGGCCCCTTCGTCGAGGCGGCCGGCGGTCCGCTCGTCCTCGGCGGCCTTGGCCAGGCGGTCGAACGCGGTGTCGGTCGGCGCCGCCTTCGGGGTCGACGCTCCGCGCTCCCGGCCCGGGGGGGGCTGGGGTTGCGCTTGCACCGCCTGGGGCGCAGCCACGGCGAGCGCCGCGAGCACCACGAGGGCGGAGGCCCGTGCTCTCGGCAGACCGAGGAGCGTCATCGTCTGTCCTCCCCTGGCCGCGGCCGGGCGGCCGTAGGCGTCTCTCGCGGGCTCGCGCCCGGAGGCGGGGGCCGGACGGCCTCCTCCTTCATCTGGCGCTCCGCACCCAGCCTTCGGGCGATCGTGCGCTCGCGCTCCGCTTCCTCCGTGCGGCCCAGCCTGATGTAGGCCATGGCGAGCAGCACGTGAGCCTGCTGGAAGTCGGGCGCCCGCTCCACCAGCGGCTCGAGGGTGTCGCAGGCCTTCTGATAGGCACCCGTCGAGACGTAGAGGCTTCCCAGGGCGTGGAGCACGGTGAGGTCGCCGCTCCGCAGGCGCGCCGCCCGGGTGAGGTAGGCGAGAGCCTCGTCGAATCGGCCCTCGTCGCTCCTCAGGTTTCCGAGGCGGAGGTTGGCGTCGAAGTCGTTCGGGTTGATCTCGAGCTCTCGGCGGTAGGCGGCCTCGGCACCCTCGCCGTCTCCCATACGCTGGAGCGCCTTGCCCAGCAGCGAGTGGACCGCGGGGAGGGTGGGGTCGATTCCTTCCGCCCGTCGCAGCTCGTCCCGCGCGGCCTGAGGGTCGTTCGCCCTCAGGTGGGCGGCGCCCATCAGCAGGTGCGCCTCGGCGGAGTCACCCCCGCGCAGCACGCGGTCGATGAAGATCTGGCCTCGCTTGAGGTCGTCCTGCTCGATGAGGGCGCTGCCCAGCAGATAGGCGAACGCGCGATCCTCGCCGTAGGCGGCCTCGTGGGGCGCGAGCAGCTCCACCACCTTCGCGTTGCTGCCCTGCTGCAGGTGGCACTCCGCCAGCAGCAGGAGGGCGCCCTTGTTCCCGGGCTGCTTCTCCATCACCCGGGCGAGCTCCTCGGCCGCCTCCGGGAAGCGTGCCGCCTTGAAGAGGGCCAGCCCGAGGTTGAAGCGGATCGCGGGATCCTCGGCGCCGCCGGCGAGGGCCAGGCGGTACTGGGCGATCGCCTCCTCGTGGCGTCCCAGCCGGGCGTAAGCCGCTCCGAGGTTCGAGCGCACGTCGGCCCGGTCGGGCACGCGCTCGAGGAGGGCGAGGTAGCCGTCGATCGCGCCGAGGACGTCGCCAGCCCGGTGCTGCGCCAGCGCCCGCTCCAGCATCGCGTCGGGGTCCTGCGCCTGCGCCGCCGCGGCCCGCGCTCCCGGCACGAGGGCCGTCCATGCGAGGAGGAGGATCGTCGGCGGGAGGAGGAGAGCGCGCATGCGGCCGGGCCGGGGAGCATGATAGCAGGTGAGAAAGCGAGAGGGGGTGGCGAGCGCGCGCTCACCACCCCCTCGGGGACCGGCCGGCCCGACGTGCGGGCCAGCCGGTCAGGTCAGAAGTAGAACTTCAAGGCCAGCTCGACCACCCGATGGCCGCGCAGCAAGTTGACCGTGCCGAAGTTGCGGAGGGTCTGGTCGCTGTAGGTGAAGCCCTGGGTGGGGTCGCAGACGCTCGAGGTGCCTCCGACGCCGTTCGGCGCGTCGACGCGGGCGTTGCAGTTCACCTGGAGACGGAGGTCGATGTCGTTCTGCACCGCGGGCGTCGCGAACGCCATGTTGAAGCAGTTGAAGCAGCTGGCCCGGAGCTGGAGCCTCCTGGATCCCTGGCCGATGGGGAAGTTCTTCATGAGTGTGACGTCGTGGAACATGCGGTCGGGCGAGCGGATGTAGACCGCCTGGTTGTAGGGCCCGGACCCCGGGAAGGTCGGAATCGTGACCTGACCGATGTCGAGCAGCTTGTCCCCGGGGCTGGTGCCGCCGACGCTGACCGCGTCGCCGATGAGCGGCGTCACGAAGCCCCTGCTGTTGTTGCCGGAGCTCCGGCTGCAGTCCGGCGTCCCTGCCCAGGCGAGACACATGTCCGCGTTCGTGGGGCTCAGGTCGCTGTCGAAGCGCAGGTTGATGTACTGTCCGCTCTGGAAGGTCGAGATCCCGGAGATCTGCCAGTCGTTCAGGAGACCCTTCAGGAACCCGCTGCTCTTCTCCCCCACGATGTCGGGCACCATCCAGTTGTACGAGAGGTTCACGAGGTGCGTGCGGTCGGTGGGGAGGACGCCCCAGGTGCGGTTGCGCGCGTCATACGGGTCAAGGCCTCCTGAGCCGTCCGTCTCGTTGACGGTCTGCGACCCCAGGGCCTTCGAGAACGTGTAGGTCAGGAAGTACTGCAGGCGGGCGTTTGCCTGCCGGCTCAGGGTGGCCTGGAGCGAGTGGTAGTTGGACGTCGACGCGTACTCCCACATCTTGACGTTGTTGTACGCGGGGAACGGACGGGCGGCGAACGTGATGGTGTCGTCGAGGGCGGCCCGGTTCGTGGGGACGGAGAGGTCGACCCCGTTGACCGTGCCTTGGCTGAAGTACCCCTGCGGCACGACGTTGATCTCGCGGTGGTTCAGCAGGTGCCGGCCGAAGGTCCCGACGTAGCCCACCTCGAAGACGTTGTCCTTGAAGATCCGCTTGGCGACGGACAGGCTCGTGGTGGTCACCCGCGGGTAGTCCACGGCGTCGATGTTCCCCGTGGTGAGGCTCTGGCCGGCCAGGATCGTGAACGGGTCGATCCCCGGCAGCTGGCTGAAGCTGAACCCATCCCAGGGCGCGTAGGTCGAGGCGAAGGCGTTCGGGGGGACCCGCATGACGTCGTACTCGGCGTTGCCCTGGGGCCGGTTGTAGAAGACGCCGGCTCCGCCCCGCACGACCAGGTCACCGTTCGCCTTGACGTCCCACGCGAAGTTCAATCGCGGCATCCAGAAGATGCCGCGATTGGGGATGAGGCCGTTGGGCACGTCCCCCGTCGCGGCATACTCGACGCCATTGACGTGGTAGGCGCTGTCGACGAACAGTCCCTGGCTCTTGTCGTACTTCGCCGGGTCGAGGATCGCGGCCAGCCCGTTGATCTCGGTGTTGTTGGGCAGGTAGGCCACGCGCAGGCCGGCCTCGAGGGTGAAGTTGCGTTTGATCTTCCAGCTGTCCTGGACGAATCCGGCGAAGTTGTACTGCCGGAAGTGGCCGGATGGGAGGATCGTTCCCTGGTTGTACTGGACCGGCCTCCCGGTGACGAGGTCTCCGAACGCGCTTCCGGTGGACCCCGGCTGACCCCAGGAGGCGAACACCGGCTGGCCCTCTTCGTTGTTCTGGAAGTTCTGCTCCTTGTTGAGCTGCTCGAAGCTGACGCCGAACTTCAGGACGTGCGTGTCCTTGACCTTGGTCAGGGTGTCCGCGAACTGCAGGGCGTTGTTGTGGGCGAACATGGGGTTGCCGTTGAAGGAGAACCAGTCCATGCCGTCGTCGCCCCAGCCTCCGAAGTTCAGCGGGATGTACGGAACCTGCTGCCCGTAGAAGCCTCCCGTATTTCCGAGGCCGTAGGCGCTGGGGTTCATCTTCGCGGCGTCCTGGAAGTCGTTGTCGAGCCTCAGCCGGCTGTAGCTCAGGAGCACCTCGTTCGTCATGGTGGGGCTGATCACGCTGACGACGCTCAGCGAGGCCGAGATCCCGTCGTTCGTGCCGCGGATGGGCGTGGGCAGCGCGTACGGGCCGGGATCCCACCAGAGCCCGCGGGGCTGGTCGTTCGTCTCCTTGGAGTAGGCGAGGCGCATGTACGCCTTGGTGGTGTCGCTGACGTTGTAGTCGAGGCGCAGCATGCTCTCCCAGCGGTCCACGATCCGGAGCTCGTCACCTGTGTAGTTGTAGCGGTTGTTCGGGTCGTTGTAGTCGGGCAGGGGGTAGAGGTTGGCAAGGGTCGTCCCCAGCGGGTCCATGTAGGGCGCGAGGCTGTTGCCGGGGGCGGGAGTGCCCGCTCCGGGATAGCCGCCGGGGATCATCACCTGGGTGGGCTGGAGGAGGTTGTCGCCCGTGCCGCCCGCGAACTCCGAGAAGTCCCCGTTACGCTGGGCCAGGGTCGGCACGACGCCGAACCGCGTGCCCTGGTCCACCCGCTGTCGCTGGTACTCGAACGCCCCGAAGAAGAAGAGCTTGTCCTTGACGAGGGGGCCGCTCAGGTTCCCGCCCGGATACAGGAACTCGCTCGGCGGCTTGGGGTTGCCCGCGATCGCATTGGAGCGGTCGTTGGCGGCGAAGTCGTGATGCCGGCTGTAGACGTAGGCGGTGCCCTGGAAGTCGTTGCTGCCGCCCTTGGAGATCGCGTTCACCTGCACCCCCGCGGTCCCGTGCTCGGCCGCGTAGTTGCTGGTCAGCATCTTGACGCTCTCGACCATGTCCGGGTTGGGGTTGATGATGACGCCGCTGTTCGAGCCGATGTCCATCAGCATAGACCCGTCGAGGGTCACGACGTTGTTGGTGCCCCGGACCCCGTTGACGGTGTAGCCGCTCGTCTGGTTGGCGCCCGAGCCGAAACCGATCGTCTGCAGCTGGTCCTGCTCCAGGGGCACGACCCCGGGCATGATGCGCAGCAGCTCCATCGAGCTCCGGCCGATGATCGAGAGGTTTTCGATCTGGCCCGACGTGAGCAGCCCTTCGCGGGCCCCGGTCTCGGTCTGGACGATCTCGGCCTCGGTCGTGACCGTGACGACCTCCGACTGCGCCCCGAGCTCGAGCTTGACGTCGAAGGACCGCGTGTCCTGGGGGTTCATGGTCAGGTTCTGCTCGTGGGTCCTGAAGCCGGCGAGCTCGACCTTGACGGTATAGCGTCCGGGGAACAGGCCCGCGAAGTAGGCGTTCCCCTCGGCTCCGGTCGTCCCGCTTCGGACGGCCTTGGTTTCCACCTGCGTCATGGTCACGCTGGCCCCGGGGACCACCGCGCCGGAGGTGTCGGTCACGTTGACGCGCAGCGAGGCCGTCTGGGCCCACGCCGGCGAGGCAGTCAACAGAGCGGCCACGAGCGCCAACCCGAGCCACGGCACCCACGAGGGTGTGGCTCGGGCCCGCTGCAGCTCACGTCGTTTCGGACTAGGAAAGCGGTGACGACCAACAGCACGCGTCAGCGTCATGGCCACCCCCAAAAACCTGCTGCGTCGCACGACGACACATTGAGAAGTCCGTCCCCGGCGGGCTGGGATGCCGCCCCCCCCGTCGGGCTGATACCGGATGCGACGCGAGCTTATGTCGACTCGCAAAATCTTGTCAAGAGAAACATAGAAGATATGATACGGCCGTCTGGCGCGCTGGAACCCGGGTCTTGGTAGACTCTTCGCGGCGCCGTCACTCCGGGAGGATCCCGATCATGAAACGCCCAATCCTCGCCGCCATCGTCCTCGCGCTGTGCGCCGTGAGCGCTCGGGAGGCGCGAGCGCAGGGGGCCATGGCACGAGGCGCTGTCGTCGACGAGCAGGGGCAGCCGCTGGCCGGAGTCAAGGTCGAGCTGCAGTTCACGGGCAAGGAAGCCAGGACGTTCGTCCGGACGACCAACCAGAAGGGGGGGTACATCCAGGTGGGTCTTCCCTCCGGCACCTACACCATCCGCTACTCGAAGGACGGCTACGTCCCGGCGATCCACAAGACCACGATCACCGCGGGCGACCTGACGGAGATCCCCACCGCCACGCTGAAGGTGGCCAAGGTCGTGGCGGGGCCCGAGGGACAGGGCCTGAAGTCCTCCGAGGACGTCGCAAAGAGGCTCGAGGAGGACTACACCAAGGCCATGGAGGCGACGCGCGCGGGCCGCCTGGACGAGAGCGAGGCGCTCTTCAAGCAGATCCTGGAGAAGGCGCCGGACCTCGCGGCGGCGCACTACAACCTGGGCTACCTCTACACGAAGAAGAAGGACTGGCCGGCGGCCGAGACCGAGTTCAAGCGGGTGATCGAGCTCCAGCCCGCGCGGAGCGACACCTACGCGGCGCTGGCGGCGGTGTACGAGGCCTCGGGGAGGCGGAATGAGGGGTTGAAGCTGCTGACGGAGGCGAGCTCCCGCTTCGAGGGGGACCCGGCGTTCCAGTTCACCCTCGGCGTCGCCTGCCTCAACGCCGGGCAGAGCGAGCTCGCCGCGGCCTCGCTCCGGAGGGCCAGGGAGCTGGACCCGTCGAGGGTGGAAACGCTCTATTACCTCGGGACGCTCGCGGTCGGAGCCGGCCACGTCGAGGAGGCGGTCGGGCATCTCGAGGCGTACGTCGCGGCGACCGGCCAGAACCCGCAGAACCTGGCGACGGCGCAGAAGCTTCTGGAGACGCTCAAGAAGCCGCGGTAGGCCGGGTCAGCGCCGGGCAGCCCGATCGGGTCCGTCGGTGACCGTGAGCGGCTCCCGGATCTCCTCGCGCCGGCCGGCCACCTCGTCGGCGACCGTGATCACCAGCTCGTAGCCGCCGGGCTCCAGGCCGGCCAGTCCGATGGCCCACAGCCGGGAGAGGAAGCCGAGCGAAGTGGGCCGGATCGCCGTGGGCTCGCCCTGGAGCACTGTCCGCCCGTCGGCCCGCACCAGCGCATAGCCGGCGGTCACCTGTGGCATGCCCGTGACCGCGCCCTTCGCGGCGCCGTAGACGTCGAACTGGCAGAAGAGGGACCCTCCCGACGCGAACTCGCGCCGTGCCACGAGCATCGGAGCGGCGGGAGAGCCCGGGCCCTGGGCCTGCAGCCTGTCGGTGAGGGCGGGGGTCGAGACCCGCCAGCCCTCGAGCCGGGGGACCTCGAACTCGTGGGTCACGGTCCCGAGCCGGCGGTTCTCGCCGTCACGCATCACGACCTTCGCCTGGTACCACCCCGCCACGAGCTGGAACTCGCGGCTGACCGCGTACCAGACGCGTTCCTTCGTCTCCACGGGACCGGGCCGCAGCACGATCTCGACGGCCTTGTCCTCGCGCTGTGTCTCGGAGGACTCGCGGTGCGACACCGTGAAGAGCAGGTTGAGCGTGCCGACCCGGCGGCCGTCCTCACGGGCCCGGTACGCGAGGTCGGTGACGTCGATCTCGGCGGCGAGAAGCGTCCGCGCCTGGCCGGGGAGCGCCTCCTCGCGCACGTAGGCCGTCATCCGCGCCGGGATCTCCGCGGCGAAGAAGGGCGAGTCGAGCGCCCTCTGCATGTCGGCGTCGGCCTTCTGGGCCCTTCCCGCGGTGGTGCCGCCCGGGAGGGGGGCGTAGTAGCCCCTGCGGGCCCGGACGACGAGGTCCTTTTCCCCCCTGACTTTGACCGCGATCTTCCGATAACTGCCGTCCCGCGGCGTGTTCACGGGGTTGTAGCCGAGCAGGTAGTAGCTCTGGGACTCCTTGGAGATCCGCTGGATGCCGCCGTCCAGGTCGTTCGTGTTCCGGATGACGAACCCGCCCGTGTCTTCGGACAGGTGCTCGGAGCCGGCCGCCTCCTGGGTGAGGTCGGCCATCACCGCTCCCATGTCCCGCCCCGCGATCGGCTGCACCATGTCCGCCCCGTAGAGGCCCTGGAGGCCCTGCAGGCCGCGCGTGTTCACGAAATAGATCGCCACGTTCGACCGTCGCGCCGCCTGCACCACCTGCTTGAAGCCGTCGAGCGAGGTGTCCAGGATGAAGCCGTCCGAGACCAGGATCAGGGACTTCCGCCCCTTGGCCGAGGAGAGCGAGTCGAGGGCTCGCTCCAGCGTGGCGAGCGCCCGGTTCTCCCGGATCCTCACGTTGTTGTAGATCTCCTGGGCGCGGCTCTCGACCAGGAGGTCGTTGATGCCGCGCTGGTAGAGGGTCGCATCCTCCTCGCGGTACCCCCTGGCCTGGTCGACCCGGCTGGACGGGAAGGCGTCGTCGGGCATGAGGCGCAGCGTCTGGAACCGGCGCAGCACGCGATCGCCCACGATCGTGTCGTTGAACTCGGCGATGCGCATCGCCTCCCAGTCGCTCAGCCGGTCCAGGCGGGCCTCGGGAAGCCGCCGGCCCTCGAGGCGGCGCAGGACGGCGAGCAGGTCCTCGCGCCCGGCCTCCATGCGCGTGTTCCACCACGCGTCGCCCGAGGTCGCGAGCAGGCTCACGTAGTCGCCCTCGCGGACTCCCTTCGTGAGGAACGAGGCCACCGCCCCCTTCGCCTGGGGGGCATCCACGGGCGTGAGGTGGAGGTCGTCGAAGACGACCAGGAAGGTCCGGCTGGCGGTCGGGCGCGGCACCTGGTTCGTCGACACGCGGGGCCGGGGAGGAGGCGCCGCGGCCGGTGCCCGCGGCAGCTCGACGGCCTCGAAGCTCGTCACCTTCTGCGGCAGGCCTTCCTCCTCGACGGCGAAGTCCTCCACCGTGAGGCCGGGGACGGGCCGGCCGCTCTTGTCGGTCACCACCACGTCCACGGTGACGAGCTCCACGTCGCCCGGGAAGGTGGGAGGGGGAGGCTCCGGCCGTGGCTCCTGGGCCGGCCCCTTCGGAGGGACGACGAGGGCCAGCCCGAGCGCGACGGCGAGCGGACCGAGGAGACCCTTCATCTGCGGGGGGCGCTCCTCACCGGGAGGGCGGGCGCGCCACCGCCTGGTCCACGGCCTCCTGCCGCGTCCTCAGCTGGTCGACGATGGCGCGCTGGCGTTCGGCGTCTTCCCTGCGTCCGAGACGGTAGTAGAGCCGGGTGAGCGTGGCGTGGCCCTCCAGGAAGTCGGGGACATCATTCACGACTCCCTCGATCAGGGCAAGGGCCTCGTCCGTCCGGTCGGTCAGGAGGTAGACGAGCCCGATCTGGAAGCGGGCGTTGGCCGAGCCGGGCCGCGCCCGCAGCGCGCGCTGGTAGTGGGCCAGCGCCTCGTCGTACTTCTGCTCGGCCTTGTGAAGGTGCATCCCGAGGAGCAGGTTCGCGTCGTGGTCGTTCGGGTTCAGGGCGAGCTCTTTCCGGAAGCACTCCGCCGCCTCGTCGGCCCGCGACATCTGCGAGAGGCTCTTCCCGAGAAAGGTGTTGACCGAAGGCAGCTTGGGGTTGAGCTCGAGGGCCCGCCTGAACTCCTCCGCCGCGGCCGGCGCGTCCCCCCGCTGCAGGTGGGCCGTGCCCATCATGAAGCGCGCCTCCGCGGAGTCCCCGTCGCGGAGGACGACGTCGATCAGCTTCTGGCCCCGCTGGAGGTCGCCTTCGCGGATGAGGGCCGTTCCGAGGAGGTAGGCGAAGGCGCGATCGCCGCCGTAGGAGCTTTCGAGCGGCGAGAGCAGGTCTTTCGCCTTCCGGCTGTTTCCCGCGCTCAGGTGGCAGGTCGCGAGCAGCAGGGCGGCGCTCTTGTTGTCCGGCCTGGCTGCGAGCACGCGGGAAAGCGCTGCCGTCGCCTCCGGGAGGCGGGCCGCCTTGTAGTAGGCCAGGCCCAGGTTGAAGCGAACCGTGGTCGCGTCGGTGGCGTTGCCCAGCTTGAGCGCGCGCCGGTACTCGGCGATCCCCTTGTCGAGAAGGCCCAGGCTGACGTAGGCCGCGCCCAGGTTCGAGCGGACGTCGGCGATGTCCGGGTGCCCCTTCAGAAACGCCTCGTACTCCCGGACGGCGCCGGCGAGGTCGCCGGCCTGATGCAGCCGGGTCGCCCGGTCGAGGATCTGCCGCGAGGTGGCCGCGCCCTGCTCGGCGACAGGGGCCGCCGCGGCGACCGCAGTCAGAAGGGCGAGCAGGACGCCCCGGCTCGCGTGCGCCCCGTCACGGATCGACGTCATCTCGGCGATGGTAGCGCGTGCCGCGGGCCCTGTGCCACTATATCGGCGAGCATGCCGGGAGCTTCGGGCGGGGTCAGGCCACGGTCGGGCGCGCGCCCCGCTCGCGGCGGCGGGCTGGCGATGGGTCTCCTGCTGGCGGCGGGAGGCCTGGGCGCGGCGGGGGCGGCTGCGGGGACCGCAGCCGGCGCGATCCGTTTCACCGACGTGGCCCCGTTCTCCACCTTCGACTACCGGTCCAACAACGACTTCACGGGGCGCAAGTACTTCCCCCAACCCATGTGCGGGGGCATCGCCATCCTGGACTTCGACGGCGACGGCCGGCCGGACATCTTCTTCACGAACGGCGCGAAGCTCCCCGAGTTGAAGAAGACCGACCGGTCTTTCTACGGCTGTCTCCTCCGGAACCGGGGCGACCGGCGGTTCGAGGACCTGACCGAGAGAGCCGGGCTCACCGGGGCCCACCTCGACTTCTCCTTCGGGGTGGCGGCCGGCGACTACGACGGCGACGGCGACACGGATCTGTTCCTCTGCAACGCGGGGCCGAACGCGCTCTATCGCAACAACGGCGACGGGACCTTCGCGGACGTGACCTCCGGCTCGGGGCTGGATCAGAAGCCGAAGGGCCTGCTGAGCGTCGCCGCGGCCTTCTTCGACTACGACCGGGACGGGTGGCTCGACCTGGTCGTGTCGCAGTACACCTACTGGAGGCCCGAGACCGACCAGCCCTGCCTGATGCCGGACGGCACGACCTCGTTCTACTGCAGCCCGACGTCGGTGGTGAGCGTTCCGCACACCCTCTACCGGAACATCGGAGGCGGGAAGTTCCGGGATGTCTCGGCCGAGTCGGGCTTCGCCTCGGCGCGTGGCAAGGGCATGGGGGTCGCCATCGCGGACTTCAACGGCGACGGGTGGCCGGACGTGTTCATCGCCAACGACACCGAGCCGAACTTCCTCTTCATCAACAAGGGGAACGGCCGCTTCGAGGAGATGTCGCTCTTCTACGGAGTGGCCTACAACACCACGGGGGCCCGGGTGTCGGCCATGGGCTGCGACGCGCGCGACTTCAACAACGACGGGTGGCCCGACATCTTCTACAACAACCTGAGGAACCAGATCCACGCCCTGTTCGCGAACCAGGGCGGGCAGTTCTTCGACTACGTGAGCCCCCTCGCCCGGGTGGCCGGGCAGAGCCGGAACTTCTCCGGGTGGAGCAACGGCTTCATCGACTACGACAACGACGGCCTGAAGGACATCTACTCGGCCAACGGGGACGTCGACTACCTCGGCGACAACTCCGCCCAGCACGACACGATGCTCAGGAACGTCGACGGGGCGACCTTCGAGGACGTGTCGCAAAACCTGGGAGAGGACTTCCTGCGCCTGGGCTACCAGCGCGGCTCGGCCTTCGCCGACCTCGACGCGGACGGTTCCCTGGACATCGTCGTGACGTCGCTGAACCGCAAGCCTCGGATCCTGATGAACTCCGGGGGCAACGGCAATCACTGGCTGCTCGTGGCGCTGCGGGGCGGGAGGAGCAACCGGGATGCGATCGGGGCCCGGGTGGAGGTGAAGCTGGCTTCGGGACGGAGGCTCTACGGATACGTCTCGCCCAGCGTCGGCTTCATGTCGTCCAGCGACCGGCGGGTACACTTCGGCCTGGGGAAGGAGCAGGACGTGAGGTCGGTCCGGATCGAATGGCCCTCGGGCGTGGTCCAGGAGCTGAGCGACGTGAAGGCGAACCAGGTGCTTGAGGTCACCGAGCCGCGATGACGGCAACGGGGCCCACCTTCCCGGCGGCGAACGGGACGGGAACTCGGAGACTCCGGGCGACGGCGGTCGCGGTGTGCTTCCCCGCCCTGGTCCTGGGAGTGGCGCTCTGCTTGAGCCGCTCGGACGCCGGGGAGGCACCGCCCCCGCCGATCGTCTTCGACCTGATGGAGGGCGCCGGAGTCGACTTCGTCGTCGAGCCGAGCCGCACGGAAAGGTGCCACCAGCCCGAGACCATGATCTCGGGGGTGGCGCTCCTCGACTACGACAACGACGGCCGGCTCGACATCTACCTGCTGAGTGGAGCGACGATGCCCGGGCTGCAGAAGACCGAGCCCGTGCACCAGAACCGGCTCTTCCGCAACCTGGGGGGATGGCGCTTCGAGGACGTCACCGACCGGGCGGGGGTGCAGGGGCGCGGCTACACCCACGGTGTCGCGGCGGCCGACTTCGACGGCGACGGGGACGCGGATCTCTTCGTAGCCGGCCTGCGGGAGAACATCCTCTACCGCAACCGGGGCGACGGCCGGTTCGAGGACGTGACGGCGGCGGCGGGGCTCGCGCGGCCCGATCCGAGGTACGGGACGCTGTGGGCGGTGGCGGCGGCGTTCTTCGACTACGACCGAGATGGCTGGCTCGACCTCTTCGTATCCAACTACTGCGTGTGGGACCCGGCGACCGAGCCCTCCTGCGGGCCCCAGGGCAAGCAGGACTACTGCCACCCCAGGCACTACCAAGGCCTGCCGAACTCCCTCTACCGGAACAACGGCAACGGCACGTTCACGGACGTATCGGTCGCTTCAGGGATCCGCGCCCACGTCGGGAAGGGCATGGGTCTCGGGGTGGCCGACTTCGACGACGACGGATGGATCGACGTCTACGTGGCGAACGACACACTTCCCGGCTTCCACTTCCGCAACCTCGGCGACGGGCGGTTCGCGGAGATCGGCATCGAGGCCGGGGACGCCTACACCTACTACGGGGCGGCGGTCTCGGGGATGGGGGTGGATGCCCGCGACGTCGACAACGACGGGCGACCCGACGTGTTCGTGGCCGCGCTGTTGAACGAATCGATGCCCTTCTACCTCAACCGCGGGAACAACGTGTTCGAGGAGATGACCGCCCCCAGCGGGCTCGCCCGGATCACCCGGACGAAGACAGGGTGGAGCACCGGCGTCTACGACCTCAACAACGACGGATGGAAGGACATCTTCGTGGCGAGCGGCGACGTCATGGATCCCCGGGGCGCGGTCGGGGACAAGGTTCCCCAGCCCAACACCCTGCTCGTGAACCTGGGCGGGGGCCGGTTCGAGGATGCGTCGAAGGGCGCCGGGGAGGAGTTCAGCCGCCGCGCTGTCCACCGGGGGGCGGCCTTCGGCGACCTCGACGGGGACGGACGCGTGGACGCGGTCGTGACCGCCCTCGGCGGGGCGACGGAGGTGTGGCGCAACGTCAGCCCGGCCGCCAACAACTGGCTGCGGATCCTCGCGATCGGCACCAGGGGGAACCGCGATGCCATCGGCGCCAAGATCAGCATCACCACGGCCTCCGGGAGCCAGTACAACCACGTCAACACGGCCGTCGGGTACGGCTGCGCCTCGGAGCGGCCCGTCCACTTCGGCCTCGGGAAGGACAGCCTGGTCAAGCAGCTCAAGGTGACCTGGCCGAGCGGTGCCGTGCAGACCCTGCAGGACATCGCCGCGAACCAGGTCCTCACCCTGCGGGAGCCGGACCGTTGAGCCGGGCGCGTCGTGCGGCGCTGGCCCTCGCCCTGGTCGCCGCGCCGTCGTACGCCGCGGTCCCCTCGGCCGTGCGGGGTACTGTCGTCGTCAAGGGGGCGAAGACGAACGCCGACGCCGTGGTGACCCTGGAGGCGCCCGGCCTGAAGCTCGCGCCGCCGGCCGAGCCCCTGAAGATCGACCAGAAGGGCTTCCGCTTCCTGCCGCACGTCACGGTGGTGCAGACCGGCTCTTCGATCCGCTTCCTGAACAACGATCCGGAGCCCCACAACGTCTACTCGCCCGAGGGCCGGTACAACCTCGGGACCTGGCCGACGGGCGACACGAAGGACTACACCTTCAAGAAGCCCGGGATCTACAGCCAGCTCTGCAACATCCACCCGGACATGCTCGCCTACGTCGTGGTGGTGGACACCCCCCACTTCGCGGTCACCGACGCGACGGGGGCCTTCCTCATCCGCAACGTGCCCCCCGGCAAGTACAAGCTCGTCGCGTGGCACGAGAAGAAGGACGGCCTCGAGCAGGACGTCGAGGTCGTGGCCGGCAAGCCGCTGAAGCTCGACCTGGTGCTCGAGAAGTGAGCCCCGCCCCCCCTCACCCGCCGGCCGCGCCGAGGGACTCCCGCCGGCGGTTCGTGGCGGTGGCGGGAACCACGGGCCTCGTGGCCGGCGCCCTCGGGCTCCTGGGGGCGCTCGCGCGGTCGATCGTGCCCGACGTCCTCTACGAGCCGCCCCGCCGCTTCCCGGTGGGCCGCCCCCGGGACTTCCCGCCCGGCAGCGTCACCCTCGTCGCGGAGAGGCGCCTCTTCGTCTTCAACACCCCCGAGGGCTTCTCCGTGGTCTCGGCCGTGTGCACCCACCTCGGCTGCAACGTGAACCACGAGCCGGGGAAGGGCTTCGCGTGCCCCTGCCACGGCAGCACGTTCGAGGAGGACGGCCGCGTCCGCACGGGGCCCGCGGCCTGGCCCCTGCCGCGCTTCGCCCTCGCGCTGTCGCGCCGGGGCGAGCTCGTCGTCGACACCCGGCGGACGGTGGGCCCCGACTTCCGGTTGAAGGCATGAGGACCCTCGGCCGCCGCCTGTGGCTGTCGGTCTTCCGCGTCGGCTGGCCGCGGACCCGGCCGCAGCGCCTGCGGGCCATGCTGTCGAGCCTCGTCCTCCACGTCCACCCGACCCGCGTGCGCGCGCACGTGCTGCGCCCCTCCTACACGCTCGGGCTCGGCCTCGTGAGCTTCTATCTCTTCGTGATCCTGACCGTGACCGGGCTCGCCCTGATGCTCTACTACGTGCCGCACCCGGCCGCGGCCTACCGGAGCATGAAGGACATCGAGTACGCGGTGACCTTCGGCATGTTCCTCAGGAACGCCCACCGCTGGGCGGCCCACGGGATGGTGGCGGTCGTCTTCCTCCACATGTGCCGCACGTTCTTCACCGGGGCCTACAAGCCGCCCCGGGAGTTCAACTGGGTGGTGGGGGTCCTGCTGATGCTCCTGACCCTCGCCCTGTCCTTCACCGGCTACCTTCTGCCTTGGGACCAGCTCGCCTTCTGGGCGATCACCGTGGGCACCGCGATCGTGGCCTACTTTCCGGTCCTCGGGCCCCAGGTCCGCTACCTCCTCCTGGGCGGCCACGAGATCGGGCAGGCCGCGCTCCTGCGCTTCTACGTCCTGCACTGCCTGGTCCTGCCTCTCGCGATGGCCTTCTTGGTGGCCGTCCACTTCTGGCGGGTGCGCAAGGACGGCGGCCTGAGCGCGCCGCCCGACAGGCTCCACCGCCGGGTCCTCGCCTGGCCCCACCTCGTCTTCCGGGAGCTCCTGGTCCTCGTCCTCGTGCTGGTGGTGGTCCACGCCACGGCGCTCCTCTTCGACGCCCCCCTCGAGGAGATCGCCGACGCGACCCGCACCCCCAACCCGGCGAAGGCGCCCTGGTACTTCCTCGGCCTGCAGGAGCTCGTCCACTACGGGGCGATCTTCGGAGGCGTGGTCGTCCCGACCGGCCTCGTCCTCGCCCTGCTCGCCCTGCCGTACGTCGACACCCACCCGCGCGGCGTCGGGGTGTGGTTCGCCCCCGAGCGACGCGTCGCGAACGCCGTGTTCGCGGCGATCGCCGTGGCCGTAGTCGCGGTGACCGTTGTGGGCACGTTCTTCCGTGGCCCCAACTGGGCCTGGGTGTGGCCGTGGTGAGGACACGGGGCCTCGGCCCGCGTGTCTCGCCCGGGCCCCTGGCCGCCTTCTCCATCCTGTCGCTCGCCCTCGTGGCGACGGTCGTCTGGGCGGTGGTGAAGGAGTCCCGGGCCGAGTGGCGCGTCCACCAGGCTCGCTACCGCGCTCTCGAGGCGCGCGAGGCGCTCCCCGCCCCGGACGAGGACGGCACGGCGGGGATCCAGCAGATCTGGCTGCCGGACCTCGACCGGGTGGACCGCTGCACGTCGTGCCACCTCGGGGTGACGGTGCCCGAGCGGAAGGACGCGCCGCCGCCCTTCGGCGCCCACCCCGGGCGGTGGCTCGAGACCCACCGGCCCGACCGCTACGGCTGCACGGCGTGCCACGGCGGGCAGGGCGAGGCGACGACGTTCCGGGGTGCTTCGCACGGGCCGATCCCGTACTGGCCGGAGC